>ERZ772967.333-NODE-333-length-40036-cov-3.848778_pt1 | contig 40036 bp, 24 predicted proteins | sample MGYA00511677_ERZ772967 | MGnify/ENA primary metagenome ERZ772967 (study PRJEB29015, sample SAMEA2737931) | human oral metagenome | biome: human oral; feature: human-associated habitat; material: dental | place: China | collected 2146 ...
GGTTGATCGAATCGATCAACCCCTCGTTCTTCGAGTTGACTTCGGCTATGGCCTTCGACTATTTCAAGCATAAAAAAGTTGATTTTGCCGTCATCGAAACAGGTTTGGGCGGACGGTTGGACAGTACCAATATCGTGACACCTATCATGAGCATCATTACCAACATCAGCATGGACCACATGCAGTTTCTGGGCAATACTCCGGAGAGGATTGCCGAAGAGAAGGCTGGCATCATCAAGCCTCACGTACCGGTTGTGATTGGAAATGCCTCCAACGCTAACGTCCGACAAGTCTTTATCCATAAGGCGAAACTATCGAGAGCACCAATCTACTTTGCCTCTGACGAGGCGCCTTTGCGATCCGCACAAATGATGCCGGATGGAAAATGGCGGTTCGAATCGATCGATTTCGGTGAAATCAACGGTGAATTAGGAGGCTCATTCCAAAAAGAGAACGCACAAACCGTACTGACGGCTATTCGCGTACTCAAAGAGCAAAGAGTAAAGTTACACCCTGACTCAGTGACCATTGGGTTTTCCAAAGTAGTGGAAGAGACAGACTTGATAGGACGTTGGCAAACGATCCAAAATGCCCCTGCAGTCATATGCGATACGGGACACAATATCGGCGCTTGGGAGAACTTAAGCCAAATGCTCAACGAAGCCTTTGAACATCATCCGCGCCTGCATCTCGTGATCGGCATGGCAAGCGACAAGGATGTGGACAGCGTCTTAAGTATGATGCCCAAGCAAGCATCGTATTACTTCACCCAAGCCTCTGTCAAGAGAGCCCTTCCTGAAAAAGAACTTGCTCTAAAGGCTCTCAAATACGGGCTGCATGGAACGACTTACCCGACGGTGCGCGAAGCCGTACGAGCCGCAGCCGAAGAGGCTCGTAAAGACGATCTCATTTTTATCGGAGGCAGCACGTTCATTGTAGCCGATGCTCTGCATCTGTTTCCTAATATTCAACGAAAATAAATCGAACAAACTAAATTCTTATGACTGAAAAAAATCAACCCCTTTTAAGGGACAAAGACTGGGTACGTTGGACGGCCCTGATGCTTTTAGCTTTTGCCATGTTCTGTTCATACATTTTTATGGACATTCTCTCCCCCATTAAAGACTTATTAGAATCGACACGCGGATGGAATTCTGACGCTTTCGGGACTTACGCGGGTTCAGAAACGTTCCTCAATGTCTTTATCTTCTTCCTTATCATAGCCGGGATTATTCTGGATAAAATGGGGGTTCGTTTCACGGCACTCTTATCGGGTCTGGTGATGCTTATCGGCGCAACGATCAATTGGTATGCCGTCACGGAAATGTTCAAAGGTTCCGAACTGGAAAGATGGTTTACCGATCATCTGAATTACATTCCTTTGTTCGATGAGTTAGGAGTTTCCCCCTTTTATCGAGGAATGCCGGCGTCGGCCAAGTTTGCAGCCATCGGATTCATGATTTTCGGCTGCGGCGTGGAGATGGCAGGCATTACCGTTTCGAGAGGAATTGTGAAATGGTTCAAAGGGCGCGAGATGGCCATGGCCATGGGCTCTGAAATGGCATTAGCCCGTCTGGGGGTTGCCACTTGCATGATTTTTTCGCCTGTGTTTGCAAAAATGTACGGTATCACGGATGTTTCACGGTCTGCCGCATTCGGAGTCATTCTGCTGTTAATTGCGTTAATGATGTTTATCGTCTACTTCTTTATGGACAAAAAACTGGATGCACAAACGGGCGAGGAAGAAGAGAAAGACGATCCGTTCAGAATACGTGATCTCGGTAAAATCTTGTCAAGCGGCGTCTTCTGGCTCGTGGCATTACTTTGTGTGCTGTATTATTCGGCCATCTTCCCATTTCAGAAGTATGCCGTGAATATGCTTCAATGCAACATCGATTTTGTAGCCCCTCACCCGTCTTCATTCTGGGCATCGGACCAAGTGGCCTTTATTCAATATTTCGTGATGCTGGTTGTTGCGGCGACATCATTCATCAGTAACTTCAAAAAAGGACTTATGAAAGGAGCCTTGCTTGCTACTTCAATCATCTTTCTGATCATCTTTTGTTACATGTCCTACGAACGCCAATCGGCCGAGTCAATCTTTGCCGTATTCCCGCTGCTGGCAGTAGGAATCACGCCTATTCTGGGTAAATATGTAGACAACAAAGGAAAAGCAGCCACGATGTTAATGCTTGGCTCCATCCTCCTGATCATTTGTCACCTGACTTTTGCATTCGTTTTACCCCAGTTTAAAGGGAACAACATCGGCGGTATCGCACTGGCATTCGTAACGATTCTTGTACTCGGTTCCTCTTTCTCTCTGGTTCCCGCCGCCTTGTGGCCCAGTGTGCCCAAGTTGGTCGACAGCAAAGTAATCGGATCGGCATACGCCCTGATCTTCTGGATTCAAAACATTGGATTATGGCTTTTCCCACTACTGATCGGTAAAGTACTGAATGCCTCGAATCCCGAAATCGTACAGCAGCTGGCGGACGGGACTATAGCTCCCGAAGTAGCCTCCGTCTCTTATAACTATACGAATCCGCTCATGATGTTGGCTTCGCTGGGCATTTTGGCACTCGTTATGGGCTTCTGGCTTAAGATCGAAGACAAACGGAAAGGATACGGATTGGAAAAGCCGAATATTACCGGCTGATTTGAATGGATTATTTACCTACAAAAGAGTGAGCGATGAACAGAATAACAAAACTTTTCGGAATCCGCTACCCGATGATTTCGGGCGGTATGGTGTGGTGCAGCGGCTGGCGCCTGGCCTCGGCCGTAAGCAACCACGGAGGACTTGGGCTGCTGGGTGCCGGTTCGATGCATCCGGAAACGCTCGAAGAACATATCCGAAAGATGCATCGGGCCACGGACAAACCATGGGGAATCAATGTACCTCTACTCTATCCCGAAATGGATCGTATCATCGAAATCATTTTGCGTGAGAAGGTTAAAATTGTTTTCACCTCGGCCGGAAGTCCGAAGAAATGGACGCCTCTGTTACAGAGAAACAAAATCAAAGTCGTACACGTAGTCAGTAGCACCGCTTTTGCACGCAAATGTGAAGAGGCTGGATGCGATGCCGTAGTGGCCGAAGGATTTGAAGCCGGAGGACATAATGGACGCGAAGAAACGACCACTCTGACCCTCATCCCGCAAGTGCGTCGCGCCGTCTCACTGCCGCTGATTGCTGCCGGAGGCATTGCTTCGGGACGGGGAATGCTGGCGGCAATGGCATTAGGTGCGGAAGGCGTACAGATAGGAACGCGCTTTGCTCTTTCGGAGGAAAGTTCGGCACACGAGCGATTCAAACAGAAATGTATTACGCTCGACGAGGGAGATACGATACTCTCACTCAAGAAACTTTCTCCTACACGTCTGATCAGGAACGAATTTTACCGTCAGGTGGAGCAAGCCGAAAATGCCGGCGCCTCAGCCGAAGAAATCGCCCAACTTCTCGGACGGGGACGTGCCAAACGAGGCATCTTCGAAGGCGAACTGGATGAAGGTGAACTGGAAATCGGGCAAGCAGCATCCATGATCCGAACGGTCGAACCGGTCGGACAAATCATGGCCCAGATGATTGCCGAATATAATGCGGCAGCCGACGGACTGACGGAAATCAGATTCTGATCTCTCCTCTCCCCAATTTTACTCATTCTTACAGATTAATCGAGTAGGAGGAAAATGACGTAGGTTGTTTCCCTCCTACTGTCATTTCCCGACGGCAGAGTCAATCGGCAAGTACAATAAATACAAAACTAAATTGAAGAACTTCTTTTTTTGAGTAGAAAAGTTTATTTTTTCCCTTGGTCTTCTGTTGATTTTGTATTGTATCTCCTTAATAAAATAGATGGGCACATCTCTAAAATCGGTACCTTTGGTATGTATTGCCTGATAAGTTTAAGTTTGTTTTCATTCTCAATGGCCTCTTTCTGTCATGAGGCGTATGCCTCCTTATCCTTTTGTATATCGTTTCATGTGAGATGTGTTCAGACTTTAGTGAAAGGTATCCGGAGATTTGTTTGGGAGACCAATCTTCATTTATCAAAAGAGACAATGCCTCCTTAAGGAAATTGGGGCAATGCTCTTGTTCTCCAGCATACATTCCTTGCAGATGTCCGCATTTTCCTGTACCATACGCCAACTACAACACAAAAAAAAGATTGATTTACAGCATGTTTTAACACATATAGACGAGGGGTGAACATTTATCTGCCGAGCAATGGCTTCATGCCTTTTGCCTTCTTCTGATCCCAGATAAATTGCATATCTATGCTCACGGGTTAAATGATTATAATGCATAACAACACAAAATTACTTCATCCATTCGGAGAAACGGAGGCTTCCCCCTTATTTAGGGTATTGCCAAATGACTCTTGTCAGACTTTCCTCCCTCCGTCCTTTCCGCTACACCAGAAAGACGGAGGAAATTGCACTTCTATCTTGAATCCATAAACCTGTTATATCACTTCCGCAAAAGAGCGGAGTGCTTTAAGAAAAAGACGTTACATTTTTTAAAAAACACGTGTGTTTTTCCGGAAAATGTAGCGTCTTTTTTTACGATAACCATGTGAGGACAAAAAGTACTGCCGGCTATCCGAGCATCTACATCACACCGTCCTGAAAATAACAAAGGCTATCCGTCAAGTTCTCACTTTCCGGATAGCCCCTTGTTATAAAGCGATTAAGCTTTTACCGTGATTAATGTTTAGCCCACCAGAGCGGAGTAAACACCTCATTTTCTCCAAGTTTCTCTATCGCTTGTTTATATCCTTCCGGATTACTATTCTCTAAAGAAGACGGGTATTTTATTCTTTGTGAAAAGAATTTATAACTCTGACTGTTTTTCACATTGTCTTTTGTCAGCCATGTCATTCTCGTCAACGGTTTTTCAACCGCAGGATTTTCAAAGAACGGAAGTCCTAATCTTCTATGATCGCTCCACACTTCTAACGCCAGCCAAGGCATTTGCGCAATATACTTCTGTGTAATAATTTTGCTTAAATGATCATTAAGTGCCTTTCCATAAAGCGTTTGTGAAGCAACCGGATACTTATACGTGTATTTTTCCGCCTTATGAGTATATCCGTTTACAATATCCATTTCCACAGATGCCGGAGGCTCTGCCGTATGATCCCAGTTAACCGATGTACCCACGCGGTTGTAATCTTCCGATTTCAGATAGTCGCTAAGTTTTGATTCGTCTGCCTTATTATAAGCAAAACTTGCTTTGATACCATTTTCATATGCAGTCTTGGCAGGCATAGCAACATTCCATCCTCTGAGAGCTGCTTCCGCTATCAAAAAGAAACTTTCCCAGTTTCCGAAAAACACACGATAGTTTTCACTTTTACGATATTGTTTTGAGATTACAGGGGCTGTCTTGTAAGATACCGAAAGCGCACCGTTGGCCGAACCTGCATCTCCCCAGCTTCCATTAGAATAGCCATTGATCGCATATTTTACATTGATTGAGTCCACTTTTGTTGGTTTGGCGCCTTCAGGAACCTGCTCCGCAACTTTATACAGATAGAAAATCGAATCTTTGTTTACAACATCTTTACCATCTTTTTTAACGGTTGTAGGATTAAAGCTATGTTCATCATCCAAAGGTAACGTGTAAACAGTAAAGAAACGGGGATCTATACTATAAGGCAAACCATCCATAAAGAATCCGGTATAGGGATCGTTCGTATAAGAAGGCCAATGATCCTGCAGACGACGTCCCAGATAGTTCTTAGCCTTAATATAAGGTTGGTATTTAGCAGCCGTCAGAAGATCGGATGTTTTCACGCCACCTAACCCAACTACAATATTCGCAAACGTTGCTCCCATTGTGAAAGCATTCCACCCACGAGACATGACTCCTGCCAGAGGATCCCACCCATCACGTTCTTTGACACGGAATACATCATCGATAGATGATATGTAGCTGTTCTTTGCAGCATCTTCAAATTCCGCTTTCGCTTTTGCAGGGTCTACTTCCGATAGACGCATGGCTAAGCGCATCCGCATCGAATTGGCATATTTAACCCATTTCGCAAAATCAAATTCGTAAGCACGATCGAATTTCTTCTCGCTGTCTTCCGGTTTTATGGAAACATCGATTTTCGATTGAGCATCTTTCAATTCCTGAAGCATGAAATAATATACGTCTTTCACGCTTGAATACGTCGGTGTTTTTGTTTGGAAAGCATCCAGAGGAGCCGGTCCGAAATTCGCTTAACAAATAGACATACCAGATACGTCCGACTTCTTTCATGTTCTTTGTCATAGCAATATCATGCGGCGCGGTAAGTTTGTTTTCGGCAAGTTGTTTATCTGCCAGATCCACCATCTGTTTAGCCGATTTCATCCAATTGGATATATAACTATTCAAATAATCATGATTAAATCCGTCATTATTATTTCCCAGCGAAATATAACCAAATCGTTGCATTCTGGCAGCGTCCATCCAGTAATAGACGAATATGCGTTCCTGGATATGAGGATCCATTTGAGCATCCGTAATCGATTTATTAAGCATCCACATCACGTTGATTTGATCTTCGGATGCTGCATTGGGATCATTGTTGATCTCATCGAAATCGGAACAAGCGTTGGCAAGCACCAACAGTCCCGTCATAAAAATATAATTAATTATCTTTTTCATTGTTTATTCTTTTAGAAACCGAGTGTAACATTAAATAAATAAGTACGAGATGTAGGAGGAGCATATGCCTCAAAACCGACAGCATTGGTACTGGTTGCAAACACAGACTCCGGGTCTACCCCATTCAGATGGCTCGATATCATCCACACGTTATTGCACGATACGCCTAATTTAAGTTGCTTAAAAGGTGTACTGTGCAACATGCTCTTTGCAAATTCATAGTTCAACTGTACATTACGTAAACGAACATTGGTCGCACTGTAAATATTGGCTTCGGAGATTCCGAGGTTTCCTGTCTGACCGGTTACTCTGCCCCAATATTCCTGCGGTGTCGTTTCTTTCTCATTCACTTTATATCCACCTTTACCGTCGGCTACGACTCCATCGACAATAAATTTCTGGCGTTCTCCGTTCGGAGCAGTGATGGCAGCCGATCCTGAAGCTTGCAGCGTATGGTTAGTCGCCGAAAAAATGTCTCCCCCTATACGGGAATCAATAAGAAAACTCAACGAAAAGCCTTTATAACGGAATGAATTGGTCAAACCGAATAACATATCCGCCTGCTGGTCTCCCACTTTTTTTATTTTATTATCTCCGACTGGAAGGCCGTTTTCATCGACAATGATTCTTCCGTAATACGGACTTTTTTTATCCTCGACGCGTTTGTATGTCGTTCCGTATATTTCGCCGTAATTGCCACCAACCGTAGCATACACACGCAGGTTATCGTATCCGCCCAGCTGATAAAGTTTCACCCCGTCTGTCAAATCCTTAATCGTGTTACTGTTTTTCGAGAAGTTGGCCTGAATATTCCATGCGTAATCTTTTGTCTGTACGGGATATCCGTTAATCATTAACTCAAAACCCTGATTTTGAATATTTCCGGAATTGATTTTCTTCGAAGTATATCCGCTCATCGGGTCGGTAGGCAGATTCAACAGTTGATGAGTTGCGTTTGACTTATACCATGCAAAGTCTACAGCCAGACGGCTGTCAAAGAAACGCATTTCGGTACCGATTTCCCATGAGGTAATCAACTCATTTTTCACTGTAGGATCATATAAAGTTTCATTTGTTCCGGCCGTTGCATGATTTTCGGGGTCTTTACCAATCCAATACGTATTGTACAGTTGATACGGATCAAGGTCGTTACCGACTTGTGCCCACGAAGCACGCACTTTCGCATAATTGAACCAGCTCGGCATACCATCTCCTTCTTCTCTCAGCATATCGCTGATGACCCATGAGGTACTTAATGAAGGATAGAAGAACGAGCGGTTCTCGGGAGACAGTGTGGAAGTCCAGTCATTTCTGAATGTCGCATCCAAAAACAAATACCCGCCGTAATTTACCTGAGCCGTTCCATAGAGCGAATTAATTTTCTTTTCCGAGTATTTACGGCTCGCTTCAATTTTGTTCTTTGCATTGCCGAAAGTGAACAGATTCGGCACCAATAATTCATCAGGATTGGCATGAACACCGGTATGTTTGCGATGCATCAGATTACCGCCAAATGTAGCCGCTCCACCCCATTTACCCAAAAGATTATCCTTCTGTGCACTGATAAGAAAACTGAAGTTGTTCTCATAGAATTTTTCTTCACCAAAACTGTATCGTCCTGTTTCCGTCAACGGACTTTTTCCATAGGTCTTGTTTTCATACTCGGTGAAATAAATATCTGTTCCGCCTCTTATCTCGGCATTCAACCAATCTGTAAATTCATACTTCAACGAACCGAACAAAACGAATCGCTCGCGCTGATCATGACTCAGTTTATAGTCTCTCAGCCAATATGGGTTGATTGCGGAACTTTTTCCCCACCAAATCATTTTTCCATTTTCATCAACGGCAGAACTGAAATCACGAATATCCATCGAACGAGGTAGACTGTACATAGTCAAGAATGGATTGGATGAGTTTTTTCCACTCACCGGACGGTTTTTAGCATCTGTCTTGATATACTGAACCTTTGTATCGAGTGTCCACTTATTATCCTTTCCGAACTTGCTCACTGCACGTCCCGTCATATTCGTACGACTGAGGTTTGCACCCGGAATCTTGCTTTTATCGTCCATACGACTCACAGACGTATAAACAGATACATTATTGTATTGCTGCGAAAAAGCGATATTCTCCGTTAAGTTCGTACCCGATTTGTCAAAGTAATTGTTGATGTTATCGTAAGCCTGCATCTGAGCTTTTTCCTTGTTCCATTTTTCATATTCCTGACCGGTAATTTTCGGGCCCCAGCTCGATCCGGATTCAGCATTGTAAACGCCGTTTTCTCCTTGTCCAAACGTATTCTGCAATTCAGGATGCATAAAAATGTTTTCAAAAGCAACGGACGATGAAATCGTAATTCCCAGACCTTCCGTCTTACGTCCACTCTTTGTCGTAATGAGGATGACACCGTTACCCGCACGAGAACCATAAAGGGCCGCAGCCGAAGCACCTTTCAAGACTGACATGCTTTGGATATCCTCCGGATTAATATCGGAAAGACCGTTTCCCATATCGGCAGAGGGATTCCAATAGTCATTATTATCAGCCCCAGTGAAGTTATCCATCGGTACACCATCCACTACAATAAGGGGTTGATTCAGGTTGGTCACCGAGTTATTACCGCGGATGACAATTTTAGACGAAGCTCCCGGCCCATTGCTCGATTTGATGACTTGCAACCCGGAAATCTTTCCGGAAAGGGCGTTGGCAATATTATTTTCACGAGCTGACACAATATCATCTCCTTTTACTTCCTGAATCGCATAACCCAGAGCTTTTTTATCACGCTTAATACCCAACGCGGTCACCACCACTTCGCCCAGCACTTCGCTGTCTTCTTCGAGGGTTACGTTAATCGTTGTCCTTCCGTTGACGGCTATTTTCTGAACTTTCATACCGACGTAGCTGAATTCGAGACTCGCTTTGCTGTTAACGCCCGCCAGCGTATAGTTTCCGTCGATATCCGTCACCGTACCCTGACTCGTACTCCCTTCCACCACGACGGTAGCCCCGGTCAAAGGTTCATTGTTCCGATCCGTCACGGTTCCCCGCACGGTAATCGTCTGCGCCGAAAGCGAAAGTGTCGAAATACACAGCAACAGTGTAAGTAAACCTCTCGCCTCAAAAAGTTTTTTTACTTTCATGCTTTTTTATTTTTAGTTATACAATATAAATATACTTCACGTTAAAAATCTTCAACGTTCTTCCGGTAAGTCTGTCACATGGAGATATGCCCCATCACCTACCATAATCTTCAAAAAATGCGGCATAAACTGAATATGTCTTGCTTGTTTGCACGATTGATTTTCAAAATTGTGTTGACGCTGCAAAGATACACCTATATTTTTTAATCGTAAAATATTTTTTTTTATGTTGTAAAACATAGCAAAAAAACCGTTCAAAAAAGTTCTTCCCTGAAATAGTTTCCACAACATACTCCTACAATCGACGAGAATTGTAGCCAAACATGTCCCCCCCCGAGCGCAATACGGCAAGAACTGTAAACCGGCATGAATTGGTTCACGGGGATATACAAAAAAGGCTGCCCGCATAAAAACTTACGGGGCAGCCTTCTGATCATATCCCTCCGGAAAACCGGAGGAAAAACGATTTACTCAACCATCACTTTGTAAACCCGACCATCCATGACTACGGTATAGAATCCCGCCGCTAACGGAAGACTCGTATTACCTTGTGGAATCATCTGCTGAGTATGGAGCTTCCCATCAAGCGTATAAAGCTGCATGATGGTGGCATATTGAGCTTCGATATAGAGATGTTGTCTGTTCGCCCATACTTTATGCTGAGGCATCAAGGTGTTGGAAACAGGGCTGACCCCATTGATCGACACATTCAATGACTCCCAGACTTTCAAGATGGTTACGGTTACACTGCCATCACTGTTTTTATTCATAATGATACCGTGTTTGTCACGAACGGGAATACCGGTTGTTACAGTCAGATATTCGAGACTGTATCCTACTTTCGGCCGTACGGTAAAGACAAAATTATCTTGTCCCTTCACCATATGTATACCAGGTCCCGGCTCGGTGATCAGTCCCGGCACTTCGGGCAGAGTGACTGAACGCGAGAGCGGTCTGAAAACGAGGTCTCCCGCATTGAACTCATAGGCCCCGATATCCACACGGCTCTCGCTGATACGTTCCTTATGATTCAAGTCAAAACGTAAGCCCGAATGGTACGATGACTTCGGATGCTGCAAAAGTATATCCCAAGGCGTTTTGATGAGCAAGACAGCTCCATTATAGCCTCCTTCTATGGCAGGACTTGAATGCGAAAACTTGTAATCTCCACGACGCATCGTCACGCCATCATCTTCAAATCCTTTACGCAAAAACAGCGGATTCCGATCCATATTACCCTGGCTGTCTCGTCCGAGAGCAGCATTCCATTTACCCGAAGCCATCGAACCGCCGATAATGCTGAATGCGTAAAGAGGAGAACCGCCGTCGTTAACCACCTCATTCGTTTCCGGCGTACCTTCGGTAGACACATTACCCCAGATAATCGTATTCGTAATTACGGGACTGCTTGCCTTGTTATACAATCCACCACCACGCTTAGCCTTGTTGCCACTAATGGTCACATTCACCATACTCAGGTCACCACCATCATTGTAGATACCGGCGCCTTCGGGTGACTGGTTTCCGCTGATTTCAGTATTGACAATCAGCGATGCCGGATAACCATGTAACGGTGCAGGCTGATAGATTCCTCCCCCCTGCTTGGTGGCTACATTATCACGGATAATAGAGTTCGCTACCGTACCCGAAGCGCTTTCATAGAGCACACCGGCACCTCGCTCGGCACGTCCGTCTTCAACGACAAACCCGTCGATACGGCTTCCCGTCGAATTCATGATTTTCCACACCGATGCGCCGTTTCCTTTTACAACCGTCGCATGCTGAGAAATGTTACGTTGGTACAGATATTCTTCCGTCCCTTCGAAACCGCCATAAATCTCGATACTGTCTTGCAAAATCTCAAAGGCTCGTCCGGACACTGGCCGATACGTTCCTTTAGCCACCCAGATACGATCGCCCACTGTAGCATGTGCAAGCGCGTCAGTGATGGTCAGGAAAGCATCTTGCCATGATGAACCATCCTGCTGTCCGCCTGTCGCCCGATGATTGACAAAGAACCCAAGCGAGTGCTGACTGATTTGGATATTCGTAGATACCCGCTTGCTGCACTGGATTCCGGCATACGTGAATGTCACGTCGACGGTAACAGACTTCTCACCCATCATACCCCAAGTAACCATTAGCGAATCAGCTGAAGATTTTCGGATGACCCCTCCCCCGGAAACACTCCAGTTCGAAGTGACATGCGGCCACATCTCGCGCGGAATATCAAGCACAAATTCCTGCGCACGGTTCAATTTTGCCCCTGTCGTCGTAATATAACGGATTGAAGAGCGATTGTTTTCCATCAGGAAGTAGACATGCAATGTGTCATTGATGATCTTTGTTCCATAGTTTGTGCTGCACACATAACGTCCGGTTTTTTTCGCATCAATGTTCATCGTCGTCAGCGTCTGGCCCTCGGGTAATATCCATTGCCAAGATTTCGCCTGTGGATCGCCATACAGTTTACGCGGCCCCTCACAAACAAACAATGTGTCGTTGATATTGCCCGGATGGTTATTGTTCAGACTATGCAGACTCTTGGTCCAATGTGCATCGAAGTTCAGTTCGCCAGTCGTTTGATCCGGAATCGTAAATGTCAGCGTCATCGGAACCGTGGGCATTTCACGGCACGTCCAGCCGATAAAGACTGTATTGGGGTCGAGATGCGTCGGTTCGGTTGCGACATTAACCGGCAACTGTGTAACGTTATAACTAGAAGGATTTCCCGGTACATGAATACCTCCGTCCAAATGATAATGCAAGGTATAGTTATTCAACTCCCACGTAGCCGTAAAAGTCAGGTTACCCGGTACGCCCGGCATCGTATTCTCAATCCGGAACGGATCCGTTGTTCCCGGCAGTCCGTGCCCCGTCCATCCTTTGAAAGTATATCCCAGGCGGGTCGGGGTTAAGTTTACGTCAAGTGGCAAATCCGTCACATTATATCCCGTCAAATTAGACGGAATTGTCGGATTTACGCCGTTATTCGGATCAAATGTAATCGTGTAAGCATTGGCACTCCAGTTGGCCGTGTAGTTCAATTCGCCCGTCGTACCCTGAGGAACCGTAACGGTAGTTTGCGGCACGGAACCGTTACTACCGGTCCAACCTACAAACGTCCAGCCGCTCCGTGTCGGAGGCACCAAATTAAATGTAGGAGATTCAACCGTGTAGGACGTAATATGACCGGCCCCAGCCGTTCCATTGTCGAGCGTATAATGGATCGCATACGTAATCGGATTCCAATGCGCCGTATAGGTCAGGTTCTCAGGCGTACCCGGCGTAGAGAACGTACTTGCCTGAACGTTGATGGTCTTATCCGCAACGGTTAAGTCGTGTCCCGTCCAACCCGTAAAATCATATCCTGTACGCGTCGGTTGATTGGCTGAAGCGGTCGTATTTATTGTAAACGGCACATCCGTAATCTTGAATGTCGACTTGTTTGGCGTAACCGGTGCCGTCCCATTATTCAGGTTATACGTAATGGTATATCCATTTTCCGACCATGTAGCCGTATAATTCCGCTGTCCGATAGAACCGGTGGGAATTGTCACCGACGCAGACGGAGCAGTCAGGTCGGTACCTGTCCAACCAGCAAATGTATATCCCGTGCGAGTCGGATTGTTCAACGTAATGGCAGGAGTTGTTACCTGATACGACGTAGGATTAGTTGGATTGACTGTCCCTCCATCAAGTGTATATATTATATTATAAGTAATGATGTTCCATCCGGCCACGTAGACAAGATTACCCGGCACCGTGGGGGTAGCATCCGTAATGCTGAAAGGCGCTGTCTGATTAGTCTGTCCGGGACCCGTCCAACCGGTAAAGTCATATCCCGAACGGGTAGGTGTCACGCTGATATTATTCAAAGGCAAGTCGGTCATATTATATCCTAACCATCTCGTCGGTATATTAGCCGGATTCACGCCCTGATTCGGATCAAATGTAATCGTATAGGCATTAGCCGTCCACGTTGCCTTATAACTTCTGTTTCCCGTCGAACCTTGCGGGATCGTTACAGACTGGCTGGCAGACGCCAACTCTGTGCCCGTCCAGCCGACAAACGTCCAACCCGGCTTCGTGGGATTGATCAGTGTAATATCATTATCGGTAACCTGATACGTTGCAGGATTACCTGCCACCATTCCTCCGTCGAGGTCGTAACTGATATTATAGGTAATGATATTCCAGCCGGCATTATAAACCAGATTACCGGGAACACCGGCTGTCGTCGAAGTAATCGTAAACGGTGCCGTCTGATTCGTCTGTCCGTGTCCTGTCCAACCGGCAAACGTATAGCCTGTACGAGTAGGTACTACGTTCGCAGTAAGCGGCAAAGTCGTCATTTTGTAACCGGCCAGATTAACAGGAATCGTAGGATTCGTCCCTCCATTTGCATTGAACGTAATCGTGTAATCATCAGCTGTCCAGATTGCCCGATAAGTCTGATTGGTATGTGAAGCCGACTCTTTTGCGATTGTAATAGACTGACTTCCGCTTGCTCCGGCTCCTCCAGTCCAGCCGACAAAGGTCCAGCCGGGTTTTGTAGCTGTTACGCTAAATGTTTTCGGAAGCTGGGTATCGTCAAATTGCACAGGCGCACCAGGGGATACCGTCGTAAGCGGTGTTGTACCGTTATCGTCAACATACTTTATCGTATAGATAATAGGTGTCCACGTAGCGGTATACGAGCGCGCACCGGTAGAACCGGTCGGAATCGTCACGTTCAATGTCGGTGTAGTGAGCCCTGTACCTGTCCAACCGGCAAATGTATAACCAGATTTGGTAGGAGGAGTCAACGTGATTGGAGCAGACGTCACCTGATAGGTTGACGGATTAGCAGGAGCTCCCACTGTTCCACCATCGAGCGAATACGTAATATTGTAATTAATTACCGTCCATTTCGCTTTATACGTCTGATGGGCATGAGAAGCCGCTGCTTTCGGAATCGTAACATCAGGTGTTCCCCCGGCTCCTGCTCCTTGCTCCCATCCTTCGAATGTCCAACCGGCTTTAGTCGCCGTTACGGTAAAAGCCTTCGGTAACTCTGTGTCATCAAACTGTGTCGGAGCTCCCGCCGATAGTGCTCCGGCAGGTAGCTCTGTCGTTCCGTTATCATCTACATACTTAATTGTATACGTAATCGGAGTCCATGTAGCCGTATAGGTCCGGTCTCCGGTAGAGCCCAACGGGATCTGTACCGACATGGACGAACCGGAAATACCCGTTCCGGTCCAGCCGGCAAACGTATAACCCGAACGCGTAGGATTATTGAGCGTAATCGTAGGGGTTGTGACATAATATTCATCCGGATTCGGCGTAGACACCATCCCTTCAGCCAGATCGTAGGTGATCGTGTATCTGTCAGCCGTCCATGTAGCCGTATACGAACGATGCCCGACCGAGCCCTGCGGAATCTGTACAGACATGCTTGTTCCCGTAATATCTGTTCCCGTCCAGCCGGCAAACGTATAGCCTGTACGCGTAGGGTTGTTGAGCGTAATCGTTGGCGTCGTATAGGTATATGTCGCAGGATTCGCGGTCGCAACTGCTCCCCCTCCTAAATCATAGTTCAGGTTATAGGTATCCAGTGTCCACTGTGCCGTATAGGTCAAATCGCCGGGCACTCCGTTTGTCGTAGAGATAATCGAGAACGGAGCCTTATGATTCGTCAGGCCGTGTCCTGTCCATCCGTTAAAGGTATATCCTGTACGCGTAGGTGTCACACTGACGCCACTTAACGGTAACTTGGACATATCGTAACTTGTCCATTCCGTCTGAATAGCAGGATTCACCCCATTATTCGGATTGAATGTAATCGTATAGGTTATCGGCGTCCATGCAGCAGTATAGATCTGATTTGCATGCGTGTTGTTTGGAATAGTAATCACTTTTCCACCATCAGATCCGACACCGCCCGTCCAGCCGGTAAAAGTCCAACCCGGTTTGGTCGGTTCATTATTAATGGTAAGCGGCAACTGCGGATCATTGAATTGCGTCGGTGCTCCCGGAACGGTAATGTTAGTTGAACCATCCCGATATGTAATGGTATAATTAATCGGCGTCCAGTTAGCCGTATATTCGCGATTTCCGGTCGATCCTCGCGGAATCTTAACGTCCATCACCTGACCGCTTAACCCCGTTCCGGTCCAGCCGGTAAACGTATATCCCGAGCGGGTAGGCTTGTTTATGCTCAACTCGGCCGATTCGATGGTATAGTTCGCCGGATTCGAAGCCGATCCTCCGTTCAGATGATAAATCAATGTATAATTGATCGGCACCCAATTAGCCATATACGACAAGGCTTGCGGATCTCCCGAAGGAAGAAATACGGCATTCGTTACATGTACGTTCTTTGTGGCCGAAGAGGCATTAGGTCCTGTCCAACCCGTAAAATCGTAACCGGTACGGGTCGGTTGGTTAGCCACTGCCGTAGAGTTAATATCAAAAGGTACCTCCGTAATCTTATAATTGGCTTTATTCGGTGAAGCCGGAGCATTACCGGAATTGTAATTATATGAAATGGTATACGTATTTTCGGTCCAGTTAGCAGTATAATTTCTATTTCCGGTAGATCCCTGAGGAATCGAAACCGAAGTGTTAGGAGCTGTTCCGTTGCTGCCAGTCCAGCCCGTAAAAGTAAAGCCGGGTTTTCTGGGAGCTTTCAGCGAGAAGCTCGGCGTATTCACGTCGTATAACGTCGGATTTGTACCGCCCTCCTCTACTCCACCATTGAGTGTATACACAATCGTATAGTTGTCAAGTCCCCAGTCGGCACGGAGTGTAAGGTTCTTATCCGTATGTAGAGGAATAACAAATGGCTTGGCCGGAGTTGTAATATTTAACTCCTGACATGTCCATCCCTTAAAAGTGTATCCTTTACGTACCGGTTCATTAGCAATCGTCACCGACTGATCATATAAGAAAGTCGTCGGATTGGCCGTAGTCGGTGCTGTTCCTCCATTATATTCGTATGTAATCTTAAGCTTGGGATGCACCTTGATCGTAAATGTCTTGGGCGTTCCGGGACAAGCACCTTGCGGGGTAGCAGTAATCGTAGCCATGATAGGAGCCGTACTCTCGTTTTTTGCAGTAAACGAAGGCAAGTTCCCATTTCCGGAAGAAGAATTTAGGCCAATGCTCGTATTCGAATTCGTCCAATTCACAGTCGCATTGGTTGGATTCGTTGCAAACGTTATGGCTGGCACAGTCTGTCCGTAATGGTATTCCAGATTCGGCAAATTCGTCGTAATCGTAGGACGAACCTCATCATCCTGAATGGTAATCGTTGCCCGATTGTTTGTCGGACTTTTTTGTATCAAATCATTACATTGACCGGGGTCATCAATCGATATTTGGAAAGTACGGTCAGTATTACATTCCGTATTACCTTTGATTGTGATATTATTCAGTGTTATTTCTTTCGCTGTGCTATAATCTCCGGCAGGAATAGTAACCCCTTTCACATAAGTAAAATGAGAACCTTGCTGGGCAGTACCGTTATGTAAGGTAAAATTACATACCTGATCCTGAGTTAACCGTCCTCCAGTGACACGAATTTTAACGGTATTGGTTGTATGATCACTGTTTCCTTCAGATTCGGAATAAGCATTAGAGGTAAGCTCAATCATTACTGCAGAAGAGGATAATCCGGAAACCGAAGGATCATTCACCGGTGTATTATCAAATTCTCCTCTATTATTTCCGTAACCATGCAACACCTGCTTGGCAAATACTTGTCCGGCAGAAGTAAAAGGCCCCATCGTAAATTCTACAGCAACCCCATCATCCACACACGTTGTGTTGACTGTATTCGACAATTTATTTTCAGAAACCAAATTATTACGAGAACCGTAATATCCAGTATAATAACTTCGGAAGCCGTTCTTTGTTTTGAAACCGTGAGTGGAAGGATATGTCGGATTATTTTCTCCACCACCACAGCTACCTCTGTCTGTTGTTAACCGGTAGTTTCCTATAAGCTCACCTGTGTTGTTTATAGATCGATAGCCTCGTGAACCATCTTTTCCCAAAATATAAGCATCATGAGATAAATAAAGATGTAGAAGTTGATTCTCTCCGGAAGCAGACAGATTAGATGCAGCTCTTATAAAATAATCTACATAGAAATAGTTATTGGGATGCGTATAAGTCACATTGATTGTCACATAGAACAAATCCGATGAGATAGTAGACCGTACCCATCCGGTAATACTGGTCGTATACGTATTGCCATTCTGTTGTACAGGGGTCGTAGAGCAAGCTGTCAAAGTTGCCGTTGAAGCATTATATGAATTCCCCTTACTGAAACGGAATGTCAGAGGCACTCCCCCCGTAGCACCATTTGGCCAGACATTCGCACAGCAATACTGAGCCATTTTATTTCGATAAACCGCTAACGCTCCATTGGTATTTACCTGAATTTTCAGCCCATCATTTAATCCGGCTCCTCCGGATGGATTGATAACCTGAGCACTCTGCGCCCATATTCCGACATTAGAACATAATATCAAACACGCCATCAGCCAGAAACGCAGCATATTTTTATACACATTTTCTGTTATGGTAATAGTGAAGGTGTTCCACCTTCGTCGAACAACGTAAATTCCTTTCATTACTATTTTATTGATTTTGTTATTATATATACAATAGATTAATATCCCAGAAAAAAGAACAACACACACCCTATCCATTCGGGCGGGAAACTTGCATCTATACGAAAAACAGGCTGCTCATCCAACGTGTATACCTGCCCCTCGTACAATAAAGCCACATGATCGACTTTACCGCTTCGAACTTCTACACGATAAAATCGATTTTCGGAAGGAACATAGTAACCCACTAATTGGCTTTCCTTGTTAATGTATTCTATCCGGTTGCCATCCGTTTGACGGATATAATTAATTCCTAAATCTTCGCGACGCACTCCGTCCAGCACCTCGATCATTCGCCCCTCTTCAATCAGAAAGGTTGATCCGGTAACATTGATTTGTTCGTTGTTTATTTTTGTTGCTATTACCCGTCTTTGCTTGTCATACAGCGATTGTGCATAACTCTTTCCTGCAAAACAAGGCAATAAAAGCAATAAAAATAATGCATAATATTTCATTTCTATCGCCTGATTACTAAATATCATAAATTTCAGGCCACAAAGATAAATAAATATATTCATTATATGATTATCCCTTTATGTGTTATTTAAAGGCAAGAAGTTCATGGCATTTAATTCTTCAACAATAGTAACAAATATTCCCGTATTGTTCTCACTTTCTCACTTACTCCATTCCCACATTAAAAAAAACAAAACACTGATTATAAGAATTATAACACACGATCAAGAAAGTCATTTATATTTAAAAGACAAAAACCATTTTCGGCCCAAAAAAATATTGAAGAAAAAAATTAATTTTGCATTTCTAAAATTAACATTGAATCATACAAAGAACATGACAACAGAAATAAATAAAAAAGAACGTTTGCTCTCACTCGATGCACTACGAGGCTTCGATATGCTTTTTATCATGGGACTGGCTGACCTTATTCAGGCCATCTCTCGACTGTGGCCTGATGCTGAAACTGCCAAATGGATGACCCGACAGATGGAACATGTAGAATGGAACGGCTGGGTGCACCACGATACGATTTTCCCCTTATTCCTTTTTATTGCCGGCATCTCCTTTCCGTTCTCACTTGCCAAACAACGCGCGAGTAAACACACTGAAAAGCAGATCGCCTTAAGAGTCGTAAAACGCGGCCTCATACTCGTGCTGCTGGGTATGATTTATAACGGGCTTTTCGATTGGAACTTTTATGACCTGCGTTGCGCAAGTGTACTTGGACGGATTGGATTGGCATGGATGTTTGCCGCACTACTCTTCATGAAACTCAGACCCAAAACACTGACTGTCACTTCAACAATCATTCTGATTGGTTATTGGTTGCTGCTATGGCTTGTCCCAGAAGGAGATGATCCGTTCTCGTTCGAACACAATTTGGTCGGAACGATAGATCGTATAATGCTTCCGGGTAGATTAATATACGGCGATAATTACTTTGATCCCGAAGGAATATTAAGTACCTTTCCTGCCATTGTGACAGCTCTGCTCGGAATGTTGACCGGAAGTTTTGTAAAAGGTCCGGAAGAGAAAGTGTCTGGCTATAAGAAGTCGCTCTACATGCTTGCGGCTGCCATCGTACTGATTTCTATCGGTTATCTTTGGGATACAGTCTTTCCCATCAACAAGAAACTCTGGACAAGCAGTTTTGTTTGTGTGTTGGCCGGCTATTCGCTGATAATGTTCGCGCTGTTTTATTATATCATCGATGTAAAAAACTATCGCCGCTGGACGTTGTTTTTCCGGGTGATTGGAATGAACTCAATCTCCATTTACCTCGCGCAACGTATCATCGACTTTCAACACATATCCGACTTTTTCATAGCAGGACTTGCCGCCAAATTTCCTGATGTATGGGAAAATATTCTCAACGGCTGCGGATACATCGCTGTCTGCTGGCTATTTCTTTACTTTCTGTACCGGAAGCAAGTCTTTCTGAAAGTCTAACATTATATTTCGAAAAGGGAAGGAAGAATGAAAACAATGAGAAATATGATGTTTCATTGTTGTTCTACTAGGATTCGAACCTAGACAAACAGGACCAGAATCTGTTGTGCTACCATTACACCATAGAACAATGGAGAAGGAAAGAGTTTCTCTTCTTTCCGGGTGCAAAATTACATATATTTTTTTTTCCGCCAAAAAATAATGACTTATATTTGTCCCGCAGAATTGAAAAAAGCAAGAATGAATCAAACAAAAACACTTGTAAATGCGGTCGTTAAAGGCTTGCAAGAAAAAAAAGGAAAACGAATCGTTACAGTAGATATGAGTCAATTATCGGGAGCGATTTGCGAATATATGGTCATTTGTGAGGGAAACAGCCCGACACAAGTCTCGTCACTCTCCGATTCGGTTTGGGATATCGTCCATACGGATGCCGGCGAGAAACCGCTCTCAATGGATGGTAATCGAAATGCACAATGGATTGGCATGGATTATGGCACAGTTCTTGTTCATATCTTTATGCCCGAACAACGCACGTTCTATAATCTGGAAAATCTCTGGGCCGATTCGAAGATTAAAGCCATTCCCGATTTAGACTGAATTTTTCGGCTTAATATAAGAATGTATGGAAGAAAAAAATAATCTGCCGAAAAGCGATAACGGCAACAAACCTAAATTCCGTTTCAGCCTGTATTGGATGTACGGAATTGTTTTTGTCGCGTTGATGGGACTGTATCTGATGAATGATTTCTCAACTTCGAAAGAGTTGGGGTGGACGGAATTTCAGCAGTTGGCTGCCGACGATGTATTCGATAAAATAATTGTCCACAATCGCAAAAATCTCTTGGAAGCCACCGTCAAGGCCGACTACCGGAAACGGATATTCGCTCGCGAAGAAGAGCCGTTCGACGCAGAAGCAAAGGTGTATGTCAAAATTCCTTCGGCTGATAAATTTTCGGATTTTTACGACAAAATGGTGGACGAAAAACAAATCTCAGCGCAGGTAAGCTTCAAAGAAGGAGACGATACGCTGTGGAATCTGCTCGTATCTATCGGCCCGTTCGTTATCATTATTTTGCTGTGGCTGTTCTTTATGCGCCGCATGGCCGGCGGGGCTACAGGCGGACCGGGAGGCGTATTCAACGTAGGAAAATCAAAAGCACAACTCTTCGATAAAAACTCGCACGTCAAAGTGACATTTAAAGACGTGGCCGGACTTGTCGAAGCCAAACAAGAAGTGGAAGAAATCGTCTCATTCCTCAAAAATCCGGGAAAATATACCGAATTAGGCGGAAAAATTCCCAAAGGCGCTTTGCTGGTAGGCCCTCCGGGAACGGGAAAAACACTTTTAGCCAAGGCCGTAGCCGGCGAAGCGCATGTGCCATTCTTTTCCCTCTCCGGTTCGGACTTTGTAGAGATGTTTGTCGGTGTCGGCGCCTCGCGGGTGCGTGACTTATTCCGTCAAGCAAAGGAAAAAGCGCCATGTATCGTATTTATCGACGAGATCGATGCAGTGGGACGAGCACGCGGTAAAAACGCCAATATGACAAGCAATGATGAACGCGAAAGCACATTGAACCAGTTGCTGACAGAAATGGACGGTTTCGGGTCGAACAGCGGCGTCATCATCCTCGCCGCCACAAACCGTGCTGATGTACTCGACAAAGCACTATTACGTGCGGGGCGCTTCGACCGTCAGATCCATGTCGAATTGCCTGACCTGAACGAACGGAAAGAAATCTTCGGCGTACATCTTCGCCCGATTAAAATCGATTCATCGGTCGATACCGATTTTCTGGCACGCCAAACACCGGGTTTCTCGGGAGCGGATATTGCAAACGTATGCAACGAAGCCGCCCTGATAGCTGCCCGAAACGGAAAAAATTTCGTACAGAAAGAAGATTTTATGAATGCCGTTGACCGGATCGTAGGCGGTTTGGAAAAACGGACAAGAATCACGACGGCGAAGGAGCGTAAAAGCATAGCCTATCACGAGGCCGGCCATGCTTCCATCAGTTGGTTGCTGGAACACGCCAATCCTCTCGTTAAAGTGACTATCGTCCCGAGAGGAAAAGCACTTGGAGCGGCATGGTATCTACCGGAAGAGCGACAAATTACCACACGTGACCAACTATTAGACGAGATGTGCGCGACGCTTGGCGGACGCGCGGCAGAAGAAGTTTTCCTCGGCGAAATCTCTACCGGAGCTTCGAACGATTTGGAGCGTGTCACCAAACAGGCATACGCCATGGTCACGTATTTCGGGATGAGTGAGCGACTGCCCAACCTGAATTATTACGATTCCACAGGGCAGGAATGGGGCTTTACCAAACCTTACAGCGAAGAAACAGCACAACTGATCGACAAGGAAGTACAAGATATGATTCATTCGCAGTTTGAACGCGCCAAACGGATCCTGATCGAACACGCCGCTCAACACAATCAATTGGCTGAAAAACTCCTGATAGCCGAAGTCATTTATTCGGAAGACTTGGAAGCGATTTTCGGCAAACGCCCATGGATTTCGCGCTCACAGGAAATCATGGAGCAGCAGGATGGTTCAACACACCAGCCCCCCCCTATTCCGCAATCGGCCGGACATACGGAAACGGAAGAGGGCTTTTAAAAAACGCTGTACTTTGAAAAAATTATTCGTCAGAACAGTAACCGGAATTGTGTATGTAGCCGTCATCGTACTTGCGATGACGCTACATCCGTATGCTTTCCTCGCCCTGTTTATGCTTGTTGCAGGTCTTTCTCTACACGAGTTTCACACACTCATCCGGCATAATAACGGCACGGAAGCCTCCGCCCGGCATCCTGAAAAGTCTTTTTCCCGATGGTTGGAAATCGCCGGGGGAATTTATCTTTTTGCAGCCTCTTTTTTCTATGCAAGCGGGCAAATATCAGAAATAATCTATGCGCCATATTTGCTTTTTCTGATCTTCATCTTAATCGCAGGCTTATATCATAAAAAAGAAAATCCGGTAAACCGTTGGGCAATGACACTCTTTTCGCAGTTTTATTGTGCCGGGCTGTTTTCCATGCTGAATTTTGTTGTGTTCGATCCGACAAATAAAACATACCACCCTTATTACGGGTTATTTATCTTTATTTTTATCTGGCTCAATGATACCGGAGCTTATCTGGTAGGCACCACATTCGGCAAACGACGTATGTTTCCACGTGTTTCTCCGTTGAAGTCATGGGAAGGGTTTGCCGGCGGGCTTGTCATTGCGTGGATGGCGGCGTTGACATTGGCTTATTTTTATCCTGTGGTGAGCTGGTACCATTGGATAGCTTTTGCAACAATTATCGTTGTATTCGGCACATGGGGAGATTTGGTTGAGTCTCTGATTAAACGAACCTATGGCGTGAAAGATTCCGGGACACTTCTTCCGGGACATGGCGGCATATTAGACCGCTTCGACAGCATGATGCTGGCTACTCCGGTTATTTGGCTCTATCTGAGATTTTTCATTCAAAATTAAATGTCAGCACGATCAAACGTGAAGTAGCTTTCGACAGTGCTGCAGTATATACTCGATCAGGCTCACTGATCAAATCGCTACGGTCTTTTTCCAGCACATCGGCCAGTCCGAAACAAAACTTCAATTCGGGACAAAGCTTAAAATATGGCAGATAAATATCACATCCGAAGCCTATCTCTACTCCATAATCCAATGGCTTTAACAAGACCGGGGTCTCTTTTTTACGCCCCATGTCAAAACTGGTGAAGACACCACCAAGCAAGTAAGGACGGTAGTTATTAAGTCGCATTGCCGTATATTTCAGATCTAACGGCAAGGTAAGATAATTCGATCGGATCGAAGTGGTAAACGTAGCTTGAGAATCGGAAGCCCGCGCGTCAATAAAAGTAAACTTCTTATCACCAAAGTGAACAGTCGGCGTAAAACGCAGATTCAAATATTGATTGATATATAAATTGCCAATCACCCCGACGCTGAATCCCGGTGAATAAGACGGTATTTCGGCAAACCACGTTTTCCCGTCAGACGTTGTCACCCCCGAATGCGTTAAAATCAAATCTTGCGTATGCATCCCGACATGAAACCCGAAATGATACCGCTTCATATCGGCATACGGCTGATTCTTTGGCCTTTGCCGTTGAGCATAAAGACTCGAAACAGCCAAAAACCACCCCCATAAGATAATCAATGTACTTCGTCTCAATTTGCTTTTAATTTATATGAATAACGGAAGAAGAAAAAAGTTATTGCAGCAAAGGAAATAATAAAAAAGGGACAAACATTTTTTTTTATCGGAAGAATCGTTTACTTTTGCATTGTTCTAACTTTAAAAATAAAAGAAAATGGCTTACGTAATTAGTGAAGATTGTATTGCATGTGGTACATGTATTGATGAATGTCCGGTGGAAGCAATCTCTGAGGGAGATATCTACCGCATCGATCCGGAAGTATGCACCGATTGTGGAACATGTGCAGAAGCATGCCCGACGGGGGCAATCAGCCCGGGGGCTTAATCAAAGAAGAAAAGCTAAAAAACCAAAGCGTAGAGTATACGATTTATTCCTTACTCTACGTTTTTTTCTTGTAAATTGCGACCAACCTCGAGTAACCCCTCTCACCGAAACAAATTCATCATCTCCCTCACCTTTCTACAAGCGACATCTCGTTTTTATAACGGAGATACCTGTTGCCAAAAAGGCAATAAACACATAAACAAAGTTAGATCATTCAGAGCACTACATCCATCACCATCTTTTCCTTTTTGGAAAACTTTTTACGCACTACAAAAACATAAATCACTAACAAAAAACAGTTTAAAACACAAAATCAGAAAACCGTTTAATAACGATATCTTTTTTCATAGAATAATTTAGCAAAGAAAATAAAGAATAACTACTTTTGCCCCCCAAAAAAACACAACAAATAAAGAAAGAAAATATGGGCTTGAAAACGTACACCTTCGACGATGCTTATCAAGCATCGTTAGATTATTTTACGGGTGATGAACTGGCAGCAAAAGTCTGGGTAAATAAATATGCGTTGAAAGACGCATTCGGAAACATCTACGAACAAACTCCCACAGACATGCATCGTCGTCTGGCCAGAGAAATAGCCCGTATAGAAGCAAAATATCCAAACCCCTTGTCGGAGCAGGAGCTGTTCGAACTCTTCGACCATTTCCGATACATTGTACCGCAGGGAAGTCCGATGACAGGTATCGGCAATGATTTTCAGATCGCCTCGCTGTCAAACTGTTTTGTGGTCGGTGTAGAAGGTAATGCCGATTCGTATGGAGCTGTGATTCGCATCGATGAAGAACAGGTACAACTGATGAAACGTCGAGGAGGCGTGGGACACGATTTATCACATATTCGCCCGAAAGGTTCACCGGTAAAAAACTCGGCGCTCACCTCTACCGGGCTCGTGCCTTTTATGGAGCGGTATTCGAATTCGACACGCGAAGTGGCTCAAGATGGGCGTCGCGGAGCATTGATGTTGAGTGTCTCCATCAAGCACCCCGATGCCGAATCGTTTATCGATGCAAAAATGACAGAAGGAAAGGTGACGGGAGCGAACGTATCGGTCAAAATCGACGACGAATTTATGGAAGCGGTAGTGAGCGGTGCGATGTACCATCAGCAATATCCGATTGCCGGAGACGACCCGATGGTTACGAAACTCATCGACGCGAGATCGCTATGGAAAAAAATCATTCACAATGCATGGAAATCCGCCGAACCGGGCGTATTATTCTGGGACACCATTCTTAGAGAATCAGTACCGGACTCGTATGCCGACTTAGGCTTCCGCACGGTTTCAACCAATCCGTGCGGCGAAATACCGCTTTGTCCGTATGACAGCTGTCGACTGCTGGCGATCAACCTGTACTCCTATGTTGTGAACCCGTTCAGTAAGGATGCCTATTTCGACTTCGACTTGTTTAAAAAACATGTTGGGCTGGCACAACGCATCATGGACGACATTATCGATCTGGAATCGGAGAAGATTGAAAAAATTCTGGAGAAGATTGCCTCCGACCCGGAAGGAGAGGATATCAAGCGCACCGAGCGTGAACTGTGGGAGAAAATTCAGCGAAAGACACTGGCCGGAAGGCGTACAGGGGTCGGAATCACGGCCGAAGGCGATATGTTGGCGGCTTTATACCTGCGCTACGGAACGGAAGAAGCAACCAACTTTGCGGAAAAAATTCAAAAAACGCTGGCATTGGCAGCATACGGCTCGTCGGTCGAGATGGCCAAAGAACGCGGAGCATTCAAGATTTACGATGCCAAACGCGAAGAGCGTAATCCGTTTATCCTGCGATTGAAGAAAGAGTCCCCGGCCTTGTATGAAGATATGGTAAAATACGGACGTCGTAACATCGCGTGTCTGACGATTGCACCGACCGGCACAACCAGCCTGATGACCCAGACTACCTCGGGTATTGAACCCGTATTTTTACCGGTTTACAAACGTCGGCGCAAAGTGAATCCGAACGACGCCGATGTGCATATAGATTACGTAGACGAAACGGGCGATGCCTTTGAGGAATATGTGGTTTTCCATCATAAATTCGTCACGTGGATGCTGGTTAACGGCTATCCGGTGACAAAAAAATATACGGCGGAAGAAATCGATCATCTGGTTGCGCATTCCCCTTACTACAAGGCAACGTCGAACGACGTAGACTGGGTACAGAAAGTACGGATGCAGGGACGTATCCAAAAATGGGTCGATCATTCGATTAGCGTGACAATCAATCTGCCGAACGACGTATCGGAAGAAATGGTCGATAAATTATATGTAGAAGCATGGCGTTCGGGCTGCAAAGGTTGTACGGTTTATCGAGACGGATCACGCTCGGGCGTATTGCTGTCGACAGAAAAGAAGAAAAAGAAACATGAAGACTGCATGGAGCCTCCGGTCATTGTCTCGACACGTCCGCGAGAGTTGGAGGCCGATGTGGTGAAGTTTCAGAACAATCGTGAAAAATGGATCGCTTTTGTCGGATTGATGAACGGACGGCCTTACGAGATTTTTACCGGTCTGGCCGATGACGAAGAAGGTATCATGCTACCGAAAACGGTAGAAAAAGGAAGCATCATCAAAAGCTACGACGCTGACGGACGCAAGCATTACGACTTTCAGTTCAAGAACAAGCGTGGCTTTAAAATGACGCTCGAAGGACTGGACAGCAAATTTGAACCCGAATATTGGAATTACGCAAAACTGATTTCGGGCGTGTTGCGTTATGGCATGCCCATCAGCCAAGTCATCAAGCTGGTACAGGAAATGGAACTGAATAACGAGTCTATCAATACATGGAAGAATGGTGTGGCGCGTGCATTGAAAAAATACCTTCCCAACGGAACGGAACTTAAAGGGCAGAAATGTCCGAACTGCGACTACGAGACACTCGTTTATCAGGAAGGCTGCCTGATCTGCAAAAACTGCGGAGCTTCACGTTGCGGATAAACATCTGATCTATGAACATATCATTTCATATCGGTTTCCGGGCTTCCTGGCAACAGAAGATGCGCGTGTGCGGATCCATTCCCGAGTTGGGCTGTGGCGAACCGGTCATGGCGAAAGAGATGGATTGTACAGACGGCGAACATTGGTCGTTGCTTCTTGAGCTGCCCGACGAGATAACCGAAATCGAGTATCACTATATACTGACAGATGCAGACAACAAAGTGACCACCGAGCCGTGGCACCGAAAACATCGCATCGTTTTCAACCGCACGGCATCCGGTTACTGTCTGTATGACTATTGGCGTGAAGAACCGAAAAATATCGCACTATACACTTCGGCATTTACGAAGAATTTATTTGCTCACAACGTATCTGAACCCGTTCACGAGCAGCCCGATCGCAGTCTGATCATCCGGCTTCCCAATCCCCGGGTGCAAAAGAATCAGCGGGTAGCTCTTACCGGCAATCAATCATGTCTGGGGCATTGGGACACCACGCAAGCAAAACTTCTACGCCCGTCCGGTGCTGCGGAATGGGAAGTTTGCCTCAATGCCGATGAGATCCGTTTTCCGTTTGAGTACAAATTTTTCGTCTGTGATGAAACAAAACACGTCTGTCATTGGGAGAAAGGCGACAACCGCGTGCTCACAGAGGCTCCCTCAGAAACATGCGAGGTCACGGTGATTTCAGAATATCCGTATCGTGAAGATTTGCCCGAATGGAAAGGAGCAGGTACCGTCATCCCTGTTTTTTCGTTACGTTCCGAACAAAGTTTCGGAGTAGGTGACCTGCATGATCTCCAATTATTGATCGACTGGGCCGAGCAGACACAGCAATGTGTTATCCAAGTGCTTCCAATGAATGACACGACTTGTACGCATACGTGGAAAGATTCTTATCCTTACAGTGCCATCTCGATGTATGCCCTGCATCCGATGTATATCTCGCTATACAGTATGGGGACTCTCAACGATCCGGACCGGATGGCTTATTTCCGAAAGAAACAGATTGCTCTGAATGAAAAGGAAGAAGTCGATTACGAAGCGGTCGAACGTTATAAAACGACATATTGCCGCGCTTTCTTTGAACAGGAAGGTGCAGCTGTTTTGTCGAGCAACGATTTCAACCGTTTCCGGGAAGATAACCGGAAGTGGCTGATTCCATACGCAGCATTTTGTTATTTACGGGATCAATACCATACGGCCGATTTCTCACAATGGGGGAAAGACGCGATATACAGTCCGCTCCGGATTGAAAAACTATGTGCGGAAAACAGCCCGGCGTACCCGGAAATTTCGTATGTCTATTTTCTGCAATACGTTTTACATAGCCAGTTTCAAGCTGTATCGAACCATGCCCGCCGGAAAGGAATCATCCTGAAAGGTGATCTGCCCATCGGCATTCACCGAACAAGTGTGGAGGCGTGGACGGATACCCGCTACTTTAATATGAACGGTCAAGCAGGTGCTCCGCCCGATGATTTCTCCGCCATGGGGCAAAACTGGTCTTTCCCGACCTATCATTGGGAGGTCATGGAAGAAGACGGGTTCACGTGGTGGAAGAAACGTTTCGGTAAGATGAGCGATTATTTCGACAGTTTTCGCATCGATCATATTCTCGGATTCTTTCGTATCTGGGAAATTCCGCTCGATTACGTACAAGGATTATGCGGACACTTCCGACCGGCATTGCCGTTGACCGCCGGTGAAATAGAATCGTACGGTTTAGCGTTTAAAAAGGAATATACATTGGCAATCATTCACCGGAAATACCTGCCGGAGCTATTTGGTGAGCAAACGGTAACTGTTACCGATCACTATCTTTTCCCCATGGATGCGGAACATATGATGCTGAATCCGTTTTGTGATACCCAGCGGAAAATACAGAGACTCTTCAAGGGGAAGGAAGATAACGTATCTCAACAGATTCAATCCGGTCTTTATGCATTAGCCAATGAGGTACTTTTTCTGGAAGACCCATACGAGCCGGGAAAATATCATCCGCGCATATCATCCTCGAAGTCATACCGTTATCAGGAACTGACGGAAACAGAGCAAACAGCTTTCGACAAGCTTTATGCTTACTTTTTTTACGAACGGCATCATGACTTTTGGAAAACGACGGCGCTAAGCAGGCTCCGTCCCTTGGTTGCAACAACAGAAATGCTGGTGTGCGGAGAAGATTTGGGGATGATTCCCGACTCCGTACACGAAGTGATGGAAGAACTGCACATCCTGAGTCTGGAGTTGGGCCGCATATCCAAAGTCTTCGGGCAAGAATTCACCGACTTGAAAACAGCCCCCTACAACTCTGTCTGCACGACTTCGACACACGATATGAGCCCTTTGCGTACATGGTGGGAAGAAGACCCAAAACGTACGCAACGATATGCTGAGTTTGTCTTAAAAGAAACCGAAGCGCCCCCCAAGGAATGCACCCCCGAAATAGCCGAGCGAATAATCGCCGAACATCTGCATGCACATTCCATACTGACCATCTTTCCTTTGCAGGATTGGCTGGCCATAGACCATTACTTGAGACGAAAAGACGCCTCACAAGAGCGTATCAATCTCCCGGCAGACCCTGATCATTATTGGCGTTACCGCATACACATCCCGCTCGAACAGCTTTTACAAGCCTCCGAATTCAATCAAAAAATCCGTGCGATGCTCTCAAAGAGTCATCGCACAAATACAATCACTTGATTGGAGTGACGTTCGCTTTCTTATTTCCGGGAACTTGCATTCCGTCCGTTTGATTCTTACCGGACATTGTACACGTTCCGTTGAAATGAGCGCCCGGTTCAATCTCGAGGGTCTGCGTAAAAATATCCCCTTTGATGATGGCGGTGGACTTAAAGACAAGCTTCTCCTTGATACGGATCGAACCTTCCACATCTCCCAATATCTCTGCATTGTCCGAGAGGATGTTTCCTGCGATACTTCCTTTAGGACCGATGACGATTTTTCCTTTACAATTGATATCACCTTCGATCCGTCCGTCTAAGCGAAAGTCAGAATCCGAGGCAATGCTTCCCGTCACAATCGTTCCGGCAGCTAATACGTTATGTACTCCGCCGCTGCTAATAGGTATTTCTTCATTTTTTGTGCGTACCATAATTTTTAAATTTGGATTGTCGCAAATATAGGTATTATTCTTTTCAGAAAAAGTTTTTTTGCTTATTTTTACAGACAAATTAACAGGAATGAAGGGAAAAATTGAATTACAAGGCATGAAATTCCATGCTTATCACGGGGTTTTGCCGCAGGAAACACGTGTAGGAGGAGAATTTGTGGTGAATCTGTCTTTTTCAATGTCGCATCTCCGGTCTTTACAAACCGACAACCTGGCCGACACCATCAGCTACGCAGAGGTATATGAGCTTGTAAAAACAGAAATGGAGGTTCCGTCGCAATTGCTTGAGCATGTAGCCGGACGGATTTCGGCTGCATTGAAAACACACTTTCCGGAACTGTCCGGACTTCGGCTGAAGATTTCAAAAAAAAGCCCTCCCTTAGGAGGTGAAGTGGAAAGTGCATCGGTCATACTCGAAGATGAATAATCCAATCAAAGAAGAAGAACCATCATGACCCACCGGTCACAATACCCATCAACTGCGATACCTTAATCCTAAAGCAGACCTATTCACTAGAAAAGAGGATGTATCAAAACGCAATGTTTTGGTACACCCTCTTTGACACATTGTCTTCTTTTTCAAAGAATAAGTAAAGCGTACTTACTTCACCACTCTTGTCAAGTCAGTACCGGGCTTGAACTTAATGACTTTACGAGCAGGGATGTTAATCACTTTCTTTGTCTGCGGATTCACACCTTTGCGAGATGCCTTTTCTACGACAGAGAAAGAACCAAATCCTAAGATAGACACTTTCTCGCCTTTCTTCATCTCGCCCTGAATCGTTTTAACCATAGCCTCAACGGCTTTTTTCCCGTCTACTTTGCTTAAGCCGGCTTTTTCGGCAACAGCATTAATAAATTCTGTTTTGTTCATAATGTTGTAAATTAAAAAGTAATAATGTATAAAGCGATAATCTATTTCATTTTTTCGTTTTATTTCAGGCCTCAAATATAGTTTGAAAATTTGACTATCAACAATAATAAGCCATTTTTTTTTCAAAAAAGTACAATTTTCCCCATACGGTCCTAAATATTTCCGTAAAAAGAGAAAAAAAGACAGGCTTGTAGAAGGGGCAACGCCTTTAATAAATCCTCGCATATTTACCTGAAATGATTTTTTATGCAAAAAAAATAAGGCAATGACACTGGATATCCTTGCACCGTAAAAATTATTTTTTCATTGCCTTGCGGTTACCTTATCGCCAAGTTTGCAAAGAACAATGCAAAGGCACGAAATGAAAGGAGAGTCGTAAACCATAGAAAGTTCGGGTGATACGATGCTCTTGCCGGGGCGATCATGTTTTTTGCCGGAAATGGTCTATCTTTGCATACCGAATAGCAAAAGCAACGAAGGTGAACCATTCCATATTAGACGAGTTAAATGATAATCAGCGCGAAATCGTGTTGTACTGCGACGGTCCGGCCATGGTAGTGGCAGGCGCGGGCTCGGGCAAGACGCGCGTCCTGACGTACAAAATCATTCATCTGCTTGAACAGGGACTGGCCCCTTACAGCATTCTGGCGCTTACGTTTACGAACAAGGCTGCCCGCGAGATGAAACACCGTATCGCTACGCTCACGGACGAGTCGCTGGGGCGTCGGCTGAGCATGGGCACGTTTCATTCCATCTTCTACCGTATCTTGCGCCGCGAGGCCGAAGCGATCGGTTACCGGCCGGATTTCACGATCTACGACGCGTCCGACTCGAAGAACCTGATCCGCAGCATCATCAAAGAGATGCAGCTCGATGAGAAGACCTACCGCCCGGGCATGGTGCAAAGCCGCATATCGAACGCGAAGAACAGGCTCATCACCGGCGAGGCATACAAACGAAACAAGGAGCTGCTCGAATACGATACGAAGTCGAAAGTTCCCATGCTGCACGAAATTTACAGGCGTTACCAGAGCCGTTGCTATCAGGCCGGCGTGATGGATTTCGACGAGTTGCTGCTACAGACCAATCTGCTGTTTCGCGACCATCGGCAAGTGCTGGAAAAATATCAGGAACTGTTCCACTATGTGCTGGTAGACGAGTATCAGGATACGAATTTCGCGCAACACCTGATCGTGACGCGCCTGTGCGAGAAGCACCGGCGCATCTGCGTAGTCGGCGATGATGCCCAGAGTATCTACTCGTTTCGCGGAGCCAACATCGACAATATGCTGCGTTTCAAAGATCAGTACCCCGACTATCGCCTGTTCAAATTGGAACGGAACTATCGTTCGACGCAAAACATCGTCAATGCGGCCAACAGCCTTATCCGCAAAAATAAAGGGCAAATCCCCAAGCATGTCTACTCCGAAAACGAGCCGGGCAGCAAAATACGCGTCCTTTCGGCATATTCGGACTATGAAGAAGGGTATCTGATCGCTTCGCAGATTCTCGAACTGCGGATGAACGAACGGAGCTCCTACGCCCATTTTGCCGTGCTCTACCGCACCAATGCGCAGTCGCGTATCCTTGAAGAAGCGCTCCGGAAAAGAAATATCGCCTATAAAATTTACGGCGGACAGTCGTTTTATCAGCGCAAGGAAATCAAAGACCTGATCGCCTACTTCCGGGTCATCGTCAACCCGCACGACGAGGAGGCGCTCAAACGGATCATCAACTACCCGGCGCGAGGCATCGGCGACGCGACAGTCGGCAAATTGCTCAGCGCCGCCGACCGGCATCAGGTCAGTGTCTGGACAGCGCTTTCGCAGCCGGCCGATTACTCTGTCCCCATCCACGAAGGAACGGCACGCAAGCTCCGTGAATTTCAAACCCTGATGGAAGAGCTGATGACGGAATCGACCCGTCTGCCGGCCAAAGAGATGGCGGAGCTTACCATCAAACGAAGCGGTATCGCGGCGCAGCTTTTCCAAGACCGCTCGGTCGAAGGCATCAGCCGGCAGGAAAATATGCAGGAGCTGCTGAAGGCGATTCATGAGTTTTGCGAGAACAAACGCGAAGAAGGGAACGAACGCGTGTCGCTGGCCGACTTCCTGATGGAGGTCTCCCTCCTCACCGATCAGGACAGCGATAGAGAAGAAGATACCGACAAAGTCACCCTGATGACCGTTCACGCGGCCAAAGGGTTAGAGTTCGACCACGTGATTATCGCGGGCATGGAGGAGAATCTTTTTCCCTCGTCGATGGCCATGGACAGCGTACGTGCCATTGAAGAGGAGCGGCGGCTGTTTTATGTGGCCATCACGCGTGCCAAACGCCATTGTATCATTACCTGCGCCAAGAGCCGTTTCCGCAACGGACAGCACCAGACCAGCTCGCCCAGCCATTTTCTGGACGATATCGACCCGACGTATCTGCATCGGCCGGACGATTCGGGCATGATCTGCCAGCCGATCGACCCGCAACGATACGAACCGGCCTGTTCCCGCGCATCTTACTCCCCGCAGCCCACACGGAACACGTCCTCTCCCTCACGCCTTAAGCGTATCGAGCACAAGGAGGCAGAGACCATAAAACAAGTCGAATCATTGAACGGCTTGCACGTGGGCGATACGATCCGGCACGAACGCTTCGGGAAAGGAAAAATCGTGTCGCTGGAAGGAGAAGGAAGCGACGCCAAAGCAACGGTACATTTCGATTATTCGGGCAGCCGCACGCTGCTTTTAAAATATGCCAAAATAACGGTTATCAAATAAAACAATGGATATACAAACCATCCCTTCGCCGTGTTACGTCATCGAAGAATCGCTCTTACGACGTAACCTGACGCTCATCAAAGACGTGAAAGAACGCGCCGGAATCGAAATCATTATGGCGCTGAAAGCGTTTGCTATGTGGAAAGTTTTCCCCATTGTACGCGAATATATTCCGTATGCCACCGCCAGCTCCGTGTACGAAGCGCGGTTAGTTTACGAAGAGCTGGGCACTCCGGCACATACGTACTCGCCGGCCTACACGGAAGCCGACTTCCCGCATCTGTTGAAATGCAGCAGTCATATCACGTTCAACTCGTTATCACAGTTCGAGCGATTTTACCCGATGGTCTTTGCCGACGGCCGTCGCATCTCGTGCGGGTTACGCATCAACCCCGAATATTCGGATGTCGCTACGGATCTGTATAATCCCTGTGCGCCGGGCTCGAGAATGGGCATCACCTCCGACAAACTGCCCGACCAACTTCCCGAAGGTGTCGAAGGACTTCATTTTCATACGCTCTGCGAATCGTCCGCGCAAGATCTGGCAAACACGTTGCAGGCTGTCGAACAGCGCTTCGGCCGATGGTTGTCGCAAGTCCGCTGGTTGAATATGGGCGGAGGCCATCTGATGACCCGCAAAGGGTATGATATCGACTTCCTTCTCCGACTATTAAACGAGTTTAAAGCCAAGTATCCGCACTTGCAAATCATCATGGAGCCGGGCAGCGCCTTCTTTTGGCAGACGGGATTTCTGCGGACAACAGTCGTCGACCTCGTCGAAAACAACGGCATCGAAACGGCCGTTATCGACGCGTCGTTCACGTGCCACATGCCCGACTGTCTCGAAATGCCCTATAAACCGGCCGTTCGCCATGCGACGGACGCCGTTCCGGGCAAACCGACGTACCGCATCGGCGGATGTAGCTGTCTGAGCGGCGATTTTATGGGCGACTGGTCGTTCGACCGGCCGTTGCATATCGGCGACCCGCTGATCTTCGAAGACATGATTCATTATACGACCGTCAAAACGACGATGTTCAACGGCATTCAGCATCCTTCGCTGGCCATACTCCGCGAAGACGGTACACTCGATATGCTGCGCGCTTTCACCTACGAAGATTACAAGAGCCGGATGTCGTAACTAAAAATGTCGAAACAACCTTTATCCGTATATATTAAGGATGTGCACAAACGAAATGTTTGGGTACTCCCTCATACATATGCTCCCCTCCTACTCTTCTCTGCTTAAACCCACATTCGGCAATAGAACAAATACAAATAAGGATGAATTTAATTCAGACCTTCAGCCCTTATAAACCCCGCAGAGGCGGTGATGCGGTGAGTTGTTGACATGTTGAGTTGTTGAGTTGTTGGCTGATTGCTGAATACTGACCGCTAACGATTATATCGGGCTTGCAGCCCTTTCGGGTAATGGTTATGCGTGTTACACGCCGAATCATGTACCCGGCATGACTATTAACCATTGACAATTAACCATTAATAAACAGCCCTGAAAGGGCGTGTTAATTCAGCCCAATGCGAAGCGTTGGGAAAAAAGGCATCGCGTCTCGGCGGAGGGCTGTAAGCCTGACGTAACCCTTGTCGTACATTCGTACGTACATTATTAGTGTAATGGTAAACGCCCAACAGTGTATCGCGTAATTTGGGGTAAATTGCCCTCCAAAACTCCATAAAGGATAGAATTGTAAATATCTCTTGTTTTTAACACATAATATTTGCATTTACAAGAAGATAATTTCTATATTTGTAAAATTTAATTTACATTAATATCATAAATCATGGAAACTCTATTTTGGTTTGTCCCTCTGGCCTCCGTATTAGCGCTTCTGTTTGCCGGTCTTTTCTACAAACAAATGCGCAAAGCCAGCGAAGGAACGGAAACGATGCGGGAGATCGCCGCACATGTACGAAAAGGAGCAATGGCTTACCTTAAACAACAGTACAAAGTCGTAACAGTGGTTTTCATTGTTCTCGCTCTATTCTTCGCCGTATTGGCGTATGGTTTTAATGTGCAGAACCCCTGGGTGCCTTTTGCCTTTCTTACCGGCGGATTTTTTTCCGGTCTGGCGGGATTTATCGGCATGAAAACGGCGACATACGCCTCGGCCCGGACGGCTAACGCAGCCCGTAATTCGCTGAACGAAGGGCTGAAGCTCGCATTCCGGTCGGGGGCGGTGATGGGGCTGGTCGTAGTCGGCCTCGGACTGCTGGACATCTCGCTCTGGTATCTGGTTCTTGATTATTTTATCGACACAACCGGCGCACAGAAGTTGGTGATCATCACCACGACGATGCTGACCTTCGGCATGGGTGCATCGACACAGGCGCTGTTTGCCCGTGTGGGCGGAGGCATTTACACCAAAGCGGCCGATGTGGGCGCCGATCTGGTGGGTAAGGTCGAAGCGGGTATCCCCGAAGATGACCCGCGCAACCCGGCGACGATCGCCGATAACGTGGGCGATAACGTGGGCGATGTGGCCGGTATGGGCGCCGACTTATACGAATCGTACTGCGGCTCGATCCTTGCAACGGCCGCACTCGGAGCATCGGCGTTTTACGACGGTGCAGACCTGCAGGCGAAAGCCGTACTTGCTCCGATGCTGATCGCCGCCGCCGGTATTTTGCTCTCGATTGTCGGTATTTATACGGTCCGGACGAAAGAGGGAGCAGGCATGCAGCAGTTGCTCAAATCGCTCGGCACAGGAGTAAACCTGAGCTCGGTACTGATTGCCGTAGCTGCTTTCGGCATTTTGTATCTGCTGCAAATGCCCAACTGGTTCGGAATTTCGTGCTCAGTCATTGTAGGATTGATCGCCGGGGTGATTATCGGACAGTCGACCGAGTATTATACGTCTCACTCGCATAAGCCGACGCAATCGATCGCTCACAGTTCGAACTCAGGCCCGGCCACCGTCATCATTTCGGGCTTGGGCATCGGCATGGTTTCGACGGCGATCCCCGTCCTCACCATCACCTGCGCCATTATTCTGGCTTTTCTCTGCGCCACGGGCTTCGATACGGCCAATCTGCTGACGGCCGGGAACCTCAGCCTGGGACTCTATGGCATCGGCATTGCCGCCGTCGGGATGTTATCGACCTTGGGTATTACGCTGGCAACCGACGCTTACGGACCCATCGCCGACAATGCGGGAGGAAATGCCGAGATGAGCAAACTCGAACCGCATGTGCGCCAACGTACCGACGTGCTCGATGCGCTCGGTAATACGACGGCGGCAACAGGCAAAGGATTCGCGATCGGATCGGCGGCGCTGACGGCGCTGGCCTTGCTGGCTTCGTATATCGAGGAGGTGAAGATGGGATTGCAGCATATCGGCACGACGACGATCGATATCGCCGGACGCACGGTAGAAGTAACACGAGCGACCATCCCCGACTTTATGGCGTATTATCAGGTCGATCTGATGAACCCAAAAGTCCTGATCGGAGTCTTTATCGGTTCGATGATGGCCTTCCTCTTTTGCGGCCTGACGATGAACGCGGTCGGTCGTGCGGCTCGCAAGATGGTGGAAGAAGTACGGCGTCAGTTCCGTGAGATCAAAGGCATCCTGACCGGAGAGGCAACGCCCGACTATGCGCGTTGCGTGGCGATTTCGACACAGGGGGCACAGCGTGAGATGCTGTTCCCGTCGATATTGGCTATTATCGCACCGATACTTGTCGGGATCATCTTCGGGGTAGCCGGAGTTATGGGATTGTTAGTCGGCGGATTGGGTGCCGGATTTGTGCTGGCCGTTTTCATGGCTAACGCAGGCGGCGCCTGGGACAATGCCAAGAAATACATCGAGGAAGGTCATCACGGAGGCAAAGGCTCCGAGGCGCATAAAGCGACGGTAGTAGGCGATACGGTAGGCGATCCGTTCAAGGATACATCGGGGCCATCGCTGAATATTCTGATCAAACTGATGTCGATGGTAGCTATTGTCATGGCAGGTCTTACGGTAGCTTTCAGCCTTTTGTAACGGTGTTTCTCATATTTTTCCAGATCGAGAGACAAGGTGTCACAACCTTTCAAACATCTCATTGTTCGTGAGATGAAAGTTTGGGGGCATACTAGCCGTATGCTCCCGAACCTTCATCCATAGCGTCCCGAAATTTTGCCCCTTCTTACACACCTGAAGAGGGTGTGCCCAAACATTACGCTTTGACACACCCTCTTTTTTCTGCCGGCAAGAGACGAAATCCTTTCGTATGCTCTCCAGATCGACTCATCTGCAAACGGAATTTTATTCCCCCGATTTTGTGAGGGGAGCAGCCGTTTTATACGTACGTCCCGACAGCTCCTTGTCGAGCATATACAATCCGTATCCGTTGTCTTTTATCATCTTCAGGTTATTGATGATATCCAGAGCCGTTTCCTCTTCTTCTACCTGCTCGTCGATAAACCACTTCAACATGCTTTGGGTAGCATAATCGGATTCTTGCAGCGCCAACGTATACAAGTCGTTGATCAGACCGGTCACAATCCGCTCGTGTTTTAACGTTTCCTCGAACGAATTCAGCAACGAGTCCCATTGGGTCGGAACGGCCTCAATCGGTTTAAGAGTAACGCGTCCGCCGCGTGAGATGACATAGTTAAACAGAATCATAGCGTGATCCTGCTCTTCTTTGAATTGTACCTGATACCAGTTAGCGACTCCGTTATATCCGTTGTCGTAGCAATAAGCCGACATGGACAAATACAAATAGGCCGACCATAATTCGGCATTGATTTGATCGTTGATTGCCGTTTCAATTTTTTTGTTAAACATAATTGTCATTTAAATTGGGTGAATATTTTATTTAAGAGATCAAAGTAGCCCAAAGGTAGGGAATATATCGCAACAAACATGTTAAAAAAACAATAAAACCGATCCTTTTGTAAGCCGCACGTATTACTGCCGCAGATGAATAATTTTTTATTGATTTAATTATCAAATATATAAAAACATCTTCCGAACAAACCTCTTTATTGATGCATTTTATTTTTAACCTGTGTAAAAACCCATCTCACAATTATTGAAAATATCATCGAGCCGCACAAAACCACCCAAACAGTCATTATGTATTGGATCCATCCATTTCCGAGTAGTTCGTTAATATGTATTTTCTTTATTAGTTGAAAAATTGCCATATGCGAAAGATATATCTCCATACTAAATGCACTAACAATTCCTATTATTTTATTATTCAAAGACTTATTTGGATGCATCTGAATAAAGTAAACAAGCATACCGGAGGATACTAAAAGGCACATAAACGATCCGCCGATTAAATAATAACCAATGAGAGACAGCAGCAATTGCAACCGAAGCCGCCTTGATTTTTTCGATGATAGCCTATGATTTAATGTCTCTGTTCCGACTCTTTGTTCTTCAAGAAAAAACGAAAAAA
>ERZ772967.337-NODE-337-length-39772-cov-9.230808_pt1 | contig 39772 bp, 29 predicted proteins | sample MGYA00511677_ERZ772967 | MGnify/ENA primary metagenome ERZ772967 (study PRJEB29015, sample SAMEA2737931) | human oral metagenome | biome: human oral; feature: human-associated habitat; material: dental | place: China | collected 2146 ...
CCCTTGCCCGTGACTTGGCAGACTTTTGCCATGATGCTGTTCCTGTCCTGTTGCGACGTGGCCGGCCTTTGCGCTGGAAAAGGGTGCCCGGGTTTGCAGGCAGACATGCCCAGGCCCCTTGAAAGGCCCGCTGGCAATGCCAGCCCGTGCATGCGCTCCTGCTTTTGGCAACCTTCTTCTGGCCTGGCGCCACCAGACCACGTTGGAGTGTCTGTAAAGGTTGAAAAAGGCTTTTGCCGCAAGGCCAAAGCCCACTAAAGCCGTGCATTATAGCCAGATGTGGCGCATGGAACAAGTTGCCCTCCTGTCCTGTCCGGTGCGGGACACAGCTGCTGCTAGTGCTGCCCTGCGCGCGGCTCCCCACGCCCGGTACACTGGGAAGGAATGGCGTGGCACATCGACGCTGCCGGCTCCGGCTTCACAGATCCCCATGCACCGAGAACGAATGGTGCTGCCCTCCGGCCACGATGATGTGATCCAGCACCCGCACATCCACATGACCCAGGGCCGTCTGGAGCGTGCGCGTCAGGATCCGGTCGGCCTCGCTGGGCGTGGGGAGACCGGACGGATGATTGTGCGCCAGGATCACGGCCGCCGCATTCAGCTCCAGCGCCCGCTTGACCACCTCGCGCGGGAATACCGGCGTCTGGGCCAGCGTGCCGGCAAACAGCTGGTCGGCACGGATCAGCCGGTGCTGCGCATTCAGGAAGATCACCACGAATACTTCCCGGGCCAGCCCCCGCAGCGTGATGCCCAGGTACTCCTTCACGATCTCGGGGCTGTTGATCAGGATGCTGTCCTCCATCTTCTCCACCAGCACCCGCCTGGCCAGCTCGACCACCACGGCCAGCGTCGTGGCCCGGGCAGGCCCCAGACCATCCATGCGCATCAGCTGCTCCGGTTCGGTGGTCAGCAGCCGCGACAGCGAGGTGCCGCTGTCGGCCAGCAGCTGCTTGGCCAGTGCCACGGCCGACTGGCCCCGGTTGCCCGTTCGCAGCAGAATGGCCAGCAGTTCGGCGTCCGACAGCGCCGCCGCACCATGCCGCAGCAGCCGCTCGCGCGGGCGTTCCCGTTCCGGCCAGTGGCGCAGCGGGCTCGTATCGGTCAGCTGCAGGGGCTGTGGTGTGGCCGGTACTTCCACGGACCCGGGGCCGATTGCGCGCCGGATGAACGCCAGCGAGGGCTCGGGCAGCCGGTTCGAGCGGGCCCCCGGGCGGAAGGTGCCACCATTGGGCAGCCGCTCCGGGTTCGGGGCCGGATGCTGCCGGGTGGCGGCATGCTGGGTGGACGCATGCTGGGTGGACGCATGCTGGGTGGATGCATGCTGGGTGGATGCATGCTGGGTGGCGGCGTGCCGGAGGGAAGCATGCTGGGGCACGGCATGCCGGTGGGCGGCATACCGGGTGCCGCTGGCCGGCAGGACGTCTTCCCGCACACCGTGCCACATTTTTCTGCATTCCGGATGACCCGTCCGCAGGTCGGACACTGTGCCACCCCGGCCTTCGTCCCATACAATCGGGCCAGTGGGCGTGCCGGCCGTGGTGGCGCTGCCCTTTCCTGTCATCTTCCGGGCACGATGGCCCGCAATCCATGTCTGATTCCGCTTCATCTGGTTCTGTGAATCCATCTTCCGGTTCATCCGATGCCGCTGGCGCCCCCGTGGACGCATCAGCGGCCGCCCCATCCCCGGTACCGGAGGCTGGCCCGGTCCGGGTCGGTCCGCAGTCGTTTCTCACGCTGCATTACCGCCTGACCCTGCCGGAATCCGGTACGGATGTGATCAATACCTTCGAAGGTAAGCCAGCAACCCTGCAGCTGGGTATAGGCCAGATGGCCGAAGCGTTAGAAAGTTGTCTTGTTGGCATGGCCGACGGCGAGCACCGGGTGTTCGATCTGCCCGGTGGCGAGGCGTTCGGCCAGCGCAATCCGGACCTGATCCAGAAGGTTTCCCACGCGCTGCTCGACCGTGACAGCATGCCCGACGATGTCGGCACCTATCAGCCCGGCGACCTGGTCGAATTCCCCGCGCCCGATGGCAGCCGCTTTGCCGGCGTGCTCAAGTCGCAGGACGACACCGGTGCCGTCTTCGATTTCAACCACCCGCTGGCCGGCAAGGCCGTCCGCTTCGAGGTGAAGCTGCTGGGGGTGCTCTGAACCCCGCTGTGGCATGAAACCGCCGGGCATCCATGAAAGGCCCCCGGCCCTGATGTGACCCTGCCGGGTTTGCAGCGAGCGTTTTCCCGGCAGCCGATGTATGGGAACAATGACCGAAACCGAACTGAACGCAGTCGATCTGCACCGCAAGCCGGCCGGCGCCGGTGCCCTCCAGGGCGATGTCGAGGCCCTGCTGAATGCCGAGCTGCCACCGGGTGAAGAGGCGGTACTGCTGGCGCAGCCCCGTGGCTTCTGCGCCGGGGTGGACCGCGCCATCACCATCGTCGAGCGGGCGCTGGCCCTGCACGGCGCGCCCATCTATGTGCGCCACGAGATCGTCCACAACGACTATGTCGTCTCCAACCTGCGCGAGAAGGGCGCCGTGTTCGTCGAGGAACTGGACGAGGTACCTGACGGTGCCACCGTGATCTTCTCCGCGCACGGCGTGTCGCGGGCCGTACGCGCCGAGGCGGCCGACCGTGGCCTGCACGTGTTCGACGCTACCTGCCCGCTGGTGACCAAGGTGCACGTGGAAGTGACCAAGATGCGCAAGGAAGGTCATCACGTCATCATGATCGGCCATGCCGGCCATCCGGAAGTGCAGGGCACCATGGGCCAGGCCGACGATGGCATCTATCTGGTCGAGACCGAGGCCGATGTTGAAAGGCTGCAGGTGCCCGATGGCGTGACGCTGGCCTACGTCACCCAGACCACCCTGTCCGTGGACGACTGCCGCGCTGTCATCGAGGCGCTGCGCCAGCGCTTTCCCCACATCAACGAGCCCAAGAAGCAGGACATCTGCTACGCCACCCAGAACCGCCAGGATGCCGTGAAGTTCATGGCGCCGCAGTGTGACCTGGTGCTCATCATTGGCAGCCCGTCCAGCTCCAACAGCAACCGCCTGCGCGAGGTGGCCGAGCGCCACGGCTGCGAAGCCTATCTGATCGGCAGTGCCGCCGAACTCAAACCCGAATGGGTGGCCGGCCGCAAGCGTGTGGGTGTGAGCGCCGGTGCTTCCGCCCCCGAAATCCTCGTGGACGAACTGGTGGCCCGCCTGAAGGAACTGGGCGCCAGATCGGTACGCCCGCTCGAAGGCGTGGAAGAGAACATGGCCTTCCCGCTGCCCAAGGGCCTGTCGCTCAAGAAACAGCAGGCCGAGGCGGCCGGGGCGGCCACGACCGGCGCCCCCGCGCCGATCGCCCAGGCTGGTTCCGCCCCTGTGGCCCAGTCTGCGTCAGTCACTGCGGTGCCGCAGGCCGCCGGACCGGCTCCATACACGCTCTGACATGCGCCAATCCGTTCTGGCCCGGTCACCATGAAGCTCACCGTCCTTTCCCGCAGCTACTGCAGCCTCTGCCAGAAAATGCTCGACGCCCTGGCCCCCTGGCAGGCGCAGTATGGCTTCGAGGTCCAGACCATCGATGTCGATGCCGACGAGGCGCTGGTGGCCCGCTACAACGAGCTGGTCCCGGTACTGCTGGCCGGCGATACCGAGATCTGCCACTGGCATCTGGACGAGGCGAAGCTGCGGGCCTTTCTGGATTATATTCATTTTTATTCAGAAAATTAAAAATAGCGAAATACGGCACATGTCAGATGTCGTTTGTCGGAATTGCTACCGTTTTTGAAAATACCGAATGGTGTTTTTCATTGTGATACAACCCTGTCCGCTATACTCCCGCCTCTCTCGCTCCCTGGTTTTCCATTCCAACATCCTCTTCCACAGGAGTCCTTTCATGGATCGTCGTTCCTTTATCGGCAGCGCCGCTGCTGCCTCGCTGGCTTCCGTGTCGGTTGCTGCCGTTGCCGCCGAGAAAACCGGCCACAAGCACGCCCACATGAGCCACAACCATGCCATGCCCATGCAGGGTGGTGGCCTGTACGACGGCGTGCTGGCTGCCGCCGGCAAATGCGTGGTCGACGCCGAAGTGTGCCTGGCCCACTGCATCCGCCAGCTGTCCGAAGGCGACCAGTCGATGGCCGATTGCGCCAAGGGCGTGAACCAGATGCTGGCCCTGTGCAAGGCCCTGGAAAGCCTGGCTGCCCAGCGCTCGCCGCTGACCCCGGTGCTGGCCAAGGTGTGCATCGAGGCCTGCAAGCAGTGCGCCGATGCCTGCAAGGAACACGCTCCGCACCACGCCGAGTGCAAGGCCTGCTACGAGTCCTGCCTGGCCTGCATCGAAGCCTGCGAAAAAGTGGCCGTCAAGTAATCTGGCACCCGTTGCCCGTTGCGCCCCGGTTGGGGTGGGCGGGCAACGCCTCCGGCCTGGAGGGGAAACTCCCTTTGGGCACGCATGACGGTGTTGACGGTGCCTTGAAGCCATCGAGGATTCTGTGGCCCGCCACTCGTCCTGCGTACCCAGATGGGGGGCGCGAGGGCGAATGAGCCCGTGACACGCGCCAGGGGACAGCGCACACCATTCCGTTCGGTGTGCCTGTCCCTTTTTCGTTTCTGGGTGGGGAATGGCTGCCTGCTTTGCTGCGGGGCGTGTCCGCCTGGCCCACTGAAAGCGGGCTGTGCCGGGATACCGGCACGCGCACGGCGTAGCCTTTCTGCCAGTGAGGGGGCTGCCTCGTTGCTGGCCTATGGATCTGCTACCGTAGCGCAGCGCGCTTCCGGGCGCCCCAAAGCGCCCAGATCTCAGGAGATCCCCCATGACCGCCCAGCCCACCCAGTCTGTCACCTGGAACGATGCAACGGCCCGCACCGTCCTGCGCCAGCTGTTCGATGCTGCCGTCCGGTGCGCCGATCCGGGGGAGGCGGTCCGCCGCCATCTGCCAGAACGGCCGGTGGGGCGCTGCGTCGTGGTGGGGGCCGGCAAGGCGGCGGCAGCCATGGCGGCTGCGCTGGACGCCGCCTGGCCCGATGTGGATGTATCGGGTGTGGTCGTTACCCGCTATGGCCATGCAGGTGCAGCGGGTCATGATGCATCGGCCCCACAGCAGGGGGGCGCCACCGCATCTGCCTGCACGGCAACCTCAGAGCGCCCCGCCGCTTCGGGCAGTGTCGCAGTCGCCGCTACAGGCGGCATCCCGGTGGCCGGGGGATTCGCTGCTGCCGGCGGTACGGCCGCCCCCGGCCGCATCACCGTGCTCGAAGCCGCACACCCGGTGCCGGATGAGGCCAGCGTGCGGGCCTCACGGCGCATCCTGCAGGCGGTGCAGGGGCTGACGCCGGATGATCTCGTGGTGGCGCTGATTTCGGGCGGCGGCTCGTCGTTGCTGACCCTGCCGGCTGCCGGCATGACGCTGGCCGACAAGCAGGCCGTCAATCGCGCCCTGCTGCACAGCGGCGCCACCATTCATGAAATGAATGTCGTGCGCCGCCAGCTATCTGCCATCAAGGGGGGACGGCTGGCTCAGGCAGCCATGCCCGCGCGGCTCTGCACACTGATCGTTTCCGACGTGCCGGGTGATGATCCGGCCATCATCGCCTCGGGACCGACCGTGGCTGATCTTGATGGCTGGCTGGATGTCATCGGTGAAAATCGTTCGGTTTCCGACAGGGAAACAGGTGGTGATACGGACGGGGGCTCGGTTGGGGATGCTAACCAGGCCAGGCGGCCCGAAGTCGCAGGGGCTGCATCTGCCGACCCGCAGGCCCAGGCCCGCGAGATCGTGGCCCGTTACGGCATGCAGCTGCCACCTGCGGCCCTGCAGGTTCTGGATACGCCGCAGCCACCGGTGCGGCCCCATCCCGATCACACACTGCACATCATCGCCGCGCCGATGATGTCCCTGCAGGCGGCGGCCCGTGCGGCTCGCGACCTGGGCCTCACCCCGCTCATCCTCGGTGACGCACTGGAAGGCGAGGCCGCCCAGATGGGTACGGTGCTGGCTGGTATCGGCCGTGCCGTGGCGCTCTACGGTCAGCCGTTGCCGGCGCCAGCCGTGCTGCTGTCGGGCGGCGAGGCCACCGTCACCATCGGCCCGCAGGGTGCGGGCCGGGGTGGCCGCAACACCGAATGCCTGCTGGCCATGGCACTGGCCCTGGGGGCACAGCGGGGTGTCTGGGCACTGGCGGCCGACACCGATGGCATCGACGGCACCGAAGATGCCGCCGGCGCCCTCATCGGCCCCGACACGCTGCAGCGGGCTCGGGCGGCCGGGCTCGATCCACGCCGTTTCCTGCAGGATCACGACAGTTACAGCTTCTTTGCCGCCCTGAACGATCTGCTGATCACCGGCCCGACCGGCACCAACGTCAACGATTTTCGGGCCATTCTGATCGCGTGACCCATGCTGCCGGTTTATCCGCAGGGCGGCTGGCCAGCAGAGGGCTCACACGGCCTTCTTGCGGTTCAGCAGCGCATTCAGGATGATCGCTCCGAAGGTGGCCGTCCCGATGCCGCCCAGCTTGAAATCGCCGAACTGCAGCGTGAAGTCGCCGGCACCGAGGATCATCGTCACCGCCGCCACGATCAGGTTGCCGTTCTGGCTGAAGTCCACGCGATTCTCCACCCAGAAGCGGGCCCCGGCAATGGTGATCAGCCCGAACACCACGATCGACACTCCACCCAGCACCGCGGTGGGGATGGTGGAAATGGCCGCTCCGAACTTCGGTGAAAAGCCCAGGCAGATGGCTGCCAGTGCCGCAATCACGAACACCAGCGTGGAATAGACGCGCGTCACTGCCATCACGCCGATGTTCTCGCCATAGGTGGTTACCCCCGTACCGCCGATGCTGCCCGACACGATGGTGGCCACCCCGTCACCGATGAACGCCCGGCCAATCGACGAATCCAGATTGCGCCCCGTCATGGCCGACACCGCCTTGATGTGTCCGAGGTTCTCGGCCACCAGCACCAGCGCCACCGGTGCGATCAGCAGAATGGCCTCCGTGGAGAAGGCCGGCGCCGTGAAGCGCGGCAGCCCGATCCACGGTGCCTGCACCACCGGCCCGAAATCGATGGGCGTCCCCAGCCCCAGCACATTGGTCAGCAGCCAGTACAGCACGTAGGCCGACATCAGCCCGACGAGGATCAGCAGCTTCTGGATGGCCCCGCGTGCAAACACCGCCACGCTACCTACACACAGCACCGTGGCCAGCGACATCCAGCGGTCGAAATCGTTGGCATTGACACCTTTCACCACCACCGGTGCCAGATTCAGGCCGATCACCGCCACCACGGCACCCGTCACCACCGGTGGCATCATCCGCTCGATCCAGCGCGTGCCCGCCGCATTGACGATCAGCCCGATCAGCACATACAGCACGCCGCAGGCGATGATCCCGCCCAGTGCCACCGGCAGGTTGGCATTGTCCCCACCCCCCGCATAGCCCGTGGCCGCGATCACCACGCTGATGAATGCAAAGCTCGACCCCAGATAGCTGGGCACCCGCCCGCGCACGATGAAGAAGAAGATCAGCGTGCCCACCCCCGACATCAGGATGGCGATGTTCGGATCGAAGCCCATCAGCAGCGGCGCCAGCACCGTGGCACCGAACATGGTCACCACGTGCTGCAGCCCCATGGCCACCATCTGCGGCCACGGCAGCCGTTCGTCCGGGGCAATCACGCCACCCTGGGTCCTGAGCGTCCAGTGAAAGGGGCGGGATTCTGAGGGAAGGGACCCGGGAGCCGATGCGCCGGCTGGGGGGCTCTCATGCACAGAGGAAGATGTGCGGGGCGAGGTGCCACCATGGACGGGGGAAGAAGTGCCGGGTGGGGTGCCCTCATGGCCAAGAGAAGATGTACCGGGTGAGATGCCCCCATGGGCAGGGGGAGAGGTGCGGGGCAAGCGGCCTTCATGGATGGGGGAAGAGGTACTGTGCGAAGTGCCCTCATGGGAGGAAGGCGCTGGCACGCCGCCGGTGGGTGTTGCCGGTTCGGACGAAGGGGAGGCTTCAGTGGGCATGATGAATGTCTGAAATCAGGGGGCCATCTGAACGTGACAGGGCAGACGGCGCATCTCCGCAGCATGGGCAGGGCTGTCCCGGCCAGCAGTCACCTCACTGGCCGCAGGATCCTGCAACCCCCAGATTTTGCACCAAACCAAAACGCCCGTTGTGCCGACCACGCACTATTCCCAATCGCGCTCCGGCAGTTCGGCTTTCAGACGTTGACCGTCATGCCGGTCACCCACCTGCACCAGAAAATCGACGAAGTCGTCCAGGGTTTTCCCGTCTCCTGTGCCGGCCGCAGCCACACACCGTCCATCCTTCACCAGCGCGCCGAACGCCTCGCCCAGCGCATCCAGCAGCTGCCGCACCGCCGGCCTCATGCCCCGGCGCGACGCGAACACGGCCTGCACCTGTCCCGGCTCCGGCTGCCAGCCGGGCAGCAGCGGCAGCAGGTCGCCTCGCTGCAGATCGTCGAAGATCATCATCAGCGGCAGGATGGCGCAGCCCGCACCGGCCAGCGCTGCACAGCGCAGCACCGCCACATCGTCCACCACCAGCCGCGGCACATGCGGTATCTGGGCCCGTTCGCCGTCGGCATTCCACAGCGTCCACACATGCCCTTCGGCGCGGTGCCCAAGCGACAGCGCGGGCAGGGCGGCCAGATCATCCGGCTGGGCGGGTGGTGCCGCACTGGTCAGCAGTGAGGGCGCGGCCACCAGTACATGCGGGCTGATGGCCAGCACCTTCACCGTCTCTTCCAGCGGCAGCGGAGAACCGGGCGCACGGACCCGCAGCGCAATATCCACACCCCCTTCCCACACATCCACCGGCCGGTTGGTGGCCTGGATGTGCAGGCGGATCTGCGGCCAGGCATTCAGAAAGCGCGTCAGCATGCTGCCCACCGCTGCCTGCAGCAGGGCCGGCGGACACGACAGATGCACCTTGCCTCGCGGTGCCGTGGACTGCTCGTTCACCAGCGCCTCGGCAGCCTCGGCCTCGGCCAGCATGGCGTGCGCATGGGCCAGCAGTGCATGGCCCGTGTCGGTCAGCGCAAACCGGCGCGTGGTGCGATGAAACAGCCGTACACCCAACCGTTCCTCCAGCTGGCTGATTCGCCGGCTGAGTTTGGACTTGGGCATGCCCAGCGCCCGGCCGGCCGGCGCAAAACCGCCATGGTCGGCTACGGCGGCGAAGTAGGCGAGGTCGTTGAGGTCCTGCATGAGATGAGATGCCAAATGGGGAAACAAAGCTGCGTTGGCCAAAGTGCCGGTTGCCCGGGACACGAACGCAGTCAGGATCAGGAAAGGGGGCAGGAATGGACTGTCAGCGGCAGAGATGGCAGGAATTGGGGACAGATCATCGTTCTATATATGAAACGATGAAGTGTATTTTCAGTCTGTTATCAGATCAGTCGTTTGTCCTTAATATTCATTCTATACTGTTCCTGCGCCGGAACACGGTTTCGCAACACCGGCCGATCCAGGTATCCCGGGCTGCGACACGGTCCTCGGAGCCTCTTGCACCTGAAACGGATCCGTCCAGACCACCCGGCCAGCGACGCAGCCTCTCGTCCGAAACGAAACCCGGCGCACCTGCCCATGGCAGGTGCCCACCACGGAAAGGCCCGTGCCTTTCACAAGGAGCGAACCATGAGCGCAACCCTGAACACCGTCACAAGCATGACCAACCCCATGATGGACACCCCCGTGGCCGATGCCGTCGTCCGCACCACCCCGCACCTGTCCACCGCTGCCAAGACCATCGTCCAGATTGGCGACAAACCCGGCCGCCACTGGGTGGGTGACGGCTTCCCGGTCCATGGCATGTTCGGCTACAACCACGGTGCCGCCGCCCGCAGCCCCTTTCTGATGATGGACTACGCAGCGCCCACCTCCTTCGCCCCCAACAGTGGCCATCCCAGAGGCGTGGGCGGGCACCCGCACTGCGGCTTCGAAACCGTGACCATCGTCTACGACGGTGAGGTCGAACACCGCGACTCCACCGGCGCTGGTGGTGTGATCGGCAAGGGGGACGTGCAATGGATGACCGCCGGGGCCGGCATCATCCACGAAGAGTTCCACTCGGAGGCCTACAGCCGCCGGGGCGGCCCCTTCGAGATGGTGCAGCTGTGGGTCAACCTGCCCGCGAAGGACAAGATGACCCCGGCCCACTACCAGTCCATCACGGCCGGGCAGATTCCCGTCGTCACTCTGGGGCAGGGGGGCGTGCGTGTCATCGCTGGTGAATTCGACGGCCACACCGGCCCGGCCCGGACGCACACCCCGATGAATGTCTGGGACGTGCGCCTGCCAGCCGGCCAGACCGCCAGCCTGCCGCAGCCCGATGGCTGGACTACCCTGCTGCTGGTGCAGGCCGGTACCGTACAGGTCAACGGGTGGGAAGTGACCGAAGGCCGGCTGGTCACCCTGTCGCGTGAGGGCAGTGGCCTGACGCTGGAAGCGGCAGCCGATGCCCGTGTGCTGCTGATGGCCGGCGAGCCCATCGACGAGCCGATTGCCGGCTACGGCCCCTTCGTGATGAACACCCGCGAAGAGATCCAGCTGGCCATCCTGGACTTCAACAGCGGCCGGTTCGGCAGCATGCACTGAGAGATGGCGTGTGGCCAACGGGGCGCCCGCCCGGCGTCCGGTTCGTGGTAACTTCCCTGTGTTGAGGGAAGACTCGGAGAAATACATGAAACTGTTCTACAAAGCTGGCGCCTGTTCCATGGTGCCCCACACCGCCCTGGCGTGGATCGGCAAGTCCTACGAGGCAGAAGGCGTCACCATCGAACAGATGAAGGCGCCGGCCTATCTGAAGCTCAATCCCCAGGGGGCCGTGCCGCTGCTGGTCGATGGTGAGCTGGTCGTTACGCAGAACGTTGCCATCCTGGCCTATCTCGACAGCCTGCACCCCGAAGCGAAACTGTTCGGCAGCAGCACCCCGCAGGGCAAGGCCCTGGCCTGGCGCTGGCTGGCCTTCCTGAATGCCGACGTGCACAAGGCCTTCTTGCCGCTCTTCCATGCCCCGGACTGGATGAGCGACGACGTGAAGACTGCAGCCCAGCAGGCCGCCCGCGAGCAGATCGTCAAGATGCTGAAACAGGCCGACGAGCGGCTGGCCACCACCCAATGGCTGGGGGGCGAGGACATTTCCGTGGCCGATGTGTACTGCTACGTCATTCTGCGCTGGGCGCGTGGCCTTAAACTCGACATCGGCGCCCTCAAACGGCTGGAAGACCTCTACAACCGCGTGGCCGCCAACAAGGGTGTGCAGGCCATCTGCGCCCAGGAAGGACTGCAACCATGACCTCCATCCTCATCGTTTCCGGCAGCCTGCGTGCCGGCTCCTTCAACACCGCCCTGGCCAACGCCGCGGCCGAACTGGCGCCCGAAGGGGTCGAGACCACCGTCGTCACCCTGCACGGCATCCCGCTCTACGATGGTGACATCGAATCCAGCGAAGGCATCCCTCATGCCGTGCTGCGCCTGAAAGAGAAAATTCTGGCGCACGACGGCCTGCTGCTGGCCACGCCCGAATACAACAACGGCGTGCCGGGCGTGCTGAAAAACGCCATCGACTGGGTATCCCGCGCCGACATGAAGGCCGTGTTCAACGGCCGTCCCGTGGGCCTGATGGGTGCCTCGATGGGCGGCTTCGGGACCGTTCTCGGTCAGGCCGCCTGGCTGCCCACGCTGAAGTTCCTCGGTACCGCCATCTACGGCGAAGGGGGCATGCTGCTGTCGCGTGCACAGGACACCGTGGACGGGCAGGGCAAGCTGACCGACGAGGCCGCCCGGAGCAACCTGATCAGGTTCATGGCCGGGTTTGCGGCGTTTGTGGAGAAACACAGGCTGCCACCGGTGGAGGTGCCGGAGGGGGTGCAGCAGCAGGGGTAGCAGGTACCCGGTCAAGGGATGATGCCAAGCCGAACCTTGACCTTGATTTCTTCGAGCCACGCATGGCGGTAGTGCCGTGCCATCTGGTCGAGCTGGGAGCGGCCAACGCCTGATTGCTGGGCGAGCTGCTCAAGCGAGACCAGAATATCCAGCAATTCCATACGCCCCGCCGCGACGATGGCGGCCTTGTCTGCAGTGGAAAGCAATAGCCTGATGGTCCCGGGTTTTCCATGTTCATGGAGCCAGGCCAGCAGATGCAGCTCGCCATCGTCCAGACCGGCACTGGCAGGATGAGACAGCGCGAATCGGGCGATGGCGCGCTTGTTCACCGTATGGCGTGCAACGAGACCTGAGTTCAGCACCCCAGGTGGAACGTACACATAACGCGGATCGTTCGGGTCTCCTGTCAGGGCTTCTTCGATGCACTTCTCGACGGTTTCGATCGAGAAGGTGGTGGTCAGCGCCATCCAGCATCCGGTACGGACTGCTTCGAGGATGATGTTCGTATCCACGAAAACGCGAGGGCGCCCTTGTGGAACAGCGGTCTGCTGCATGGTAGAGGCGCCTTACAGTTCAAACGGCGAGGCCATGGAATGCTCGGCAAACAGCTCCGCCAGCTGCGAGAGATTCATACCCATGGTCCTGGCTGCCTTGCGCGCCGACAGCTGACCCCGGTCGATGGCACGATGCAGCATGCCGACAAAGGAAGGTGAGAAGCGCTTGGGTGCAGGAGAATGAGCAAGCCGCTGTCGTTCGGCTTTCAGCGCCTCTACCATGGACTTGTCGATCCAGCGCAGATTGAACAGACGCCAGGCCAGTGCAGAAGGCGCTACCCGAAGCTGGGCCGCGATGTCGGCCAGATAGGCTGCATCGTCAGTACGGCGCCGGTCGATGAGCTGGCTCAGGGTTGCAGTGGGCATGAGCAGCGCTGCCGCAAAACTGTTGGCCAGCTGTTCGATGCGTTTGCCACGAGCACGATCTTCAAGAGAATTCGATTCCCGATGCTCGGGCTGCATGGCGTCCCATGTAAGTGCGTGGAACAGCTCGTGGGCCAGATCATAATAGCGCCGGGCAAGTGGCTCATTGCGGTTGATCAGGATGACACCCATGTCCTGCAGATGGCACGTGGCACCCGAAATCGATTTGCCATCGTCTGTCTGCACGGTGTCGACGAACAGAACAGGGATATCCAGCTTCTGCTCCAGGCGCTCGATCAGCCGCTCTGCCGGAACTTCCCCCAGATCAAGCGCCTCGACCAGCGCCTCGGCGCGCGCCTGCGCATCTTCGAACGAAGACTGCGCTGAAAGCCGCAGGCTGTGTTTGAGTGGTCCTTGCAGGTTTTCGCCGGCGCGTAGCCAGCGCAGCAGGCCGATCCACTGCCCGGCCCTCAGTTCGAAACCATCGAGGCTGCCTTCATCGATTTCCGGCGCGGCACGCCAGTTGAACTGGGCCTCTCCGGTCACGGCGAATGGATCCAGAAAGAACTCGATATCCCGTTGCAGCAGGTCGGAAAGAAGTACCAGTTCGTCCGGTCTGACCTGACGCTTGCCTTTCTCGATATCCGACAGGGTCTGCCGGTCATTGATGCCCATGGCAGCGGTAAGTCGCTCCTGGGTCCAGCCCATGGCTTCACGAGCAGCCTTGACGCGATGGCCCATGAGGCGGGGAGAGAGGTTGCTGAGCATGATCTTGTCCTGTTGATATCCACAGTATAGTCTTGCAAAACTGGGTTTGCAAGAAAATTGGAGATCTGTACTATACTCTCATATGTGAAATTTTTTGAATTCGTGAGATGGATAAATGGACAAGACAGAAAACATGAACTTCTCCCGAGCTTTTATGGATTTTCTTGGAAGGATGCAGTTGGCAATTCCATTCGGGGCCTCCGTGTGTGTTGTTTATAAATTTATGGATTATAGGAATTTTCTTGGAATTACATTTATTCTGTCATCGATTACTATTGTTATGTTTGTTTGGTATTATTCGTTTATTTTGTTCACAAAAAACATCAGAGAATTGTTGGGGTATGATCGTGGTTCTTGTTTTATAGACAATTTCAGATTTTGTTTAAAATATAGAAGATTGCTTTTTGTGAAAATAATCGCAGCACTGATTCTTGTTTATTATTGCTATATGTTGGTGGTTTTGTATGTATACATGGTATTTGTTGGTGCTGTTTCTTTTTTTAAGTAGTTCAGACCAAAAAGGCCACCGCAAGGGTGGCCTTTTCAGAAATCTGGTGCCGGTGAAGAGAGTCGAACTCCCGACCTTCGCATTACGAATGCGCTGCTCTACCAACTGAGCTACACCGGCAGGTGGTGCTGAAGCTGCGATTCTAACCTGAAACCGGGGCGGGTTGGCAAGTCCCCTTGCAGGAGAGGCTGGAACCGGTCGCGCCGATGACACACAGCCAGGCCGGATGGCAGACAAATGGCGGCCTGATCGGGGTGTAGGGGGGACTACAGCGTCTCTTCGCCAGCAGATGCGCACTGCTTCTCAGCCACCGCACCCAGAAACGCCCCCACAGTCCCCCACCGCAGTTTCACCCCCAGCTCCCGCCTGAGCCGCGCATTGCCCAGCCGCCGCGACTCCCGCATGAAGCTCATCCGCGCCGCCGGCAACACCTGTTCCAGCTCGGCCCGAGACCGCCGCGGCGCCCTTGCCAGCCCGAACACATCCGCCACCGCATCCATGTAGTCGCCCAGCGTCATCTGCGTGTCGTCCACTGCGTTGATGATCCGCTGCCGCGGTCCGCGCAGCAGGGCGGTGCGGCAGATACGTGCCAGATCGTCGGCATGGATGTGGTTGGTGATCACATCATCCTCACGCGTCAGCACCGGTACCTGCTGTCGCAGCCGTTCCAGCGGCAGCCGGTCGCCGGCGTAGATGCCCGGCACGCGCAGGATCAGCGCCGAAACCCCCGGCTGGTGCAGCCCGCCATGGGGCCGTGCCGTGGCCGGGGAGGATGGCGATGTTTCGCGCCATGCACGCGTGCCAAAGCGCACCTGCCGCTCGGCATCCACCCGGCGCCAGGCCCGGTCGGTCAGCGGGCGGGGGGTGTCGGTCTCGACCGTCCAGGCACCTTGACGGTCTCCATAGACGCCGGTGGTGGAAATATAGACGAAGCGTTTTGCCTGCCCCCGCCCGCCATGCTGCCCGCCACCCCGTGCCCGGTCCTTGTTCCGGCGCTGGGCGGCCACGTTCAGGGGGGCCAGATAGAGCGGCGCCAGCTGGTGCACCAGCCGGGTGGATGGGTCACGCCGCTGTCCGCGCGGCGGGTAGACGGGATGACGCGTGGCCCGATGGTTCGAAAGCCCCATGCCGGCCGACAGTCGCCGGGCTGCCTGTCCGCGGGCACGGGCCAGCGCGTGCAGCCAGAAGCGCGTCAGCCTGTCGTTGATCTCGCCGTCGGCACAGTCGGGCGGCGCCAGATGCACCACCTTCGTTGCCCACGCGGCCAGGTTGCGTTTGCCGATGCCGGCCGCCTTCAACGCCATGGCCCCCGTTGCCCGCACTTTTGCCAGCGTGGCGTCTTCCCGCGCCAGCCCGATGGTGCGCCAGCCGTGGTGCAGCTGTTTCACCAGACGTTGACCTATGTCGCCACAGCCGATGATCAACAATCGTTGACGGCGAAAAACCCGCGGAACTGAGGGATAATGCCGGGTTTGTCCTGTTCTGGTTCTGACGGGAGTTGACATGAGCTATAACGTAACGATTTCACCCAGCGGCAAGCAGTTCGAGGTGGATGCCGAGACCTCGGTGCTGGAAGCCGCGCTGGATGCGGGCATCGTGCTGCCCTATGGGTGCAAGAACGGGGCCTGCGGTTCGTGCAAGTCGCTGGTCACGGAGGGTAGTGTAGTGCAGGGCGACCATCAGGCGTCGGCCCTGTCGTCATCCGAGACCACCCAGGGCTATGCGCTGCTGTGCACGGCCAAAGCCACGTCGGACCTGCAGATCGAAGCCACGGTGGTGGCCGGGGCGGGCACCATTCCGGTGCGCAAGTTGCCGGTGCGGGTGCGCAGCATCGGGCCGCTGGCGGCAGATGTGCGATGTATCCGCCTGCAGCTGCCGTTCAACGAGCGGCTGCAGTATCTGCCCGGCCAGTACGTGGACCTGATCTTCCCGGACGGGGTGCGCCGCAGCTATTCCATGGCCACGGCGCCCGACACGCTGGCCGATGTGGAGCTGCACATCCGCCATCTGCCGGGCGGGCATTTCACCGACCGGGTATTCGGGGTGGGGCTGCGACCGGCGCTGAGGGAGCGCGAGATCTTCCGCATGGAAGGCCCGTTCGGCACCTTCTTCCTGCGCGAGGAGAGCGACCGGCCGGTGGTACTGCTGGCCAGCGGTACGGGCTTTGCGCCCATCAAGGCCATTGTCGAGCGTATTGCGGCGCTTCAGGCCAATGGCCAGTTCAGCCGCCCCGTGCGCCTGTACTGGGGCGGTCGTCGCCCGGCGGACCTGTATCACGATGCACTCTGCCGCCAGTGGGAACGGGAGCTGCAGCACTTCACCTACATCCCCGTGCTGTCCGACGCCACGCCGGCCGATGCCTGGCAGGGCCGTACCGGCTTCGTCCACCAGGCGGTGATGGCCGACCTGCCGTCGATGGCTGACTGGGAGGTCTATGCCTGCGGTGCCCCCATCATGGTGGAGTCCGCGCGGCGCGACTTCGTGGCCCAGTGCGGGCTGGATGGCGCAAACTTCTACGCCGATGCCTTCACCTCCGAGGCAGACCGGGCGAAAGCAGCGTAAGCTGCCGGTTTTTGCCTGCCGGCTCCCAGTCGGCTATGGGTCGTGTGCGCACGACCTCGCACGCTTTGCTGTAATCTCTTCTCCGTCCCGTTCGACCAAGTGGATATCGGGCCTCCATCGTGGCGGCCCCCATCCTCTCAGGGGAGAAGATCATGAAGAGACTGTTCACCCCCAGAAACCTGCTTCTGGTGGTGCTGCTGGTGCTGATGTTCGTGGCCTTTTTCGGCGGCCTGCCCAGTGCGGGCAGCAGTCCGCTGGCGCTGGGGACGGCCGGTGCGGCGGGCAAGGGCGCCGACCAGCCGGGCAGCGAGCTGCCGCCGGGGCTCAAGGGCACGCCGCTGGCCTATCTGGCCAAACTGCAGGACGTGCAGGGCAGGCCGGCCACGTCCTACATCAAGGCGGGCAGGCCCACGCTGGTGAAGTTCTGGGCCAGCTGGTGCCCGCTGTGTCTGGCCGAGCTGGCCGACACCAATGCCTGGGCGGCCGACAAGCGCTTTGCCGGCGCCAATCTGGTCACGCTGGCCTCGCCCGGCTTTCTGCGCGAAAAGCCGGCCGGTGAGTTCACCACCTGGTATTCGGCCCTCGTCAGGGACTATCCGCACATGCCGGTGCTGGTGGACAATGGTGGTCTGCTGGCGCGGCAACTGGGCGTGAAGGTCTATCCGTCGTGGGTGGTGCTGAATGAAGACGGCGCCGTGGTGCGCGTCATCCGCGGCCGCATCACCGAGGCGCAGGCGCTGGCCATCATCGACAATCCCGAAGAGGCCGATATCTCCCGTCTGGCGCCTTCTGCGCAGACCTACTATCAACCCGACTCCAAAAAATCGGACAAAGTCATGAACACCAAAACCATCTATCTGGCCGGTGGCTGCTTCTGGGGCGTGGAAGCGTATTTTCAGCGCATTCCGGGTGTGGTGGATGCCGTGTCGGGCTACGCCAACGGCCACACCAGAAACCCCAGTTACGAGGACGTAATCCGTGGCGCCGGCCATGCCGAAACGGTGAAGGTGACCTACGATGCCGACCGTCTGAGCCTGGACGATATCCTGCAATACTATTTCCGCATCATCGACCCGACCAGCCTGAACAAGCAGGGCAATGACCGCGGTGCGCAGTACCGTACCGGCGTGTACTACACGGACCCTGCCGAGCAGGCCGTCATCCAGCGTGCGCTGGAAGCCGAGCAGAAAAAATACAGCCGCCCACTGGTGGTGGAAAACCAGCCGCTCCAGAACTTCTATGACGCCGAGGAATATCACCAGGACTACCTGATGAAAAACCCCAACGGTTACTGCCATATCGACGTGCGCAAGGCCGACGAGCCGCTGCCCGGCAAACCGGCCGGCAACCCGGCACAGGCCGGCGTGCGGGCGGATGCAGGCAATGCGGCAAACAAGGGTTTTGATGCGGCTTCCTACCAGAAACCGTCCGATGCCGACCTGAAATCGAAGCTCACGGCCGAGCAGTATCGGGTGACGCAGCAGGCCGGCACCGAGCGCGCCTTCACGCACGAGTACGACCACCTGTTCGCGCCCGGCATCTATGTGGACGTGGTGAGTGGCGAGCCGCTGTTCAGCTCGAAGGACAAGTTCGATTCCGGCTGCGGCTGGCCCAGCTTCACGAAGCCCATCGAAAAGTCGGCCGTAACCGAACACCGGGATACCAGCTTCAACATGATCCGCACCGAGGTGCGCAGCCATGCGGCCAATTCGCACCTGGGCCATGTGTTTCCCGACGGTCCGCGTGACAAGGGCGGCCTGCGCTACTGCATCAACGGGGCCAGCCTGCGCTTCATCCCGCTGGAAAAAATGCAGGAAGAGGGCTATGGCAACCTGATCGATGCCGTGAAGTAAACAGCGCGGGCGTGCGGGCGCCCGTCAGTTTCTGCCTGGGCAGCAATCTCAAGAGTCAGGTGCAACAAGAGGTCTGGCGTAGTCATCGGGAATTTTCGTCATGACTTCGTCAGGGATCCGGGCATCCAGCGCCAGGTGCGGGTGCCCGTTCATCAGCCGGACAAATGTGTCCTTCAGCGGTGTGCCGTGTTCCAGAGGTTTCGACGGAGTACGGCACATCATTTTGGGCATGATGTCTCTTATTTGGGGGAGCCGTTGACCGCAGCGTATACGGCATCGACCACTTCCGTCGTGAATGGGCCGTTCATGCCTTCCACCGAGGTGTTGGTGAAGGCCACCACCGCCACGTCCTTCACCGGGTCGTAGAACCAGTGGTGGCCGTACACGCCGCCCCACTGCAGCGTGCCCCGGCTCATCGGGGTGTGGGCCTTGGTAGGGTCATCCAGCACGGCCCAGCCATAGCCCCAGCTCCAGCCCGGTTTCATGAAGTCCAGCCAGGCAGGGTTGACATGCGGCTGCATCATCCGCGCGACCGTTTCCGGTTTCAGCACGCGCTTCTGCGCCCCGGGCCGCAGGCTGAGCAGGAATTTCATGAAATCCGGTGCCGTGCCCACCATGCCGCCGCCGCCCGACGGATAGCCCTGCCTTTTCCAGACATGGTCGTTGTCGAAGTTCAGGATGCCGCTGCCGGTGTCCAGCGTGTCCTGTGCCTGCATGCGGATGGCCGCGCGGCTGCGGGGCGTGGTGGGTGCCGTTTCCGCATGGTTGCCATCATGCCTGCTGTCGCTGCTGTGCGTGCTGCCGTCGCTGGTTTGTTTGTCGCCGTTGCTGCTGTGTGTGTTGCTGCCACTGGCGTTCGCGCCGTTGCGGCTGGAGGTGTGCGCCGTGGCACTGTCCTTTGCCGGTGCATCCTTGTAGGGTACGGCCAGCCGATCCGGGTCGGTCACGGCAAAGCCGGTGTCCTTCATGCCCAGCGGGCCCGTCACGGTTTCACGCACGATGTCGGGCAGTGACTGGTGGGTTTCGGCCTCCATCACGCCACCCAGCACGTCGATGGACAGCGAATAGCGCCAGCCCTTGCCCGGCTCGTAAACCAGCGGCACGCTGCCCAGCCGTTTGAGGTTTTCGGCCAGACTGATGTCCATGTTCAGCCCGTCCGATACTTTGGCACGTGCGTACGGGCTGTTCCTGTCTTCCATGAAGCTGTAGCTGAGTCCGCTGGTGTGGGTGATCAGCTGCTCGATGGTGATGGTGGGGCGACGAGGTTCTGCTGTCTCTGTCTGCGTCGCCTGGGCTGCCTGGGGGGCTCTGGGCCGGAAATCCGGCAGCCAGCGGGTGACGGGGGCCTGCAGCGGCAGCCTGCCTTCTTCTTCCAGCCGCATGGCGGCGGCGGTCACCATTGGCTTGGTGACCGAGGACAGGCGGAAAATGGTGTCCGGCTGCATCGGCTTTTTCGCTTCGCGGTCGGCCCAGCCGGCGGCGCGCTGGTAGACGATCTGGCCGTGGTGGGCTACCAGCACGACGGTGCCGACGATGCGTTCTTCCTGCACCGCCTGGGTGATGACGGTGTCGAGAGTGTCAAACGTTGGGGCGGGGGGATGGTCGGCAGGCATCATGGTGGGGCTCCTTCTGTGTCGGTGTCGCGCAGCGATTCGCAGGACTGTTCGTCGTCCGCGGCGTTTCGCAGGCTTCGCAAGGTTTGCAGGGTTTGCAGGGTTTGCAGGGTTTGCGGGTGGGGCAGTCGGCGGGAGGCAGATCTGCCCGCGGCTGACCCCTTCGGCTTTGTATGGAATAATCACATCGATCGTTCCGGAAATCTACGCCATCGATCTGGATAATTCAAGAGTGGTCGTTATGAAAAAGGGTGGGCAGTCGGACGCCGCTTCCAATGGGCTGTCCGTCGTTCCTGGTGGGCTGTTACGGACGGACGGCCCACAGGCGCCGGATCAGGTGTCGGATCAGGTGTCAGCGCCGGATGCCAGCCCGGGGAGAGCGGGCTCACATCAGATGGAGGCGTCATCGCGGGAGGGGGCATCCGGCAGGCCCGCGCGCCGGCGGGGGCGACCCCCGGCCTTCGACCGGGAGACGGTGCTGCATCAGGCCATGCTGACTTTCTGGAAGCTGGGCTACGAGGGGGCCTCGATTGCCGACCTGACGGCGGCCATGGGTATCACGCCGCAGAGCCTGTATGCGGCCTTCGGCTCGAAATCGGGGCTGTACCGGGAGGTGCTGGCGCATTACCAGCGGGTGTTCGGCGCGGCGTCGGTGCAGGCGCTGGAGCAGCCGTCGGCGCTGGCCGGGTTCACGCAGATGCTGCGTCGCTCGGCGACGGCCTTCAGCCGGCCGGATCTGCCACGTGGCTGCATGGTGTCCACGGCCACGCTGCGCTGTGCCCGTGAGCACCAGGCGGAGGCCGATCATGTGGCGGCACTGCGCAATGCGGCCGTGGCCATGTTCGAGCGCCGTATCCGTGCCGCCATCGGGGCGGGTGAGTTCAGGCCGGATACCGACGCTGCGGCGCTGGCCCGCTTCATCGGGGCAATGATCCAGGGCATGTCCATCCAGGCGCAGGATGGCGCCACGGAGGAAGAACTGCTGGCGCTGGCCGAGGTGGCAGTCGGATTATTGGAGGAGAGATCTGTATGAGAAAGCAGGAAACCTGCGAAGGGTATGCTGTGGAGACGTTTCTTCGACTATTGGCTCGTGATATTGAAATGATGCCCCCCACATGAAAAAAGCCCGGACCGAAGTCCGGGCAAAAACCAACCAGGGAGGAATTCAGCAAGGGGCCCGCGCGGGCCCTCGTTGTTGCTGAACAACGACATTCTATCGACAGTTCATGATATGTCGCGGAAATGCGTCACGCGGGCCGCTCGAGCGGATGGGTGGTGGTCGCCTGGCCGCCATCCTCGCCCAGGTGGGCCCGTTTTGCTTTGGCAGGCGGATCAGTTTCTCATTGGCGGTGACACGTATCAGGCAGGAGAACCTCATCTGGGCCATGCCAAAGGGAAGATGGACGGGGCCGGCTGGGTGGACATGGCGGAAGGCACCATCCCACTCATGTTCAAGGCATGAATCAACAAAGCGTGAATGAACAGATCCACGCCACGTACCGGGTGCCGCCTGCCGCCCTGCGGGCAACCGCCCGGCACCGGGTGGCTGCGGGTTGTGCCAGCCGGGTCTATGCTGCAGAAGCCCGGTGATCTGCCCGGCGCCGTTCTGTACGCGTCCATCAGGGAACGCGTCCATGACGTGCGTCAGGGCCGCACCGGAACGATCCAATGACTGAGGGAAGCTCTATGTGGCTGGTCTGGTGCGGCGCGCTGCTGCTGGTACTGAAGTGGTTCGAGGTGGATCCGGTGACCACCTGGAGCTGGTGGTGGATTCTGGCGCCGCTGGCGGCCGCGTTCGTGTGGTTCGAGTTCTTCGAGCGGATGTTCGGCCGTGACCGTCGCCAGGTCGAGATGGCCGAATACGAGAAGCGCGCCAAACAGCGTGTGGCCGATACCTTCGAGGGTTTCCGCAAGGGGCGCGCCGGCCGTTCCTGAGCCGGTGCATTGCCAACGTTGCCCTGCCTGGCGAAGCGGCCTGTTTTGCCTGTTGTGAGAGTATTCTGTCGGCCACGGCTGAGGCCAACGCGGGGAGGAATGATGCCATGATTCACCCTGCAGCATGGACTTCGGCGGGAGACTGCATGTTCAGCACCTGATGTGGGTGCTGCGGGGGGGCAGAGGGGCAGCCCGTCCCCCGGCACCTGCCCGTCAAAGCATGTCAGAATTGCGTGCATGAAGCGGCCGTCTGTTGGACCGCTGCCCGGTGCGGTGCAACTGCGCCGGGCTGTGCTTTCTTCTTCTCCCCGACATGCTCACTCATCCCCAGTTCGATCCCGTTGCCCTGCAGATCGGTCCGCTGGCCATTCGCTGGTATGGGCTGATGTATCTGGTGGCCTTCACGCAGTTCCTGCTGCTGGGCCGCATGCGCATCGCGCAGCGCCAGCCCGGCCAGCCGCTGTACGGCCTCACCGGCAAGGACATCGAAGACCTGATGTTCTACGGGGTGCTGGGCGCCGTGATCGGCGGCCGGCTGGGCCATGTGCTCTTCTACGGGCTGCCGTACTACCTCAGCAACCCGCTGCACATTTTCTATGTGTGGGAAGGGGGCATGGCCTTTCATGGCGGGCTGGTTGGCGTGCTGCTGTCGTGCGCGCTGTTTGCCCGTCGCCATGGCCTGAAGTGGCTGGACCTGATGGATTTCGTGGCGCCGCTGGTGCCGCTGGGGCTGGCGGCCGGCCGGTTGGGCAATTTCATCAATGGCGAGCTGTGGGGCCGGGTCACGGATGTGCCCTGGGGCATGGTGTTTCCGCAGTCGGGCAGTATGTTGCCACGCCATCCGTCGCAGCTGTACGAGCTGGCGGCCGAAGGGCTGCTGATGTTCGTGGTGCTGTGGCTGTATTCGCGCAGGCCCCGGCCTACCGGCGCAGTGAGCGGGCTGTTTCTGCTGGGCTATGGGCTCTGCCGCTTTCTGGTCGAATACGTGCGCGAACCGGACGACGGTTTCTGGGGGCCGTTCACGGCCGGCCAGGCGCTCACGCTGCCGATGCTGGTGTTCGGCGCCTGGCTGATGTGGCGGGCCGGGCGCGGCGCAGGGGCACAGGAACGGACAGCGCCATGACACGCACCAGGGGCGGCCGCCATGGGGGCGCTCCGTGGATGTCAGCCTGCCCGGGCGATGTCCGCTTCGATCAGCATGCGGACATAGCGGGTATACGGAATTCCCTTGCTGGCTGCCCTGGCCTTGAGTGCGTCCAGTAGCCCCAGGGGAATCCGCATGTGCAGGGCGGCTTCCTTGCGGGCAATCTCGATGTGAGAACCCCCGGCCGGGAAGCGTCGACGCTTCCCGGCCGGGGGCATGGTCGGTCTGGCCAGGTTCTGTGTGCCGGCTCAGACCAGCGGCAGATGTTGCAGCTCGTCCTGCAGCGGGCCGGTGCCGTGCCACAGGTTCTGTGTGGCAGGGGTGGCGCTGGCGGTGTTCATGCCGGCGGCCCCCGTGGCACCTGCGGAGGTGCCGGCATGCGCAGCGGCCTGACCGGTTGTCAGGTCTGCTGCGTGGAGGGGCGTCGTGCCGGCCTGCGGGGATGTCTGGCCCGCGCGCTCTCCGGTCTGGGCTGCCGGCTCTCCCTGTGAAGCATGCTGCCCGTTCACCAGATCGTCGAGCTGCAGGGCGTTGCCTGCAACGGTCAGGCTCTTGCCGCCGGCGGCGGGGGCCGGCTGGGTGGCATTGACGGTGACGGTCTGTGGGAGCGTGTTGAAGATGATTTCGTCCCTCCCGTCCAGGCCGTAGAAGGTGAACGTGCCGCCCTGGTTGTGGTGCGCATCCCAGTAGAGGCTGTCGTACTCGCTCTCCAGCACCTTGTCGCCTTTCGCGAGGTAGACCTTCTGGCCATTGCGCAGCACATACACCGGTGACTGGCCCGGATCCGTGTCGCCGTTTTCGGTGAAGTCCTGGAAACGGATGGCCATGGGCTTGATGGCAGCATTTCTACCCATCACGAACCTGGGTTCGATCTTCTGGTCCTGACCCGGCGTCACGCTGAAGTGTGCTTCGGCCGGCGGGACGTAAGAGGGGCGCGGGGCGCTTTCATAGGCGGTGATGACGCGCGAGATCTCGTTGCCGTCATGGTCGATGAAGGTGTTTCCCTGGGCGTCCAGCGGGGTGAAGCGGAAGGAGCCGCCATCGTTGTACGCGCCGTGCCAGTACAGGAGAAATTTCTGGCTGTTGGGATAGAGGATGTCACCTTCGTTGACCGCAGGGTCATTCAGCGACTGACCCCGGCGCAAGGCTGCAGACCCTGGCTTTGCGTTGATGGCGTCGATCTTATCGATCCGGATGGATGCGACGTGATGCTCGCCATTGCCCCAGAAGCGTGGTCCACGGGCGCCACTGGAGAGATGTGCATGGGCGTTGTACTGGAAGGGGAAGACGGTGTCATTGAGCTGCAGATCGAAGGCATCCTCACGGATGTCCAGATACCGGTGCGCCGTGGTGTCCGGGTTCTTCAGAATCTCGGCCCCGTGCTCGTCCAGCGCGGTGAAGCGGATCCGGATGTTGCCGTCGTTCTGGGTGGAGTCCCAGCGCACCTTGTCGTAGTCGGCGGCCTGGATGGTGTCGCCCTGTTTCAGGTTCGTGCGTACGCCGTCCTTCATCAGGTAGAGGCCGGTGGCCGGCAGCAGCTGCAGCGGGATCGTGCCCGCCACGGCAAAGCCGTCGATGCGCACCTGGGCGGGCACGTGCTCACTGGCCTCACCGCTGAACAGCGCGGGTTTCAGCACGAAGCTGTTGTAGTCGTGCGGCACGCGCAGGGACACGGCGTTGCTGCCGTTTACCTCGTACTGCGGGCTGTGCGGCAGTTCGTTGACGTGGATGGTCTGGGTCACGGGCTTGCCGTCGGCACCCAGGATGGGCTCCTTGTCGGCATCCAGCGCCACCACGGTGAAGAAGCCTCCGTCGTTGAACTTGCCGTTCCAGTACAGCTTGCTCACGTCCCCGGCGGCAATGATCGACTGCTCCGCCTCGGCCTGGGTGCTGTCGGCGCCTGCGCCCGGAATGACCACGGTGCGGGCCGGCGTGCTGCCCTGGGCCTCGTGGCGCAGGGTGAGCGGTGCCTGCGATTCGGCCTGGCTGGTCTGGTTGACCGGATTGACTTCCGTGACCATCAGGTAGGCCGGACGGTGTGCGGCATCGGTGCCCAGCAGCCTGTTCTCGATGTCCGGAACGCGGGCAAACGGGTGTGCCCAGTTCCAGGCCGTGTTCACGGTCGAGCCCTCGCCGGCATAGGTGGGCGCCACCGGTGATTCATGCACGGTGATGGTCTGCACCCGGGTGGTGGGGATCAGCTCGCCGTTGGCATCGACCTGCTCGAACGAGAAGCTGCCGCCGGCGTTGCCGGTGGCGTTCCAGCTGAGCTTGTCGAAGTCGGCGCGGTCGATCAGCTGGCCGACGCTGACCTGCACGGGGGCCTCGCCGCCCGCGCCGTCACGGTCGATCTGCAGGGTGTTGCCGGTGGTCGTGTTCTGGCCGGCATCGTTCAGGGCATCGATGGCCGTGATGCGGATCTTCGGCGGGGCATTGCCGGGGATGGTGCCGATGAAGGTGTCGGCCTGCAGGGCAACGTCCTGGTCGTGCGGTGTCACGATGGGGGCCGCAGGATCATCGTACTGCGGGGCGGGCAGCTGGTCCTCGTGGATGGTGATGGTCTGGGCGACGGCACCGGGGATCTCGTTGCCCTTGCTGTCCAGCGGCACGAAGGTGAAGCTGCCGCCCTTGTTGCCGACGGTGTTCCACGACAGCTTGGCAAAATCGGCGGCGTCGATGGTGTCACCGGTGTTCAGGGCGGTGGGGACGGTGCCGCCCTTGCCATCGGCATCGATCTGCAGGGCAGGGGTCTCGGGCGTGCGGTGCTCGTCCACCTGCAGTGCCGTGATCCGGATCTTCGCGGGGGCCTTGTTTTCCGTGTCACCCGTGAACAGGGACGGATTCAGCGTCACGACCGCATCGTGTGCCGTGTTCAGGGCCTCGCGGCTGGCCGGATAATCCGGCGCAAGGGCCGGTTCGTTGATGGTGATGGTGCGCCGGATCACCTGGTCGTCGGCGCCCAGCAGCGGCAGGTAGGCACTGTCCAGCGCCACGAAGGTGAACTTGCCGCCGGTGTTGTGGCGGGCGTCCCAGACCAGATTGTTGATGGCGGCCTGGCTCAGCACCATCGGCATGGCGGGCAGCGGATGCAGCGAGCCATCCGGGTAGCGGAGCATCAGGCCGCTGGGGTGATCGGCCTCGGCATCGTTGACGCTGACCTTCGTGATGGCCACGAAGCTGGGGGCACGGGAGGGATCGCTGCCATCGAACAGCGAGCGCGCCAGGGCGTGCGTCAGGTTCTGCTCCACGTCGAGGGTGAGCCGGGGGCTGTCGTAGACGGGCGGCAGCGGCGATTCACGCACGGTGACGGTCTGCTCGCCAAAGCCCACGATGGGCTGCTGCCGCCCGTCCAGCGGGATGAAGCGGAAGGTGCCGCCTTCGTTGTGGGCACTGTCCCAGCGCAGGTTGGCAAAATCGTCGGCACTGATGGTCTGCCCGGCCCGCACGGGTTCTCCGGCCGGGGAGGCCGCAGAGACCAGGCTGAGGGGGCCGGAGGCCCCCTGGTCGGGGTTGGCCGGGTCGATGGCCACGATCTGCACGAAGGCCGGCTTGCGGGCAGCATCACTGCCGGCCAGCACGCTGGCATCGATGGGCAGTGTCTGGTCGTGGGCCACCAGCAGCGGGGTGTCGTTGTCGTACACCGGGCCTTCGGGCGATTCGTGCACCGTCACGGTCTGGCTGACGGGCTGGCGGCTGGCATCGACGATGGGCACGCCGTCGCCGTCCAGGGCCGTGAAGCTGAACTGGCCACCGTCGTTGTCACCGGCATCCCAGCGCACCAGCGCAAAATCGGCGCGATCGACGACGCTGCCGGCCTGCAGGGGCTCCTTCGTGCCGTCGCGGTCGATGTAGAGGGCCGGCCGGCTGGCGTCGGTATCGCCCTCCGGGCTGATGCGGTCGATGCGCACCTGGGCCGGACGGTTTTCCGAGGCGGTGCCGCCCAGAATCTGCGCCTTCATGCTGGCGACGCCGTCATGCGCCACCGGGACGGTGCTGTTGGCCGCATAGGTGGGCGCAACGGGCGATTCGTGCACCTGCACGACCTGCGCCGGCAGGTGGGGCAGGGGATCCTGGTCGGCATCCAGCGCGATGAACTCGAAGCTGCCACCGCCGTTGTGGCCGGCATCCCAGCGGATCTGGCCGAACTGGGCGGCCGGCACGATGTCACCCACCTTCAGCGGGGTGAGCCGGCCGTCTTCGCCCTTCAGCATGGGGGGCGAGCCAGTGCCGTCCTGGATGGTGGCATCGATGGCCGAGATCTGGATGAAGGCCGGACTGCTGGCCGGGCGGTTGCCGGCAAAGACGGTGGCGGGCAGGGCCAGCATGGCGTCCTGCGGCACGACATGGGTGGGCAGGGCCTCCGGATAATCCGGATAGTCGGGATACTCGCGTACCGTGACGGTCTGGGCCGTCCAGCCGGGTACGTCGGCACCCTGGGCATCCACCGGCATGAAGCGGAAGCTGCCGCCTTCGGAGTTCATGGCGTCCCAGCGGACCTTGTCGAAGTCCTCGGCGCTGATGGTGTCGCCCGGCTTCAGGAACACCCGGTTCCCCGGATACTGGATGTACAGGGGCGAAAGGCCGTCGGCCTTGTCGGCGTTTTCGGAGAGGGACAGGATGCGCACGGCCGGCGGGCGACGGGTGGCGTCCTGGCCGGCAAACAGGGTGCCATCGACCGGGTGCTGTGCGTCGTGGCTGGCCTTGAAGCCCAGATCGTCCGCATAGACGGGGGCGAGGGGGGCTTCGTGGATGGTGACGGTCTGCGGGGTGCCGGTTGCCTCACCGCTGGCGTTCAGGGCCGTGAAGCGGAAACTGCCGCCGTCATTGTGGGCGCTGTCCCAGACGAGACGGCCGAAGTCGGCCGGTGCCACCACGGTGCCGGCGGTCACGGCGGTCAGTGTCCCGTCTTCTGCCTTCAGGTACAGGGCGGGCGTGCTGCCGTCGGCCTGGCTGGCATCGATGCCGTCGATGCGCACGCCACCGGCCGGGGCCGTTTTCGGGTTCTGGCCGGCCAGGGCCTGGGCGTCGATGGCCAGTGTCTGGTCGTGGGCGACGGTGTAGCTGACGGGCTGTTCCGGATATACGGGTACCGGGGGCAGCTCCTGCACGGTCACGATCTGCGGTGTGGCACCGCCGACTGGCACGCCCCGCGCATCGCTGGCAACGAACTGGAATTCGCCGCCGGCGTTGTCTTCGGCGCTCCAGAACACGCGGCCGAAATCGGCTTTGGCGATGATGGCGCCGGGTGCCAGGCGGGTAGGGGCGGAGCCGTCGTCGTGACGCAGCCACAGGCCGCTGGTGGTGTCGTCGGCACCGGTATCCGTGCCGCCGTCGGTGCTGCCGCTGCGCACGCGTACGCGCTGCAGCACGACGTAGTCGATGGATTTGCCCGTTACGCCCCGGCCGAACAGGGCGGCGTCGAGCGTGTGTTCGCCGTCGTGTGCCACGGTCTGGACCGGGGTCTGCACGGCGGGCTTCAGCGGTTCGGTGCTGGCGGTCTCGTTGCGGCCGGAAGGCTGCCGGCCGCCGCCATGGCCGTCGTGGCCGCTGGCCACGGCGGAAATGCCGCCCAGCAGCACGGCCGAGCCGGTGGCCAGGGAGGCAGCGGTGAAGGTGCCCAGGGCGCCGGTGCCGGCTGTTGTGGCGCCCGCGGCTGCCGTTCCGGTCATTGCACTGCCTGCGGCCATGCCACTGGCAGAAATACCGCCCGTGGCCATGCTGCCTGCAGCGGTGCCGGCCGCTGCGGTTCTCCCGGCTGCTGTGCCACCCGTTGTGGCAACACCTGCAGCCGTGGTGCCGGCTGCTTCCCCGGCCGCGGCGCCGGTGGCTTCGGCGGCAGCGCCTGCCGCATTCATGCCGCCATGGTGCGGCAGCAGAATGGCGCAGCGGTTGTCCGAATCGTCATCGTCCCTGGTGCGTGGCTGGTTTTCGTCCCGGTCCTCGCAGGTCCGGTCGTCGTCATCGTGGTGGTGACCCCGTCGGCCCGGCATCTTGGCCGGATTGGGCGCCGCCGCCAGCAGGCCGGACTGCGCGGGCAGCGTGTGTGGCCGGTCAGCCTGGGCGGAGACGGGGGACAGGTGTTCGGGCGCGAGCGGAGCGGACGGGATAGTGTTTTGCGACGCCATGGTAAAAGGGGCAACGAAGTCCGTGATGCGCCCATACTTCCTTTTTTGTCGCAGAATCCCTAGTCTTTGTTCACAGATGGCCGTTCCGGCCTGCTGGGCGTCGGCCGCGGCAGCCGATTCGTCAAGAAAATGCAACGGCTGGTGCAGAGGCAGCCAATCTGACCTGTCCAGTGCGCCTGTCAGTACATGGCCGCGACGAGTCTGGGGGTGAATGCGTCCAGAACACGCTCCAGCCAGGGTATCCACCTGTGGCACGTGTCCTGCGCAGGTGCGCCGGGGATACGCTTGGGCACGTGTGTGCCAGCGAAGGAATGTGCAGCGGGAAATCGGCGGCTGGAGTGCCGTACCGTGGTGCTGCGCCGTGTTGTTGCCAAGGGACGCACCGGCTGCGTGCAGGCACAAAAAAGGCCCGATACTGCCGGGCCTTTTTTGAGGAAATGGGTAACCCCGCCTGTGCCGGTTGGCCGGCATCCTGAACCGTGATTTCAGTTCAGGTCGGCAAAGAAAGCAGCCACATCAGGTTCATCCGCAAAAGGGACGATCGCAACAGTGGCGTACCTGTTTTTCTTCACCTCATGCATCGCATTGGTTCAAGGAATATATGGCCTGAACGAACACTGCAGGGTTGAAGCAATTATACGCGCTTGTTTACGGCCCGTGGCAAGTGTGGTCATGCATCTTTCAGGGTGTGACCGATGAATGGTCGGTACCTGTTGCCTGCCCGAAGAGAACGCCCGAATGCTCAGCGCACGCCGTCGTGGCGGCGGATTTCCTCGTCGAGGTCGTTGTTGAGTTTGGCCACCAGGGTCTGCACCTGTTCGATGGTGGCGGCGCCCGAGTCCACCGGCTGGCCGAGAAACTCGTAGGTGATCTGCAGGGCGGCGTGCACGGCAATGCGCTCGGTACCGTGGGCCATGCCGGCATCACGGATGCTGCGCATCTTCTGGTCGACGATCTGGACCGCGTTCATCAGCCGGGGCTTCTCGCTGGAGGGCACCTGCAGTTTGACGGTGCGGTCAAGGATCTTGACCTCGATCTGTTCCATGGACATGGGCGGGATTCCGAAACTCAGTCTTTGTCGGTCTGGGGCAGGGGCAGGCGTGCCAGGGCCGATTCGACGCGGGCACGCGCCTCGGCCAGCCGCTGCTGCATGTCGGCCTGGGTCATGGCGGCCTCACCCAGGCGGCCGCGCAGAAGCTGGTTCTCGTCCGAAAGCTGACGGGAAATTTCAAGCAGGCGCTTCACGCGCTCGGCCAAAAGCTGGAGATCGGTTTCCATGCCCGGGGATGGTAGGGATTTGTCACAGGAGGGTCAAGGCAACCGACATCAAAGGTACAGCGCCGCTCGCGCGTGCCATGGACATGTCGGCACCCTGGTTGATCCGGAACGGGCCGTGGCCACGCACCGGTGCAGGTGACTGGACCTGTGGAGGCCCGCCACACGCATTACCCCCGATTTTGCCATGCACGGCCGATGGCCGTCCGCTGGCGGGACCGGACGCTGGTGACAGGTGCCGGTGACGGGCGCTGGCAGCCCGCCTGTCGGGCCGGACCCCACGAGGTGCTGGGGGCTGGATGCAGCTGTCATCCCGCCAGGCCGGTTCACCGTTGTCTTTCGCTGGTCCATTTCCCTGCAGCCGCGGGCTGCTGTTTGTGCCATTGCTGCCATCTGGCTGCTGCCATGACGGCCATTGCTGTCATGACGGCGATGGCCATAGCCGCCATGATGGCCATCGGGCGGCAGGCCGCGCCTGCCGTGGTGCCGTGGCGTGCCGGCATGCTGCGGTTCGGGCATCTTCTGCCCGGCCCCTGCCGACCGTCGCAGACGGCCGGGTGTGTAATGCCTCCCGGTGCCGCGGCGACAGAGGGGATGGCGGCGCAGCAGCCGGCCGTCATGTCTCTGCCCGGATGCAGGAATCCCTTACACATATCACGAAAGATGTATCCAACGTGACCGGTGCGGGAGGAATGCCGGGGTTGTGTCATGGTCAACCGGCCGGCCTGCCGCTACCATCGGGGCAGCGCATTCTGCGCCCGGGTCCCCACCTCCCGTACAAACCTCTTTCCCGACCGACGATGAAGAACCCGTTCCGCTGGCCGCTGTCCCTGTGTCGATCCCCCGTGCTGCCGTCCCTGCTGCTGGGCGCATCCCTGCTGGGGGCCGTGCCTGCCCTGTCGGTCCATGCCGGCGACACGGCCCAGGGGGGGGCAGAGACCCCGGCCACGGCGGGGGCCGCGGCGGCTTCGGCCACAGGGGCGGCGCCTGCGGGGGGCCAGCCGGCAGCCACCGACTGGAAAACCGGCCCGCAGCGGGTGGGTTCGCTGGAGGTGGAGCTGGTTTCCGATGCCACCCAGGTGGTGCCGGGCGAGACCTTCCGGGTGGGGCTGCGGCTGCGGCACGATCCCCACTGGCACACCTACTGGCGCAACCCCGGCGACACGGGCTTTCCCACCAGCTTCGTGCTGGAGGGGCCGGAGGGTACCCGCTATTCGGACATCCGCTGGCCGGCACCTTCGCGGCTGGCCATCGGGCCGCTGGCCAATTATGGCTACGAGGGCGAGGCCCTCATCTATCGTGACGTGACGCTGCCGGCGGGTTTCGCGGGCCGGCAGGCGCATTTTCAGGTGCACACCGAATGGCTGATCTGCAAGGAAGTGTGCATCCCCGGTGATGCCGCGCTGCAGCTCGACATTCCCGTGGGCGGGGCCACCATGCATGACCAGGCCGAGCTGGCCGGCTTCGAGGATGCCCGCCGTCACGCCCCGGCAGCCGACCAGAAACCGGCCCAGGCCGGCTGGTGGCAGCGGGGCGGGCAGGCCGTGTTGGTGCTGCCGGCGGCGCTGACCGAGGAGAAGGCACCGAAGTCGGCGCTGTTCCTGCCGTATTTTGCCGGTGTGGTGCGTCCGGCGGCACCGCAGAAGCTCATCGAGATTTCCGGCGAATCGGGACGCTATGGCATTGCCCTGGAGCTGGATGAACAGGCCATGCGCACGGCCGAGGCTGGCTGGGAGGCCCAGGGCGGCATGGTGGTGATCGATGGCCAGCAGCCGGTGGAACTGGCCCTGAAGTCGCAGACGGTGGTGCCGGTGGCGGCCCGTACGGTTTCCGTCAACGAGCCGGTACAGGTGGATGTGTCGGGCGCAGAAGGCGGGGGTCAGGGCGCCCAGGCGGCCCAGGGCAAGGGCAGTTTCATGGGGCAGCTGCAGATGGGGGCGGCCCCGGCCGGTGCCCAGGGCGGAGCCGCCGGTGCTGAGGCTGCAGGCGCCCGGACGGGTGCGCAGGCCGGCCAGGCTGGTGCTGCCCCGGCAGCCGCAGGGGCCGCCACGGGGGCTGCGGGACAGGATGCCGGTAGCGGAGCAGGGCCGGATGCGGCGGCCGGTGCAGGCGCTGCTTCCGGTGCCACGTCAGGGGCAGCAGGGACCACGGCCACTACGGGTGGTGCAGCGGCTTCTGCACAGGGGGCGCCGGCCGGCGGCAGTGCTGCTGCCGGGGGGGCCGCCAGTCGTGCTCCGGGAGCCACAGGCGGTACGCCGGCAGCCGGTGCACCGGGAACCACGGGTGCCCAGCCGGGCGCCGACCCCACGGCCGCCCAGAACGGCCAGAGCATGACCGAGGCCAGCGGTGCACTGGCGCAACTGACTGGTGCCAGTGAGGGCGAGGGCAGCTGGCTGACGCTGGCCGGGGCCATTCTGGGTGCCTTCCTGGGCGGCCTGATCCTCAACCTGATGCCCTGCGTGTTCCCGGTCATCGGCCTGAAGGTGCTGTCGTTCACCGAGGCCGCTGCCGGCAAGCCGGCCGAGGCCCGGCGACACGCCATGGTCTTCGGTTTCGGCGTGGTGGTGAGCTTCGTGGCGCTGGCCGGGGTGCTGCTGGGCCTGCGCGCGCTGGGTCAGGCGGCAGGCTGGGGCTTCCAGCTGCAGTCGCCGGTGTTCGTGGCGGTGCTGGCCCTGCTCTTCGTGGTCATCGGCCTGAACCTGTTCGGCGTGTTCGAAACCGGTACCCGGCTCACCCAGCTGGGTGCCATGGGCGGCGGCCAGGGTAGCCGGCAGGGCTACGGGAGCAGCTTCATGACCGGCGTGATGGCGGTGGTGGTGGCCACGCCGTGCACGGCGCCCTTCATGGGCAGTGCGGTGGGCTTCACGCTCAGCAGCTCGACGCTGCTGGTGCTGGCGGTGTTCGTGGCCATTGGCGTGGGCATGGCGCTGCCGTATCTGCTGCTGGCCAGCAGCCAGCGCCTGCTGGCCATGCTGCCGCGTCCGGGTGTCTGGCTGCAGACCTTCAAGCAGTTCCTGGCCTTCCCGATGTTCATCACGGCCGCGTGGCTGACCTGGGTGCTGGCCCTGCAGGCCGAGGCCGAAGGCGTGCTGCTGCTGCTGCTGGCGGCCATCTTCCTGGCCTTCAGCTGCTGGATCTATGGTCGCTGGCAGTTCGAGCTGCGCCCGCGCGGGGCACGCAGTACGCCGGCTTGGATCTTCGTGGCGCTGCTTTCGCTGGGGGCCGTGGTGGGGCTGCTGAGCCGGCTGCCGGTGGTGGCCGATGCCTCGGTGGCGCAGGCCGGTGGCACGGAGGCCGTGGCTGCGGTGGAGCCGGGGTCGGCCGTGGCGGCCGGTGCGGGGGTTGCCGGGATGCCGGGGACGGCGGCTGGCGGGGCTGGTGGCGCCTGCCGGCCTGGGGCCGATGGCAAGCTGCCCGCCGCCTGCCGCGGCTGGCAGCCCTGGTCGGCCGAGCGCTTTGCGGCGGCCCGTCAGGCCGGCGTGCCGGTGTTCGTCGATTTCACGGCCGCCTGGTGCCTGAGCTGTCAGGTGAACCAGAAGGTGGCGCTGGATCGCGACGAGGTGCAGGCCGCCTTCCGCGAGCGCAACGTGCTGCTGCTCAAGGCCGACTGGACGAAGCGTGATCCGGCCATCTCGGCCGAGCTGGCCCGTTATGGCCGCAACAGCGTGCCGCTCTACCTGTATTTCGAGGGGCGTGACCCCAATGCCGCCCCCCGCCGGCTGCCCGAGCTGCTGACGGTGGACACGGTGCTGACGGCCATCGGGGCACAGAAGGGTTGACGGGGGTCAGCCGGCAGTCCGGCTGCCGGGCAGGCCCAGCACGGCCCGCATGTCGAAGAGGCCGTGGGCCTGGCCGGCCAGGAAGCGGCAGGCACGCAGGCTGCCGTCGGCATAGTGGGCGCGGCTGGTGGCGCGGTGGCGGATCTCGATCTGCTCGCCGGTGCCGGCAAACAGCACGGTGTGGTCACCCACGATGTCGCCACCGCGAATGGTGGAAAACCCGATGGAACCGGGCTGGCGCGGGCCGGTATGGCCCTCGCGGGCAAATACGCCGATCTCCTTCAGCGGCTGGCCCAGCTGGGTGGCAATGGCCTCGCCGATGGCCAGGGCGGTGCCGGACGGAGCGTCCACCTTGTGTTTGTGGTGGGCCTCGATCACCTCGATGTCGGTGTCTGCCAGCATCTGCGTGGCCAGTTCGATCAGGCGGATGGCGATGTTGACGCCCGGGCTCATGTTGGCGGCCTGCACGATGGCAATGTGCCGGGAGGCCGTCTGCAGGCGTGCCTTCTCGTCATCCGAAAACCCGGTGGTGCCGATCACCATCTTCACGCCCAGCCGGGTGCAGATGTCCAGATAGGCCAGCGTGGCCTCGGGGCGGGTGAAGTCGATCAGCACGTCGGCACCCTTCAGCGCCTGTTCGGTCTGGTCGGTGATGGTCACGCCGGTGGCCTGGCCCATGAAGGCGCCGGCATCCGCGTCCAGCGACGGGCTTCCGGGTCGGTCCAGGGCAGCGGCCAGCTCCATGTCGGGGGCGGCGAGCACGGCCTCGATCAGCATGCGCCCCATGCGGCCGGAGGCGCCGGCAACGGCAATCTTCATGATTTTTCAGTCTCCTTCGGCTGGTAGCCGGGCAGGGCGGGGTCGTTCGGGTCGTCACGGGCCGGCAGCGGGTCATGCTTTATGTCGGTGACCCGGTTGTCGGCAAAGAACACCGTCACCCGGCGCAGTTCGGATTCGCCGTTGGGGTACTGGAAGCGGAACACGTATTCCCAGCGGTTGGGATGAAACACGTCGGCCAGCAGCGGCGTACCGATGCGCAGGCGCACCTCGTCGGGGCTCATGCCGGTGCGCACCTCGTCCAGCATCTGCTGGTTGATGTAGTTGCCCTGCGGAATGGCAAAGCGGTAGGGCTCCAGAAAGCCGCTGCGCGAGCGGTCGGAGGCGCAGCCGGCCAGTGCCGTGACGGCGGCCAGCGCCAGCAGGGGGACGGAATGGCGAATGAGTCGGTGAGGCATTCGGGGGTCTGGCTGGGTTGGAGGAAATGCAGAGCCACACGCGTGTTGGTCCCGCGAAACGCGCGCGGCCCCCGCATGTAAAGTTCCTGCAAAGTTGCCGGTGCCGATGGTTTCGGGCCGGGCATACCCCCGTATGATAAGGGCTTCCTGTTTCATGCTGTTTCAGCTTCATGTCAGCTTCGTTCCGCGCGGCGTCGGGCCGCCGTACTGTTCTGGTGGTCACGGTGCTGCTGCTGCTGGCCATCGGGGCCGGTCTCTGGTTCTGGGTCATCAAATCCTCGTCCGGCACAGCCCCGGCGGCGGACATGCCGCCGGGTCCGCCCGGCGCGCCCGGAGGCCCCGGCGGGCCCGGTGGCGGGCAGCCGGTCACCGTCAGTGTCTCCCCGGTGGTGAAGGGGGCCTTCCCTGTGCTGGTGCGGGCCGTGGGCAATGTCACGCCCTACAACACGGTGACGGTGGTGCCGCAGGTGGAAGGGCGGCTGCTGCGTGTGCACTTCCGGGAGGGAGACCGGGTGAAGGCCGGCGACCTGCTGGCCGAGCTGGATGCCCGGGCGCTGGAGGCCAGCCTGGCCGAGGCCCGTGCCACCCAGGCACAGAACCAGGCCGAACTCAGGAATGCGCAGGCCGACCTGGCCCGCTATCAGCGGCTGTTCAGGCAGGATTCGGTGGCTCGCCAGCAGCTCGACACCCAGCAGGCGCTGGTGCGGCAGCTGCAGGCGCGCTCTGCGGCCGACCAGGCCAAGGTGGACAGTGCCCGTGTGCAGCTGGGCTACACGAAAATCCACGCGCCGGTGACTGGCCGGCTGGGTCTCATCAAGACCAACGTGGGCGCCATGATCGGCCCCAGTACCACCGACGGGCTGGTGAGCATCGTGCAGGTCGATCCGATTTCCGTGGTGTTCGGCGTGCCCGAGGTGCAGCTGCAGTCGCTGCGCGACGCGATGGCGCAGCAGAACATGTCCGGGGGCCTGGAGGTACAGGCATGGGACCGCACCGAATCCCGCCTGCTGGCCACGGGCCGGCTGACCACGCTGGACAACCAGATCGACACCACCACGGGGGCGCTGCGGGTGCGGGCGCGCTTCGACAACCCGGGTGAGCAGCTGTTTCCCAACCAGTTCGTCAATGTGCGGCTGACCCTGCAGACGCTGCCCGGGGCGCTGAGTGTGCCGGTGGACGGGGTGCAGTTCGGCAACCAGGGCAACTATGTGTATGTGGTGCGTGACGGCAAGGCCCATATCCAGACGGTGAAGCTGGGCGCCAGTGCCTCGGACCGCGTGCAGGTCATCGAAGGGCTGCAGGCCGGCGAGCAGGTGGTGCTGGAAGGCATGGACAGCCTGCGTGACGGCAGCCGGGTGAAGATCGTCGCCCCGGTGGAGGGTGATCCCGATGCGCTGCTCGGTGGCACGCCGGATGAGGCTGCAGGCAAACCGGGACACGTGGGAGGTAATGCAACAGCCGTGGGTGGTACGGGATCTGCGCGCGGTGATGCGGCACCGGCGGGCGGGAATGCCCAGCCTGCCGGGGATGCCGGCCCGGGTGGCGACGCACCGCCTGAACCCTGAGCGGGGCAGACGCCATGAACATCTCCCGTCCGTTCATCCTCCGGCCCATTGCCACCTCGCTGCTGATGCTGGCGCTGCTGGTGGCGGGGCTGCTGGCCTGGCGGCTGCTGCCGGTGGCGGCGCTGCCGCAGGTGGAATATCCGGTCATCCAGGTGCAGGGCGAGCTGCCCGGGGCCGGACCCGACACGGTGGCGCGGATGATCACCGCGCCGCTGGAGCGCAACCTCGGCCAGATCTCGGGGCTCAAGCAGATGTCGTCGGCCAGTGGTGCCGGCGTGTCGGTGATCACGCTGCAGTTTGCGCTCGACACGCGCATGGACGTGGCCGAGCAGGACGTGCAGTCGGCGCTGGACAATACCAGCGGGGTGCTGCCGCAGGGCATGCCGTCACCCCCGCGCTACCGCAAGGTCAATCCGGCCGATACCCCCATTCTGACGCTGGCGGTCAGCTCGAAGACGCTGCCGCTGCCCCAGGTGCATGACCTGATCGACACCCGCATGGCGCAGAAGCTCGCCCAGGTGCAGGGGGTGGGGCAGGTGAGCCTGGCCGGCGGCCAGCGGCCGGCCATCCGCGTGCAGGCCGACAGTGCCGCGCTGAAATCGGCGGGCCTGACGCTGGCCGACCTGCAGAAGGTGATCGCCTCGGCCAATGCCAACCTGCCCAAGGGCAGCTTCGATGGTCCGGTGCGCAGCACCATTCTGGATGCCAACGACCAGATCACCACGGTCAGCCAGTACGACGATCTGGTGGTGACCTGGAAGAACGGGGTGCCGCTGCGCCTGAAGGATGTGGCAAAGGTGGTGCAGGGGCCGGAGGACCGCTTTCTGGCCGCCTGGGCCGATGCCGAGCGCGCCATCCTGATCAGCGTGCAGCGCCAGCCCGATGCCAACGTGATCGAGGTGGCCGACCGGGTGCGCGAGCTGCTGCCGCGGCTGACCGCTACGCTGCCGGCCAGCGTGGATGTGCGCATTCTCACCGACCGGACGGAGAGCATCCGCAGCTCGGTGCGCGACGTGCAGACCGAGCTGGTGCTGGCCGTGGGGCTGGTGGTGCTGGTGACGCTGCTCTTCCTGCGTTCGGGGCGGATGACGCTGATTCCGGCCGTGGCGGTGCCGCTGTCGCTGGTGGGCACCTTTGCCGTGATGTATCTGGCCGGTTATTCGCTCAACAACCTCAGCCTGATGGCACTGACCATCGCCACCGGTTTCGTGGTGGACGATGCCATCGTGATGATGGAGAACATCGCCCGGCACCGCGAGGCCGGCAAGCCGCCCCTGCAGGCCGCACTCGACGGGGCCCGCGAGATCGGCTTCACGCTGGTGTCGCTGACCGTGTCGCTGATTGCCGTGCTGATTCCGCTGCTGTTCATGGGGGACGTGGTGGGGCGGCTGTTCCATGAGTTTGCCGTCACGCTGGCCGTGTCGATTGCCCTGTCGCTGGTGGTGTCTCTGACGCTGACGCCGATGATGTCGGCGCGGATGCTGAAGGGGCATGACGGTAGGACGAAAGAGCAGACCGTAGGGTATCCTGTTCATGACGACAGGGCAAACGGGCGGCAGGGAGCGGATGCGCGCCATGAGCAGCATGATTTGTCATCAAACCATGCCGTTTCCATCACTTCGTCCGGAAATGCGGATCCTGGCGGAAATGCCGGTTCTGCCGGACACGCAGGTTTTCTCGATCGCCTCATCGCCGCCTATGGCCGCAGCCTGCATCGCGTGCTCGATCACCAGCCGTTGATGCTGGGGGTGATGCTGGCAACGCTTGCGGCCACGGTGCTGCTCTATCTGGCCGTGCCCAAGGGATTTTTCCCGGTGCAGGACAGTGGCGTGATCCAGGTGGTGACGCAGGCGCCCGGCACCATCTCCTTCGAGGCGATGAAGCGCCAGCAGGAAACCGTGGCCGCGCAGCTGCTGGCCGATCCGGACGTGCAGAGCCTGTCGTCGTTCATCGGCGTGGATGGCAGCAACACGGCGCTCAGCACCGGCCGCATGCTGCTCGATCTCAAGCCGCATGAAGATCGCAGCGATGACGTGCAGGCCATCATCGCGCGCCTGCGCCGGAAAATGGCCGACCGTCCGGTCGCCGAACGCCAGGCCATGGGCGTGTGGTTCCAGCCGGTGCAGGAGCTGTCCATCGAGGACCGCATCAGCCGCGCTCAGTACCAGATGACGCTGAGCACCCCCGACAGCAGCCTGCTGGCCGAATGGGTGCCCAAGCTGCAGCAGGCGCTGGCCGCCCGCCCCGAGCTGGCCGACATCGGCAGCGACCTGCAGAACGATGGCTGGCAGGCATACATCGACATCGACCGCACCGCCGCCGCCCGGCTGGGCGTGCAGGTGGAGACGGTGGCCACGGCACTGCAGAATGCCTTTGCCCAGCGCCAGATCGCCACGCTGTTCACCCAGTCCAACCAGTACCGGGTGGTGCTGGAACAGAACCCGGAACGCGCGCAGGGCGTGGCGGCGCTGGATCACGTGTACGTGGCGGCCACGGATGGCACGCCGGTGGCGCTGTCGGCGCTGGCGCACTGGCGCAGCCGCAAGGCGCCGGTGGTGGTGAACCATCAGTCGCAGTTCCCGGCGGCCACGCTGT
>ERZ772967.339-NODE-339-length-39641-cov-56.701536_pt1 | contig 39641 bp, 29 predicted proteins | sample MGYA00511677_ERZ772967 | MGnify/ENA primary metagenome ERZ772967 (study PRJEB29015, sample SAMEA2737931) | human oral metagenome | biome: human oral; feature: human-associated habitat; material: dental | place: China | collected 2146 ...
AGGGGCAGTTCGTCTGGGAGTGGTGCGACCACGGCCTGGCCGCCGCCACCGAGGATGGGCGCGAGTACCACACCTACGGCGGCGACCACGGCGACTACCCGAACAACTCGAACTTCTGCATCGACGGGCTGCTCTTCCCCTGGCAGGAGCCGAGCCCCGGGCTCGCCGAGTACAAGCAGGTCATCTGCCCGGTCGCCGTCTCCTGGTCGGACGGCCGGCTGCGCGTGCGCAACGGCCGGTTCTTCACCGACGCCTCCGACGTCGTCCTCGACCTGGAGCGCGTCGTCGATGGCGTCACCGACTCGGTCCGCCGGCTCGCGCCCGGCGCGCTCCCTCCGCAGCAGGAGGTGGACCTGCCCTGCCCCGTCGAGGCGGCGGCGGGCGGCCTCACCCACCTGACCGTCCGCGTCCGCTCGACCGAGTCGGTCTCGTGGGCGCCGCAGGGGCGCGAGCTGGGCGTCTACCAGTTCCTCGTCGCCGATGAGACCGGCCCCGACGTTGCCGCCCACCTGCGCCCGCGAACGCCGCAGGCGGGAAGCTCCCCCCGGGCGCGAACCGAGCACGACGAGCTCGTCGTGACGAGCGAGGGACAGGAGATCCGCTTCGACGTCGTCACCGGCGCCCTGAGCTCGTGGGTCCGAGGGGAGCGGCACGTCCTGACCGCGCCGCCCGCCGTCGGCTTCTGGACCCCGCTCATCGACAACCACCAGCAGGAGAGCGACAGGCTCTGGACGAAGCGGCACCTGCAGATCATGCAGACCTCCACCCGCTCGGTCGCGTGGCGCGAGGAGGAGGACGGCGTCGTCGTCGAGGTCGTCCAGATCATCGCCCCGCCGGCGCTCGACCTCGGCTTCGAGGTGGCGCTGACGTACACGGTGGGCGGATCCGTCGTGAGTCTGAGCGCCGTCGGCCGCGCCGACGGCGGCCACGCGGGCTACTGCGACATCATCCCCCGGATCGGCGTCACCTTCGAGGCCCCCGGGGTCGGCCGCGAGGTCACGTGGCTCGGACTCGGGCCGGGCGAGAACTACCCGGACTCCCGTGCGGCCGCCGTCACCGGCAGGTGGAGCCAGACCGTGGACGGGATGCAGACGCCGTACGTGGTCCCCCAGGACTGCGCCAACCGCGGCGGGGTCCGCTGGTTCACGCTCACCGATGAGCGGGGCGCGGGCCTGGCGGTGGCGCGCACCCCGGGGACCGGGCGGTCGCCGGACGGCCCGCCGGAGGAGTTCTGCTTCTCGGTGTGGCCGTGGACCTGCCGGGACATCGACGGGGCGCGGCACCGCACCGACCTCGTCCCGCGGGAGAACGTGACCGTCAATGTCAACCACCGCGTGCTCGGGCTCGGCTCGAACTCCTGGGGCTCGGAGGTGCTCGAGGCCTACCGGACCCGGTTCGAGGACTTCGCCTTCTCCTTCGACCTCATCCCCCTCGACGGCGCCCGCACCGCCGCAACCGACCGCCCAGCGATAGGAGCCTGACGTCATGAAGATCCTCCCCGACCCCGAGGCGCTCGTCCGCGGGCAGGGCAGCGCCACGCCGTGGCGGCGCGCGCACCGGGCGATCGAGAACCTCGATCGCATCGCCCCCGGTACGGCCCACTCGGTGGGCGACTCCCTGACCTATTGGAGGGGTCCGTCCAACGATCTGCTCGCGGCGTGGCGGGCGGGCGACGGACTCATCGCCTCGCGCCGCTATCTGAACGTCCTCCACGCCATCGACATCGACCTCGTGGTGGAGGTCGCCCCGGTGGCGGAAGCCCGGGTGCTCACGCCCTACGACGACCTCACCGACCGGGAGGTGCTGAGCGCCACCGCGGGGGTGCAGGCCGTCACGGTTCCCGCCGGGGGCGTCGGCGTCGTCGGCCCCGACGAGGCCTTCCGCCTGGTGCCCGGGGCGGGCGGGCGAGCCGCGATCCTCCGCGTCACCGTCGAGGGGGCGTCCCTCCCCGACGAGTGATCGGCAGTGTCCCGGCCCGCGCCGTCCTCGCGTCCCGCGGCGCCCATCCCTCCCCGGCGAGTCGCCGACGGCGTCGGCCGGCGCCGGCAGCGCGGACCGCACGGCCGTCACCGCCCTCCCGGATTCCCGGCCTCCCCGACCCTCCCGAGGTCCCCAGCCTCTCCGTATTCCCGGCCTCCCCGACCTCAACCGGGTCTCCGGCCGTCTCCCCCGACCAACCTCCCTCCAGAAAGGAATCCCCCCCCCATGCCCTCCGGTACCAGAGCGCGGATCGGTCAGTTCGCGCTGCTCACCATGACGGTGTCGGCCGTCTTCAACATCCGCAACGTCATCAACAACAACGTGGCGATCGGGCTGGCGTCGGCGCCGGCGTTCTTCCTCGCCACGATCCTGTACTTCGTCCCGTTCACGCTCATCATCGCCGAGTTCGTCGCCATGAACCGCAGCTCGGAGTCCGGCGTCTACCAGTGGGTGAAGACCTCGATGGGCGGCCGCTGGGCCTTCATGGCCGCCTTCTGCTACTGGTTCGTGAACCTGTTCTTCTTCGCCTCCCTGCTGCCGCTCGTCCTCGTCTTCACCTCCTATCTGGTCACGGGCGACGAGCAGACGATGTCGCCGTGGGCGATCACCGGGCTGTCGATCGCGATCTTCGCGGTGGCGACGTGGGTGTCGACGAAGGGCGCCACGTGGATCGGCACGATCACGTCGATCGGTGCGACCGCGGTTCTCGTTCTCACCGGCGTCTTCGTCGTCATGTCGCTGGCGGCCCTGGCGGGAGGGGTGGAGCCCGCCACTGCGATCACCCCGGCGACGCTCGCCCCCGACACCTCCTCCTTCGCGACCACGTGGGCCTTCCTGGGGACGCTGGCCTGGATCATCCAGGGAGTGGGCGGCGCGGAGTCGGTCGGCGTGTTCCTCAACGACCTGCGCGGCGGCGTCAAGGCCTTCGTGCGCACCATCGTCGTCGCCGGCCTCATGATCGGGCTGCTGTACGCGGTGGCCTCGCTGCTCATGAACGTCTTCGTCCCGGTGGGCGGCCTGGAGCTGTCCAACGGCCTGTTCGTGGTCATGGGCGCGGTGGGCGAGCACGTCGGCATCCCGGTGCTGATCACCTACCGCGTCGTCGGACTGATCCTCCTGGCGGCGACGCTGGGCTCGCTGCTCATGTGGACGTCGACGCCGGTGAAGATCTTCTTCTCCGAGATCCCGCGGGGCGTGTTCGGGGAGAAGATCATCGAGCTCAACGAGCACGGCATCCCGTGGCGGGCGTCGTGGCTGCAGTTCGCGATCGTCGTGCCGATCCTCATCATCCCGGCGCTGGGGTCGGGCAACATCGACGACCTGCTCCAGATCGTCGTCAACATGACCGCGGCAACGGCGCTCATCCCGCCGCTGCTCATCCTGCTGGCCTACCTGGTCCTGCGGCTGCGCTACGACGGCGCGGAGCGCGAGTTCCGCATGGGCTCGCGGACGACGGGGCTGGTGATCGCGGTCTTCCTGCTGGCGGTGTTCGGCTTCGTCTTCATCGCCGGGACGACGCCGGTCGACCAGGCCCTGTGGCTCACGCTCGTGTACAACGTGGGCGGCGTGGTCGTCTTCCTCGGCCTGGCGCTGGCCTGGTACCAGCGCTACATCAAGCGCCTGAGCGCCTCCGACCCGCGGGCCGCCCGAGCCGAGCTCGCGCCGTCGGCCAGCGGGGACGAGGAGAGCGAGACGACGAGCGCCCGGGACGACGAGCCGGCCGCCGAGAAGGCGAGCACCGCAGCCACCGGGGAGTGAGCCGCACCCCCCGCCCCACCCCGTGGGACCGGCTCGTGCGACGCGGCCCGCGAGCACCGCAACCACCGGGGAACAGTCCGGGGCGGCCCGCTGCAGTAGCCGGGCCGCCCCGGTGGCGCATCCGCTACTCCTCTCCGATTCCGCCGTCGGCGTTCCCGGTTCCGCCGTCGAGCATTCGAATGATGAGTTGCACGGCGTCCTGCGGCGAGACGTGCTCCCAGATGCGCAGCACCCTCCATCCCTCGGCCTCCGCCATGGCGGTCGTCTCCGCGTCGCGCTCAACATTCCTCGCGAGCTTCGGCTCCCAGTACTCGACGTGCGAGGCCGGGATCGTCCCGTGCTCGGGGCACCCGTGCCAGAAGCAGCCGTCGATGAACACCGCCAGGCGGCGACGGGTGAAGACGATGTCCGCACGACGGCGCTTATTGCTCCACGGCGCGAAATCGACACGATACCGGTAGCCGCGCGCGTGCAGGAGCCGACGGATCGCGAGTTCCGGACGCGTGTCGCGGCGCCTGTTGGAGCGCATCACCTTTGCCGCTCCAGGGGAAGACGCCCAGGAAACGGGGTCGCCCAACGCCCGGTGCATAATGGGAGCGCTATCACCTGGCAGCAATCTGACCCCTCAAAATACGCTGTGCAACCTGGTTCATACCATGGATCGGGTTCCGATGACTGATGGTGTTGGGCAAACTGACAGTAAATCTAATCGACTGAAGATCGACGTGGCGGCAAGACATAACATCGTCGCGCCGAAGCACCTCAATCGCAGAATCCTTCATGTCATAAGCGCGACAAAAAATGACCGCGAACTGACTAGCAAACGGCGCATCAGCGGCCATCGACGCATGCTCATAACCGAGTCCAGACTCAGCACCATAGACAGCGACATGATCGAGGAACGACGAAACTCTTCCAGCGTTACCCGTAGATCTCAAAGAATCAAGAATCCGATCGACCAGCATTGAAATGGAAAACGTATTGTCACCCGGAATAGTCTCCTGCAAGCCAATGCTTATCAGTAGCAAATCATCCTCCCCCGCCTCGCCATCACCGTCGACGAAGGGCTCCACCTGGTGGATGCCCTGGATCATATGCGTTGACGTGGTACGACGGGTGGTCTTCACTTCGACCCCGACACCATCCCAAGTGAAATCACGAGTCGAATGACGCCACCCCTCCCAGCAGTCCATAACTTGGCCGACGAAAACGGCAGGCACCTGGCGGCAGAGAGCGTCCAACAGCAGCAACTCACCCGCCAAACCGAGTACTGCCGCCTCTGACACGAGTAGGCGCTTGATCGCAAGTTCGATGATTGGCTCGGTGATGGTAAACGCAGCTTCAAGACGATGGTCCGCGCCGTTGCGCAGCAACTCAATGGCAATAAAAGCACCCACTCGGTCGAAATGGCACAGAGCGGGCAAGAGCAACCGATTGGCATCCAGTGGAATTCCGTTAGCACGATGCCAAGCATGAAACTCCAACGAATCCCTAACCGTTTTCAAGCGAGGCTTAAGCCGTAGGCCGGCAAGAAACACTTCCAGATGGCCAGATTGGTCACGGGCAACCCCCACAACTCTAGCAGGTGTAAGCCAACAAATATCCCGCAGTTGACCTGAGGTCGCGGCAGGGATAGCGGCAATCTGATCCAACACCGATTCATAGGTGGGCACTGTCAATCACCTTCCTGGGCGTCCATAACGGAAGCAGACGTCGCCGTGAACTGCTCGGGGCCCCCTGCCGGTATGCAAACTCCGACAGCGACAGCCGGGTGGCGTTGCTCGTCAAGTTGGTTTATATAGAACAGGATCTGCCCATCAGAACCAATGGGGCGCCAGGAAGAGTCCCCCCGCAACGCGGGGACGCATTCATTTCGATGATAATAGTCGAAAAATTCATCGCCTCGGTACTGATGATGATTTGCCTTGGGATTGTTGGAACCCCATTCTGTCTCCACTACGCCCGCCGAAGTTCGTTTGTTAGTTTTCAGCACCCCGAATGGCAATTTCGCTAGAGGCCCGGAACTGACCGCGGAACCAGCTCCGTATCGAATACCTACCCAAAAATGCGGGCAAAGTTGATTCTTAAGGCGAAGATTAGCCATTGACCAGGATTCTTGCCTACGTCCCGTCACGAACAGACCACGTACATTCCGAGTCAAGCATGCCTCCCACAGACGCAGGTAGGCGGCAATGGCATATGGACAGGCAGAATGCGACAGCAAGGGTTCGCCGTACGGCACGGGTGGCCGATATAGGCCCGGTGACGTGAGCGGCCGCTCAGCCTTCACCCGAGCCTCAACTTGAGACCACAGGCGAGCCATGCCGTCGTCAGGTAAGTAGTGCTCGTACGAGAGCCGATTGAGAAGGTCTGAGGCATCGGCCAGGGACAAGGGCTTCTGCAAAATGCGTCCCCGCAAGCCGCCACCAGCAATCACATCGCAAGAGTCCTCGCGCTCGAACAAAGCTGAGACAAGTTCGATGTTGGGGTCCGGGACCGTGCCGCTGTTGATCAACGATACGAACGGCTTGGGACCCGGACTCAGGGGACGATTCTCGAGATTGGCAATCTTGCCGGTCGCAAAAAAACCCAATCCCTGCAGCACGGTTGGATGAGGCGCCGTTACCGTCATTCTCTCATTAATTGCGATCCTCAAAGCCTCGTCAGTATCGTGGTAAGCGCTAAAGAGATCCAATTGGGCCTGGTCCGCAAAAACACGACACAACTCAACATAGGCGCCACGATACCCAAACCACCGTTGCATTTGCATTTGCGTATCGGCCAAAGGTGTGGACGACGACCGTTGGAAAAGGGTTGTCGTTAGTCCCTCCAGAGTGAGGCCTCGGGCCATGACATTTCCCGAGACAAAAATAGTCGAAAGATCACGAGCTGGGCGCCATCTTCCACGAGCCTCATCAAATGTCGACCGGTATTCAGGGCGGTCATCAGCAGCCGGGTCGCTGTTCACAACGGCGACCCGCGTGCCGGGAATAATTTCGCTCTCCAATAATCCCTTCACTGTCCCCCAATCAGGGATCTTTCTTGAGTTCAATAAGTTGAACTCCGTTTGTATTTGCAAGGACGATTCCAAATAGCGCTCCAGCCAAATAGACCACAAATCTGGATCTGAGTACAAGGACTTTATGAGAGCATCCGGCAGCCGGGCCTCGCCAGACTCCAGCAAAGACCGAGCCGCTTCACGGTGCTGTAACCCAGCCCAGATTAAAACATTCTCGGCAGCGTGGAAATGGTCCTGAATAGCAGCCGAGGGATGGTAGAGCATCGAATGAGGTGCTGCAGTCGCCTCAGCGGCCTCTTTCTCAGTAGCAAATGACACAGAAGCGGCCGTAAAAGGGCCGACTCCGCCGGAACGATGCAACCGAATCGCTCCAGCAACCAGAAAAGCACGCACCGCATCAGCGAGGTCACGTTCGCTGTCGCCGGTGGTCGCCATACACAAGCCAGCGGACTTGCCCCTGCGATAGAAGACATCACCGCCAGTGTAGTACGCCCTCATTCCAATTGGTTCGGGATAAGTCGAGGACCGAGGTGCGCTGACGTTGCCGTCTGGATCACTCAGCTCGACTGCGTGCCCGATATCCAACGGCGTACGCAAAGCCACTATGAAATTGCGCGGCGAAAGAGGATTGTGATGCAACTGGAGTAGATTGGCCTGGGGAGTGGCAGTATAGCCTATATAGGTCGCAAAAAAATGCTCGGGCGCACCGGAAGCAGGATCCCATAGATTTGCAATGGCTCTAGGAATCTGCTTAAGCTTGCCGAGCATCGGGTCACGGGTACTCTCAACCATCGCGTCAAGAATGGAACCATCATCGGCCTCATCATCCAACACGAGCATGTGGACCGGGCGTTCCAGATTGCGAATAGCGGTGAACACGTCACGATGCAAGCGATCAGCAAGTTCCTGAAGATGATTGCATTGCTTCATTGCTACAATTATGACTGGTCTTCTCTTGCGCAAATTGCGGCGCACGGCTGCCGAGCCCATGGCGTATGCAGCGTGCAGCGCGACAGGCTCGTCCGACATAACGATACCCGGGTCTGGGCGGAGTAGACGTCTTGCAGATCTGTTTGAGTTATTCAGACTGTGATCTAGTTGAGCAATTAATCTCTCATAAGTCTGACGCCAAAGCGAGAGTCGGGTGCCGGCCAACATCACGACAATGTCTACGCCGTGATCAAGAGCCAGCGCGGTCACTCCGAGCATCGAAGCCGTCTTCCCTGACTGGACCGACCCCATAACCAATCCAGTCCGGGCCCTGGCGCCCTGCCATGCCTGACGACTCGGTTCCCCAGCTCCCAAGATTCCCTTATTTAGGATGAAACGACAATCGGCCTCCAAAACAGCGCGGGCTGTTGGAGTCAGACCAGTCAATGTTTCAAGGTAACGCTCCCACCATGAATCCGTTGATTGCTGCATCATCAGAGAACTGAAATAAACGCGCTCGGTCGCCGAAGGGCGATCAGATATGATCATTTCGTCCCCTGTCATCTTGACGCCATGCGCTGAAGAGACTCGTAGCCGCAGGAACCGTAAGCAGTTCGCACGGCATTTGACGCCGCCTCTGAATCAATCTGGAGGATCTCAAGCACTCCTTTGGCTAGATGAGCGATGTAGACCCATTGCGATCTCGTTTGTGTCTTTTCAGGACGCTGCCATTCGGCAGACTCAGTGGCAGCGTATATCTGCTCAGCATGGCTCTCCAGACGCTCTTCTATGTCGTCGGGTGCTCCGTAGACAGCAAGTGCAATTCCGACCAAGGTGCCAACGAGTTGAAGTTCCTGCCATCTCTGGCCATGGGCGCCGTCTCTGAAGCCCATAGACCACAATTGATCGCTCCAACCTGAATGCAGTTCGACAGACTGCGCGATCCATCTGAACAGATTGGCCAAAATCCTGTGTTGGTGAAGTTTATGCTCCGGATGCTCTTGAAGCTCGCCGAGAAACTGGTTGATATGACTGGCCGTAGCCGCCATATCGTTGCCTCTGGTGTCATTGAGGAGCACAGAAACGACCCACGCCAGGACCTTAGTACGTCGGTAACGAACGTCGCCGAAGCGATAATCGCTCAGTGATGCCGCCAATTCGTTGAGCCCGCTGACGTTGACTAATGACTCCGCGATATCGGCGACACCACGCCGCGGATCAGCATCACCGGCAGCGAAGAGAATCGCGCGGGTCAATTCCACGTCATGATAAACAGCATTGCGAATCTCTTCGGCGTTGAGGTGCACGCCCTGCTTGTTGTATAACTTGAAGACCTCGTGGATCTGACGAGGCTCCGCCTTGGTATACTCAATAACAGGAATTTTGTAGTCTACGGGCTTTTCAAAGAGCTGGAAGACCTCAAGTTCCTGGTCCGCCACAGATATCTCTTGATTTCTAATCTGTGAATAGTACTTGCCCTGCAAAGGGGCTAGATCCTCCCCGTGCAGGGCACTGTCGCTACCGCGGCGAAGCTTGAAGGGAAAGTAATATTCATTTTCAAGCCTGGTCGTGAGAGTCTCCCCCTCCAAATTTTTCCACGCACGCCGAAATGTTGGATAATCTTCATGGAATAGTTTTTCAAGACTACTGCCGGGATGCCGTTTGTTAGCTTCATCGAGCTTCTCTCGGGCGATGGGATGGGCACCCACGAATCGGAGGATGGTAGTAAGACGTTGCTTGCCGTCTACGACCTCGTGGGGTTCAGAGCCCTTTTTACGCAATAGAATGATCGAAGGCAGTGGGATGCCACGAAGAATGGACTCAATTAGGGCAGATCGATCCTTCGATCCCCACACGTCACCCCGTTGATAGGAAGGTGCAAGATCCAATGGGCTGTCGGTGAGTTGATAGATCGGCCAAACGTCGGCCTTCGCTCGCACCGGTTCCGGACTGACCGGATCATCGTTGGCGTTTTCCTCCCAAGCATCAAACCAGCCCTCTGACGCCGACGACTTGCTGACCCCTTCTATTTCAATTTGTGACCTGAAGTATCGTTGCAATTCGGTGGCGGTTTCGAGACGGGCCACCAATGATTCAAGTGCCTTGACTGAAAGTCGCATCGGCGCACCTTCTGAGTCCAGGCCCTCGTCCCGGGAAAGACCTAGCTCAGATATCAAAGCCGTCAAAAATTCTTTTTCACTGGTGTCGGGCAACTCGTCGCTGAAGTTCAGCCATCCCTGGACTTCGGTAATCCGTGAGATCCATGCGCCGGTGTTGAAATTTACGTCAGACTCCAAGAAAGGCGAAGAAGCCGCCGTGATTCCATTCGGCGCATCGAAAACCTCGGAAAGACTCGCAAGCATATCAGCAACGCTGGCCTCCAATTGGGCACGATAGTCTTTCTGGTTGAGACTCTCATCTTGCTCATAATCTACCGTGACGTCAGTCATGCGAAGGCCTCCTCGGTCTGTCGATAAGCGATTGAGTTCTGCTGCAGCGTGTCGAGACACTCAAGGTGCGAGGAGAGTCCAAGCAATGGAGCAGCAATAGCGGCCACAACCTTTGCGTTAACCGCATTTCCGAGCGCCTTGTATGCGTCGAGATCATAAGAGGGGAGGGCGATGCTATCGAGACTCTGAAGCTGAGCGCATTCCTCTGGAGTCATGTAGCGACGTTGACCAGCCAAGTTCGCTCCCAGAATAGGTACCTGAGTCTGAGTGAAAGCAATTAAGCTGGGTGCGGTGGACGGACGTTTGACCCGGATGCCAGATGCTCGTATTTGGAGAACAAAATTGTCAATATTGCGCTCTTCACCCTGAGCATTCCATTCCAGCTTCTGGTAGCTGGAGGGAAATTTCCAGGGCTGCCACAGGTCGAGCCAAGGGTCGATCCATTCACGGTTGTCGTGGTAGAACGCTCGGTTCTTTCTGATGAAACTACGCTTCCAGCGCGGGAACTCAACATCGCCATCTCGACGGGAGTGGCTAGGGATAAGCGCCTTTTGTTCGGAGATGTTTAGACCATCGAGTCCGACGCCAAAGCTTCCGCATAAATTCATGCCACTAAGACCCCGAGTACCGCGACGCTCCCACACTCCGGGTGGAGTTTCACGCTCAAAGGGGTATGTGGCGCCGAACTCCATCGACCAGATTGGGAACGATGGCAGTTTAAGTGATGTCGGAGAGCGTCGGAGAAAATCTCCCCACATGTCTATGGCTCGCAAAGCCTGTTCGGGAATTGCTCGCGCAATGGACACATCCTTGCGCAATACATTTGCAATGCTAGTAGGCTCCCTGTGCCTATGCGGCCACTCGAATTCGAGCAACCCGCCAAACGCGCGTAGCGAGCCAACAAAATACGCACGATCGCGCACCTGAGGAATACCAAAGTCGTGCGGGGAGAAGTGCCTCACATCCACGGCATAGTCTAGTGCCTCCAGGCTCTTAAGGATGGTCAGCTTAGTGCGTCCTGAGTCATGGCGAAGAATATTGGGGACGTTCTCCAGGATGAACAGTCTTGGACGCTTCACCCGCAAAATCTGGTTTACCTTGAAGAACAGATTCCCCTGAGAGGTGTCTTTGAAGCCGAGTTGATCACCGGCCTTGGAAAAGGGCTGACATGGAAACCCTGCCGCCAGAAGGTCATGATCGGGGATTTCGCGGGCGATGTCCTTATCTGAATCTAGTGCATTTATATCTGACCATACCGGAATGCCGAAGTTCTCTTGGTACAAGGTGTTCAGCGTAGAATCCCACTCTGCTGCGAATACGGCCTGACCCCCGAGCCTCTTCAGCGCCAGATGGAATCCACCAAGGCCTGAAAAAAGATCAACGAATCGAAAGGATGACGCTTGTTCAAGCACCTCCGCCTCCTTTCCTTCGACGCAATAACGCTCATTAATGTTTATTAACGATTGATTCTTCGCCATTGCGCCCATTTTCTGGAGAGCTAATGGCCTGCAGTCCCCGGCGTGCTTGACAGCGATCATAATGCCTTGATCGCCCCCACCAAAAAGGAACTACGATATACGAGACGGAATCGTTAGGATCTGACAATGCGCGTGGTTCAGCACGCCGTCGTCCTACGGGTCCGTTGCGGCCTGGTCCACCATCTTGATGTCGGTCCTGATCATGTTCGTTAAGGTACCAGGAGACTGCGACACATTGGGGGTACTGGCGTCTTCATCCGCTGAGAGAGACCAGATCATGGCCCTGCGGGCGCTGAAGTAGCCAGGCAGGTGTTCGGCAAGGTCAGCGATGGGGCGTTCGATGACCGGCGAGCCACGCGGACCTGGCGGCGAGCCCTCAGCGTCGTCGTCGACCACCTGTCGGCGGACCTAAGAGCACCCGAGCTGCTGCACCGCCTCGACCGTTCGACCTGGTTCACCGTCGTCGGCACCTGGACGGGAAGAACAACGCGGAGCCGTGGTCGCGGTGCCCGGCGGACGTCGCCTCGACACCGCCGTCGGCGCCTGGTCCACGCAGGTCCGGGCCGCCACCGCCGCCGACGCAGCAGACCTGGTCGCAGTCGGACCTTGTGAGTCGTGAAGGCTGACGCCGTCCCCCGGACGATTCCAAGAACGAGGTGACGAAGTCCTCCACCGGTCTCGGGCGCATGGACTTCTCCAGCATCCTCACCAGCAGCGTCAACCGCGAGATGCCGAGCATGGCAGCCGCCTCCTGGCGAGGTGCACGGGGCTTCCGCGGCGAAGCAGGACCCATCTGGGCGACGTCTCAGGACGGGCCTCATCCGCCGGGGCGGCGGGGCGAGCGCCGGCTCCGCGAAGACCTGCGGCGCGAACAGGCCCCGACGGGGCGGTGACGAACGCGCGGCCAACCGCAGGTGCGCGGACGTCCGCCTGCGGAGCCGCCGCCCAGCGCCCCCGGCCCGGTCTCTGGCCGGCCGCTCCGGCGAGACCGGTTCACTGAATCCGACGGGCATGCTCACGAGCGCAGCCCAGCCGATCGCCCCCACGGTGAGGGCGCTTCTCCCCTCGCCGGACGACCCGGCCCCGGGCCGCCCGGCGACGTCGGACTCAGGTCGTCGAGGCCCGGTAGATGCTGTCGATCGAGGCGGCCAGGGCGGCGTCGAACTCCTCCCGGGTCTGGCCCGCGTCGAGGCCCTCGAGAAGAGCGCGGGAGAAGCTGGCGATGAGACCGTGGTTGCGCGCCAGCCTCCGGTCGGCCTCCTCGCGGCTGCACCCGCCGGAGAGCGCGGCGATGCGCGCCACGCGGGGGTGGCGCATGAGCCCGGAGTAGAAGTCCGTCACCGAGGGGATCGTCAACTTGAGGATGACGTCGCGGCCGGGGCGGAGGTCGTCGAGGTGCGCGGTCAGGGACGACAGGAGCAGCAGCTCGATGCCGGTCTTGTCCGAGGCGTGAATGTCCACCTCGGGCTCGATGATGGGGGTGAGTCCGGCGTCGAGAATCCGGTCCGCGATCTCGAACTGCTGGTCGACGACGGCACGCACGCCGGCGGTGTCCGCGTGGAGGATGACGGAGCGCATCTTCGTGCCGAAGACGTGGGCGCCCGCCGCCTTGGCGAGGGTGGCATCCAGGTCGGGGATCGGTTTCATGAGGCGGGCGCCATGGGCCTCGGCCTCAAGTCCCTTGTCCACCTTGAGGAAGGGGACGACGCCCTTGACGTCCCACAGGTAGTCGGCCGTGGGACGGCCCTCGACGGTCGAGTCGAGGGTGCGCTCGAAGAGGATCGCGGCGAGGATCCTCTCCGAGGTGAAGGCGGGACTGGTCATGACGCGGGTGCGCATGGCGTGGACGAGGTCGAACATCTCCTCGTCGGTGCTCCAGGCCTCGGGGCCGATGCCGTAGGCCTCGAGGGCGCGCGGGGTGGAGCCCCCGGACTGGTCGAGGGCGGCGATGAAGCCGGCTCCGTCACGCATCCTGTTCATCTGCTCGGACATGGTGACCTCCTGAGCGGTGCGCGGCCGCAGTATCTCCGCGGAGTGATCGTGACCGCCACTTCAAGTGTATGTGGCGCGCCTCTCAGACAACAGGGGGTGACGGGCCCCGGAGTGCGAGGCGAGGTCGCCTGAAGGATCTCGCGGATGCCTCCTCCCTCGCCTTCGATGAGCCGAGCGCCGGAGGTGCGAAGGTTCTTGCACATGTCGTACAGGACGGGGCTGACGGCGCTCTTGCCGCCGGGGCGCCCGAGCTGCCGCTCCGAGACGCCCCGCAACCCTCCAGGGCTGGTCACGACCAGCTTGTCCTCGACGATCCCGATCTCCACACGCTTGGACTCGGCGATGGCATCGAGATTCCTGTGCACCAGGGCGTGAGTCCGCTCCTCGGCCCCCTCGAACTCGACGGTCGAGAAGGTGCGGGTCACAGGCGGCGCCACAGCCTCCCGAGCCTGACCGGCAACCCCCTGCTCGAGCACGGCGACATCCTCGAGCCGACGGGAGCGAAGCCTACGGTCACTCGCACTGACCGACTGCCAGTGTCAGTGACACACTAGCGGAGCACGATGTCACTGATGGCACCGCGGCTCCCGTCACTGACAGCAGGACCGGTGCTCCCGATGCCGCTCCCGCTGTGACTCACGCCTCGGCCGGGCCCGCCCCTCAGCCGGCGAACGCCAGCGGCTCCATGCCGCGCACGCCGACCTCGGCGGCGTACACGGACCCGGCCGCCGGCTCGACGTCGTCGGGCAGGTTCTCGCGCGAGGTCGTGATGAACAGCCACTCCAGGCCCTCCCCGCCGAAGGCGCAGGCGGTCACCTGCCGTACCGGCACCTCGATGGTCTCGGACAGCCTCCCCTCGGCGTCGTAGCCCCGCACGGCCCCGCCCCCGTTGAGGGCGACCCACACCCCGCCGTCGGCGTCCACGGTCAGGCCGTCCGGGTGACCGGCCCCCTCCTCGATCGTGACGAAGGGCCTCGGGTCCACCAGCCCCGCCTCGGCATCGTAGTCGAGGACCGTGACGGTCAGCGTCGGGGTATCGACCCAGTAGGCGCGCGCGCCGTCCGGGCTGAAGCCCAGGCCGTTGCAGATCGTCGCCCCGCCCCAGGCCCGCTGCGGCTCGGCCCCCGGCCCGTCCCAGCGGTGGACGGAGGCGGCGCCCGGAGCCTTGTCGTAGGACATCGACCCGATCCAGAACCGGCCGTCCGGGTCGCAGCCGCCCTCGTTCGTGCGGACCGTCGGATCGTCCCAGAGGGCGACGACCTCCGCCAGGTCGCTCAGGTCCTCCGCCCGCCCCAGGGCGATGCCGCGCTCGGTGGCGACGACCGCTCCGCCACCCGTGCGCGGCCGGATCACCGAGGCCACCGGCGAGGGCACGGGCAGACGGCGATGGCCGCCCCCGGCCCCCTCGTCCAACTCGACGACGGCGCCGGCGAGCATGTCGACCAGGCGCAGGCGCCGGGTGGCCGGCCACCAGCAGGGGCCCTCCCCGTGGTAGGTGATGGAGTCCGTGACGCGCTCAGCCCTCATGGGACCACGGTACGCGCCGTCCGTCCGGTGCCGCCGCCCGCCGTCGGGAGCGGACATTCCTGCACGAGGCCGGCATTTCGGCGCGAGTCCGACGACGCCGTCGTCCGACTCGCGCCGAAAAGCCCGACTCGACGGGGCCGGGCCGGCCAGGGCGCCTCGACCGCTCCCGGACCCGGCGTCCCGTGGTCAGAAGGCCGGGAGGACCGAGCCGTCGGTCCAGGTCTGCTCGATGTAGGTCCGCAGCTCCCCGGAGTTCATGAGCTCGGCGAGCTTCTTCAGGTGCTCGTCGTCCTTGTCCTTGGTGCGCACGACGAGCTCGTTGGCGTACGGGGAGTCCGCGCCGCCCTGCTCGAGGATGAGCGCGTCCCGGCTCGGCCTGAGATCGGCCTCGAGGGCGTAGTTGCCGTTGATGACCGCTGCGTCGGCGTCCTGCATGGAGCGGGCGACCTGGGCGCCCTCCAGGGTGGAGAAGGTGAGGTTCTTCGGGTTGGAGGCGATGTCGGCGTCCGTCGGCAGCTCGACCGTCTCGTCGAGCGTGATGAGCCCAGCCTGGGCGAGCAGCTTGAAGCCGCGGGCCGTGTTCGCCGGGTCGTTGTTGAGAAGGATGCTCCCGCCCGCGGGGATGTCCTCGACCCTGCCGACCGTGGAGGAGTACAGGCCCAGGGGCTCGACGTGGACGTCGGCGATGGAGACGAAGTCGTACCCCTTCTCGTCGATCTGCTGCTTGAGGAAGTTGGGCGTCTGGAAGTAGTTCGCCGCCAGGGAGCCGTCGTTCAAGGACGAGTTCGGCGTCTGGTAGTCGTTGATCTCCTTGATGTCCAGGCTCAGTCCGGCGTCGGCCGCCAGGTTGTCCTGGACCCACCGGAGAATGGTGGCGTGGGGCTGCGGGGTGGCGCCGATGGCGATGGTGGCGACGCCGTTCTTCACGTCGATGCCGCCGTTGGATCCGCAGGCCGCGAGTGCGAGGGAGGTGGCGGAGACGAGGCCGCCGACCAGGGCGGTGCGACGGGAGATCGGCGCGGAGGCGACGGAGGACAGGACGGGGGTCATGGTGGTTCCTTGCTCGTGGAGGGGCCGGGCCGGATGACGGGCCGACCGGGGTGACGTGAGGACTGCGGAGGACCGGCCGGTGCGCGGACGACCGGCCGGGCCGAGCGGGCCGCATCGGGGCCGGCGCCGCGGCACGGCGCGCCGCGGGGCCCCGAGCGGGTGCTCCGGCTGGTCGTGGCTCAGCGGTGATCGACCAGCCGGCTGAGCATGTCGCCCACCACCTGGATGACGCCGACGATGACCGCGATGAGGACGACGGCGATGACCATGACGTCGCTCATGTTCCGGTTGTATCCGTACTGGATGGCGAAGTCGCCCAGCCCCCCGCCGCCGACCGTCCCGGCCATCGCCGAGTAGCCGAGCAGCGTGATGATCGTGACGGTCCCGGACTGGATGAGCGTGGGCAGCGCCTCCCGGACGAGGACGCCCCACGTGATCTGGGAGCCGGACGCCCCCATCATGAGGGCCGCCTCCACCTTGCCGTGGTCGACGTCGTTGATGGCGGTCTCCACCAGGCGGGCGTAGAAGGGGATGGCGCCGATCGTCAGCGGCACGCACGCGGCGGCCCACCCGACCGAGGTCCCCACGATGAGGCGGGTCACCGACGCGATGGCGACCATGAGGACGATGAAGGGCATCGAGCGGCCGATGTTGACGATCTGGGACAGGATCTCGTAGACCGCGCGGTTGCGGTGCTGGCCGCGCTTTCCGGTGGTGACCAGGGCGAGTCCGAGGAGCAGTCCGAAGCCGATGACGAGGACGCCGGAGACGAAGGTCATGGCGAAGGTCTCGGCCGTGGCGGGGCCGAGGTGGCTCTTGACGGCCGGGTTGGAGAACCAGGTGCCGTCACCGCTGCGAGCGGCGAGAGCGCCGGCCGACGGCGCGGGCCCGGCGACGGGCGAGGAGAGGAGAGCAGTCGTCATAGGGCTCACGGGCGCACCTCCGCGATGAGACCGGCGTCGTGCAGGGCCTCGACGGTGGCCCGGGCACGATCGGCCGGGATGGTCAGGGCCAGCCGCCCGACCTGGGCGGTGCCCAGGGTCTCGAAGACTCCCCCGGCGACGTCCGCACCCTGCTCGGCGACCAGGGCGAGCACCTGGGCGGCGGCGGGCTCGCCCGGGTGCGCCGTCAGGGCGACATCGATCACGGCGTCAGCAGCGCCGTCGGGGCCGTCGGGGCCGGAGTCGTGAGCGGAGCCGTGACCGTGAGCCCCGCCGGCGGTGCGCACGGCCGCGGGCACGTCCGGTGGCGGGACGAGCTCGCGGGAGAGCCGGGAATCGACGTCGGAGACGACGTCCTCGATGGGGCCGGACTGGACGATCCGACCGGCCTCCAGGAGGCTGACGGAGTCGCAGATCCGGCGAACGACGCTCATCTCGTGGGTGATGATGACGACGGTGACGCCCAGACGGTCGCGCACATCGCGAATGAGGTCGAGGATCGAGCGGGTCGTCTCGGGGTCGAGGGCGCTGGTGGGCTCGTCGCACAGGAGGACGGCGGGCTCGTCGGCCAGGGCCCGGGCGATGCCGACGCGCTGCTGCTGGCCACCGGAGAGCTGGGCGGGGTAGGACGAGCCGCGGTCCGCCAGGCCCACGAGCTCGAGCATCCGGGAGACCCTGCCGCGGCGCTGCCCCTTCTGCGCCCCGGCCAGGTCGAGGGGGTAGGCGATGTTCTGAGCGGCCGTGCGCTGCTCGAGGAGGTTGGCGTGCTGGAAGACCATGCCGATGGCGCGCCGGGCCTTGCGCAGCTCGGAGGCGCTGAGCGAGGTCACGTCCTGACCCGCGACGCGCACCTCGCCGTCGGTGGGCCTCTCGAGGGCGGTCAGGCAGCGCACGAGGGTGGACTTGCCCGCGCCGGAGGTGCCGACGACGCCGTGGATGGAGCCGGCGGGGATCTCGAGGGTGAGCCCGTCCAGGGCGCGCACGTCCGACCCGTCGCGCAGGTGGTAGATCTTGTGGACGTTCCGCAGCGAGATCATGGACTCATCCGCGCCGGGGGCGTCCACCGGGGCACCGGCCCGGGCCGAGTCGCTGGCGGGTGCGGGGTCTGCGATCACTCGTTCCTCCATCGGTCCTGGCGGAAGCACCTGCACCGCTCATGCGGGGGTTGCTGCAACGTCGATGAGCCAGGTCTCTCGGCTGCTCTAGATGGTCGGGTGACACGCTATTCGGCAGCGACCGGGGACGCAAGTCCCAACACATGAAGGGAGGAACGTCACGCCCGGGCAGGAGCGCAGTCGGCTTCGTCGAGATCGGTCCGGTTCCGGCTCGAGATCGGTCCGGTTCCGGCTCGAGATCGGTCCGACGGAGCCGCGCCCGGCCGTCGGAGACACGAGTCGGGCATGTCTGCACGGGCCGGCATTCCGGCGCGAGTCCGACGACGCCGTCGTCCGACTCGAGCAAGGACGCCCGGCTCGACGCACTGCATCGAGCCGCGCCACGAACTCACGAGGTGCTGCGGCCCTCGCGACGCCCGGGCGTCCCGGCTCTCACAGGGCGGGCGCGTCCTCCAGGACGTCGGCCCTCCCGGCGGCGCCCGGGTCCCGGAGTCCTTCTCGCCTACTGTGGAGTGCATGAGACTCAGGCACGCCATCCTCGGACTGCTGTTCTACGCGCCGCAGAGCGGCTACGACCTCAGCCGCGCCTTCGCCAGCTCGGTCGTCCACTTCTGGCACGCCGACCAGTCCCAGATCTACCGCACTCTCGATCGCCTCGAGGCCGACGGCGCCATATCGACGCGAGTCATCCCCCAGAGCGGCCGGCCGGATCGCCGGGTGCACAGCCTGACGGAGTCGGGTCTCGCCGAGCTCGACGCCTGGCTGGCAAGCCCGCTCGAAACCCGCACGAGCAAGGACCCCGTGCTGGCGCGCGTCTTCTTCGCCGCTCGGCTGGGGCACGACGGAGCCGATGAGCTCCTGGCCGGGATGGAGGAGCAAGTCCGACGGGACCTGGAGGCCCTGGAGGCGATCGACATCGACGCGGTGGATCTCGACACCACCCTCAAGGCCGCGACTCTTCGTTATGGGATCAACGGCGCGAAAGCCGAACTGGAGTGGATCGCGCGGACCAGGCGCGCCGTCGCCGCCGATGCCCTCAGGACTCGAGCCAGAGTCGCCGAGACCGCCGAGACCACTGCGGCGGCCGGGACCGGCGAGATCATCGATGCCGCCGGCGCCGCCGAAGCCGCAAAGGTCGCCGACACGACCGAGGCGGCCCAGGCGGCCATGACCGCTGACGCCGATGGTGGAGAGTCCCGCTGAGGGATGTCACCAACTACCCATACTTGCAAAGTCCACTAGTCGTATTGCATAGTATGTTTATGGCGCGTACACCTCATCCCAGCGGCATCGTCGCCGCGAGCTCCACGACCCGCCTCGCCGTATTCGTCGTCGTCGCCCTCGGCTCCGGCTGGATCGGACTCGTCGCCGACAACATCCTCGGCATCCCCCACTCCATGGAGTCGCCGGCCGCCCTCATCTGGATCGCGACGCCCCTTCTGGCCGGTGCCGTCATGGCTCTGAGCGACCCGTCGCTGCGCCGCCTCTACGCCGCCTCATGGTTGCCGGGCAGACTGCGGGCCTACGGCGTGGCGCTCGCCGTCTTCCCGCTGTCCTTCGCCGTCGCCATCGCCGTCGGCTGGGCGGCGGGATGGCTCACCCCCTCCGGGCTGGGAGCGTTCGGGGGCGTGGTGGCCGCGAGCGCGGTGGCGACCGTGCTCAAGAACGTCGCCGAGGAGGGCGCCTGGCGCGGCTATCTGACACCCGCGCTCATCGGTCGAAGGCTGCCCGATCCCTGGATCTGGCTCGTCGTCGGAATGATCTGGGGCCTGTGGCACATCCCCTACTACCTGTGGTTCCTGGACGAGTCGCTCATCCGCTCGGTCTGGGACGTCCCGCCGATCGTCTACGCCCTCATCGCAATTGCCATCTCGATCTGCTGGGCCCCCTTGTTCACCGAGCTTCGGATCCTCAGTGGCAGCATCTGGCCGGGCCTCATCGCGCACTCGATCACGAACCTCAGCCAGATCCCCCTCAGCATGGGCGGCCTGCCGATCACGCCGGGCCGGGACCTGCTGGTCTCCCCGCTGGTGGGCGTTATTCCGAATGCGATCGTCGCGGCCGCCGGCCTGGGTCTGTGGGCGCGGCGCACCGGCCGACTCCGCCGTCGGGCCCGATGAGCCGCCCGGCACGGGCCCGGCGAAGACCTCCGGAGGAGCCCGCCAGACCCGCGCGGGCACGGCGGCCGGGGCGGAACCCCGCCCCGGCCTTGCCGGAACTCGCCGAGCCCGCGCGGGCACGACTCGCAAGCGATCAGGAGAAGGCGCCGCCGGCCTGAGCCCGCCGGACCCGTGAGCACGACCGATCTCGACGCGGAACCCGACCGATCTCGGCGAAAGGGGTGGGCGACCTCAGTGGCCTCAGCGGCCTCACAGGCCCAGGGCGCTGCGCTCCTCGGGACCGACCCAGCCGCTGCGGGCCTCCAGCGCCCGGAACCACCGGGCCAGCGCCGGCCAGAAGGCGATCGACGGCGCCTCCCCGCCCGGGTAGCGCTGACGGCCGCCGTACTCGTAGGCCTGCACGGTCGTGAACAGGCGGATGTCGCTGCCGGTGGGCGCGGCCCCGCACAGGAACTGCTCCACGGAGACGACGGCGGACAGCGGCGGGACGTCCTGCACCGTGAGCGCCGCCTCGCGGGAGGCCTCCATGCGGGTGGCGCGGGCCAGGAGGGTGTCGATGACGTCGAGGGCGATGAGCACCGTGTTGGCGGCCCCGGTCCTCCTCTCCTCGTTCTCGCCGTGGGTGGCGACCCCGTGGGGGCCGTTGACGTGCTCGGCGAGCCAGGCGTCCCAGGCGTCGGTCGAGTTGCGGCGGTTGATCGGGTAGAGATCGGGGGCTCCCTTGCGCTGGAGATTCCGCCAGGCGGTGGCCAGGTCGAAGAGCATGTCGCCGGAGTCGTCGGAGACGACCCGACCACTGGTCGTGTCGACCAGGGCGGGGACCGTCGGCGGCGGCGTGTAGCCCGGCGTCGTCGCGTAGACCTCGGCCAGGGAACTCGCCCCGAGCACCGGGTCCGCACCGGGCTCGCCGTCGGCGCCGGTCAGCTCCCAGTAGCCGTCCTCACCGCGGCCGTAGGTCCAGGACACGGGAATGGGCTCGACCAGGCCCAGCAGTCGCCGGGCGATGAGCACACGGCGGCACCACGGGCAGCCTCCGGAGGCGATGAGTCGGTAGCGACCGGCCTCGACGGGCAGATCGTCGTCGGCGAAGCGGTGCGAGATGGCGATGGGCATGGAGTGCCTCCCGGCAGGTGGAGATGAGCGTCGCAGAGTCTCAGGCCAATGGTGGCCCCCGCACCCGGAACGCGCCGCCCCATTCCCCCTCAGGCGAACCGGGCCCGGCGCCTCAAGGCCCCACGGCTCAGGCCACGGCGCCTCAAACTCCCGCGGCCCAAGCCCCGCCGTTTCAGGCCCCGGCGAGTCCTGGCCCCGACGCGTTCCGGGCCGGCGCCTCAAGGCCCCACGGTTCAGGCCCTGCCGAGGGCCTCCTCCAGATTGGCGACTCGCGTCAGGGCGGGGTGCCCCTCCCAGCGCGGGTGGGCCAGCAGCCGGCGCACGCGGGCGATGTCCTCGCGCGCCGCCCCGGTCTCGCCCATCTCGGCGTGGATGAGGGCCATGAGGGTCAGCGGGTGGGAGGCGGTACCGCGATCCCCGGTCTCCTCGTAGCGGAGGAAGGCCTTCTCGCAGTGCTCGAGCGCCTCGACGCGCTCACCGGTGCGCCACAGGATCCACGCCATGTCGTCGTGCCAGTCGCCCAGTTCGAGATCCTTGGAGTACTCGGGCGAATCGGGCACCGTCTCGACAAGGCCCCGTGCGCGCGACATCAGAGCGCGGGCCTCGTCGGGGCGGACCGGCGCCGCCAGGACAGCGGGCTCGGCGACGGCGGCGCGAGCGGCTCGCCGCAGGTACTTCGCGCAGCGGACCCTTCCGGCGTCGTCCCCGGTATCGACCAGCTCGGCGGCGCGCTCGAACAGACGCGAGGCTCTCGTGCTCTCCTCGAGCCTCTCGCAGGCGGAGGCGGCTCGCAGGAGATACTCCGCGCCCCGCTCCGTCTCGCCGCGCTTCAAGGCGGACTCGGCCACGATCAGGCAGTTGTCGCGAACGCCCTCCTCCTCGCCCAGTCGTTCCAGGACGGACACGAGGGTACGGCGCAGCTCCTCGGCGAGGACCCGGGGCGCATCGGCACTCAGCGCGGTCTCCAGCACCTCGGCCGCCTCCAACGGCCGTCCCGACGCGCTCAGGGAGGCGGCCAGGGTCCCGAAGAATGGTCCGGCGAGCGAGTCCAGGCCCACCGACAGGTGGATGTCGAGCAGCTCGCGGGACCGGGACACCGCAGTCTCGGTCTCGCTGAGAGTCATCGCGGCCCGCACCAGGATCCTGCGGGCCGCTTCCGCCAGGACGACCGGGCACGGGTCGTAGCGCCTGAGCACCGAGTCGGCGAGCGCACGCGCGCCGCGGACATCGTCGCGCGCCATCAGCGTCTCGGCCTCCAGGAGGATCAGCTGATCGTCCAGGGTCCCGTCGCGAGGGTCGAGCAGATCGCTCACGTGCGGAGCGATCAGCCGGGCGAGCTCAAGGAACTCGGCGCCCCCGCGATGGTCGCCGCGGCCCGACAGGAACCGCACCAGCGCGGTGGCCGACCGGTAGGCATCGACGAGCTCCGCCCGGTGATCCGCGGGCTCGTCCAGGAGACGCTCGGCCAGGGGCGTCAGCCGCTCCGCGAGCTCCTCGGCGCGAGCGAGCTCATCGGCACGGGTCCGGTCGGTGGACCGGTCGTGAAGGTCACGGGCACTGCTGTCGACCTGAAGGGCCTGCAGGTCCAGCTCGATGAGCCGCAGCGGATGGGCGACGCCGTCGAGGCGGGTGCGCAGGCGGGCGAGCTCGTCGGCCGCCCGCTCGTAGTCCCAACCGCGGTCGGCGATGGCGCAGCGCAGCGAGCAGGCCGCGCGCACGAGCTCGGGGGCGACCTGATCGGGATCCGGCACCAGTCCCCGCCTCATGGCCTGGCCGATGAGGAAGGCGTGCTCCAGTGTCTGCCCGGGGCGGAGGAGCTCGGCCTCCAGGCGGCGCAGGAGGTCATCGGCGTCGCCGACGGCGGGTGGAGTGCGCAGGTCGACGGGCGAGTAGGGCCCGGTCGGGAGCGGCGCGGCCTCGACGGCGGTCTCGCCAGTGGCAGCGGGCGCGCTCGCGGACGGGGCGGGCGCGCCCGCGGTGGCATCGGCACCAGCCGGGGCAGCGGCGCCGGCGGAGGTCCCGGCACCGGCACTGGCATCGGTGGGGGCGGGTGCGCTCACGGGAGTGCCGGCGGACCGAACCTTCTGGACCTCCTCGGTCGACGCCTCGGGCTCCTCGACTCGTCGGGAGACCGCGCGCGCGTGACGCCCGACGACCTCCTCGGCACTGATGAAAGGAGCGCGTGCGAGCCCGACATCCAGGCGAGCCGAGACGGCCGTGTTGCCATTGCGGGCGTCGTATCGGGCGGCGATGCTGCGCACCCAGCCTTCGATCAGCACGCGGACGGCGTGCAGCGGCATATCGGGATCGATCTCGGGCCCCGGGAACCAGGCGGTGGCCGACGGGATGTCGGCATCCAGCGGCTCGTCTCCGCGTCCATCGCGCTCGGACTCGCGCAGCGCGAGAACGGCGCCGGCCAGGAGATCCATGAGCACCCGGGCCGACTGGGCCTCATCGATGCGCCCGGCATACGCGCGCATGAGCCTCAGGCTGCGGGCCCCGCGCCCGGACAGGGCGAGGTACTCCAGGTGCTTGCCCAGGTAGCCCATGACGTTGGACCTGTCGCGCAGCATCCGATAGGAGCGCGCATGGACGTTCCACGCCTCGTGCGAGCGGCCCGAGGCGAGCAGTGGGAGGAGGGCCTCGCTCTGGACGGCGTAGAGCCGGTCGTCGTCCTCCCGTTCGCCGAGCACCGGCTCCGCCTCGGTCACGGCGGTCTCCCAGTCCTCGTGAATGCTCGCCCACTCGATCACGGGCAGGGGGTCGCGGTCCTCCCGGCCGGCGTCGCGCGCCGTCGAGCGCCAGGCGGCGAGTTCCCCGGCGGCATCCTCCTCCAGGCCGAGCATGATGGCGGCGTGGAGGAGACCGCCGTGGGTGGCGTGCGTGGAACCGCCCAGGAGGCGGGAGAACCTCTTCAGACCCGCTTCGAGCTCTCCCAGCTGGGCGATGCTGACGGCCGGGTTGTCGGCGGCCACCGGCACCACCCGCTCGTAGGTCCGACCTAGCCGCGCCAGACGATCGGCGTCGAAGAGTTCGGGATGCTCGTCGAGGCGCGCCAGCAGCCAGACGAAGGGCGTCAGGGCCTTCCACTCCTCGTTGCCCCGGTGGCGGGCCTCGGCGAGGGCCAGGCGCGCGTCGATCGCCAACTGGTCGTCCCGCAGCGCGTCGGCCAGGGCCACGGCCTCGGCGACGAGGCCGGTGCGGGTCGGGCCCCACGGATGGTCGGAGGCGAGGTCCAGGCGTCCCACGACGTCGTCACGGCTGGTCACTGCGGAGCTCCTCCTGAGCGGGCGGCGTCCAAGGGCCGCGGGATCGGGGCGACGTCGTCCGGGGCGGCGCGCGTCGCGCCCCGCTGCTCACCGGTCGCGGTCAATGGTCTACCCATGGCTCACGACCTCGCCGAGCTCCTCGAAGTTGGAGACGATGGCCTGCAGGCTCATGTCCAGGATGGTGGCGAGCTGGTCGTCGTTGAGGCCCTCGGCGACGGGGACCGCGACCTCGGCGGCGACCTGCCGGCCGTCCTCGTCGACGAAGGTGCTCAGCGTGGGAATCGGCTGGGACCGGTTGAGGGTGTTGAGCAGGTCGCGCAGGGTGGCGGTGACCTCCGCGTCCTGGGGCAGGTTCAACCAGTAGCGCGCGTAGATCGCCAGGAGGTTGCCGTCCACGATCGCGACGACGTAGGAGTACTCGTCGAAGCCGGAGACGATCGCGCTGTCGCCCTCCCTGCGGTCGTAGGTGAAGTCGTTGCCATCGAACCAGGCCGCGACGCGGTCGATCGTGACCGGGGGCGTCCGATCGCCCGCGGGCTCGTTCCACCAGGCCATATCAGTCCCCCTCCGTCCGAGTGACGAGGTCCGAGAGGTCCTCCGCCGCCGTCTCGTAGAAGCTGAGCAGCGTCGTGAGGGCGGAGTCCAGGAAACCCCGGAGCTGGGCGTCGCTCATGCCCTCGCCGGTGAAGGCGACCATGTCCGCCTGGAGGCAGACGGCGTCGTCGTAGGCGCCCACCACGACCCGCGGCGCGTACATGGTGCTGTTGTGCTTGTCGATGTAGTCCATCAGGGCGGGATCGACGACGTCGAACTCGCTGTTCCAGGTACTGCCCACGACGAGGAACTCCGAGGCGGAGTCCACGATGAGGATCTCGCAGTTCTCCAGGTCGACGAGAATGCCGCCGTCCTCCGCGATCTCGTAGTCGAGCCGCTCGGCCCTGAGCCACGCCTCCACTCGGGGAATCGTGACCCTCGGTTGTGCGCTCATCGCGTCTCCTTCGCGTCGGGCTCGTGATCGCCTCGTAACCTCTGCGTGAAGTCTGCAACCCGGGGGCGCCGCAGTCCACTCCGACCGAGCCGACCAGGGGGTGAGCGGGATGGAACGCGAGGGGCGGACGGGGCGGCGACGCATCACCGGCAGAGGCGCCCCCGTCGCCGTCGGGGCACCGGGCGGCCACCGGCGTCCTGCGCGGTCCGAACTGGTTCAGAGCACCTCGCAGGCGCCGCAGCCGGGGCACCGGGCGGCCGCCGGAGTCCTCTGCACCGGGGTCGATCGAGCTCGCCACACTCATAGGACGCACGCAGAGCATCGGCGTCCCCTGCGCCGGGGTCGATTCGGTTCCGCGGCGAGATCGGCTTACGGCGATGGCTCGCGGGGCCGGACATCGCCGACTCGCGAGTCCCGCGCCGGCCCGTGCTCTGCGCGCGGCGCCCTGCCGCGCGGTCGTACGCGGAAGCGCGCGGTCGTACGCGGAAGCGCGCGGTCGTACGCGGAAGCGCGCGGTCGTACCTTAGAGCCCCTCCAAGGTACGACCTGGCGAGAGAGGGTACGACCGCGCGCATTCGGGTACGACCTCGTGGAATACGGTACGACCGCGCGGGGCTCCCGTGGGCTCGGGTGGAGCTGAGCCGGAGCTTCGTCTACTTCCACGGCGAGACTCCCGCGCGAGTCTCCCGCGGGCGCGGGCCCGGGCGGCTGGATGAACGTTCCTCGCCCTGTCGGCTCGCATGTCTCCCGCGGGCCCGGGCGCGAGTGCCGGTGCGGACGCCGCTTCGGCGGCGGCGTGATCGCAGACTCGACCATGTCCACCCGCGCCCGCCCCTACAGGCCCCTGCAGGCCGAGGAAGCGGGCATGCGGGGAGTGAGTTCAGTGGGGCCCGGCTACAGCCCCCTGCAGGCCGAGGAAGCGGGCGACCGTCTCATCGCCCGGGTCCGCCCACAGCGCCTCGGGCGCATCGAGACGCAGAAGGCGCCCGGCGTCCATGACGCCGACCCGGTCGGCCACCACCCGCGCCTCCCCGTGGTCGTGGGTGACGTACAGGGCGGTCGTCCCCTGTCCGGCCAGGATCTCCCGCAGGTCGACGGCGAGCTGCTCGCGCAGTGCCCTGTCGAGCGCGCTCAGGGGCTCGTCGAGCAGCAGCAGCCGCGGCCGGGGGGCCAGCGACCGCGCCAGCGCCACGCGCTGCGCCTGCCCGCCCGACAGAGTCGCGATGTCCCGCGGGCCGTAGCCCGGCAGACCGACGAGCTCCAGCATCTCCTCGACACGGGGCCGCCGCTCGCGGCGCGGCAGACCGGTCAGGCCGTAGGCGACGTTGCCGGCGACGTCGCGGAAGGGGAAGAGCTGGCCGTCCTGGAGCATGAGGCCGAAGCCGCGCCTGTGGACCGGCACGCGCACCACGTCCCGCCCGTCCCACATGACCGTCCCGCCCGCCAGGTCCTCCAACCCGGCGACGGCGCGCAGCAGCGAGGACTTCCCGCACCCCGAGGGCCCCAGAAGGGCGACTGTCTCGCCACGGGACACGTCGAGATCGACGCCGTCGACGGCCGTGACGCGGGCGGCGCCGCACGTCCCCCGGTAGACGACCCGCAGGCCGCGCAGGCTCAGGCCGGCCGACGCCGGCTCACCACCGCAAGCACCGGCCGACGCCGGCTCACCACCGCGAGCGCCGGCCGCGCCAGCGGGCCCCACAGCAGCCGCGCTGTCCCGGCACGACCCGCCTCCTCCACCCGGTCCGCCAGCGGCTGCGCCCGGCCCTCCGAGGACTGCGCCGGACCCGCCCCCGTCGTGCAGTTCGCCGACAGTGCCATCGATGTCGCCGGTGTCATCACTCATGGGTTCCCTCCCGGTTGCGAGCACTGCGCGGATGGACGGTCTGGAGCCACTCGCAGGTCAGCATGATCGCGGCGGTCCCCAGCGCCAGGACGACGCCCGTCGCCAGCCCCATGCCCTGGTTCTGGGCGCCGGGCGAGCCGATGAGCCGGTAGAGGACCACCGGCAGGGTGTCGGTACGGGGCCGCACCAGGAACGACGTCGCCCCGAACTCCCCCAGGCTCGTGGCCAGGGCGAAGCCCGCCGCCAGTCCTCCGGCGCGCAGCAGGTGCGGCCCGTCGACGGTGGCCAGGACCCGGCCCGGTCCCGCGCCGAGGGCCGCGGCGGCCTCGCGCTGACGCGGGTCGACGGCTCGCAGCGCCGGCAGGAGGGTGCGCACCACCAGGGGGACCGCGACGATGGCCTGCGCCACCGGCAGGATCCACCAGCTGCGGGTCAGCGCCAACGGCGGACGGGCGAGCGTGATGAGGAATCCGAAGCCGACCGTCACCGCGCTCACGCCCAGCGGCAGCATGAAGACGGCGTCGAGCAGTCCCGCCGCGCGGGCCAGCAGGCGGCTGCGGGGGCTGCGCGAGACCGCCAGGCTCACGGCCGCGCCCACGGCCAGGGCGATGAGGGTGGCCACCGCCGCCACGCGCAGCGAGTTCGCGCCCGCCTCCCACACGGTGACCGTCAGGGCGCTGCGACCGTCGGCGGCGGAGCGGGGCGACCGGGGCGCCAGTGCCGACAGATCCGTGTAGTTCGCCGTCGTCCACTGCCCCGCGCGCCGCAGGGAGCGCACGACCAGGACGACGACCGGTCCGACGAGCAGACCGCCCACGACCGTCAGCGTCAGGATCAGGGCGGGCAGGTCGCCGCGGCGCAGTCGGAGCGCCGGCACGTCCAGGCGCAGCGCCAGGCGCGCCTGCCAGGCGCGACGGGTCCGCTCGACCGCCCACAGGGCGATGGCGATGACGACCAGCTGGAGGACGGACAGGACCGCCGCTGCCCGCAGGTCGAGGTACTGGGCGGTCTGGACGTAGATCTCGGTCTCGATGGTGCCCACGCCCGGCCCTCCCAGGACCAGGACGACGCCATAGGCGGTGGCGCACAGCAGGAAGGCGATCGAGGCGGACGAGGCGATGGCGGGTGCCAGGCTGGGCAGGGTGACGGTGCGCCAGGCCCGCCAGGGCGAGGCCCCCAGCGCCCGGGCCGCCTCGATGGCGCGCGGATCCAGGCGCGACCACATGGTGCCCACGGTGCGCACCACCAGGCCGTAGTTGAAGAAGACCATGGCGGCGACGACCGCCGTCGTCGTCCCGTCCAGGCCGGTGGCGCCCAGGGGGCCGCCGGTGGTGAGCAGGGCGTGGAAGGCGACGCCGACGACGACGCCGGGCAGCACGAAGGGCACGATGACCAGCGCGCGCAGCAGGTCGCGACCGGGGAAGACCCGCCGGTAGAGCACGGCCGCCCCGGGCACGCCCAGCACGACGCACACCGCGGTGGCGGCGGTGGCCTGGACGAGGGTGGCGCGGATGATCCGCCAGGTGCGGGGGCGCCCCAGGACCTCGGCGAAGCCCCCGAGGTCGAGGCGGCCGTCGGGGGCCAGTCCGCGGGCGACGAGCGTCGCCACCGGGAGAGCGAAGAAGACGGCGAGGACGATCAGCGGCAGCCCGACGGCGAGGGCCCAGGCGGCGCGCTCCCCCGCGCTCGCCCGCGGTCCCCTCGCGGCCCGCGGCCCCCTCGCCGAGATCGGTCCGGTTCCGCGCCGAGATCGGTTCAGTTCCGGCTCGAGATCGGTCCGGTTCCGCACCGAGATCGGTTCGGGGAACGTTTCGGGCCGACGGCGCGGCGCCCCCGGGCGGGCGGCGCCCTCGCCGGGCTGTGAGCGCGGAGCGCTCCCCAGAGTGGGGCCGGACCGATCTCGGCGCGGACCGCCGGACCGCGCACGCGGGGCGTTCACGCGCCGACGGCCTCCGCCCAGGTGGCCAGCCAGGCCTCGCGGTGAGCCGCGATGTCGTCGGCGGGGACGACGACCGGATCATCGCTGGTGGCGCCGAACCTTCTCAGCTCCTCGCTCAGCGTGGCCTCGGGGTTGACCGGGTACATGTACATGGTCTCGGGGATGGAGCTCTGGACATCGGCGGACAGCATCCACGTCAGGAAGGCCCGGGCGCCGTCGGGGTTGGCGGCCCCGGCCAGGACCCCGGCGTACTCGACCTGCCGGGTGGCCGTGGACAGGAGGGCGGCGGTGGTGGAGGCCGAGCCGTTCTCGGTGAGGGTCGCGGCGGGAGAGGAGGAGTAGGACACGACGATCGGGTGGGCGCCGCCCTCCCCTCCGCCGGAGAAGTCGGTGTAGTAGGCGTCGGACCAGCCCTCATCGATTCGCATGCCGTTGGCCGCGAGCCGCTTCCAGTAGTCGGCGAAGCCGCCGGCCTCCCCCGTGCCGAAGTGCCCGACGGTGGCCAGCAGGAAGGCCAGTCCGGTGGAGGAGGTCGAGGGGTTGATGGCGACGAACAGGTCCTTGTAGTCGGCCCCGGTCAGGTCCTCGAAGGCGGCGGGAGGGGTGACGTCGTGCTCCGCGAACCAGGCGGTGTCGATGTTGATGCAGACCTCGCCGAAGTCGATGGGGGTCAGCGCGGGGGTGTCGTCGATGACGTACCGGTCGGCGCCCTCGGGCAGATCGACGGCGGCGGAGGCATCGATGACGCCCTCGTCCAGGATGCGGGAGGCGAAGGTGTTGTCCACGCCGATGAAGGCGTCGCCCAGCGGCGCGTCCTTGGTCAGGACGAGCTTGTTCGTCAGCTCCCCGCTCTTCCCGGAGGCGACCAGCTCCAGGGCGTAGCCGGTGTCCGCTCGGAAGGCGTCGATGAGCTCGTCGGGCACGGAGAAGGAGTCGTGGGTGACGACGGTGACCGTCCCTCCGCCGGCCGGGCCCGAGCCGCCGGAGCCCTTGGAGCCGCAGGCGGCGAGCGCGACGCCGACGGCGGCGGCCGCGCCCCCGGCCAGCAGGGCGCGGCGGGACGGCCGAGCGCAGCGTAGTGGCGCGCCGGGCCCTCCTCCCCGGGGCTGCCGGCCGAGGGACGGCCGCACGCGACGGGACGGCGCGCCAGGGGCTGTGCCGGCAGTCGCACCGGGGGCGAGGCGCGAGGCCGATGGGGTAGGCGAAGCCGGTAAGACCGGCGAGGCTGGCAAGGCCGACGAGGCGCGGTGGGCGGTGGTCATGGTGTCCTCCTGGATGGGTACCGGGAGGGCCCGAGCGCGGCGGCCGGTGAGTGGTGGCCGTGCGCCCGGGGAGATTCTGCTCGACTTCCTTCGCCGGTGCTGACCGGAGCAGGTTCGAGGGTCTGCGGTCGCCCGCACTCTCAGCGCCGTGGCCGCCGGGGTGGAGCTGGGCCCCGGACCGGCGACGGGGCGCTCCCCTGTCGTAGTGGGACGAGTCTAGACGATCGGCGCCCGGGCGGCGGCGGGAGGCCGGTTAGCCAACGCTCGGCATTCCGTCGAGGACTCCGGAGTAACAGAGGTCCCCCCAGACCCCGATCGCTCGTCTCCCGGCTGGCCGCGAGGCGGTCGGCCGTGAGCACGGGGATCACGGACTCGCCGGTCCCGGGATCCCGGTCGCACAGGATGAGCTCCTCGGGCTCGAGCCGGTTGACGAGGGTCGGCGAGTGCGACGCCGCGATGATCCGGGTCCGCCCGGACGCCTCCCGCATCCGGTCCGCAAGAACGTCCAGGGCTTAGGGGTGCAGGCCGTGGTCGACCTACTCGATGACGGTGAGAGCCGGGGGTCCGGGTCGTGGAGGGCGGTGAGGAGCGCGAGCATGCGCACGGCGCCGAAGGAGGCGTCGGCGAGCTCGATCGGGCCGGCGTCGCCGGTGGCCCGGCGCAGCTGCTCGTATCCGCCGTGCCGATCGACGGCGGTGGGGATGTCCGTGCGGGCGGTGTCCCTCACCAGTTGAAGGACGGAAAGCAGATTGGACTTGCCGGAGCCGTTGGGACCGGCCAGGACGGAGAAGGGCCCGAACTCGACGTCGACGAAGGATCGGTAGTTCTTCGCCCGGATCGAGCGCAGAGGCGTCCTGGGCTTCCCAGTGGCCATGGTCATACACTTACCGGGCGCACCTGAGATTCCATGAGATCTGGCGGGGCCGCGAGACCGGCTTTTCGGTGCGAGGCGAGCATTCCTGCGTGAGTCCGACGACGCCGTCGCCCGACTCGCGCCGAAAAGTCAGCCTCGTGCGGACACGCCCGACTCGTGGACTCGGCAGCCGGGCCCGCCCCGCGCATACCCGCGCTCCCCCGCTCCCCACGGAGGCCCGCCCCGCGCACCGCCCGCGGACACCGGCGCCGTGCCGTCGGCCGCCGTGGCGTCGGGCGCCGCGCCGGCAAGTGAGGCATGATCGACGCTGAAGCGCCCCAGCAGTGCCGCAGTCCCGCGGGGCGCGCCGTCGTCGGCGCACGAATCGGAGGAACGGAGCCACCATGACCGACAGCAAGCAGAACGACTTGGCGTGGACGGCCACCTCGGCCCTGATCCTGCTGGCCTCCGGCCTCGTCGCGGAACGGGTCGTCGACGCCGGGTGGAAGGCCGTCACCGGGAGGCCCGCCCCTCAGGACGAGAGCCAGGTGCTGAACTACCGGCTCGGCGAGGTCGTCGCCTTCGCGATCGTCTCGGGGGCGGTCATGTCCCTCACGCGACAGCTCACCCTGCGTCAGGCCGCCAAGTGGCGCGACAGGCGCGGGCCGAACCGGCTGACCCGTGGGCGTCCCGGGGCCCTGGAGGCCTGAGAGCCGGAGGCGGAACTCCGGGGTCCGGAACCTCGTACCCGCCGCCCCCCTCAGCGCCCCGAGGCGCCCGTGCCCGCCCGGCGCCCCGACCTCCGTCGGACGTCCAGGGCCGTGGCGCTCGTCGCGAGCGCGAGCACGGTCAGGCCCCCGCCCGCGGCGAGCAGTCGAGCGGGGTGGAGTATCCCGGCGATCGCACCGGAGATCTCCGACGCAGGGGGCAGGAGGATGATCGTGTCGAGCCCGGAGAGGACGACGCTCCAGCACAGCACGAGCAGCACGGCCGGCCACACCAGGGCCAGGCAGCCGAGCACGACGGCGATCCACAGAAGAGTCGCCGGCCGAAAGCCCTCGGCGTGCGCATCGACAGCCGTTCTGCACGTGACGATCACGAGCAGCGAGGTGGTGGCGATCAGGACCGGTACGAGGACGAGCGAGCCGCGGGTGGCAACGACCTCCGAGAGCGGCTCCCCCTCGGTCAGCGCGGCGACTCCCACGGCGACGACGGCGATCGCGAGCGCCACGAGGGTCCAGCGCAGTGCCATGAGCCGACGGCGGCCCACCCGGGTGCCGGTCTCGCGCCTGCCGAGATCGGCCGGGGACTCGGACGGCCGGGGACCGCTGTCGGCGAGATCCGGGGACGGGGCGGAGGCGCGGGAGCGCGCAGCGGATCCCGGCCGGGGCGGCACGATGAGGTCGATGATGATGCGCAGGCCGCCCCGCCGCCGGCTCCAGGCGCCAGGGCGCCCGTCGGGAACCGGGTCGGAGAGCGCCTGCCACGCACCCGGGTGCCCGTCCTGCGAGTGGGAGGATATGTACGGGACGCTCACGACGGCAGAATATGAACGGCGACGACCCCTTGCACTGGGCCGGTCTCCCCATCCGCACCGGCGGTCCGGGGCGTCCCGGACGCGGACGGTTCCGGGGCGCGCGGGAGGTCCGCGCTCACGTTTACCTCCCGCGCGGCGGCCGGGAGCACTCGGGACACATGGGCCGCCGCGGCTGATCCCCTGCCCACGGACTGCGGATGACCCGGGCCCGACGCCCCTGCCGAGGGTTGGCATGGGGCGCTCAGGCCAGCATGAATTGGGAACCGATAAACGATGGAAAGATTTTACAATTAGAAAGCTTCTCCGGCCAGCCTCCCCACCGATTAATTCATACAGGATCCGGTCCGGCAACGAATCCGCTCTTGAGTGGATCTTGCGCTAGGTTCCGCTCAAGAACGTCACCACTCGCACCGAGCCGCTGAGCGATCCAGTAGCGCAGCACCAAGAGGTTTTCTCGGAGCGTGTTGAGCATGGTCAAGTGGTCGGCCTCCTCCCGATCAGCATGCTTGGCACCCATGTATACGTTGCGACAACGCTCCTTCCAGTCCTCGACATCATCACACCCGATGGGGACTGTCTCCATGTCATCGAGAATGACTCCAAGAGCATCCTTGAAATGAAGCTGACCTCGGTTGTCGAGATGAGACCCACTATTGTCATGATCCTCAATGAGGTAGCCGAGCTGTTCCAGGGCGATACCGCTCATGACAGCACTCTGGGGCGACCAGGTATGTCCCGAGCGTAGAATCCTCAAGAGGTAGTCGAGGGCGCGACCATAGTCCATCTTTAATTGAAGCCATATGTCGATGGCACCGCTCTTCACATCATTATATGTGAAGAGGAAATTTTTCCCACAATCCGATACATCATCACCCGGAAGCACGTGAGACACAACTTCCGGCCACCACGCACTTACGACATTCCCGCCAAGAGTCTTCTCCGGATCGTCCCTCCGATTAACGTAAATCTCCCCGAATGCGCAATTCTTCCACGCAGCAATGGAGATGAGGTCCAGGACGGCGAGGTGGAGATCAAGGTGAGCGGACCACGTCCGAGGATCCTCGACCAACGTTTCGAAGGTCAGCGTCTCGCGCACGTCGTATCCGCCGAGGACCGGCATCACCTTCCAGTCCAAACGCGCCGACAAGCCAAATTTCTGAGATACCTGGAAGTCCTCGACTCGTTTGAGGCTGAGAGTCAGCGACTGAAGGCGGTCCGACTGATCGGCATCTCGGTTGATACTAATGGAGGATGCACCCATCCAGTGCCTGTAGGCCGGACTCGTGGTCCGCATCCCGTTGATTTGATCATAATCGAGACTCTTCCCTCCAAGCACGGCGAAATCGGCAACAATGATACCCTTGCCCGCATTCAGCATTCGCTCCCATCCCGTCGCACGACAGCCGATGAGCACCACGGAGCCACTGCTATCATGCAACAGCATGACCGATGGCGGGGAGTAGCTGTAGTTCACCCGATCAGGATCATCGCCGTACGTGATTCCACGCGACCACCATCGGTCGTAGGCTCCACCAGAACCGGCCATCCCCGATATCGGGAATGTCGCCTCTATAGCATCCCCCGTATCCCGGAGCATAACGACGGTTTTCGGCGCATCAGGGTCCCCAACAATGAGACGGCACAGTCTCGGCTCTCCCACTCTAAGTTGATTATTTTCCATCAGTCCTCCCATTTTTTTCAACAAGTACCGACATTGCCGCACATCAACCGTGCACCCGCTCGTAGACGGTCTCCTCCAGATCGTGCATCTGCTTCTCCACGCTGTGGGCCAGGGCGGGGTCATCGAGGCGCAGGCCGAGCTCGACGTTGCGCTCCTCGGCGCTGTAGGAGAAGTTGGCGCTGCCCACCAGCAGGAAGCGGTGGTCGATGCTGAGGAACTTGGCGTGACTCGTCACGGCGCGCCCGTCGTCCTCGGGGGCGCGCGTGCGCATGACGACGGCGCCGCGCAGCCGCCGGGCGATCTCAGCGGTGTCCAGATGGGAGCCGCCACCCCGGTAACGGCCCTGCTCCCGCTGACGTTCTCGCCACTCCTCAGACTGGTGGAAGGGCCCGTCGGCGGCCTGGGTGTCCAGGTAGAGGCGAACCGACACCCCGGGACGCCGCGCGCGCAGGTCCACCAGGGCCGCCCACAGGGCGGAGGTGGGCTGGAGGTTGTAGGTGGCGCAGACCACCGAGGTGTTGGCACTGCCGACCAGGGCGAACACGTCCGCCGTAAGGGCTCCACCGCCGACGGCCCCGGCCGGGGCGGTCCACACGGGAGTCACGTCCTTGAGCCTGGAGGCGGCGCCGGCGACGGCTCGCAGGACGGCCACGGAGTGCTCTCGCGCCTGCGGCCCGAGTCCAGCGGCGCTCAGGAGCTCGCGGGCCCGTGGTCTCCTGGGCGCCGGCACAACGACGAGCGCCTGGCTCAGCGTCGCCCCGCTGGCCAGGCGGGCGGCGACGCCGTCGGCCTCGCTTCCAGTGAGGAAAGCGCCCAGGGCGCGCAGTGGGCTCCGTGGCTCGAGATCGTCGGCGGGCACCATGAGGCTCCCCTACCTACCCCGGTAGTCGGAGAAGAAGGCAAGGTCTTGGTTGCTCCCTGTACCGGCACCCGCCCCACCGTCCGTATCCGGCAGCGGAATGACGAAGCGCCGGTCGAGGAAGCGGTTGGCCCGCTCGCAGGAGGTCTCCGAGACCATGGTGCAGCAGTGGCAGGCGGCACCGTGGAGGAAGTCCTCGGGGTCCTGGGGGATGCGCCGGGCGCAGACCGGGTCCGAGGAGCAACGGGTCATGGCGCGCAGGGCCTGGCCCAGGATGTCGGCCAGGCGGCCGGGCTCGGATAGGGAGGCCAGCCCGCCCAGGGTGCCATCGGAGTCGGAGGCGGTGGTGGTCAGGAGCATCCCGGCCGCGGCCTCGCGCTGCTCGGTGGCGCGCCAGGCGTAGAGGCGCTCGCTGATGGAGGCGGCCCCGTAGCCCGAGGACATCGCCATCTGGCGGATGAGGGCGTGGGCGAGGGTGTGGATGAGCCAGTAGCGCGGCGGGGCGAGGCGCTCGTCGGGGTTGATCTGCTTGGCCGTCTCGGAGAAGCGCCGCTCGAAGTTGCGCCGGTGGGCGGCGCGGTGGGAGTCCCACACAGGGCTGGCGAGTACCCTGGTCTCCCAGCGGGCGACGGCGGCCTCGTCGAGCTGGATGAAGATCCCCTCGCCGCGGTCCTCGGTGGCCGGCACCCAGGTGGGGCGGCCGGAGCGGGCCAGGGAGACGAGCCGAGCCTCGGAGTCGTCGACCCGGTCGTAGTCGTCCACGCGGGTGAATCCGAGGATGGCGTTGACCTTGCGCAGGCGGTCGACGGCGAGCACCCGACTCACCCCGGCCGGCACGTCCCCAAGGCCGCGCGGGGAGATGACGAGCCCGCTGTCGCTGTCCTCGTGGTAATCGCCGGGCGGTTCGGTGAGGAGGTAGTTCCACTCGGGCACGAGGAGGTCCACCGGATCCCAGCTCTCGCGCCGCTTGAGGCGGTCGTCGTCGCTCTCCGCGGGGAGGGCCAGCGTCCTCAGGAGCTCGGTGAGCTCGTCATCGTCAAGGTCCCGCAGCCGGACGGCATCGGCGTCGCCTCGTTTGAGGAGCATGCGGACGAGGGGAAGGTTCTCCCCCACCGATTCGAGATCGTCGCCCAAGGCTCGTCCCAGGGCCGTCAGGCGATCGCGTTGTTGCTCCGCGGGATCCAGGCGCGGCATGTCGATGATGGACTGGGTGGCGGCGAACCAGAGGTTGGAGGCGCCCACGAGCATGACACGGGGTTCGGCCTGGCAGCCTCCCCCGGTGAAGTTCCCCAGGTGGGGGTGGCGGCCGCGGCAGCGCGGGAGCCGCTGGCGCCCCTCCTCCCCCAGGGCTTGGGACATTCCTCGGTGGGCTCCACAGGCGCGGCAGGAGATGAAGGCGGTGGCGCCCCGCTGGGAGGTGTCGCTCATGGCGAACTCGGGGTGGGCGGCCTTGGGGCAGTGGGCGCCCTCGTGGACCCACCAGTCGTAGGGGAACTCATCGAGGTGGCCGCTCGGGCAGACGATGAGGTAGCGGGCGGGCACGCACGGTGAGCGTCGTCTGCCCCTGCGCCTGACTGCGCCCTTGCGCCCCTGGGCCGTGCCCGCTCGGCTGGGGCGCCCGGGGCAGTCGATGTGCTCGAAGACGGCCTGGTCGGGGCGGAAGGGGTGGGTGTTGTGGTAGCCGTTGACGAATCGGCTGAGCGGCGCCAGGAGGTCGCAGCCGGTGCAGCGCATCCACTGGGGGAAGACCCTCGCGGGCACGCCCAGGTCGTCGCCGTCGCGGCGCGCGCCCGGCCGTGGGGGCTGCCAGGGGAAGCGCCGCAACTCACCCACCTGGTGGCCGAGCATGAGCTGGACCGTCTCCAGGAGGCGGGGCGCGTGGACGGTGACGGGGTCGGCGGCACGGCGCCGCCAGATCCGTTCCCAGTCGTCCAGGCCCGTGGGCATGACCGTGAAGTGGGGCAGGTCGATGATGGCGCCGGGGCCGTAGGTGTAGAGCAGCGTCGTGGGGCGGGCGGAGCCGACCTTGGCGTAGTTCTTCTTGGCCTGGTTCTGGCTGAGGTCGTCGGCGTCACCGAGGGGGTCGACGCCGATCCCGTCGTCGAGCTCGGCGCCGCCCGAGCCGTCCTGGTCGATGTCCTGGTCCTGGCTCACCGTTCCTCCTGATCCGTCCGGGCCTCATGGGCGTGACTGTCCTCGCTGGGCTCTTGTCGTTCCCAGGCGGGGGCGTTGTCGATTGAGTCGTCGATGAGCCTGGCGGGGTCCGGGGAGACGAGGAGGTTGATCTCGGGCTGGACCTCTCGCATGGAACCGGCAACGACGAAAGGGGCGTCGTCGCGCCTAGAGCCGCGGCTGCCGGCCGACTCTGCCGAGCGCAGGAGCGGGAAGTAACTGACATTGTCCACACCGCGCTCGTAGACGAGCTCGCCGTGCTTCTTGGCAACTTCCCGCTGGCGCTTCTTCCACTCCCCCACGCGGCCGGCCAGGCGGTCCCGGGCATACTTGCTCTCCTCCTCGCCGGCGGCCGCACTGATGCGGATGGAGAGCTTGCCTACGAGCCGATCGAGGACCTCGGCCTGTTCGGTGACGCGTCCGGCGTTGTGCTCGGGGTTGAGGCCGTCGCTGCATCCGGCCTGGGTGACTCGGGCCGCGGCCACGAGGGCGCCGTCGATCCCGCGGTCGATGGCGGTGACGGAGAAGGGGGTGACGGTCAACGGTTCGACGCGCGCGTAGAAGGTCTCGTGGAAGTGGCGGAACTGCTCGTAATGGGCCAGGTCGCGGGGCCGGGCCCAGTTGCCCAGGGTGATGACGAGGCCGGGACGGTTCGCATCCCGGCCCACGCGGGAGGTGGCCTGGATGTACTCGGCGGTGTTCTTGGGCTGGCCGACGACGAGCATGAGGCCGAGGCGGGAGATGTCCACACCCACCTGGAGCATGGATGTGGCCAGGACGACGTCGTAGGGGTTCGCCGCGGCCTCTCGCCGCTCCACCTTCTTGCCTGCCTGCGCAGCTGCGGCCGCGGCGGCCTTGGCGGTGGTGGAGTCGACGCCCGGGTCGAAGGTGAGCGCCATGCGGTCCAGGGTCGCGGTGATGTCGGTGGAGGCGATGCGCGAGGTGAGCTCTCCCAGGTGCAGGGCACCGAAGTCCGTTCCTCGGCGGCGCGGCAGGCGGGAGTCGCGGCCGGGCTTGGCCAGGCCGGTCTGGATGTCGTCCTGGACGTAGCGGGCCATTCCGGCCAGCTCCCGGGTGGCGGAGAAGTATCCGACGAGCGTCATGTAGGGGTCGGCGGCGGCCCCGAGCCGGTCGAAGAGGAGCTGGGCGCCGGCCATGACGGTCTGGGTCGTCTGGATCTCGGCGGCGGTCAGGCGCACCCCGGTGGTGGACAGGCCCACGTAGAGGCGCCCGGGGTGGGCGTCGTCGACCTCGACGGTGCGGGAGAAGAAGGTGTCGGAGGCGTCGAGGACCTGGGGCGGGAAGATGGTGACGTCGCGGCCGTAGAGACCACGGACCTGGTCGGCGACGTTGCGGACGGTGGCTGAGGAGGCCACCAGGAGGGGGCGGGCGGGCCGGCCGTACTGGTCAGTCCAGGCGCACATGGTCTCGACGGCGGTCTCGAACAGGCCGACCGTGGTCCCCAGGGCTCCGGTGATGAGGTGGAGCTCGTCCTGGATGATGAGGTCCGGGGGCCGTAGCCGGGTGGCGGGGCGGATCGTGGCCGCCGGCAGCTCCCCCTTAGCCTGGTGGCGCCCGTTCTCGCCGAGCGTGCAGCCGGTGAAGTCGTGGGTGGAGTCGTGGCCGGGGTGGGGGACGTAGCCGTGGCGCTCGCAGCGGCGGGCGACGTGCCCGAACAGTGTGGCGGCGTGCCCCTCGCGGGCGAGGCGGGCGAGCTTGTCCACGGTGGCGATGACGAAGGCCGGGGCGAGCCGGTAGATCT
>ERZ772967.344-NODE-344-length-39357-cov-9.040838_pt1 | contig 39357 bp, 34 predicted proteins | sample MGYA00511677_ERZ772967 | MGnify/ENA primary metagenome ERZ772967 (study PRJEB29015, sample SAMEA2737931) | human oral metagenome | biome: human oral; feature: human-associated habitat; material: dental | place: China | collected 2146 ...
GTATGATCCTGGGCGAAGCGCTCGGCACGCGCCAGCCAATCCTCGGCCGTCAAGCTGCGGTGCCGGGCGAAAGTGACTCCTGCCAGCTTGGTCACCTCAGTATTCGAAACCCCCAGTAGCGTCTGCGTCGGCTCGGGAAAGTAGCGCCGCAGCGAGTTCGCCAAGGCGGGTGAGGCGGCCGACGCCAGCGCGCACTTGAGTTCGGCCTCAACCGCATCTGGGCCAACACCCATCGCGTCGCCCCTCATGCCGTGGGCACCTCTTTTGAAGCCGACTTGAAACTGACCTGGGTCGCGATCAGAATGCGTGCCGGCGGCATCACTGGCGGCTTTACTCCCTGCATGGCGTGGCGGTACTCCTTGTGCATGTCTTCCACACGCTTTAGGTTTCCTTGCATTACCCGAAGCCACGCTGTATGAACCTGCGAGCGCCCCGGGACGCCCCACCCGAAGCCGTCTTCCATGAGACTGCAAGTCTCAAACGGCCAAAGCCTCCTGCGCCTTCCCGTAGCGCTTCACAACTGGAGACGCTGCGACTTCGATCGAATGCCATATCCATGCACAGATCTCCCCTTTCATCTGCATGGATTCAATTTTCCGTGTACAGACCACCACGCGCTGAGGCGTGTCGCTTGAGGATTTTCGCGAGTTTTCGACACTCCTTGTCAGAGCGGGCGCCGAAGTCAATGAGGGCATGGGCTGGATTGCCAGGGATGTCCGTTTTGTTGGGAATCGGATCAGGCCGGTAGGTGAGCCCGGTACCATGGACTTCAGCCCCATTCACCGCCCATACGCCTGCGGATGCAAAACCCAAAATCTGGGTGAAATACCGAAAGGAGGCTTTTGGCGATATCTGGTCGCCATCGTCCACCGACAAACCGCCCTTGTCTTTGGGAAACGGTGTGAAAGCCTGGCTGGTCACCTCTCCATCCTGAATGAAGTTGGGATTGACCTGACGCAGCAGCAGTGTCTGCTCGTTCATGCTTCCTCCGGGATATGGCGCTCCAGAAAGGCAAACAGGCTTTTCCAGCCGTCCTGGTTACCCAGATCGAAGTCCTCTTCGATATCACGCTCATCTGGGCCGAAGGCATGAAAGCTGGCCTGCATGCTGCTCAGGTTGATGTCCAGTGATGGGTCGCTTGCATCTGGCCATTCCAGCAGCAGATTACCCTCTTGTGTGGGGAACACCCGTGGCAGCACAATCGCGTCGGGGTATCTGTTCAGCCAGTCGGTAACGGTAGCCAGCTGATCGGCATTGGGAGCAAGACCCTGACCTTCAAACCACCCGTCTTGAAGTTGCGCAATTTCATCCAGACGGGCGGCAAGGGCATGGTTTGGCACGACATCCAGTGTCTCGACGGAGACCACTTTCCTGGGTTGGTCCCAGGCATCGTAAGCAACAACGCCTTTGAGGGAGACGTGATGCCTGAAGGCACCGCCCAATTGCCTGACCGTTGCGTGCAGAGAGTCTGGCATGGGTACCGTGATCTGGCGACCGTCGGTAAGCCGCAAGCGGAACGAGGACTTTTCCCAGTCGGCTTCGGCAATGCTGCCGAGCAGCTCTGCTTCCTTTTCATACGTCCTGTCCCCGGCAAGCACCAAACTCTTGCGCCTGGCCGGCGTGAGGATGGCAGGCAATGAACGCCCTGACCGGGGCAGTTCCATGGCTTCCCCCTCTCGCAAGGATTGCCCCACCTGGTTGAAGTACGACAGCAGGTTCCTGGGAAAGTCTGGGGGCAGGTGGCTTTCGGGGGCCGCCACACATTCTGCCAGCAAGTCACGTGCCTGTTCGAACAAGGAGGGCGAGCCGCCCTGCAGGTTCAATGTGCTGCCTACCATAATGGTAGCCAGAACTGGCATGGTGCTACCGCCATCAATGCGTTTGATGTCCAGGCGGAAGTTGTCTGCGAACCCCCTTGGAACGCGCTGTCGCTCGGGGTGGGCTTGCAGGTACAGATGCTTTGCCAGGGCCAGGATCAGATCCTTGTAGGCGGCGAGGTCACGTGCTACCTCCACCGGAAGCGTGTGATCGTCAAAGCGCGGACCGGTGAAGCGCGGACAGGCAAAAACGGCTGTCCGATGCGTGGAAGATTCGGTAGTCATGCTTGCTCTCCCTGACCAACCCTGAAAACTTTCATCACTTCATCTCCCAGGTGGTTGATGACCTTCACGGCAAAGCGTCCGCTGGCTTGATGGGGCTGGTTCTTTCGGGGGCGGCGGATAGCAGTAGCGATACAGGGGAAGGAGGAAGGGACGCTGGTCTTGGAGGGACCAGGTTGCTGGCAAATGGCCATCGGTCTGTCATTGCAGTAATGGATCATGATCAAGAATTACTCGAAGCCACGTTGTATGAACCTGCGAAGCGCACCGGGGAGCGGGTGGCTCACGCGGCGATTTCGCGGTACGCGTGAACGACTTTCTGACGGTCGGGCGAAGCCCGATTGTCGGAAAGTGTTTTAGCGCTGGAGGTTTGTTGACCACGACGCAGGTCGTGGGCAACAAAGCTTCAGTGAGCGTATGAGCCGCGTGAGCTACCCGCTCCCCGGGGCGCCCCACCCGAAGCCGTCTTCCATGAAACGCAGAGCCTCACCCAAGGGCGTCTTCCGCCTGTGACGCCAGCCAGGGGACATGCCCTCAAACAGCCACAGCCTCCTGCGCCTTCCCGTACCGCTTCACCACGTAGTTCTCGACGATGGCCTGGAACTCCTCGGCAATGTGATCGCCCTTCAGCGTCACCGTGCGCTCGCCATCGATGAACACCGGCGCCACCGGTGACTCATCCGCCCCCGGCAGCGAAATGCCGATGTCGGCGTGCTTGGATTCCCCCGGGCCATTCACGATGCAGCCCATCACGGCCACATGCATGTTCTCGACCCCGGGGTATTGTGTACTCCACACCGGCATCTGCTCGCGCAGATAGCGCTGGATGCGGTCGGCCAGCTCCTGGAAGAAGGTACTGCTGGTACGGCCACAGCCCGGACAGGCCACCACCATCGGCGCAAACGAGCGAAGGCCCAGTGACTGCAGGATTTCCTGCGCCACGATCACTTCCTTGCTGCGGTCGCCGCCCGGCTCGGGCGTGAGCGAAATGCGGATGGTGTCGCCAATGCCCTTCTGCAGCAGCAGCGACAGCGCCGCCGACGAGGCCACGATGCCCTTGCTGCCCATGCCGGCCTCGGTCAGGCCCACATGCAACGGATAATCGCAGCGGCTGGCCAGTTCGGTATAGACCGCCACCACGTCCTGCACGTTCGACACCTTGGCCGACAGCACGATGCGGTCGCCCGGCAGGCCAATACGTTCGGCCTCCTGCGCGCTCTCGATGGCGGAGGTGACCAGCGCCTCGCGCATCACGGCCTGGGCATCCCATGGACTGGCGCGCTTCGAGTTGGCATCCATCAGCCGGGCCAGCACGGCCTGGTCCAGCGAGCCCCAGTTCACCCCGATGCGCACCGGCTTGTCGTACTGGCAGGCCGCTTCGATCATGGCGCGGTAGTTGTCGTCGCGCCGCGAACTGGAACCGACATTGCCGGGGTTGATCCGGTACTTGGACAGGGCGGCTGCGCACTCAGGAAAGTCGTGCAGCAGCTTGTGGCCGTTGTAGTGGAAGTCGCCCACCAGTGGCACCTTGCAGCCCATGCGGTCGAGCTGCTCGCGAATGGCGCCCACCTCGCCGGCGGCCGCCGGCGTGTTGACGGTGATGCGCACCAGTTCGGAGCCGGCCTTGGCCAGCGCCCGCGTCTGGATGGCCGTGGCAATGGCCTCGGCCGTGTCGGTGTTGGTCATCGACTGGACGACCACCGGGCCATCGCTGCCGATCACGACCTCGTTGTCATCCCAGCGCACACGCACCTGGCGGGTTCGGCGCCGGGGGCTGGCGCCCACCGGCATGGGAATGGGGTCGTTGCTGTCGGCCATGGGCCGTGAGTCGCCTGCCTGTGCGGTCATCTTCCTGCGGGGGTGCTTCTCTCTTGCGTCACTCGGAGCCTGCCGTATCTGCAGCAGGCGTCTGCCCGGCCGGCGCCCAGCTCCAGGTGACGGATTCGGTCACTTTACCCGGGGAACGGCGAACGGCCGGAGTAGATTCTACCGGCTTGCCGGAGGCAAGAAACTGGTCGATCCAGTTTTGCGGCTGCCAGCGGGCAGAATCGGCCCCGAACCATGCGCCGGCACCGATCACGACGGCCAGGCCAGCCAGCCCGACGGCCCAGCGCCCGGCATGGCTGCGGCCGGGCGGCACGTACTCGGCGCCCATGTCGGCCTGCAGCGCAGCCTGTGAATAACGCAACCGCACGGTCAGTGGCGCCGGCTCGGCATGGCCGCCCACGGAGGCCAGCAGCGGCGCCACATCCAGATCCAGCAGCTGGCCGTAGTTGCGCAGGGCGGCCCGCACGAAGGCACGGCCCGGCAGCTCGTCGAAACGCCCTTCTTCGAGCGCCGTGATCTGCCTTACCTGGAACTTGGTCTGCCGCGCCACATCCAGCCGGGTCCAGCGCCGGGCCTCGCGGGCCGACTGCAGATCGGCCGGGGTGATGGCACGCGCACGGTCACTGCCGGCGGCAGTCGCGCTGCCGCTGGCCGTCATGAAGCCAGCGGCGGCCTGAAGCCCGCCCTGGCGCAGTGCCCCCTGGCCAGCAGAGGCAGGCCCGGTAACAGCCCCAGTGGCAGGCGCAATAGCCGATCCGGCAGCAGACACGCTGGCAACGGGCGAGGTTGCAGCGCCTGCGGGCTGCAGCGCCCCCAGACCAGCCATGAATGGTCCGGGCGTGGACGACGTGCCGGACAGGCCGGCTTCGTTCAGTGTGGCGGGCGCCATGTCATCACTGTCCCTGTCCATGCTGGCTTTGGCCATCCCACTGCTCTGCTCCGTGCTGGCCGCCGTGCTGATGATCGCCACCATACGACTGGCCTTCGCCATGCTGATGATCGCCCCCGTCGGACGGGCTCTGGCCATGCTGGTCGAGTTTGGCCACTTCCGGCGACTGCGGGAAGCGGTTGCGCAGCTGGACCTCGAGCTGGTCGGCGTAGCTGGTGTTGTTGCCCAGTTGCGCCACACGAATGCCCTGGTACAGCGTTTCGGCCGTGGGCTGGTAGGTGGACAGCAGGCGGTCGGAGTAGAACTTCGCCCGGTCGTAGGTGCCGCGCTTCAGGTACAGCTCGGCCAGGTTGAACATGGCCACGGCGTTGGACGGATCCAGCTTGAAGGCCTTGAGCAGGTAGCCCTCGGCACCGCTGTCGTCACCCACCTGCATCAGGCAGATGCCGGCGTTGTGCAGCGGCTTGGCGGGTGTGGCGTAGGTGTGGTCGGCAGCCGCCACGTCGAAGTAGCGGATGGCCTCGCGCTGACGCCCGGTCTGGCACAGGTACCAGCCGTAGTTGTTGTTCAGTTCCGGATCCTTCGGCGTGAGCTTCAGGCCCTGGCGGAAGTTGGCATCGGCCCGCTCGCCATCGTTCATGGCGGCGTAGACCAGTGCACGCATGCCCCAGGCGGCGGCGTAGTCGGGATCGATCTTGATGGCCTGGTCGATTTCCTGCAGGGCCAGCGGCATGTTGGCCGACTGGTAATGGCTGACCGCCAGCTCCAGACGAATGCGCGCACGACGGCGTTTTTCTTCGGCCGGCGAGACCTGGCTGCTGACCGACGACATGCTGTCACCCGAGGAGCCACCGGCCGGCGAGCCGCCGCCCTTGTTGTTGACCGTTTCGGTGGTGACGCAACCGGCCATACCCAGGCCGAGCGCCATTGCCAGAATCAGTTTTGCTTGCAGCTTCATTGTTCCATCCGTGAAAAACGTCGATCCATCCGTGATGATGCCCTGCCCGTGGCGCCGGCGCCATGGCGTGTACGCCACAGGATACCGTCTGCCTGCATCCGCCCCACCACTTGTCGGGAGACCAGCCCCTTCACGGGCCGCCGCAGGCGGTTCCGGCGCCCTTCCCCCAGGTGCAGGCATGCCGGCACACCCGGCCGCGAGCGGGCGGGCGCCCTCCACGCCCCGCGCCCCGGTTTACGGCCACCTGGCCGCCGGGAACTCAGGCGCTGACCGTCTGGCGGGCCAGCACCTTTTCGGGACGGTGGATACGCACCGTACGCTCGCGCAGCCGGGTGCGGTCCACCACCTCGCCGGCCAGCTGGCCACAGGCGGCATCGATCTCGTCACCGCGCGTGCGCCGCACGGTGGTGACGATGCCGGCCCGCAGCAGCACTTCCGAAAACTGCCGGATGGTGCGGTCGGACGAGCGGTTCAGCCCCGAGTTCGGGAACGGGTTGAACGGAATCAGGTTGAACTTGCAGGGTACATCGGCCACCAGCGACACCAGTTCGTGCGCGTGCTTCACCGTGTCGTTGATGCCGTTGAGCATCACGTACTCGAAGGTGATGAAATCGCGCGGCGCCACCTTCAGGTAGCGCTGGCAGGCGGCCAGCAGTTCCTTCAGCGGGTACTTGCGATTGAGCGGAACGAGCTGGTCACGCAGCGTATCGTTGCTGGCATGCAGCGAAACCGCCAGTGCCACCGGACAGTCGTCCGACAGGCGGTCGATGAGCGGCACCACCCCGGAGGTGGAGACCGTCACGCGGCGGCGCGACAGGCCGTAGGCGTGGTCGTCCAGCAACGCCCGCAGCGCCGGCAGCAGCCCACCGTAGTTGAGCAGCGGCTCACCCATGCCCATGAAGACGATGTTGCTGATGGGCCGTTCGGCTCCGCCATCGTCGAGATCCTCGTCCATGCGGGCCATGTCGTCGGAACCGTTCCAGCGGGGCTGGGCACCGGGCTGGCGCAGCAGCTGGTTGGCCAGCCAGATCTGCCCCAGGATTTCGGCGGTATTGAGGTTGCGCGAGAAGCCCTGCTTGCCGGTGGAGCAGAAGCTGCAGTTGACCGCACAGCCCGCCTGCGACGACACGCACAGCGTGCCACGCCGCGCCTCGGGGATGAACACGGCCTCGACCGCGTTGCCGCCGCCCACGTCGAACAGCCATTTGCGGGTGGAATCGCGGGCGGTGTGGTCCTTCAGCACGCCGGGGGCGCGAATGAGGGCCTGATCCTGCAGTCGCTCGCGAAAGGACCGGGCCAGGTCCGTCATGGCCGACCAGTCTGAGATGCCGCGCTGGTGCACCCAGCGCATCAGCTGCTGGGCACGGAAGGGCTTTTCGCCCAGGCCGGCACAGAATTCCAGAAAGCCCTTGCGGTCCAGCCCCAGCAGGTTGACGGGACCGGCGGCCTTGCGGGCCACGGCCACAGCCCCCGGCATGCGCGAGGTGCCCGGCACAGTGGCAGTACCTGCCGTGCTGGCGGTGGCGGCCGCTTCCGCGGCGCCCTCTGGTGCCGCCGCTGCACCTCCCGGTTCAGCCGTACCGACAGGCCCGGCAGCCCCCCCATGAGGGAGACAGGCAGGGTCTTCAGCCACACCGACCCCGGCCATGCCTTCGGACACGCCGGCACGGGCCAGGGCCTGTTCACCCGGCGAAAGCGCCACGATGGCGGCGATGGCCGCACGCGAGGCCTCGTCCGTTCTGTCGGTGGCCTCGCCGGCCGCCACCTGGGCCGAGACGATGGCCGGCCCCCGGACCGTCCTGGGGGGCGTGGCGGCAGACGCAGAAACGGCGCCAGCCTGCGGCGGCGCTTCGGGAATGGTGGAACGGGGTCCGTTCTGGACCGGTACGGCTTCCATGTCGATGACTCCTGACATCATTCCGAAACGGCTGCACACAAGGCGGCGCCGTCAGGCCGGGCAGCAAACGCCGCCCGGCACACGCGAAACACGATGCTCAGCGCGAGCAGATCTGCATCGACGGGAAGAAGAAGGCGATCTCGTTGGCCGCCGTTTCGGGAGCGTCGGAGCCGTGCACGGCGTTGGCGTCGATGCTGTCGGCGAAGTCGGCGCGGATGGAGCCTTTTTCGGCTTTCTTGGGATCGGTGGCGCCCATCAGCTCGCGGTTGCGCAGGATGGCGTTTTCACCTTCCAGCACCTGCACCATGACGGGGCCGGAGATCATGAAGGCGACCAGGTCCTTGAAGAAGGGGCGCTCCTTGTGGACGGCGTAGAAGGCTTCGGCTTCGGCCTTGGAGAGCTGCATCATGCGGGCAGCGACGACTTTCAGGCCGGCGGATTCGAAGCGGGCGAGGATCTGGCCGATGACATTCTTGGCCACGGCATCGGGTTTGATGATGGACAGGGTTCTTTCGACAGCCATGGGTAGCTCCGTTGTGGCCCGGTGCGCCAGAGGGCGGCGGGCGGCTTGATTTGGGACAAAGGACACACGCCCTTTGCTGGGTCAATCTCGCATTATAGCCGGAATGAACGGCGCTTACACCGTCACGGACGGTCAACCGGAGGACGGGAGGTGTGAATCCGGGCTTTGCGACCGTGTTGCCGACAGGCAGAAGGCGGCTTGCGGGCGGGGCGGCGCGGGGAGCGGGAGGCTCCTGCGGCTCATGCGCTCAGCCCGTTTTTGACGCCCACGACCTGCGTCGTGGCCGGCAAAAACAGGCGCCTATGAACTTTTTTGCCCTGTGGGCAAAAAAGGTTCCACGGCTACCGCGAAATCGCCGCAGGAGCCTCCCGCTCCCCACGCCGCTTCTCAGGCTCACCTGTAACGACTTCGACGGAGGGCCGATGCTGCGCCGATGTTGCTGGTGCGGACAGCCCCCCTTGTGGCACAGCCCTCTCGCCACCATATGTGACGGACACGTCCCCCGGCCCGACCAGAGTAGCCGACAGGCCGCCGAAAAGCGGAAAACTGTCAACCGAAACAGCAGGTTGCACGTCTATAATGGTCGCAGCATGTCATGTACCCATGGGTTTCTGTACAGACCCACGCGTTCATGACATGTTCCACTGGCCCATTGTCTGACTTTGGCCCCCTTTCCTCTTCCGGAGACCATTCCATGGCGATCGACCAAATCTCCCCCCACTATCAGGATGCTGCAGTCAGCACCGAAACCCGCAACCGCGTGCTGCGCAACACCTATGGCCTGCTGGCCCTGTCGATGATTCCCACCGTCATCGGCGCCTGGGTCGGCATTGCCACCCGCTTCTCCCTCTTTGCCGGCAGTCCGGCCATCGGCTTCATCGCCTTCCTGGCCATCGCCTGGGGCTTCATGTTTGCCATCAACCGCTACAAAAACAGCAGCGCCGGTATTCTGCTGCTGCTGGGCTTCACCTTCTTCATGGGGCTGATGCTCTCGCGGCTGCTGGGTTACGTACTGGGCATGGCCAACGGCACCTCGCTCGTCATGATGGCCTTCGGCAGCACGGCCGCCATCTTCGGTGTCATGGCTACCATCGCCACCGTCTCGAAGCGTGACTTCTCCGGCATGGGCAGCTGGCTGTTCGTCGGCATGATCGTCATCCTGCTGGCGGCGTTCGCCAACATCTTCCTGCAGATCCCGGGCATGATGCTGGCCATCTCGGCCCTGGCCACCGTGGTGTTCTCGCTCTTCATCCTGTTCGATCTGAACCGGGTCGTCACCGGCGGCGAAACCAACTACGTGATGGCCACGCTGTCGGTCTACATCAGCCTGTACAACGTGTTCAGCAACCTGCTGGCACTGTTCGGCATCGGCGGCGGCAACGACTGATCACCCCACCCCGTCGGGCCGCCCCCCGGGCGGCTCGCGACCCCCTCGCAAGAAACCGGCTTTGATCCTCTGATCCGGCCGGTTTTTTGTTGCCTGTGTGTTGCGGCCCCCGGGCACGCCAGCGTGGCGCGAGGAAACAACCCTAAATCCGGGGTTACCCCCTCCGGAAACTGGAAGCCACAGGCAGTGAAACACGACTGCACAAGATGTGTGTGAACGCTTTTGGGCGCGGGATCGGGGAGGCAGAAGACATCCTCTTCCGGCAATGGCAGGGCTATTGGAATGGGATTTCCGCAGAACCTGCGCACTCAGGGGCGATTGATGAAGTGATACAGCGAGGTGACGATAAAAACCTGCCCTGCAGAAATGATGACGGTGAGGTAGAGAGGAAAGGAAACGACATGATTTCTGTCCAGAATGAACATGGCAACACCAGCGAGGATGAAACCGGTTGCCACCGTGATGCCTCCTGGGCTGAAACAACCAAGTCTGCCCATGCTGGTGCCCATGGCGAACAGGCACATGTAGTATGCAACAAGGATAATCAGTATGTGATCGGGAATATATATTTGCATTGCAAACCTCTTTCTGAATGGAGAGGAAATGTTGGGGCTCGCATATCTCCTTAAGTATATGGTTTCCGGATGGGCGCCATTCCGGATCATGAGCTGCGCTCATGATCCGGTCCATGCTTCTCCCGATTTACTACTTGCCCAGCTCGTAGGCTGCGTAGCCAATGGCTCCGCCCACCACTGCGCCGCCCAAACCACCAACGACTGCACCGATTGGACCACCGAAAGTACCCATCGAGCCGCCGATCTTTGCCCCCTCTACTGCTCCGGCCACACCGAAACCGGCTGCTCCAACGGCCGTCGCGCCACTCCGGTCACCACCGGAAATCATGTCTATTTCATTCATGTTCAAATCACGCATATTTACCTCCTGGAAAGTTGCGGATTGAAATTGCACCCGGAAATCCGGGCATGAGTCATGTGTACAGCTGGACACCAGCCTGCCCTGTGCCAATGTTCTGCAGAACAGACATTCACCTGAACCCGATGGATACCTGTCCTGCCATGGCAGGGAAACATTCTGTCGGTCAGGGACGATCAATGAAGTAGTACAGCAATGTCGAGATGAAGGCTGGCCCAGCGGAAATCATGATCGTGAGGTACAAGGGAAAGGAAACGATACGCTTCCTGTCCAGAATGAACAGGGCAATGCCGGCCAGGATATAACCAACCGCGAGCGTGATGCCTCCCGGGCTGAGATAGCCAATTCCGCCCATACTACTGCCCACGCCCATCAGAACGATGTAGTACGTGTAGAGAAAAATCCTTATGCGACTTGGGACGCGTATATGTGTTGCGGAACTGTTTTCAGTTGATTCGTGAGTGCTGGGCTGCATGAATTTCCTGAGACATTCGGTTGTTCGGTCAGACGGAAGCTGATTTCAGGCTTGAATCAGCGCAGGCGACTTCCCGGTTGATTCCTTTCTGGATCATGAGCCATGCTCATGATCCAGTACAGAATTCTTTCCTGATTACTACTTGCCGAGTTCATAGGCTGCGTAACCAATGGCGCCACCCACTACTGCGCCACCCAGACCGCCGACCACAGCGCCAATGGGTCCACCGAAGGTACCCATGCCTCCGCCGATCTTCGCGCCTTCTACCGCTCCAGCCACCCCGAAACCAGCTGCCCCAATGGCCGTGGCATCTCCCCGGTCGGCCCCGGAAACGGCGTCGATTTCATTCATGTTCAGATCACGCATTGGTTTATCTCCTTGAAAATTGCGGATTGAATTTGCACGCAAGGGAGGGGGTATTTCGCTGCATCACCCGGGCAAGCACAGGTGGAGTTTGATCGCGAGCAAACCATACGACTCCGCCGCGAATACCGGTTTCGTTTCCCGTTTGCGTAGCCGCATCCTAACATCGTGATTTTCCAGAACTGGACCAACTCTCCCCAATAAAAATTATGGTTTTTGATACGTGATGTTTCTTCAAATATCACAGGACTTGTCGTGCAACAGTCAATGTCGTCTGATGCCATTTTATTTCAGCTCATGTCGTACGGGACAAATGGTGCTCACCTCGCTCCCACCGATATCGCAACAGCCTCCGATCCGGATCATTTGCTGCGCTGGCAGCCACGTCGGCATGGGACTCCTCTGAGCAAAGTCTCATCGTCGCCAGTGAACTATGTCGCGTTCAAGATGCAGAGCACCGCGTGCCTGTGATTTTTATTGTCTGTCCGTTACGGACACACCTCCCCGGCAAGTCGCAAGCCCCGGGCGACGGATTGCTTCTTTCGCAACTTCGCCGCGCAGCAGCAGCCATAACCACAGCGCGAGGCCTCTCCCAGCGCGCCAGCGCGGCACGAAGAAGCAACCCGCAGTCCGGGGCTTCCCCCACCGCAAGCATCCTCCAGAAACTGCAGTCCGGGGGTCTGCGTCAGCGCGTCAGCAGCGCAATCGACTCCACATGCCCCGTATGTGGGAACATGTTGGCCACCCCCGCCTTTTCGACCGTCCAGTGCCCCTCGTGCACCATCAGCCCCAGATCCCGCGCCAGCGTCGCCGGATTGCACGACACATACACCATTCGCGCCGGCCGTGCCGCCACCGGCAGCGCCGCCAGCACCCGTGCCACCGCCAGCGCCCCGTCGCGGGGCGGGTCGATCAGCAGCCGGTCCACGCCACCGAACGCGTGCCAGTCATTTGTCGTGAATTCGAAAAGGTTGGCCATGCGAAACTGCACGCCCCCCTTGCCCGGCGCGGCCCTGAGCACCTGCCGGTTGGCCTGCGCATTCCGGCGCCCCCGCTCGACCAGGGCGTTGACGCCCTCCACGCCCAGCACCTGCCGCGCCCGGGTGGCCAGCGGCAGCGTGAAATTGCCCAGCCCGCAGAACAGGTCCACCACCCGGTGATCGGGCTGCACGTCCAGCATCTGCACCGCGCGTGACAGCAGCTGCCGGTTGATGCCGGCATTGACCTGGGTGAAATCGGTTGGACCGAAGGGAATGCGAATGCCGAATTCCGGCAGCTCGTAGGCCAGCGCCGACGCGCCCTCCGGGTTGCCCTGTGCATCACACAGCAGCCGGGCCGAATCCGGGCCACCCGGCTGCTGCCAGATCTCGGCGCCGTGCTCGCGTCCGAAGGCGAGCAGCCGCCGGTGATCGTCCGCAGTCAGCGGCAGCAGGGTCCGAAACACCAGCGCCAGCGGATGGTGGGGGGGCTGCGCACAGTCACCAACCGCCACCTCGATCTGCGGCATGCGGTTGCGGATGGACAGCGCGCCCACCAGGGCATGCAGGGCCGGCAACATGTCCGACACCTTCTGCGGCAGGATGGCACATTCCTGCAGGTCGGTGACGTAGCTGGATTTTTTCTCGTGAAACCCGATCAGCACCCCGCCCTTCGAGGGCACGTCCCGCACGGCCAGACGGGCGCGGAAGCGGTAGCCCCAGGTGGGGCCTTCCATCGGCGGCAGCATCTGGGCGGGCCGTACACGCCCCAGATGCCAGAGGGTGTCTTCGAGCACGCGCTGCTTGTAGGCCACCTGGGCACGCAGGTCGGCATGCTGCAGGTTGCAGCCACCGCAGATGCTATAGCTCGGACATCGGGGATCGATGCGGTTGGGATTGGGCTGGGCAATGCGCTGGATGTCGGCCACGTCGAAGCGGGGCTTGCTGCGCAGCACGCGCGCCTCGATCTGCTCGCCGGGCAGTCCGCCCTGCACGAACACCACCTTGCCGCCGGCATGGGCAATGCCCTGCCCGTCCAGATCCACCGATTCGATCCGGACATTCAGTAGCCGGGGTGGTTCCGCACAGGCCGGAGCAACCGTGGTCGCAGTGACAGGTGCAGAACCAGCACGTGAAGAGGATTTGCCCCGGCGATGCTGCCTGCCCGGGGCGCTGGTGGAAGAAGCCTGCACGCCGGCGCGTGTCCTGGACCTGTTCATCCCCACGCTGGCCTGGATCAGCGTTTGGGCAGCACGCCGGCAGGGTCCACCGGCTTGCCGGCCTGGCGAACCTCGAAGTGCAGCGCGCTCTGGTTGCCACCGGCCGTGCCGAGTTCGCCGATCTTCTGTCCACGGGTGACCTGCTGGCCTTCCTTCACGGCCAGACTGCGGTTGTGGGCGTAGACCGACAGCATTTCATTGCTGTGCTTGATGATGATGAGGTTGCCGTAACCGCGCGGCCCTTCTCCGCTGAAGATGACCTTGCCGTCGGCCGCGGCCTGCACCGCCTCACCGGTCTTGCCAGAGAGCAGCAGCCCCTTGTTGTTCACGCCATCGAAGCCCTGCAGCACGCTGCCGGCGAGGGGCCAGCTGAAGCGCACGCCATCGAAGTTGCGCGTGGCGCTGGGCACGGCAGGTGCCTTGCCTGCTGCCGGCTGGGCTTCAGCGGCAGCGGCCCCGGCCCTGTCGGCCGCAGCCTGCGCACCGCCAGGGGCGCTCTTGCCCTTGCCGATCTCGCCAGGTGCCGTCACCGGGCTGGCCACGGCACCGGACGCCGCGGCACCGGCTGCTCCAGCCGCCGCACCTGCACGTCCGCCCTGGTCACGGGCGCCAGCCTGACCCGCCTGCGGGGCACCCGGTGCTCCCTGGGCAGCACGGCCAAGGCCTGCGGCAGGGTTGCCGCCACCGGCCTGAGCGGCCGCGCCCATGCCCACGGCACCGGTCTGTACGGCCCGGGCCACCTGTTCGGCGCGGGGCAGCGGCGGACGTGGCGTGCCGTAGGCGCGCTTGATGCCCTGCGGCCCCACCTTCACGCCGACATCGTCGGGCAGGCCCCAGCGTCCGGGTGTGTTGATGGCGCCCTGGTAGATCGGGGTGACCTGGGCGGTATCGACCGCCTCGCCCTGCCCGCGACCCGCCTGGCCGTCGGCGGAGGGCTGACCATAGCCGCTCTGACCCAGCGGACCGGGACCGCCGGGATGCTTCGACACGTCACCGGGCAGCGTCTGGACCGTGGTCGTGCGGCTCTTTTCCGGCATGGGAGTGCGGTGCACCACCGGTGCCGGACGGGTGGCGGCACAGCCGGCCATCAGCACGGCCAGCGAGGCCACCAGCAGCGGGCGCGTCTGTCTGTTGAGCGCATCGAGTTTCAAGATCATTCCTCCGTCTTAACCACCGGCGTTTGGGGACACCGAAAGATACCCGAAACGCCGACCCCCTGCCCTGAGTTCCCGTTTCGTACGCCCAACGCGCACTTTGCGGAGACAGACGGGCTACAACGCACGCCAGCCATGCGCGACGAAAGGGCGTTTCGCTCCAGGCTGGCTCCAGATCCCCGCGCTGCCAGCGTTGCCCTGCGTGCCAGGGCAACCAGTCTGGCCTGCGCGCTGCCTTTTCAGCACACAGACCATGGGCCAGCGCAGGAACGAATGCGTTCATGAACACCCTAACGTGCCACCCCGGCACGCAGCGGCACGAATCGTACCGGATCCAGCACGGTCAGCGACCAGTCTTCCTGGCTGACACGGTCGACGACATGGAGCGTCTGGACATCACTGTCGGGGGCCTTGACCGGTGCCACCAGACGCCCGCCCACGGCCATCTGCCGCAGCCAGTCCTTCGAGATCGACTCGCTGGCGGCCGCACTGATCACCACGTCGTAGGGCGCACCGGCGGTGACGCCAGCCGTACCGTCCCCGAAGATCAGCCGCAAGTTGGGCAGCCGGAAGGGACGCACGTTGACCTTGGCCAGCTCGTGCAGCCAGTGTACCCGCTCCACCGACACCACATCGGCAAACAGGCGGGCCATCACGGTGGCCTGATAGCCGCAGCCGGTGCCGATTTCCAGCGCCCGCAGCCGGCGCACCTCCTGCGGACGCACGGATTCTGCCAGCAGCCACAGCATCCGCGCCACCGTGGACGGCCGGGAGATGGTCTGGCCGTGCCCGATGGGCAGCGCCACGTCCTCATAGGCCCGGCTGGCCAGCCCCTGCTCGACGAACAGGTGGCGCGGCACCTTCTTCATGGCGCCCAGCACCAGCTCGGAATCGATGCCCTGCGCGTGCAGCTGCTCGACCATGCGCAGCCGCGCACGCTCAGAGACCAGACCGTCGCTGTCGGAGCGCTGGATCAGGCCAGCCATTGCCGCGTCTTGTCCAGCTGGGCGCGTGCGGTCAGGTCGATCTGCAGCGGGCTGATCGAGACCTTGCCGTGGGCCGTGGCATGAAAATCGGTGCCCGGGCCGTTGTCCTGCTCGGGGCCGGCCTTGCCGATCCAGTACACCGTCTCGCCGCGCGGATTCTGCGCCGGAATCACGGGTTCGCTGTGGTGGCGGCGCCCCAGCCGCGTGACCTCGAAGCCCTGCAGTTCGGCATGGGGCACGGCCGGGATGTTGACGTTGAGCAGCACCGGCTCCTGCCAGGGGCTGGCCAGCTGGCGCTGCACCAGCTCGCGGGCCACGCGCACGGCCGTGTCCAGATGCGGATAGCCCTTTTTGACCAGCGAAAACGCAATGGCCGGAATGCCCAGCAGGTACCCTTCGGTGGCAGCCGCCACCGTGCCGGAATAGATGGTGTCGTCGCCCATGTTGGCACCGTCGTTGATGCCGGAGAGCACCAGATCGGGACGATGATCGAGCAGACTGGTCACCGCCACGTGCACGCAGTCGGAGGGCGTGCCGTCGACGAAGTGGAAACCATTGGCTGCCTGCCGGACCGTAAGCGGACGGCTCAGCGTCAGCGAGTTGGAGGCACCGGAACGGTCGCGCTCCGGGGCAAAGACGATGATGTCGGCCAGATCGGCCAGTGCGCCGGCCAGCGCCTCGATGCCGGGCGCAAAATAGCCGTCGTCATTACTGATCAGTATTCGCATCAGGGCATTCTATCAATGCGCGGCCCGCCACTGGTACTGCCGGCAGGGCAGGCGTGGCATCGATGCAGCGCAGGATGCAGCTTTTCGGGGATAATCCCGGCCACTCCAGCACTTTCCGGCTCGCTCGAAGCCCGCATTCCGGCTCCTCTTCACGAAACACGCCGCCATGTCCACCGAACCATCTCCCATCCCTGCCCCGTCCCGTGCCGCGCTGCAGGCAGCCTGCCAGCGCTGGCGGCTGCTGTCGGTGGCCCAGGTGGCCGGCCTGATCGTGCTGGGCAGCCTGTGGGAACTGTGGCTGGCGCCGCTGAAGCCGGGCGGCTCGCTGCTGGTGTTCAAGGTGCTGCCGCTGGTGTTCGTGCTGCCCGCGCTGATCCGCGGCTGGGTCAAGCCCTACCAGCTCTGGACCATGCTGATCCTGCTGTACCTGTGCGAGGGCATCGTGCGTGGCATGAGCGACCCGAACGGCCTGTCGGCCACCCTGGGCTGGCTGGAGGCGCTGCTGTCGGCGGGCTCCTATGTAACGCTGATGCTCTATGTGCGCACCTACCGGCAGATGGTGGACCCGGACGGGGCAAAGCGCAGGAAACGCAGGGCACGCTGATCAGCCTTCGCGCCCGGCCAGCCGTTCTGCCTGCCGGGCCGCTTCGGCCTCGACCTGGGCACACACGGTGCGCAGCCACTGCGGATCGTTGCGGGCCAGCGCCTGCGGGTCACTGAGCTGGCGCCGCCAGATCCGCGCTGCCGGCTGGCCATGGTAGAGCCCCAGCACATGACGGGCCAGATGGCGCAGCTCCACGCCCTGCGCCGCCCCGCGTTCCAGATAGCCGACCAGCGCATCGACGACAGCTGCACGGGTGAGTGCCGCATTGCCTTCGGGCAGTGCTGCTGCTGAACTGGCTACGGATGCACGCGTCACCGCCGACGGAGGTTCATCGATCACGCCACGCAGCCCGCTCACAAAAGCCTCGTCCACCTCGGCATGCGCCGCCAGCCACGCATCCACACCAGCCAGCAGCCAGGGCTCGTGATAGGCCTTGCGGCCGTACATCAGCCCGGTCAGCGGCTGCAACGGCCGGCGGGCTGCTGCCAGCGCCGTCAGGGATTCCAGATGTACCGGGTATACCGCCGGCACCGCAACTGGCGCCCCGGCCATTGCAGGAACGGCCGGCGTGGATGACGGCGCCCCCACCTTTGCAGAAGGAACCGACGCTGCATGGGCCGGATCGGTCGCCACTGTCAGCCCCATGGCCAGATCCTGCAGTCCACCATTGAGTTCGAACGCGCAGTGCGGAAAATCCTGCGCCAGCCGGTGCACCACTGCGTAGCGCAGCGGCGGAATCTCGCGATTGGCCTTCGGGTCCAGTCCGTCCAGCCAGGCATTGCGTGCATGCACGATAAAGCGCCGGCAACCCGCCGCGGCCACCGTTTCCACGAAGCGGTGCACGAAGGCATAATCCTCATGCCGGTCGATACCGATGCGATGCTTGACCGTGACCGGCACGGGCACCACGGCCTGCATGGCGGCCACGCAGTCGGCCACACGCTGCGGCTCGGCCATCAGGCAGGCCCCGAAGGCCCCCTCCCGCACCCGGTCGCTGGGGCAGCCGCAGTTCAGGTTGATCTCATCGTACCCGTAGGCCACGCCTTCCCGGGCCGCATGCGCCAGCAGCTGCGGGTCATTGCCCCCCAGCTGCAGCACCACCCGTTCCCCCTCCTCGCCCCGGCCCAGCAGATGGTCCAGATCACCATGTGCAATGGCCTGGGCCGTGACCATTTCCGTGTACAGCCATGCCTGACGTGACAGCAGCCGGTGAAAGCTGCGGCAGTGCCGGTCCGTCCAGTCCATCATGGGGGCGACCGAGATGCGGAAGCCGGCGGGCAACGCTGGTGAGGCAGCGTTGTTTGAAACGGAGGAAACGTGAGACATCGAAGGTGCTGCGTCCGTTGGGATCAGCGTGGATTCTAGAACGTGTCATGTCCTCGCCAATGCATGCCGGGTCCCCTGTTCATGGAAGACGACTCCGATGTGGGACGCGCCGTGGACCGGTACGCCCCTGCGGCTCATACGCTCACTGAAGCTTTGTTGCCCACGACCTGCGTCGTGGTCAACAAACCTCCAGGGCTAAAACACTTTCTGACAATCGGGCTTCGCCCGACTGTCAGAAAGTCGTTCACGCCTACCGCGAAATCGCCGCAGGAGCCCCCCACATCCCGCACCGCTTCATGGAGATGGGACGTTGCGGCTTCGACAGGCAGGGTCTGCCGGACTTGCCTGGTCCTGCTGAGGCTCAGGCCAGCTTCACGGCCGTGCCGCTGACGGCAACCATCAGCATGCCGTTGGTCTCACCCAGCACTTCGTAGTCGAAGTCGATGCCGACCACGCCCTCGGCGCCCAGCTCCTTCGCGGCGTCGATCATTTCGTCCAGCGCTGCCTGACGGGCCTTGGCCAGCGCTTTCTCGTAGCCACCGGCACGGCCGCCCACCACGTCGCGGACCGAGGCGAACATATCGCGGAACAGGTTGGCACCGATGATGGCCTCACCGGTCACCACTCCCAGAAACTCGATGATCTGGCGCGGATCGTCCACATCCGGCTTGACCGTGCACAGCAGAAACTTCGGATCACTCTTGCTCGAAAACCAGCCCATATCCTGAACTCCTGAAAGAGGTGCAAAGCGTCGAGCATAACAGAGCCTGCAGTTTCCCAAAGTGCGCGCACCGGTATCCGTTGCAGCTCCTTTGGTTGCCCGGGGCGTCAGCGCATGTCATGGACTCATTCGTTCTCGTGCATGATTGTGCTGGCTGCGCCTCGCCCAGTCAACGAGGATCCTGTAGCCACGATCTCGTGGTCCTGCTGTAGCCTGGTCCCATACGCCCAAAGGGAGAACGCGGGGAGGAATGAGCCCACAGCATGCTTCAGCCCATGATCTCTGGGGGGCCGCCCCACCCGAAATCGTCTTCCATGGATCGTGATATCTCATCTGAAGCGGACTTTCTTGATAGAAGCACCGCACAAGCACTGCCTTCCACGCTCCGACAGGACAGACATCAAGCTGGAATCGTCCTCCGTAAACGGCCGCCCCCCTCGAAGCCGTCCATCATGTACCGAGAGCCCCCCTCAGCCCGCCTTCTTCTTCACCGAAGGCTTGACCGGAATCTTCGCCGAAATCCGCACCTGCACCCGCCCCTCATCGGCGGACGCAGCCGGTGAAGCCCCCTGTGCCGCGGGGCTACCTGCTGCGGATGCCTTCACCTCGGCACCCTTCTCGCTGCTACCCGGTGCCTGTGGTGTCTTTGGCTCGATTTTCGGCCGGATGATGGGATGCTTGCTGGCCACCGCATCGATGCGTGGCCGGATCAGCATGGGTACGAAGCGCCACAGATAGGTTCCGAACGCCACCATCCAGGCCAGCCCCGCCGTGTGCAGCAGAGGCGTCGTGAACGGCGGTTCGGCCGCCAGCGCGGCCAGCCGCAGCAGCGCTGCCGCCACCACCAGGCAGTAGCTGAATACCATGCTGCGGTCGGTCTGCAGTGGCCGGCCCAGGTGGCCCAGCGCCGTGCGGGTCACCATGCCGATGATCAGCACCGAAAACCCGGCAATGCCGATCAGGTGCACGGCCCAGACACTGCGTTCCGTCCAGCCCGCCATCTGGATGGCCGCCACCACCAATCCCAGCCCCAGCCCGCAGAAGCCCGCATACAGCACCCACAGGATGGGCTTGTGGCGTACCGCCAGCGGCTTCCATGTGTACAGCTGCCACAGCGCCAGCCCGCCCGAGACGGCCAGCAGGATCGTGGTGGGTACGCGCCACTGCAGCAGCAGGCTGGCAATGGCGCCTGCCCCCGCCCACAGCTGCCACTGGCCCGTCTGGACCTGCATGGGGACTTCCAGCCCGGCCACCGCCCGCATGGCAAAGAACGGAATGACCCGGCGGGCCACCAGCAGGGCCACCACGGCCATGGCCAGCATGCCGGTCTGGTAGAAGCGGGTGATGCGTTCGTAGTCGCCGTCTTCGACGGCCAGCAGAAAGAGCAGGTTGGACAGCCCCATCAACAGGAGCAGGGGCGGAATCCCGTAGTTGCGCTTGCTCTGCGCGCGGTAGATGGCGTTGGCCATGGCCAGTGCGCCCCAGCCGAAGAACAGGCTCTCGGCCACCACGCCCAGCCAGAAGGCCCCGTCGGCCGGCACCAGATAGCCAATGCGCGCGATGATCCACAGGCTGGTACAGGCCGCCAGCGCCCGGCCACGAAGCGGATTGATGCCCGTCCAGGTGGCACCGGCCGTGAACAGGAAGCCCACCGCGATGGTGATGATGAAGCCCCAGAGCATCTCGTGCATGTGCCAGAACATGCCACCGAGGGTGCCCTGCAGCACGCGCGGGAAGTACACCCACAGCAGGATGCTGAACAGGGCCCAGAAGCAGCCCAGGGGATAGAGGGGGCGAAAGCCCAGTTCCAGAAAGGCACGCCATTGCGGCCGCGCACTGGTGGGAGCAGGTTCTTCGATGGAGAGCAGCATGGGGTGGAAACGGTATGCGTCATGAAGGGGGCACGAACGGCGGCATGGCACCGCAGGCTGGGCGGTGCGGTGTTCGTGCTGCCCGCAGGGACCTGCGAACGCACGACGGTACAGGAAAGACGACCGGCAGGGCCAAAGTGGTGCGCCGGAGCACGTCCACATGGTAGAACCAGAGGGAAATGCCCGACTTGATCAATGTTGATTTGAAGCTTGACGCGTGTCGTGGGTCTGCTCATATCCTCCTGCCGGCCACGACTGGCGCCTGCGCATGCACAGGCGGGATGAGCGTGCTGCATGGGGCAGATGCGGACAAGGGCAGATACGGGAAGCCCCTCATGGCGTGATGCGCCCGGAATCTGCTACGCTGGGGCTCTGCAGCCTTTGGTGCAGCTGGTGCAGCCCCTGGGCCGGTCAACCCGGGCGGGGCTCGTGACCCTTCGCCGTCGCCGTCACTGCGTGCAGGGGGCGGCGGAGCACACCGCCATGGTGCAGTGCCCTGACCGGGGGGGCCGTGGCCGTTCGCGGCTGCAGTCATAACGCGGCTGCAGTCATGAATCGTGGCTGCAGTCATAAAATCAGGGGCATGCGCGGCCTTGCGCCCCCTCCCGTACAGGGGGGCACGGCCCGCCCCGAAACACAGGGGAGCCAAAGCGCCACAGGAGGTTTGCCGAGGCTCCCAGGGAGAGACAAGGTGCAGGTCATCGTCATGGGTGCCGGCGTGGTCGGGGTGGCCACGGCGTGGTATTTGCAGCAGGCAGGTCATGAAGTGACGGTGCTGGAGCGCAATGCCCAGGCCGCCTGTGAGGCCAGTTTCGGCAATGGGGGCCAGATCTCGGTCAGTCATGCCGAGCCGTGGGCCAATCCGTCGGCGCCGCTCAAACTCCTGAAGTGGCTGGGCCGCGAGGATGCCCCTTTGCTGTTCCGGCTGCGTGCCGATCCGCAGCAGTGGCTCTGGGGGCTGCAGTTTCTGCGCGAGTGCACGGCGGCGCGTACCCGCCACAACATGCTGCAGCTGGTCAATCTGGGAACCTACAGCCGGGCCAGTCTGCAGGCGCTGCGGGAAGAGACCGGCATCCAGTACGATCACCTCGCGAAGGGCATCATGCACTTCTACACCAGCCAGCAGGATTTCGACGAGGCCCTGGAGCCGGCGCGGATCATGCGCGAGATGGGCTGCGAGCGCGAGGTGATCACGCCCGACCGGGTGGTCGAGATCGAACCGGCACTGGCCAGCGCGAAGCACCTGCTGGCCGGGGCCACGTATACGCCGGCCGATGAATCGGGTGATGTGAACCTGTTCACCACCCGGCTGGCGGCGCTGGCGGCCGAACGGGGTGTGCAGTTCCGCTTCGGCGTGCGGGTGCAGAAGCTGCTGGCCACCGGTGCCGGCATGCAGGGCGTGGAGATTGCCAGTGAACGCGGCAGTTACGAGGTGCTGAAGGCCGATGCCTATGTGCTGGCGCTGGGCAGCTTCAGCGCGGCGCTGGCCCGGGATGTGGGGGTGCGGCTGGACATCTATCCGGCCAAGGGCTATTCGGCCACGCTGCCGGTGCTGGATGCGACGAAGGCGCCGCAGGTCAGCCTCACCGACGACGAATACAAGCTGGTCTACTCACGCTTTGGTGACCGGCTGCGGGTGGCGGGCACGGCCGAACTCAATGGTTACGGCATGGCGCTCAACCCGGTGCGCTGCGAGGCGCTGGTGCGGCGCACCCTGGAACTGTTTCCGGGGGTGAGCGATCCGGCACGGGTACTGTTCTGGACCGGTCTGCGGCCGGCCACACCGGGCAATGTGCCCTATATTGGGCCCAGCCGGGTGCAGGGGCTGTTTCTCAACACCGGCCATGGCACGCTGGGCTGGACGCATGGCTGTGGCTCCGGCCGGGCGCTGGCCGACCTGATGTCGGGCCGGCGGCCGGAGGTGGATTTCCGGTTCCAGGGGATGGCCTGACGGCGCCCTCAGTGCCCGGCCGGCGGCGCAGCATTCCGCGCGGCCGCCCGGCTGCGCATGCGGCGGGCGGCAATACCGCCCACCAGCAGCACCAGTACCGCACCGGCTGCCTCGGCGATCCACTTGATGTGCGGCTGCCACGGTGTGACGTGTTCGGCCACCGCGGGATCGGTGACCATCATGCCGCCGGCAATCCAGCCCAGCAGCATGCCGCCCAGCGTGATGATGATGGGGAAGCGGTCCATCAGCCGGATGATCAGCTGGCTGCCCCAGATGATGATGGGTACGCTGACCAGCAGGCCGAACACCACTAGCGGGATTTCATGCTCGCCACCGGCCGCCTGGGCGGCACCGGCAATGGCGATGACGTTGTCGATGCTCATCACCAGATCGGCGATGATGACGGTGCGCACCGCCACCCAGAGCCGGTCGGAGCTGGCGATGTTGCCGTGGGCATCCTCCTCTTCGGGCAGCAGCAGCTTGATGCCGATCCAGAAGAGCAGTACGGCGCCCACCAGTTTCAGGTACGGGACCGACAGCAGCGAGAGCGCAAAGACGATCAGCAGGATGCGCAGACCAATGGCACCGACGGTGCCCCAGACGATGCCCTGACGCCGTTTGGCGGGGTCCAGCTTGCGCACGGCCAGTGCGATGACGACGGCGTTGTCGCCGCCCAGCAGAATGTCGATGAGCACGATCTGCCCGACGGCCAGCCAGAAGGCGGGGGAGGTGAAGTCCATTCAGATATTCCGGAGGAGTAAGGGGGCAAGTGTACATCCCCGGCGCCTGTCATGGATGCTTTCGTTACCGTGAAGCCCCGCCCGTGCGCTGCCCGCGTTGCTCCGCCTGGCCGTGGTCAGTGCCGGGCCTGCCGCACCTGTACGCGCCGCTCCAGCCAGGTCTTGAGCACCAGCGTCAGCACGGCCATCAGCGCCAGAATGGCGGCGGCGGTGAAGGCGGCGGCCGTTTTGTAGTCGTTGTTGAGTTGCTCGACCAGCAGCGGCAGCGTCATGGTCTGGTTCAGGGTGGCGCCCGAAACCACCGACACGGCACCGAATTCACCCACGGCGCGGGCGTTGGTGATCATGATGCCGTAGAGCAGCGCCCAGCGGATCTTCGGCAGGCTCACCTTGCAGAAGATCTGCCAGCCACTGGCGCCCAGCAGCAGCGCCGCCTGTTCCTCCTCGTTGCCCTGGGTCTGCATCAACGGGATCAGCAGCCGCGCCACATAGGGCGAGGCGACGAAGATGGTGACCATGATGATGCCCGGCCAGGCGAACATCAGCTGGATGTCGTGGCCGGAAAGCCACTCGCCCACCACCGATTCCGCCCCGTACAGCAGCAGATAGCACAGGCCGGCCACCACCGGTGAGGTGGCGTAGGGAATGTCGATCAGTGCCAGCATCAGCCGCCGGCCGCGAAAGCGGTAGTGGGTGACGCACCAGGCAAACAGGATGCCGAAGGCCAGATTGACCGGGATGGTCACCACGGTGGCCAGTACCGTCAGGCCGAAGGCGTGGTGCAGGTAATCGGCCGACAGGTTTTCCACCAGCAGCGCCCAGCCGCCGGCGGCCACCCGGGCGAAGATCATCGCCAGTGGCAGCACCAGCAGCAGGCCGGCCGCCACGATGCCCATGGCCAGCAGCAGCCACTGGATGGCCGTGGCAGGCTGGCGGCGTGAGGTGGATGTGGCGGGCATGCTGGTGCCGCTCGGGGGCGTCCTGCCTGATGGTGTACGGGAAGCCTGCATGGCTCAGCTCCCCCGCTGCCAGCGCAGCAGCCGGCCCTGCAGCAGCTGCAGCCCGAAGAGCAGCACCAGCGAGGTGATCAGCACCACCGAGGCGATGGCTGCCGCTGCGGCGTAGTCGAATTCCTGCAGGCGCACGAAGATCATCAGCGAGGTGATCTCCGTTTTGAAGGGGATATTGCCGGCGATCATCACCACGGCGCCGAATTCACCCAGACTGCGGATGAAGGCCTGGCTGGCACCGGCCAGCAGCGCCGGTGTGAGGGCAGGCAGGATCACCCGCCAGAAGATCTGCGCCGGCCGGGCACCCAGTGTTCGGGCGGCTTCCTCCACGTCCTGGCCGAGATCCTCGATGACCGGCTGTACGGTGCGCACGATGAACGGGATGCTGGTGAAGATCATGGCAATCACCAGCCCGGGAAAGGCATAGGAAATCTTGATGCCCCAAGGGGCGAACAGCTGGCCGATCCAGCCGCCGGGAGCGAGCAGGGTGGCCAGCGTGAGCCCTGCCACGGCGGTGGGCAGCGCAAAGGGCAGATCGATCAGCGCATCCAGCAGCCGCCGGCCCGGAAACTCGTAGCGCGACAGCACCCAGGCCAGCAGCAGGCCGATCAGTGTCACCGCGGCGGTGGAGAGGGCCGCGCCGGCCAGCGTGACCCGGTAGCTGGCCATCACCCGCGGATCGGACACGGCGGCCCAGTACTGGGCCCAGCCCAGGTCGGCGGCGTGCCAGAGCAGCACCAGCAGCGGGATCAGGATCACCACATGCAGGTAGATCAGGCTGGCGGTGAAGCTGGGCCAGAAGCCGGGCAGCAGCGGCCGGGACTGGAAGAAGCGCATCGCGGGTCGGCGGGCCGGGGCTTACTGGCGGCCTTCGGCCAGCAGCTGGTCCAGCAGGGCGCCGCTGGCGAAGTGGGTTTTCTGGATGCCCTCCCAGCCACCGGGGAAGGTGGCCGGGTCCACCAGTTTCACGGGGGCAAACTGTTTTTCGGTGGCGGCCTTCACTTCGGGATCGTGCACGCGCAGGTTGTGGCGGGCCAGCAGCTGCTGGATCTCCCTGCTGTACTGGAACTGCAGGTAGGCCCTGGCCACGTCGCGGGTGCCCCGGGCATCGGCCACCTTGTCCACGATGGCCACCGGGAAGGCCGCCATCACGCTGGTGGGCGGCACCACCAGTTCGAAGCCCTGGGCCCTGAACTCGTCACCGGCCACCAGGTTCATGATCTCGGACTCGAAGGTCAGCAGCACATCGCCCTGGCCATTCTGGGCAAAGGCCACGGTGGCACCGCGTCCGCCGGTGGGGAAGTTCTCCACGTTGCCGAGGAACGACGCCATGAACTTCTTCTGTGCAGCCTCGTCACCGCCGAACTTTTCCTGCGCGTAGTTCCAGGCCCCCAGGTAGGAGTAGCGCGCGTTGCCCGAGGTCTTGGGGTTGGGGAAGACCAGCTTCACGTCCGGCCGTGCCAGATCGCTCCAGTCGCGGATGTGCTTCGGGTTGCCCTTGCGGACCATGAAGGCGATGGTGCTGTAGTAGGGCGAGCTGTTGTTCGGGAACTGCGAGGCCCAGTCCTTGGCCACCAGCCGGCGCTTGACCAGGATCTCGATGTCGGGCACCTGGTTGAAGGTGACGGTGTCGGCCTTCTTGCCCTGGATGATGTCCTGCGCCTGGCGCGAGGTGCCGCCGTAGGACTGGTCGATCTTCAGCGTCTGGCCCTTTTCCTTCTGCCAGTGGGCGACGAACAGCGGGTTGATTTCGGAGAACAGCTCGCGGCCCACGTCGTAGGTGGCGTTGAGCAGCGTCTGTTCGGCCGCCTGGGCGCCAGTGGGGGTGGCCAGCAGCAGAGTGGCTGTGACAGGCAGCAGGCCCAGCAGGGCACGACGGGAGAAACGGGAGCGGGATGGTTGCATGATCGGGAGAGGCACAGATGTGGATGGTGCGCATCATGCCACGCCCGTCCCGCAAAGTGCGCCATCCGGCTGTATTGTCAGACGCAAAACGCATGAGTTCATGCGTTTTGCGCATATGTCATGTGTACGGTGCGTGATGCCGGCCTGCAGGTGCGCCCGGTCGGTATACCGGGAACCCGCGGCCTGTCTGGCCGCCAGTGGGCAGCGGGGCCGGTGCCTTCAGGCAGGCTCAGGATCCTGCAGCAGCCCGGGCCTTCAGCGTCTGTCCCAGCGTCACCGGACTGGCTGCCGACCAGGCGATCAGGCATTCGATCACGCCCAGTGCCACCAGCAGCGGCATCGTGTGCGTCCAGCTGCCGACCCATTCGTACAGCACCCCCACGCCCAGCGGCCCGAGCACGGCCACCGAATAGCCGACGGTCTGTGCCATGCCGGACACGGCCGCCGCCTCCGCCGAATGCTCTGTCCGCGCCGCAAACAGCACCAGGCAGAGCGAGAAGATACCGGCCGTGCCCGCGCCGATCAGCGAGATCCACAGCCACATGCTGCCGGCGCCGCCCAGCCAGATGCCCAGCACGCCCCGCAGCGTCATCAGTGCCACGGTCAGCGCCAGTGTCTGGCGGGCGCGTCCACGCGCCGGGACGAACGACACGGCCACCACACCCAGCAGCGAGACGATCTGCAGCAGGGCACCCAGCGATCCTGCTCCCGCGGCCGAGATGCCTTTCTCGGCCAGCACCGAGGGCATGAAGGCGGCCAGTGCGTAGAAAATGAGGGACTGGATGCCCATGAACAGGCTGATCGTCCAGGCTGCCGGGATGCGCCAGACATTCGGCGTCGCGCCGGTGCCGGCCTGTGGCTGGCCACCATCGGGATGCGGATACCGGCTGACCCGCCACCAGCCCAGCATGGCCAGCCCGGCCGGCAGCACCCAGACGGCCAGTGGCAGTGGCCAGCCCTGCCAGTCGGCCAGGGGCACGGCAATGGCCGAGGCGATGCCCGACGAGATCAGCATGGCGGTGGTCATGCAGCCCACGACCAGGCCGATGCGGTCGGGCAGGTTGCGCTTGGCCAGGGCCGGCAGCAGTACGTTGCTCATGGCAATGGCGGCCGACATGAGCGCCGTGCCCAGAATGAGTGTGGGGGTCGAGGCAAAACCGGCCCGGACGCCCAGACCGATGATCAGCACCAGATGGGCGGCGATCAGTACCCGTTCCATGCCGAAACGCCGTGCCAGCCGCGAGGCCCAGGGCGAACAGAACGCAAAGGCCATCAGCGGCAGCGCGGTCACGAACCCCATCAGGCTGGCCGACAGGCCCAGACTGTCGCGGATCGGTCCCACCACGGGGCCGACCACGACGATGGGCGCGCGCAGGCTGGCGCCCAGCATGATGACGGCAAACAGCAGCAGCCAGACGGGCAGGGCGCGGTGCCCTGACGCCGTGGCTGGCTGCGGGGACATGCCTGCCGGTTCGCCGGCAGGCCGGGGCGGGATGCGGGACTGGCTGGACATCAGCCGCCCTGCACCGGTTCGCTCATGTTCATGTCGCCGTGCTCGGTCGTGGTTTCGGCGGCGTCCTGTGGCCAGGCGATGGACTGGTCGTGCAGCAGCTGGCGGATCAGGCGTTCGGTTTCGGCAATCTCCACGCGGGCGATGTCGATCAGCGCCTTGTTCTCGAAGATGCCGATGCTCGGGTCATAGGCCCTGGCAGCCACGGCCATGCCGTGACGGTTGCGGTGGAAGTACAGGTTGCCCACTTCCTCGGCCTTGGGCTTGGGCATGCCCAGGCACTCCAGGGCACGCTTGCCGCAGCGCACGGCCGAATCGAAGTTCTCGCGCACGATCTCGTTGGCGCCGGCATGCACCAGCTCATAGGTGTGCTGCGAGTCATAGGAGCGCGCCACGATCTTCATCGACGGGTTGATCTTGTGGGCAAACTCGACGATCTGCAGCGCCTGTTCCGGATTGTCGATGGCCACCACCAGCAGCTTCGCCTCGGCCAGGCCGGCCGTCAGCAGCATTTCCTGCCGGGCGGCATCGCCGAAGTAGGTTTCCACCCCGAAGCGCTTGTAGCCGGCCACCGTGGCGGCATTGTGGTCGATCACGGTGGTCTTGTAGCCGCAGGCCGTCAGCATGGCGTTGACCACGCGGCCGAAGCGGCCGTGGCCGGCGATGATGACCGGGTGTTTCTGCTCGATGTGGTCATCGGCCTGCTCGGGGCCGGCCGACTGGTAGGCCCGCGGCACGATCAGCTTGTCGTAGACGATGAACAGCAGCGGCGTGAACAGCATCGACAGCGCCACCACCAGCAGCAGCTTCTTGGCAATGGCCGAGGGCATGACGCCGTTGCTCTCGACCAGCGTGAGCAGCACGAAGCCGAATTCACCGGCCTGGGCCAGCGCCAGCGCGAACAGGCTGCGGTGCAGCCGCTTCAGGCGGAACATCAGGCCCAGCAGCCAGAGGATGGCGCCCTTGGCCACGATGACGGCCAGCGTCAGCCCCAGGATGGACCAGAGCTTGACATAGAGATAGTCCATGTCGATGCCGGCGCCCACCGTGATGAAGAAGAGCCCCAGCAGCAGCCCCTTGAATGGCTCGATGTTGCTTTCCAGCTCGTGACGGTACTCGCTGTTGGCCAGCACCACGCCGGCCAGGAAGGTGCCCAGCGCGGGGGAGAGGCCGATCAGCGACATCAGCACCGCAATGCCGATGACCAGCGCCAGCGACACGACGGTGAAGATCTCGCGCAGCCGGGCGGCGGCGATGTAGCGGAACACCGGGGCCGCCAGGAAGTGGCCGCCGACGATGATCATGCCGATCACCCCGAAGGTGATGCCGGCCTTCTGGTAGCCGGGCATGCCCGCCAGCAGGTTGATCGAATCCGAATGGTGGGCCACCTCGTCCACCTGGTGGCTCAGCTCGGGCAGGGCCAGCAGCGGCAGCAGCGCGAGCATCGGGATCACGGCTATATCCTGAAAGAGCAGCACCGAAAAGCACGCCTGGCCGCCCTGGCTGTTGAGCAGGTTCTTCTCGCCCAGCGTCTGCAGCACGATGGCGGTGGACGACATGGCCAGCACGCAGCCGGCGGCCACGCCCACCGTCCAGGGTTGCCCCACCAGCAGCGCAATGCCGGTGATGGCCGCAATGGTGAGGATCACCTGCAGGCCGCCCAGGCCCAGCAGCTTGTAGCGCAGCTGCCAGAGCTTGTGGGGCTCCAGTTCCAGCCCCACCAGAAACAGCATCAGCACCACGCCGAATTCGGCCACGTGCTGGATGCTTTCGGTTTCCTGCCCAACCAGGCCGAAGACCGGACCGATCAGGATGCCGGCAATCAGGTAGCCCAGTACCGAGCCCAGGCCCAGCCGTTTGGACAGCGGCACGGCAATGGCAGCCGAGATCAGGTAGATGAAGGCACTGAGCAACAGGGAGGTCATGCGAGAAGGTCCTGCGGAGCGGGCTGTGGGCGGGGCGAAGGGGCGCGCGGGAACGGGCACTGAAGCGGTGCCGGCGTGCTGCCCGCAGGGGCAGGTGACGGCAGGGCGCCGCAGGGCGGCCGCTCGCGGGCTGCGCAACATTCTAGCGATTATGCCGGGTGCACAGATCGACCGGCATCGACCGGCGGACGGCCGGTTGACATGGCCGGCAGTGGCGTGGGCTTTGCGACACGGCAGGCGGCCGATATGCCCGGAAACCGTTGCCCTTCGGGGGGCACCGGCATGTCCGATATGCGCCTGCCGCATGACAGGAGGCGTGGGCATGCACAGACCTGATGGTGCGATGGGCGGTATATTCGGGGGGACTGGATTTCCACACGATGGTGACGATGATCAAACCTTCCTTTGGTATAGACGAGGTGGTGGCGCAGCTGCGCGAACGCCGCAACAGTGCCCTGCGTGCCCGCCAGGGCAATGAAAGACCGCCGCTGCTGCCGTCGCGGCAGGTGCTGGCCGAGGTGGTCGGCGGGCTGGCGGCGGCGCTGTTTCCGCACCGCCTGGGGCGGCCCGATCTCTGTTCCGAGAACATCGACCACTATGTCGGCTACACGCTGGACATGGCGCTGTCGGCCCTGCACCAGCAGGTGCGGCGCGAGCTGATGTTCCGCTCCGGCTGTCAGGATCTGTGCGCCGACGAGAATGAACGGGCCGTGTCCGTCGTCCAGCGCTTCGGCCAGGCCCTGCCGCGGGTGCGCGAGCTGATCGACTCGGATGTCACCGCCGCCTACCAGGGCGACCCGGCCGCCGGCAGCAAGGACGAGGTGCTGATCTGCTACCCGGGCATCTGGGCGATGATCCACCACCGGCTGGCGCACCTGCTCTACAACGAAGGCATCACCCTCACGGCGCGCGTGATGGCCGAGCTGGCGCATTCGGCCACCGGCATCGACATCCATCCGGGCGCCCAGATCGGTGATCATTTCTTCATCGATCACGGCACGGGCGTGGTCATCGGTGAAACCGCCATCATCGGTCGCCAGGTGCGTCTCTATCAGGCCGTCACGCTGGGCGCCAAGCGCTTCAACGTCGAGGAGGACGGTTCACTGGTCAAGGGCGAGCCCCGCCATCCCATCCTGGAGGACGAGGTCGTCATCTATGCCGGCGCCACCGTGCTGGGGCGCGTCACCATCGGCCGTGGCTCGGTCATCGGCGGCAACGTCTGGCTCACCCGCTCGGTGCCGCCCGGCAGCATGGTCTCGCAGGCCGGTGCCGTTACCGCACCGGAAGTGGCCCAGGGGCGCATCCCCAACGATGCCGAGCTGTGGCGTGCCTTCGGCATCTGACATCGTGATTGCCGTTGCCTTCTGACGCCGCCTTTTGACAGCCGGGCGCTTCGGCCCGTGATGGGTCGGGCGCTCGTGGTCGACCCTGGCAATACGTGGCAGACATCCCGCATCCGACATGAGCATCCTGATCGATCATCTGAACAAGCGCTTCGGCGCTACCGTGGTCTGCGACGACATTTCTCTGGACATCCCGTCCGGCTCGCTGGTGGCACTGCTGGGGCCGTCCGGCTCGGGCAAGACCTCGCTGCTGCGCATCATCGCCGGGCTGGAACAGCCCGACAGTGGCCGCGTGCTCTTTCATGGCGCCGATGCCACCCATGCCGACCCGCAGGCGCGGGGCGTGGGCTTCGTGTTCCAGCACTACGCGCTGTTCAACCACATGACCATCTTCGAGAACGTGGCTTTCGGGTTGCGGGTCATGCCGCGCAGCCGCCGGCCGGCCGAGGCCGACATCCGCCGGCGGGTGCACACGCTGCTGGAACTGGTGCAGCTCGACTGGCTGGCCGACCGCTACCCGCAGCAGCTCTCCGGGGGCCAGCGCCAGCGCATCGCGCTGGCCCGGGCCCTGGCCGTGGAGCCGAAGGTGCTGCTGCTGGACGAGCCCTTCGGGGCGCTCGATGCCCAGGTGCGCAAGGAGCTGCGCCGCTGGCTGCGACGCCTGCATGACGAGATGCACGTCACCAGCGTGTTCGTCACCCACGACCAGGACGAGGCCATGGAGGTGGCCGACCGGGTGGTGGTGCTCAACCGCGGCCGCATCGAACAGACGGGCACGCCGGAAGAGGTCTACGACCGGCCTGCCACGCCGTTCGTGCTGAAGTTTCTGGGGGATGTGAACCTGTTCGAGGGGCACTTCGCGGCCGTGCATCCTGCTGGACAGGCGGCAGGCACACCGTTCGCAGGCGTTGCCATGAACGCCCGGACGGTGCAGGAACGGCAGGGAACCGCTGCGGAACCGGGGGCGCAGCAGAGTCAGGGGGCAGACACGAAGCAGGAGACGAACCGGACCGTCGTCTACGTTCGCCCCCACGAGATCGACGTGGTCGAGGGCCCCGGCCCCGGCACGCTGGCCGTGCAGTTCTCGCAGGCGTTCACCGTGGGGCCGCGCACGCGGCTGGAACTGAAGCGCCCGGACAACGGCAGCTTCATCGACGTGGAGCTGTCGCGCGAGGCCTGGCAGGCCCTGCAGCGCTGCCACGCCGTGCAGCGGGGCGACACCCTGCACCTGCGGGCGCGGCAGGAGACCCGCTTCGAGGCCGGTGCCGACTGGTCGGGTGCCCACGGGGCGCCGGCCGACCCCGCCGTCATGATCTGAGTGTCCGGGCGCCTGGGGTCGTCCGGGGCACAAACGGGGTAACGGGGTGGACCACCGTAGAGGCCGCCCCTTCTGCCAGACGCCGTGGACATGCCCAACGCAGGGATGGCTGGCCGCCTGTTCAAATCTGGAAATCGATCCCCGGCGTCTGCGTGGCCGCCTGTTCCACCACCTCGCGCGTCAGTGGCGAGGCAAAGGTCTCGATGAAATCGTACACGTAGCTGCGCAGGAAGGTGCCGCGCCGGAAGGCCAGCCGCGTCACATTCACCGGAAAGAGCTGGCCGGCATCGATGGCCCGCAGCCGTGTGTCGCGTTCTTCGTCGAAGGCAATCGACGCCACGATGCCGATGCCCAGTCCCAGCTCCACGTAGGTCTTGATCACATCGGCGTCCATGGCCGTCAGCACCACATTGGGTGACAGGCCACGGGCGTGGAAGGCATCGTCGATGCGCATACGGCCCGAGAAGCCCGGGCTGTAGGTGATCACCGGATAATCGGCCACCCGCTCCAGCGTCAGCGTCTCGTCATCGAGCAGCGGATGGCGCGGCGGCACGATCACACTGTGCGTCCAGCGATAGCAGGACAGCGTCACCAGCGGCTCGTACTCGGTCAGTGCCTCGGTGGCAATGCCGATGTCGGCCTCACCGTTGAGCAGCATTTCCGCCACCTGCTGGGGCGAACCCTGATGCAGCTCCAGCTGAACGTCCGGATAGCGGCGCCGGAAATCGTGCACCGCATCGGGCAGCGCGTAACGCGCCTGCGAATGGGTGGCGGCAATGCTCAGCTTGCCGGCCGACTGGCGGGCGTATTCCTCACCCACCCGCAGCAGGTTCTCGGCCCCCGCCAGAATGCCCTCGATGACGGGCAGCGCCACGGCCCCGGCCTGGGTCAGTGAAGTCAGCCGCTTGCCGGCCCGCACGAACAGCTCGAAGCCCAGTTCCTGTTCCAGTTCGCGAATCTGGCGGCTCACGCCGGGCTGCGACGTGTGCAGCGCCCGCGCCACTTCCGTGAGATTGAAGCCGCGGCGCGCGGCCTCGCGAACGGAACGCAATTGCTGGAGATTCATGGTGCCGTGTCAGAGAGTGTCACAATGGCACCGATGATAGACGCTCGCCCGGCGTCATTTTGCGCGAAAGCTGCGGAAACGGCCCCATGACAGCCGTAAAACGGCACCGAAAGGGCTGTTACTGCCCAGCCTGCATGCAAGGACATGCGGAAATGGCATAACAGCCGTGATAATGCCTATCGTTCAGTGTCCGGGCGTGTTCATCCGATACCTCCGGCTTTCATTCAACGGTGGGACCGCCCGGCCTTACGGCCTTCGCCGCCAGGACGAAGGGCGCAGTTCACTGATGATGACCCCTGCCACGATCAGCGCAGCGCCCAGCAGGGCCATGGCAGGGAGGCGATCTCCCGCCAGTCGCCCGAATACGCCGCCCCAGACCGGCTCGCCGGCGTAGATGACGGTGGCACGCGTGGGAGAGACCGACTTCTGCGCCCAGTTCATGGTCAGCTGGATGACGGCGCTGGCAGCGCCCAGCCCCAGGACGCTGCCGGTGAGCACCCAGGAAAAGACGGGTACCTGTTCGCCCGCGGCCGGCACCAGCAGCAGCGAGAGCACCCCGCCCACCAGCAGCTGCACGACGGTGACCCGCCGGCTGTCCACCGAGCCGGCAAACCGGCCGATGAGAATGATCTCCGCAGCAATGGCCACGGCGCTGCCCAGCGTTGCCAGTTCGCCGATGCTCAGGGAAAGGGCGCCAGTCTGTGGACCGGCCAGCAGAATCAGGCCGGCAAAGGCGCAACCGATGCCCAGCCAGCTCATCAGGTGGGGTGGGCGTCGCAGGACGGCCCACTGCAGCAGGGGCACGATCGGAACGTACAGCGCCGTGATGAAGGCAGACTGGCTGACGGAGATGGTCTGCAGTCCCCAGGTCTGCAGACCATAGCCGCCAACGATGGATATGCCGACGAGCACACCGGCCATCAGCTCGCGCAAGGTCAGTCCCCCCAGTGCGCGACGAAACACCAGGGCCATCATCAGTCCCGCCGTCACGAAGCGGAGCCCAACGAAAAACAGGGGGCCGGAATGGTGCAGGGCGGCGTGAATGATCAGAAAGGTCGCGCCCCACACCACCGTGATGGCAATGAGCGCCAGTTCCTGGCGGGAAAAGGATAGCGTGATCGGGTGGTGCATGGGGGAAACGGAACAGGAAACAGGCCGCACTATACCCTGAAAGACCCCCTACAGAAGCACGTGCACAGCCGGTGCGTGCCGTTGCGCGAGGACGAACGGGTCCATGCCATGCGCTGGGGGATGCACGTCCGGGCGACGACAAAAAACCCCGCCTTCGTGTGAAGGTCGGGGTTGTCGGGAGGATCGGGAAAGCCGGAGACATCCGGCCATTCATGAATCAGAACCGGAACGAAGCCGGCGCGTTGCCTCCCCGGGTGGCGCCCGGGTCGATGCGCTGGCCGCCGGCCGGACGCACCTCGCTGGCATCGATGATGCGCACCGGCTGATGGAAGCTGGCGCTGCCCTGCAGGGAATCTTCGGGGGCCAGACTGGCCGAGGCCGGATACTGGTAGGTGGCGGGCAGTTCAGATTCGCGCGGATACTGCGCCGAATCCAGCAGCTTGTTCCAGGCATTCACCTCGTAGCCCACGCTGCGCTGCTCGCCCACCTTGATGGCCGGAAAGCCATTGCCGGTGAAGCCCAGCGCCTTGAAGCGCTCGAAGTCGGCATGCGTCATCACCTTCCATTCCTGGAAGGGGATGCCACGCTGGCGCAGATGGGCGGCCGCCAGGCCACAGGGCTGACAGTCCTTCGCCACGAACAGCGCCACCGGGCTGGCCTTGGCGGCCTGGCGCAGCGCCTGCGGGAAATGGATGGTCGGGTCTTCCGCCGGTCGCGCCATGGGCGTGACGGTCATGCCGCCCGGGCGACGCATCGGCTGCGCGTCTTCCGAGGGCGGATGATCACCATAAACGACGTTGCCGTTCGGGTCGGTCCATTTGTAGGTGGCGGCGGCGGCCGGCTGTGCTGCCAGGCCACAGGCCGTCGCCACAAGCAGGATTGCCGGAAAAACCTTCATGTCGCTCCTTGAGCCTCGCGGGGATGGGTTGCCTATGCTTCCACCATCCCATTATGCCGAAGCAGGGCATCCAGTTCGGGGGCCCGACCTCTGAACGCCCTGAAAGAGTCGATGGCCGGTCGGCTGCCGCCTGCCGAGAGTATCTCCTGCAGGAAACGCTGGCCCACCGCCGGGTTGAACAGCCCTTCTTCCTCGAAGGCGGCATAGCAGTCGGCCGACAGCACCTCGGCCCACTTGTAGCTGTAGTAGCCTGCCGCATAGCCGCCGGCAAAGATGTGGCTGAAGCTGTTCTGGAAGCGGTTGAAGGTGGGCGGCAGCAGCACCGCCACCTCCTGGCGCACGGCATCCAGGATGCGCTGCACCGGATTGGCCTCGCCGGCGGCCAGTGCCTGCGCCGCCTGCTGGTGCAGCAGCATGTCGAACAGCGAGAACTCGATCTGCCGCAGCGTCTGCAGCCCGGCCTGGAAGTTGCGTGCCGCCAGCATCCGGTCGAACAGCGCCTTCGGCATGGGCTCGCCAGTCTTCACGTGGTGGGTCATCGATTCGACGATCTCCCATTCCCAGGCCCAGTTCTCCATGAACTGGCTGGGCAGCTCCACCGCATCCCATTCCACACCGGAAATGCCCGACACCGCCAGCGCATCCACCTGCGTCAGCATGTGGTGCAGCCCGTGGCCGAATTCGTGGAAGAGGGTGGTGACATCGTCGTGCGTGAGCAGCGCGGGCTGCCCGTCGACTGGCGCCTGGAAATTGCAGACCAGATAGGCCACCGGCGTCTGCAGCCGGCCGTTCTCGTGCTGGCGGCCGCGGCAGTCATTCATCCAGGCGCCCGGCTGCTTGGCCTCGCGCGCATACAGGTCCAGGTAGAACTGGCCCAGCAGCTCACCGTTGCGGGTGATGCGGTAGAAGCGTACGTCCGGATGCCAGCCCTCGGCCTGGTCCTCGCCGATCTGCACGCCGAACAAACGCTCCACCAGCCCGAACAGGCCAGCCAGCACGCGCGGCAGCGCAAAATACTGCTTCACCTCATTGTCCGAGAAGGCATAGCGTTCCTGCTTGAGTGCCTCGCTGGCATAGGCCGTATCCCAGGCCTGCAGCTCGGGCAGGCCGAGTTTTTCGGCGGCAAAGGCGCGCAGCTCGGCCAGATCCCTTTCGGCAAAGGGGCGGGCACGCACGGCCATGTCGCGCAGAAACTGCTCGACCTGTGCCGGGGTGTCGGCCATCTTCGGCACCAGCGACAGGTGGGCATAGCTGTCCAGTCCCAGCAGCTTCGCCTTTTCCTCGCGCAGACGCAGGATCTGCTGGATCAGTGCCGTGTTGTCCTGGGCGCTGCCTTCGGCGGCCCGGGTGGCGTAGGCACGGTACATCGTCTCGCGCAGTGAACGGTCGTGCGCGTACTGGATGACGGGGAAGTACGACGGGAACTGCAGCGTGAAGCGCCAGCCCTGCTTTTCATGCCGTTCGGCATCGGCCCGGGCAGCGGCCACCGCGTCGTCGGGCAGGCCGGCCAGCCGGGCACGGCCTTCTTCCGTGTCCGGGATCAGCAGCTCGAAGGCATTGGTGGCATCCAGCACGTTTTCCGAGAACTTCTGCTGCAGGGCCGCCAGCTCTTCCTGGATGGCTGCAAAGCGCTCACGGGCCGGCGACTTCAGCTCGGCGCCGCTCAGCGTGAAATCGCGCACTTCGTGATCGATGGCCGTCTGGCGGGCAGCATCCAGCGCTGCATGGGCCGGACTGGCCCGGAAGGCCCGGTACTTGTCGAAGAGTGCCTGGTTCTGGCCCAGCCGGGTCCAGAACTCCACCACGCGGGGCAGGTTCTGGTTGAAGGTCTCGCGCAGCGCGGGCGTGTCCATCACCGAATTCAGGTGCTGCACGATGCCCCAGGCGTGGCCCAGCCGCTCGGTGGCCTGCTGCAGCGGCAGTACGAAGCCCTCCCAGGTCAGCGGCGCTTCGGGGGCCGTGACATGGGCCAGCGCCTGTTCGGCATCGGCCAATAGCACATCCAGCGCCGGCGAGACGTGTTCCGGTTTGATGGCCGTGAAGTGCGGCAGCCGCGACGGGCCGGCCAGCAGCGGGTTGGTGGTTGTGCTGGAAGCCTCGGCGGCGTGTCCGGACCTGGCGGAAACGTCCGCGGAAGAAACGTGGGAAGCTGTATGGGTATCGGTCTTGCCGGAAGAAGAAGCAGTGGTCATGTCAGGGAACGGGGAAATGAGTCTTCAGTGCGACGGAAGGGCGCAATGGGGCATGTGCAGCCCCGTGGGTACGGCGCCGCCCGTCAAGGGATGGGCCTCATGCAGGTCATGGCTGAAGATAGGGACGCCCCACGCCAAAGGCAACCGGGGCTGTTGTCATGAGACACCAGACGGTAGCGCTGCGGGGGCACCCGAGTTGCAGGCAGAGCGCCCCCGGGAGCCGTGGGGCCCTGACAGTGGCGCCTCGCTGGCTGTGGCGTGATGCTCCTTTGGCCGTGGTGTGCCTTGACGGTTCAGTGAGCCAGCCCCAGCTGCCGGCGGGCCGCGGTGATGGTGTTCTGCAGCAGCATGGCAATGGTCATCGGCCCCACGCCACCCGGCACCGGGGTGATCCAGCCGGCCACGTCCTTTGCGCCCTCGAAGTCCACGTCACCGGCCAGCTTGCCATCCGGCAGGCGGTTGATGCCCACGTCGATCACCACTGCGCCCGGCTTGATCATGTCGGCCGTGATCATCCGGGGGCGGCCCACGGCCACCACCAGAATGTCGGCGCGTCGTGTCTGGGCGGCCAGGTCGCGCGTCTTGCTGTTGCACAGCGTGACGGTGGCGCCCGCCTGCAGCAGCAGGTGCAGCTGCGGCTTGCCCACCAGATTGCTGGCCCCCACGATCACCGCTTCGGCGCCGCGCAGGGGTACGCCGGTGGTTTCCAGCAGGCGCATCACGCCCAGCGGCGTGCAGGGCACCAGCTGCGGTGCGCCGGTCATCAGCGCCCCGGCATTGGCCACGTGAAAACCGTCCACGTCCTTGACGGGGGAGATGGCCTCGATCACCCGGCGGGTATCGATATGGGCCGGCAGCGGCAGCTGCACCAGAATGCCATGCACGGCTGGATCGTGGTTCAGCCGGTCGAGCAGTGCCAGCAGGTCGGCCTCGCTGGTGCTTTCGGGCAGATGCTCGCTCACCGAATGAAAGCCCGCTGCCTCACAGGCGCGGATCTTGTTGCGCACATAGACCTGGGAAGCAGCCGAATCGCCCACCAGAATCACGGCCAGTCCCGGACGCTGGCCGGTGGCAGCCAGAATCCGTTCGGCCGCCAGGCGGACCTCTTCTCGAACCTGTGCGGAGATGGCCTTGCCATCGATCAGTCGTGCAGTCATGGGGAAGTGCTTCCTCGGGCAGGGATGAACAATGAGCCTGAATCGTACCCGGAAGGCTGCGAACATGCCTGCTCACCCCGTTTATATGTTAAATAGCGTTAACTGGTAGCTCGTCAAGTAATTTTTGCCCGAAACGACTTGCGCCCCCTGCCAAAAACTGGTTATTATCCCATTTATCGACTGATTGCGATTCCACGGGGGTATAGCTCAGCTGGGAGAGCGCTTGCATGGCATGCAAGAGGTCAGCGGTTCGATCCCGCTTACCTCCACCAG
>ERZ772967.350-NODE-350-length-38896-cov-28.926727_pt1 | contig 38896 bp, 31 predicted proteins | sample MGYA00511677_ERZ772967 | MGnify/ENA primary metagenome ERZ772967 (study PRJEB29015, sample SAMEA2737931) | human oral metagenome | biome: human oral; feature: human-associated habitat; material: dental | place: China | collected 2146 ...
CCGGCTCCCTCGCCGAAGCCCACCGACCCGGCTCCCTCGCCGAAGCCCACCGACCCGGCTCCCTCGCCGAGCCCCACGGATCCGGCTCCCTCGCCGAAGCCCACCGACCCGGCTCCCTCGCCGAAGCCCACCGACCCGGCTCCCTCGCCGAAGCCCACCGACCCGGCTCCCTCGCCGAAGCCCACCGACCCGGCTCCCTCACCGGAGCCGACGCCGAACCCCTCGCCCAGCAACCCGACGCCCAAGCCTCCGGCAGACAACAGCCAGAAGCCGATCGCGGATCCCTGCCTGGCCGATGACGCCTGCAACCTCTACTTCGCCGACCAGTTCCCGGCTTCCATCGCAAAGCTCGGCATGAAGATCCCTGCAGGCGGCGAGGTCATCGCGGGTGACTGGGACGGCGACGGCGTTTCGACCGTCGCAATCCGCAACGGCGAGAACTACACCTTCTACGATTCCAACCGGTCTGACGCGAAGACCACCGCTGCGACCTTCCCCGGGACGGGATCGGGCCAGGTGCTCGTGGCCGACTTCAACGGCGACAAGAAGGATGACATCGCCGTCAAGAACGGCAACGTCTTCTCGATCAAGTACAACGCCACGGCCTCGGGCGCGGCCGACATCACCGTTCCCTACGGCAAGGCTTCGGATCGCGGCCTCGCGGGCGACTGGGACGGCGACGGCAAGGCCACCCTCGGCGTCCGCCGCGGGTACACCAACCTTCTTCGCGACACCCTGACGGGCGGCGAGGCCGATCGCACCTTCGCCTACGGGCGCAGCGACGACGTCGCCTTCGTCGGCGATTGGAACGGCGACGGCAAGGACACCGTGTCCGTCCGCCGCGGCGCAACCCTGTTCGTGAAGAACGACCTCTCTGGAGGCGACGCGGACACGTCCTTCGTCTACGGGCGGGCCAGTGACAAGCTCGTCGTGGGCGACTGGACCGGCGCGGGCAAGGACACCGTGGCCGCCGTCCGCAAGCAAGAAAAGGGCGGCCTTGGCTGAGTGACGCTGAGTGACGCCTCGTCGTGGGGCGGGTGCGGCGTCGTCTGACGGCACGCTGCGCCCGCCCCGCGGCATGTCGGCTGTTGTCCGACGGCAGGCCGGCCTCCCAGACGCGCCGACCTCGAACCGATATCGTCCGCGCCAGATGCGTACAAGCCTGTCGTCACCGGCATGACTTGCGAGCACTGCGTTTCAGTCCGCGCCAGACGTGTACAGGCGTGTCCCTCGCGCGGGCGCATCCGCCTAGTTGAAAGTCAGGTCAGCGGCGGCGGTTGAGTCACGAACTCATCCGCCGCCGCTGCCTCTCTATCGGCTGTCTCCAGTTCTATCGGCCGTCTCCATCCGCCTCCCTATCTGCGCTCGCAGGCGACGCCGTCGTTGTCCCTATCCAAACCGGGCCGATATCCAGGTTGGCCTCTGTAAAGGGGCGCCGCCCCCGCGGCCCGCGCCGCTGCGCAATTTGGGTAGTACGCCGATCCGCCTGACGAGCGGCCCGGCCCGTACCCGGAGCCGCCGGACGAATCGGAGCCGCCGGACGCCCCCGAAGCGCCCGACGCTCCTGCACCGCTCGAAGCCCCGGAATCGCCTGCCGTTCCCGAACCACCGGAAGCCTGCGTCACCGCGGACGACCGCTGGGAATTTTGGGACGCCTGCTTCGCATTGTCCAGCTGAGACTTGCAAGAATCCCGCTCGCTCGTCAGAGTCGAAACCCGTGTGGAAAGCTCGGAAACGCGCTTCGAGTTCGACTTCTGCGCTTCCACCTCCTGCTCCAGCGTCGATTTTTCATTGCGCAGATCCTTCAGCTCTTGCCGGGCCGAATTCAGATCCTGTTCAACGGCCGCCGACCGCGTCTGGAGCTGCTGGAACTGCGGCGAATCGGTGACGTCGCCCTGGGAGTGAATCCCATATCCGAATAGGAATCCCAGCGCCACGAGTCCGCCGCGCGCGGCCCAGCGCTTCGCCTTCTGGCGGGACGCCGAATCCGCCGATCCAAGCCCTTGCGGGGGAATGCCGGCCTGGTTGAACTCGCCTGCTTGCCCCGGCGTCGCCGCTTGTCTGAGCGCGCCGACGTCGCCCGCCGCCGGAAGGCCTTCGGCCGCCTCCCAGGCGCCGTAGGGGGAAGAATTGTATTGACCTTCGGTCATGGTGCTGCCTCCATCGTCTTAAGTCGCTTCAACGCCGTAGCGACCACCAAGCATTACGATCCGTGGTAAGCCGAATCGCAGAGAGATTTTACCAGCTCGAAAGCTATTGAACCGCAGGAAACGCCCTCTTTCCGACTGAAACTTCAGGCGAAAGGCGACCTTCTGCCGTTGGATGCCCGAGATAGAATCAGAGCGTGCAAGGAAAGGGTCTTCTACATTTTGCCGAAGGCGAGCGGGCCGCAGCTCTCGGCAGGATCGATATGCGGTATCAAGCGAAACTGGGCCAATTTTTCACACCCGCACCTACCGCCGAGTTTATCGCTTTGATGGCGAAGCTCCCTTCGAAAGGAGTGCTTCGGGTGCTTGACCCGGGAGCAGGTTCAGGCATGCTTTCTGCCGCTCTCGTTGCCAGAATCCTCCGCGAGCGCAGTGAGTTGAAGGTCGACATAATGGCGATTGAGTGCGATTCGACAATCGTCCCTCACTTGGAAGCGACGCTGTGTGAGTGCGAAGCAGCAGGACAGGGTCGAGTCACAACTCAAGTAATCCAAGCTGATTTCATTTTTGATTCTACGGGTTTGGCCCCTCGTCTTGATCTGGAAAATCGATTCGATCTGGTTATCGAAAATCCTCCATACGGCAAATTAGGAACCTCAAGTCCATATCGCAAAGCTCTTAGAGCAACGGGCATCGACATCCCCAATCTTTACGCTGCGTTTCTTTCGCTGTCGGTGGCGGCACTCAAACAGCACGGACAACTTGTAGCCATCACACCACGATCTTTCTTCAACGGACCGTACTTCAGCGCCTTTCGCTCCCAGTTCCTCAACTCTCTAGCCTTAAAACGAATACACGTATTCGATTCACGCGCCACGCTATTCGCGGATGCTGACGTCCTCCAGGAAAATGTCATACTTTCTGGAACGCGTAATGGAATTCAAGACCAAGTGAAACTGTCAATCAGCCGTGACCACACTGATAAAGTTCAGGCACGCACAGTCCCTTATAACGACGTAGTTTTTCCAAACGACCCGCATAAGTTCATCCGTCTGAATACCCATGAGGAGGACACTGCAACTGCCGAATTCGTACTGTCTCTTCCCTGCACACTTGCCGACCTTGGGATTCAAGTCTCGACGGGACGGGTCGTGGATTTCCGCTCCCGTCACGCCTTGAGCGACGTCGAGCTGCCCGGAACATCACCATTGGTCTATCCCGGAAATCTCAGAAACGGAAGAATCGCTTGGCCACGCACTATTCGCAAACCCCAATGGTTCAATCCGCTAAACCCAAAGGATCATAAACTACTGATGCCAGAGGGTTGGTATACGGTCGTCAAACGTTTTACGTCAAAGGAAGAGTCACGAAGAATCGTCGCATCTAGCTGGTCCCCCGCGGAGTACCCGGGACCTGTCGCCTTCGAAAACCATCTCAACGTTTTCCACGCCAATGGGCGAGGGCTTGACAAAGATCTAGCCAAGGGTTTGGCCTTGTGGCTAAATTCGTCGCTGATTGAGAACTTCTTTCGAACTTTTTCCGGACATACCCAGGTCAATGCAACCGACCTTCGTTCCTTTCGTTTTCCCGAGCTTGCCGCTCTCCGCGATTTAGGCCGCACGGAGACAATGACCCAGAACGAGCTCGACAAACTCGTCATGAAGCGAGTATCCAAATGAACAGTTTAGCGGACGATTCTTACGATCGAATCCAAGACGCGAGGCTCATCTTAGAGTCCCTCGGCATGGATGCGGAGCGAAGCAACGAACGCTCTGCTCTTGTATTCCTTGCTCTTGCCAATTTGACGCCGAAACAGAGCTGGCGCGAAGCCGACAACCCGTTGCTCGGCACACGGGCGATCATGAATTTCATTCGTGATGAGTACGGGAAAGCGTACGCGCCAAACACGCGCGAGACAATTCGTCGCTTCACGCTCCATCAGTTCGTCGAAGCCCATTTGACAGTGCAGAATCCGGACGATCCCGCTCGTCCAGTCAACTCTCCCAAGTGGAACTACCAGCTCACCGTCGAGGCCCTCGAAACCATCCGTGCGTACGACACAGATAAGTGGGACACTGCGCTGGATTCCTACCTGGAGAAGCTTCCGGGTCTTCTCGTCCGTTATCAAGCTGAACGGGAAATGATACGGATCCCGCTTATCCTCCCTAACGGATCGACATTTACCCTCACCCCAGGCGGTCAAAACGTCCTCCTCAAAGCAATGATCGAGGAATTCTGTCCTCGATTCACTCCCGACGGAACGGTTCTTTACATAGGCGACGCAGGAAGTAAATGGGCGTTGTTCGAGCAGAGCACTCTGACGTCACTCGGAGTGACCGTCGATATGCGTGGGAAGATGCCGGACCTGATTGTGCATCTGCCAAACGTCAACTGGCTCGTCCTTCTAGAAGCTGTCACTTCACACGGACCAGTCGATTCAAAACGTCGAAATGAACTTGCCGAACTTTTCTGCAACTCGACTGCGGGGCTCGTCTACGTATCCTGTTTTCAAGATCGCTCTGAGTACCGCAAGTACGCCGAAAAAATCGCGTGGGAAACTGAAGTTTGGTGCGCAGACAATCCCACGCATATGATCCATTACAATGGATCCCGTTTCTTGGGACCTTATCAATAACAATGACCCCAAAACATTAAATGCCAACCTCGGCCCTAGAGCAATCGCACTCAGTAAGACCTCGCCAACCGGAACCGACTGGCGGACCCCGAGGAACCGGCCGACGGGCTCCGAGACCCTTTCCTCCGGACAGTCTCTTACCCCCGCACCGCCTCGATGAGCTTGAGGATCATCTGCGGGCCGCCCGAGTGGAGGCCGTCGTGGTGGAGCGTGTCGGAAACCAGCGTGCGGAAGCCGGCAAGGCGCGCCGTCTCCATCGAGATCGAGTAGGGCACGAACATGTCCTGTTTGTACACCCAGGCGGCCGCGGGAACCCTGTGCGCCGCCGTCGCGTTGTATGCCGTGAGAGTCCTGTGAGCCGCGGTTACGTTGTGCGCCGACGAAGTCTCGTGCCCGGTGGCAAACCTGTCCGCTGCGGCAGCCCCGCGCCCGGCCGCAGCCCCGCGCCCGGCCGCAGCCCCGTCCGCACCTAAAGCTTCGGCGTCGTGGAGGCGAGACGACGAGGAATTCGCCGCGAGGGCTTCGGCGTCGTAGAGACGACGCAGCGAGGGGTCGGCGGCCAGGGCGTCGGCCGCGTCGGCGATGGGCGCGAGCGCCGGATCCTCGCGCATCTGCCACGGATACATGTGCTCGCCGGTGAAGCGGAAGCCGCGGCCCTCGGCCTCCAGCTCCGATTCGGCTGCGGCCCCGGCGGCGACGTCGGGCAGGCGGAACTGCGGGAACTCGCCGCGGACGCGGTCGGCGCTCCACGCCGTGGCGCCGGTGGAGGCCTGGGCGTAGATCGCCTCGTGCATCACGCCGTACAGCGGACTGGGCGCGAGCGAAACCTGCGCCCCTATCCGATTGAGGAACTGCGGGCGCAGTCGGCGCGCCCCCCGCACGGTCCAGAACGGGTCTTCAAGCAGAAAATGCACCTGCTCCAGCCCGTAGGAGCGGCCGAGGCAGATGCCGATCTGGCGGAATCGGGCGGGCGTGAGCCGCTCGCCGGTCGGGAGGCGCTCTTCGACGTCGGCCAAGTGCTTGGCCACGCTCCACGCGATCGGCTCGTCGCCGGGGTACCGGTCGAAAAACTCGCGGTTGCGCACGTCGGTTTGGGCGTAGGTCAGCCGGTAGACATCGTCGGCGTGCCTGTCGACCGACGGAAGCCCGGCGGTGACGAAAGCCTCGAACAGACCTTGCGGCGCTTGGGAAAGGTAGGCGGTGACGACGAAGCCTCCGAAGCTCTGGCCGAGCACCGCCCAAGGTTCGCCGCCGAAGGCGAGGCGGAGGTCCTCGGCGTCGGCGGCTATGGAATCCTGGCGGAAACAGGAGATGAAGGCGGCTTGCACGGGGGCGGGCCCGACGGCGGAAACGGCCTGGGCTTCGATGGGATGCGAGCGGCCGGTGCCCCGCTCGTCAAGCAGGACCACGCGGTAATGGTTGAGCGCGGTGTCGAGCCACGAACCGATCGGCGCCATTCTAGGGCCGCCGAATCCGGGCCCTCCCTGAAAGTAAACGAGTCGCGGCAGCCTCTCATTGCCGTGCCTCACGTATTCGCGGGCGAAGACCTCGATCTTCTCCGGGATCGCCGCCGCTTCGTCCGCGGCGAAACGAGACAAGGCCCCGAAGCGATCAAGCGGAACCGAAAGCGAGTGCTCGATCATTGTGTGCCCCGGCAAGCTGAACGTCGCGTCGTACATGGCCCGAGTCTAATCCGCCCGCCTGTGAACATCGCGTCATTTCGGCTGAAAACGGACGGCCTAAACGGCAAGCGTTTTCGGACGGACAGGGGCAGACGTGTCGATGCGACAACACTGGAACACCAGGATCGTTGAAAAGCTGAGCATGCCGCGCGGCAAAGGTTTGCGCACCGGCGATCATCGAGGGCGGCGCCGACCGCCGCCGGGGCGAACAGCTTCGCGGTGCGGTTCGCTGCGCGAAGCATTATCATAGAGGCGTTTGTTTTCCGACGTCGCAGTGCGGGTTGTCCCAAAGAAGCGCGGGTGTGCCAAAGAGCGGTGCAGGCGTCCTGAATGAAGGCGGTTCCTATGGCAATGCCGAGTCCCAGCTACACCGTTACCCTTCGTGTGAGCGTTCCCGCCCACCCGCGGGCCACGCAGCACCTCGTCGAGGCGGTTGCGGACGCCGGCGGCCTCGTGACGGGAATCGACACGGTCGAGTCGCTGGAGAAGCATCTGATCGTCTCCGTCACCTGTGACTGCGTCAACACCGCCCATGTCCAGGAGGTTCGGGGCAACATCGAGATGATGGTCGGAACCGTCGTCGAAGAGGTCTCCGACGCCACGATGCAGGCGCACATCGGCGGCAAGATCTCGGTGGAGCTGAAGAATCCCCTTCGCACCCGGCAGGATCTCGCCCGCGTCTACACGCCCGGCGTCGCGCGCGTGTGCAAGGCGATCCACAAGAACACGGCCGAGGCGCGGCGCCTGACCGTCAAGGGAAACGCCGTCGCGGTGGTCACCGACGGAACCGCCGTCCTCGGCCTCGGCGACATCGGCCCCGAGGCGGCCCTTCCGGTCATGGAGGGCAAGGCGGCCCTGTTCAAGCGATTCGGCGACGTCGACGCGTGGCCCGTGTGCCTCGACACCAAGGACACCGAGGAGATCATCTCCATCGTCAAGGCCATTGCCCCGGTCTACGGCGGCATCAACCTGGAAGACATCTCGGCGCCCCGGTGCTTCGAAATCGAGGAGCGCCTGCGCGAGGAGCTCGACATCCCGGTGTTCCACGACGATCAGCACGGAACCGCGATCGTCACCCTCTCGGCGCTCATCAACGCCCTCAAGCTCGTCGGCAAGCGCATCGAAGACGCGCGGATCGTCGTCTCCGGCGTCGGCGCAGCGGGCTCGGCGATCATCCGTCTCCTCATGCTCCACGGGGCGACCGACGTCATCGGCTGCGGCCGCAACGGCGCCCTCGGCCCCTTCCGCGAAGAGGCGAACCCCCACCGCAATTGGCTGGCGCAAAACACCAATCCGCGCGGCTTTCAAGGATCGCTCAAGGAGGCGCTCGCCGGCGCGGACGTGCTGATCGGCGTCTCCTCGGGCAACATCCTCACCGGGGACGACATCGCCGCGATGGCCGACGACGCAATCGTCTTCGCCATGGCCAACCCGACGCCGGAAGTCGACCCCATCGCCGCGGGCCGCCACGCCGCCATCGTCGCCACCGGCCGCTCCGACTTCCCGAACCAGATCAACAACGTCCTCGTCTTCCCCGGCCTCTTCCGGGGAATGCTCGACGCCGGCGCATCGAAGATCGACGATGAAATGCTCCGCCAGGCGGCCATCGCAGTGGCCGACGTCGTCAGCGACGAGGAGCGCAACTCCAACTACATCATCCCCGGCGTGTTCGACCCCCGCGTGGTCGACAAGGTGGCCGACGCCGTGGTCAGGTACGTCACGGGCAAGGAACCGCGCCACAAGAAGAAGGCCAAGCGGGACAATCCGGGCAAGGCCAAGTAGGGGCCGCTCTTTCGCGCGAACCCGCGCCATTCCGGCCCCGTCGACGCCGAGCACTCCGCCGGACCGCGTCTTTTCGCGAAACTGGACCGAGCGCCTTTTCGCGAAACTGGACCGAGCGCCTTTTCGCGAAACTGGACCGAGCGTCTTTTCGCGAAACTGGACCGAGCGCCTCCTCGCAATGGACGCTTTTGCATATGGGCCTCTCGCCCCCTTCCCCTTGCTAGTAAGGTACTGCTACCCTGACCCTACCTACCTTTCATCGCGCCGGAAACGGCACTCGGCATCACAGGGAGAGAAGTATGACATCTCGCCTCTCGCGCGTTCTTGCAGCGCTTCTTCTTACGCTGACAACGTTTTTGTCGGCGTGTTCCTCGGACTCGAAAGACGCGACGTCGTCGGACGGGGCATCGAACTCCTCGGGAGCGGAATCCGGGACCTGGCCTCGGAAAATCAAGCATGAAAAAGGGGAGCTGACGCTCAAAAGCAAACCGAAGAGAATCGTGTCGACGTCGGTGACCCTCACGGGGACCCTTCTGGCGATCGACGCTCCGGTCAAGGCCTCGGCCGCCACGACCCCGTCGAACATAACCGACGACAAAGGCTTCTTCTCCCAGTGGTCCTCCATCGCCAAGAAAAAAGGCGTCGACGTCCTCTACCCCAACCTCAAATTCGACAAGGAGGCGCTCATTGCGGCCAATCCCGACCTCGTGGTCATCGCGAGCTCGGGAGCGGACAGCGCCATCGACCATTACAAGGAGATAGCCGCCCAGTACCCGACGATCGTCGTCGACTATTCGAAGCAAACGTGGCAAGAGCTGTCGAAGCAACTCGGGGAAGCCACCGGTCAGGAGGCCAACGCCAAGAAAGCGACCGCGGACTTCGACAAGTACGTCGCCGACGCCGCCAAAAAGATCAAGGCGCCCGAGGGCGACGCCGCCGTCGTCTCCTACAACGGCCCGGGCAAGGAGCAGGGCGTGGCCAAGAAGAGCGGGCCGCAGAGCAAACTCTTGGAAAAGCTCGGCTTCAAGATCGTCGAGGCGCCCGCCGACCTCGAAGCGAGGAAGGACAAGCGCGGCGATTTCTCCTTTATCACGCATGAGAACCTGACGAAGGCCGTCAATCCCCAGACCGTCTTCCTTCTGACGGGAGACGAGAAGACTGAGTCCTCCTTCCTGGCCGACCCGGTGGTCGCCAACATGCCGGCGGTCAAATCGAAGCAGGTCTACGGGCTCGGCCCCACGTCGTTCAGGATCGACTATTACTCGGGCAAGCAAATGATCGACGCCGTCGTCAAGCGATTCGGTGGCTGACGGGCGCGCTGTGGCCGAGGCCTTCGGGGCCGGTGGGAAACGCAAATCCGACGTCGGCCCCGAAAGCGAGCAGAAACTGGAGGGGGCGCGCGGATCCGACATCCTCCGCACAGGCAGGCCCCGAGGCCTCCGAGCCTTCGGCCTGCTGCCTTGGGCGGCGCTGTCGACCGGCCTGCTCGCCGCGCTTGCCGCCGCGAGCATCGCGACAGGCTCGCGGCTCGTGCCGCTGCCCGAGGTCTGGGACGCGCTTTTCGACTTCGACCCGAAGAACGACGCCCACCTGGTGGTGCGCGAACTCAGACTTCCGCGCACATTCGCGGCGATCATGGCCGGCGCATGCCTGGGCTTGGCCGGGGCGCTCGCGCAATCGCTGACGCGCAACCCTCTGGCCGAGCCGGGAACCCTCGGCATCAGCCAGGGCGCGGCCTCCGGGGTGATCGTCGGCCTGTTCTTCACGAGCGCTTCGCACGTGGCCGTCTACGTCTGGTTCGCTTTCATCGGCGCCGCGCTGACCGGGGCTCTGGTTCACAGGCTGGGGCGCGCCGAGACGGCCGGAACCAACCCGACGCGCCTCATCCTCGCAGGCGCCGCCCTGTCGATCGTGCTGTGGGCGCTCAACACGATTCTGCTCCTGGCCCAGCCCGCCTGGGTGCAGCAGATCTACAGAAATTGGGCGCTCGGTTCGCTGGCGGGACGCGGCTGGGACAACCTTCCCGTCCTCGTCGCCTGCCTGGCGGCGGGGGCGGCCGCCTCTTTCGCCCTGGCGCCGTCGCTCAATGCGGCGACGCTTGGCGCGGACGTGTCGAAGGCGTTGGGCGTCAAGCCTCGAACCACGTCGGCTTTGACGAACCTGGCGATCATCGTGCTCGCGGGAGGCGCAACGGCGGCGGCGGGCCCCGTCGTCTTCGTCGGCATGGCTTGCCCGCACGCGGCGCGGGCGCTGGCGGGGACGGATCATCGGCGCCTTCTCCCCTTCTCGGCGCTTCTCGGCGCGACGGCGACGCTCGCCTCGGACACACTGGGGCGGATCGTCGTCTATCCCGGGGAAGTCGGGGTGGGTGCGATGACGAGCATCATCGGAGCCCCCTTCTTCGTCTGGCTCGTTCGGCGCGGCAAGGTGCTGGGCCTGTGAGCGGGAAAGGGCGGAACGCGAACGGAAAACCCGTGGACACGGGCAGAAAGAAGGCGGATGCAGGCGGAAATGCGAAGAGCGCGCCGATTTCACGTGGCGGAAGGAAAGCTCGCGGGAAGATCAGGATCGCGGCGGGCCCCGTTCGCCTGGAAGCGACGAGGGGCGCCCTCGTCGTCGGCGCGGCGGCCGCGGCGCTTCTCGCAGCCGTCGGCCTCGTGCACATCGGCACGGGCAGCACGCCCATCGGGGCGGAAGAAATCGTCAAAGTCCTTCTGGGACGCTCCGGCGACGAACAGACCGTGCGCATCGTCGAGACCGTCCGCCTCCCCAGATTCGTCGCCGCCCTGGCCGTCGGAGCCGCGCTCGGGGCGGCCGGCGCGGTCTTCCAATCGGTCTCTCGCAACCCTTTGGGCTCTCCCGACGTCATCGGTTTCACCACGGGGGCGGCGACGGGGGGCATCGTCAGCGTGGCGGTGCTCGCGGGCGAGGCCCGAGAAACGGCGTTTGCGGCGACCTGCGGCGGAATGGCGACCGCGACGGCCGTATACCTGCTTGCGCGGCGCGCCGGGCACAGCACCGGATATCAGCTGGTTCTTGTGGGCATCGGCGTCAGTTCTTTCTTGACGGCCGTCAACTCGCTCCTGCTTGCCTATGGCGACGCCGAGCAGACCGCCCTCGCGTCGATGTGGCTGTCAGGCTCGCTCAACGCCCGCACGTGGGAGCAGGCGCTTGTCGTCGTCGTCGCCGTCGTCCTCCTTGTGCCCGCGCTGTGCGGAATGTCGCGGCGCCTCGACATATTGGAGATGGGCGACGACCAGGCGACGCAGGCGGGGATCCGGCCCGAGCGCCTGAGGGTCGCCGCAATGCTCGCCGCGGTTGCCCTGACGTCGACCGCGGTGGCGGCCACCGGCCCCATCGCTTTCGTCGCTCTGGCCGCGCCGCAGGCCGTGGCAAGGCTGACCCGCAGCGGGCGCCTCCACATTTTCACATCGGCGCTCATGGGCGCGACGATGCTCACGGCGGCCGACGTCGCCTCGATGCGCGTGCCCGCAGGCGTCGACGTGCCCGTCGGCCTGGCGACCGCGCTGATCGGCGGCGTGTATTTGCTGTGGCTCATCGCCCGGTCGCCGACGGTGTAGGCGGCAAAGGCATGGACTGATCCAATCAGACCGACTCGACCAGACTGAGCCGAAGGCTTTCGCGGCTCTCGATCCGAAAGAGGAGAATGGACGGCGTCAAAAGAACGAAAGACGGCGGCGCGGGCAACCCGCTCGTCGGCCGCGGCCTGCACTTGGCCTACGGGAACACGACGGTCAGCCGGGAGCTCAACGTCGAAGTGCCCGCCCAATCCTTCACGGCCGTCATCGGGCCGAATGCGTGCGGAAAATCGACCCTTTTGCGCGCTCTGTCGCGCCTCCTCGAACCGCGCGAGGGCACGGTGCTGCTCGACGGAAGGGAAATCGCCTCCTACCCGGCGAAGAAGGTCGCGCGCAGGCTCGGCCTCCTTCCTCAAAGCTCAAACGCGCCCCACGGCATCACGGTGCGCGACCTCGTCGCCCGCGGGCGGTTTCCCCACCAGTCGTTCTTCAGGCAGTGGTCGGCGAAGGACGACGCCGCCGTCGACGCCGCATTGGCTGCGACTCGGACGCTCGAGCTGGCTGACCGCGCGGTCGACAGCCTCTCCGGAGGCCAACGCCAACGCGCCTGGATCGCGCTCGTGCTGGCGCAAGAGACCCCTCTTCTCCTTCTCGACGAACCGACCACGTACCTGGACATCGCCCACCAACTCGAGGTGCTCGACCTTTGCCGCAGCCTCCACGAATCCGGCGATTTCACACTGGTGACGGTGCTCCACGACCTCAATCTCGCATTCCGCTACGCCACCCATCTCATCGTCATGAAGGAAGGGCGCATCGCAGCCACCGGCGCGCCGGCCGAAATCGTCACGGCGGAGCTCATCGACGAAATCTACGGAATCTCCTGCATGTGCATTCCCGACCCTCACACGGGGCTCCCGCTCGTCGTGCCGCTCGACGCCCGGCAAACCTGACGGCCGCCTGACGGTCAGGCGCGCGAGTCCGGCTGGGCAAACCGTCCGCCGCCCGATCCCTCCACCGTGCAAACCGTCCGCCGCGCAGGCCAGACAAAGCAGACAATTCAAGGAAAGGTCAGAAATGCCTGACACCAAAGGAAATGCCAACCATAACGACAACGACGCGCACGCTGGCAGCGGCCCCCACAAACCGCGCGAAGGCCGCGAGCGCCACGAGAAGCATGAACGCCACGAGCACCACGAGCACTCCATAGCCACGGAAGGGCTGCCCGCCGCCATCGTCGTGGAAAAGGTCAGCGACGTCACCCGCTCGATGCGGAGGATACGCTTCGCGGGCCCGGCCGTGGCGGGCTATCTCAGCCGCCCCAGGGTTCCAAACGTCAAGTTGTTTTTCCCCGACGGGCCCGTGCTCGACCTCCCGAAATTCGGCGAGCGCGGGCGGTACGCCTATGCGTCGGGCCAGCGCGAAAGGGTGAGAACGTACACGGTCCGCGCCTACAGCGTGGAGGAATCCTGGATGGACGTGGACTTCGTGCGGCACGGCGCGGGCTTGGCCTCCTCCTGGGCGGAGTCCGCCCGTCCGGGAGACGTCATCGGCGCCGTCGGCGGAGGCGGCAGGCTCCCTCGGGCCTGCGACTGGATTCTCCTCATGGCCGACGACACGGGAGTTCCAGCACTTGCCGCGATCCTGGAGACTCTGCCCGAGGAGCAGCGGGGCGTCGCGCTCATCGAGGTCGACGCCGAGGCTGACGAGCAGCCGCTCGCGTGCCCGCCCGGCGTCAACGTGCGGTGGCTGCACCGGCGGGGAACGGACCCGGCCGCCTCGCGCCTGCTGACGGAAGCCGGGAGCGCCCTCGAACTCCCGTCGGATCTCGACGGGGTCTTCGCTTGGGTCTCGGCCGAGTCGCACGTGGTCCGCGACATGCGCAAAGACCTGCGCGAGCGGGGAGTGCCGCGGCGAAACCAGCTCATCATCGGGTACTGGCACGCGGGGCGTGCGGAATCGGAGTATTCGGCTGAGTCGAACCATGATCGAGTGGCAGACGAGTCAATGATCGTCATCCCGGAGGCCTCCGCGCTGGCCGCAGATTCCCTCGGCCGGGCGATGCGCAGCACTGACTGAAAGCACGGCGCAAACTACATACACAACGCGGATCGGCTGCTCGACGCCGATCAGCTGCACGGCGCGGATTAGATCGACAGAAACGCAAATCGCAATCCACGAAGACGCCGTTCGATCCCGCCCCTCCCATCAAATGGCATGCTCAACAAAAGCTTCTGGCAGATAGCAAGCAGAAGTGCAATGGGTATTGTTTCCCATGTTCTTCTGCGAAAAACATGATAAGGTCTAAGGTATTCCGGTTACGTACCGAAAGGATTGGGCGATGATCACGTTTCAGGACGTTTTGACATGGAAGAGCGGCGGTTTGCGGGCCTTTCGCTCGGTGCTTGCAAAAGACGCCCGCGATCTCGAGCAGGTCCATGACGAGTCACAGCGTTTGTTCACCGACAAGTTCCTCGGGGCATGCGCAGAAGCGGAAGCCAGAACGCGCCGGGCCCTGGTCGACGACGTCGGCGACGTATACAAACAACTCGAGAGGGCCGCTCACGATTTCCTGGCAGCGGCCGAAGCGGTCGACGAAGTGGCCGGGAAGGCTAAGGACCTCAAACGGCGCGCAGATGCCGATGGCTGCAATATCAGCGACGAAGGAAGGGTGTTCATTCCCGACGACCGAGTTCCAGAAGAGAAAGTCAACGAGACGCTTGAGGGGGAATTGATCATGCGCGAGGCCGCCGCGATCGTCAACGCGCTGGGCCTGGCGTACAAGGTCGTTGAAGACCTTTTGGAGAGGGCAAAGGAGGCGAGCAAGGCGATTCTTTCGCACGGCGTGGCCAAGCCGAATCCGTCGTGGAATGTCGAGGAGGTCAACGACTGGTGGACCTCCCTCTCGCCCGAGGAGCAGCAGCGAATCGAGGTGATGCACCCCGATTGGGTCGGCAACCTCGGCGGCGTGCCCTTCGCCGTGCGCGACCGAGCCAACCGCCGCCGCATCGACCCCATGCTCTCCGAACTGAATGCTCGTATAGCGAAGGCACAGAGCAATCTAGCCTACATGGAGGAACACGGCAGTTCTTCGATCGAGGGAACCAGCTGGGGCGAAGAGAAAGAAAAACTTAGGATCCTCAAAGAGAAGCACCGCGACTTGCTGTCAGTCAAGCGGAAGTTCGGCGGAGCGCCGGACGGGACGCATTCTTTGGTCAGCCTGGACGCATTCAAGGGCGACCACCTGTGGGCGGCTGTCGGCTCGGGCGACATCGACAATGCCGACCACGTCGCGGTCCACACCCCGGGAATGACGGCCACCGTCGAATCCCACCTCATGGGCAAGGGCAAAGACTGGGGATCGGGCGTCTCCGGCGTCGACAACGTCCTCGACAGTGGGAGACATCAATTACAACGGCAGCACCGTCATGAACAGGTAGCGGGCATCACCGTCCTCAATTACGACGCTCCGCGCTGGGGAGAGATCATGACCCCGAATCACTCGGTGGCCGGGAACCATCAGGTCGAGGTCGGCGGAAAGTCGGGAGCCGACATGCTCTACGCGGTCCAGGCCACCCATTCGGGCGACCCGCATCTGGTCGCCTCGGGCCATTCCTACGGATCGTCGGCCACCGGCTGGGCGCTGCAGCACTCGACAGTCGCCGACGACGCCATGTTCTCCGGCTCTCCGGGGGTGACGACGATGAACAACAAGGACCTCAACATGCTTCCCGGCCACACGGGCCTCGGCGAAGCCGCATGGGATGGGGTCGCCGATCTAGGCAGATTCGGTGGCGACCCGTCTTACAGCAAAGAGTTCACCCAATGGAGCTGTGATGACTGGGCTGCTCCGGACGGCACAGAATACGAGTACTCGGAAGGCCATTCCGAGTACATGAACAAGGGATACACGTCCACCTACAACCAGGGAAGCATACTCATCGGCGACGGCGTCGCCGTCAAAGACGATTGAGTCGCCGACATCCGTAGCCGAGGAGGCTCCAATGACAAAGAAACCACGCAAGATTTCATCCCTTCTGGCAACCTTAGGAGTCATCATGGCTGCATGCGCGACAACTCCCGAGCCCGGACACGGCGAGGGGGACGAGACCGTTTCGCCCACCCGGGCCGTGCCCCTGGTCGATGCACGACGCAACGCAATCCAACTCGAGCTCAAGATCCAGGACCTCCTCACCCGCGAATACGGCGTCGGGCAATGGAACCCGCCCCAGAAGAAAGGCATTCCGCAAGTCTCGACATCTTCAACGGTGACCTGCCCGGACGGATACGTCACCGAGTCCTGGGACTTTGCCACCGCCGGGCCAATCAAAGATTCCCAGTGGAGGCAGGCCGTCGAACGCGTTTACAAGATCCTCAAACCCCTCGGATACGACAAACCCGGGGTCAGGCAGATCCGCAACTCCCGCCGCAACGACCACATCGCCGTCTTCAGCCACCCCGGCACCGGCGGGCGCGTGGAGATCGGATACGACAAGGCCACCCTCGTCTCGGTCAACACGGGATGCGCCAAAGGCGAGACCTGGGAAGACTGGCCCGACGGCACAGAAGTCCTCCCCGAACGCCTCCGCACCACAGGCCGCGCCCCCATCCACCTCGACCACGAAGTCTGGCCGGCAGGGACGCCAAGCGACAATTCCACAACGCCACCGTCACCCACAAGTAGCGGCCAAACAGCATCGTTCGGCGAGTACGCCACGCAATCAAGCGATCTCTCGCCAACCGACAACAATGACACAGAGAAGAGCGCGGCAACCGGCGGTTCTGATTCAATCCATAATCGCCTGGCCTCCTCGCGCTTCCCTTACATTCCCTAAGCGGCTTTTCCCAACCATCCAATCAACACGCATCAGCATTTATCAAAACATACATATTTCTCACAAAGGGGCACTGACTATGAAGGAAACCGCCATCAATCCGACGGCCGTCAAACAGGCAGGAGCGAAGGTGACCGACATGTCCGCGCGCATCCGCGCCATGTCGGGCGAAGCCCAAGCGCGAGCATCCAACGATCAGCTTACGGGGACCAACCTGGGCGCAGCCGCCGAACGTGCCGCCAATGCCCTGGCCAAGACGCGCACGATTCTCACCAATCGCTTCGACCAGCATGCCGAGGCGCTGACCCAAGCGGCAAAAGCGCTCGAGGAGCAAGACGCCAACTCGGCTCAAGGCTTCCGCAAAGCGAGAGTCGGCCGCTATGGCCACACCATCGAATAGGGGACTGGAAAAGCAACCGATCAACAGCGCCCGGCCTAGCCCGTCGTTCGACGAATCGCAGGGACGCGGAACCGGCGGGCATTCGCCGAATGGCCAGGCTTCGCACGAAGGCGTCCTGCCCGGCTTTGAAACCCCCTGGGGCATTCGCCGAACGGCCGGGCTCCGGGAAATAGCCAGGCTCCGCCGAACCAGCGCCGCTTCCGTCGAGGCCGAAAAGCCAAGAGAATAGAGACATGAGCATTCGAAACATCACCCTCAACAGCGGCCACACGATCCCCCAACTCGGCTTCGGCACATACAAGATCACGGGGGAGGACACGCAAAGGACGGTCGAGCACGCCCTCTCGATCGGCTACCGGCACATCGACACTGCGCAGATGTACGGAAACGAGGCGGAGGTCGGGGCGGCGATAGCGGCGTCGCCCGTCCCCCGCGAGGAATTGTTCGTCACAACGAAACTCGACAACGACAATCACGCCCCCGACCGCGCCCGCACATCCTTTGCGGAGTCTTTGACGAAACTCGGCCTCGACTACGTCGACCTGTTCCTCATCCACTGGCCGCTGCCCAACCTCTACGGGACCGGGTATCTCGCCGCGTGGAAGACCATGGAGGAGTTTGTCGGCGAGGGCCGCGCACGCTCGATCGGCGTCTCGAACTTCGAGCGCGACCATCTGCAGCTGCTCATCGACGAGTCGGGCACGGTTCCCGCGGTCAACCAGATCGAGCTGCATCCGCTGTTCCAGAACCGCAAGGTGGCGCAGTTCTGCCGCGACAACGGCATCGCCGTCGAAGCGTGGGCGCCCCTCGTGCGCGGCGCGATAGCGGACGACCCCGTCGTCGCGAGCATCGCCTCCGCACACGGCTGCACGCCCGCGCAGGCGGTTCTCGCCTGGCATTTCGCCAAGGGGCACATCGTTTTCCCCAAGTCCGTGACGCCGGCCCGGATAGCGGAGAACTTCGCTTCCGCCGACGTCGCCCTCGCCCCCGCCGACGTCGAAGCGATCGACTCGCTCGACCGCGGCGAGGCCGGGCGCACCGGGTACCACCCGGGGACGATGGAGAGAGCTGCCCGGTAATCTGCTAACAATAATCTGCTGACGGCGATAATCTATGGCCAAGGCATCGGTCGCCGCAAAGCGCGGTGTCGCGGGCATGTTCGCCTTGTGCACACCACATACACGCTTCTTAACGAAGGAATATCAATGTCCATTGTTTCTGCCGACCCCTCAGAGCTAGAAACGTTAAGGTCCCGCCTCATTGCGGACTCGAATAGTCTGTCCAAGATCGGCCTTCCCGACAGTCCGGACGCATCCTCGACAGGATCGGACGATCTGGCCTCGGCATGCGAAGATTTTCTGAGTAACGCGAAAAAACGAATCGCAGGGAGTCGTTCCTGGTGTGAAAAGACAGCCGAAGGCATCGACTTCACATCGCAACATATCGGCGAGACCGACGCCGACGCCGCCCACGATTTCTGCGATAAGTTCGGACCGGTAATGGGCCCTGTACTGCAATTAACCTTCAATTGGAGCTACGTATTCAACTGGGACCCCGACAAGTTTTAAGGATTCCATGGATATAAAATCAACTAGGTTGCACTCCGGCGGCAGGCCGTGCTTTGCGATTGACTGAGCTAATTCACGTTTCCTGTCCAATCCCGCCCAATACGACACACACGGTTCAAAGGAGGAAACATGTCCATCCCCTACTTTTCCCTTTTCATCGGCGAACTCCCGGGAAAGCCAGACCGTCTGTTTGCCACGGCGGCGAGACTTCGATCCAATGCCGGCGAAGCGGCAGACATACATTCTGACGTCCGCCGCTCCGACGGGTTCGCGCCCAATTGGAAAGGAAAATCTGCCGCCGCGTTCAACGTGTCCAAGAACGTGCAATCCGAAGATCTCGCCGTCCTGAGCGGCGGCCTGTCCGACGGCGCAGAGTCCCTCGAAGCTTTTGCCTGGATTTTAAGCGAACGGAAGAAAGCGGTCGCCGAACAGCGGGCCATCCTGAAGGACTACGACAGGCAGGTCAACGAGGCGCCTGACGCAGACAAAAAGAAAGTCTATGACGATTTGAAAGATTCCGCCAGCAGGATTCGCGCCGAATATCACAACACATTCAAGCAGACGGAGGAGGACGCGACCGTATGCGCGGCGGAAATGCGAAAGCACCTGCACATCGAACCGCTCAATCGAAACAACGGCACGTCGATTGGACGACGCACCGACCTGTCGGACGACGACATCAAAAGGATCAACGGGCAACTGGAAAACCCCGACCCGAACCTCGTCAATCAGGGAAGCATCGGAGACTGCTATTATCTCGCCTCCTTGGCCGCGATTATGCAGACAGATAAGGGCGACGAGTGGCTGCGCTCCTGCGTAAAGCCTCATTACGACGAAGCCGGCAGGCAAGACGGCTATCTCGTGACCGTCTACGACGATCCTCTTCACCCCGATTCGTCTGCTTCGCAAACAGTCCTGGTCACCGACTTCTACCAGAATGGAGTAAAGGGAAAAGACGGCGAGCCCAGCCTCGCTTCCATATTCGAGTCCGCGTACGGCCAGATCCACCCGGGCGGAACCGCCGGTTCCACTCCAAACGGACCAGGGATCAGCGGCGGATGGCCGGCAGACGCCATGAAGGACATCACCGGAGAGGAAGCCAAGAGGATAGACCGGAACGAGGGTTTCTTAGGCCTGTTTTCAGGTTACAGCGAGGAGCAACGCACGGAAATCGGAAACGCCGCGAAAGATCACCCGGTGGTGGCCGATACAAACGCTTCGCTTCCCGGTTTCGATAAGGACGGCAACGGGAAGGCAACCGTAACAATCAACGGCCAGCCGCAGACCATTAACATAGTCTCCAACCATTCTTACACTGTGGTATCCTCCGACAGCAATGGCGTTACCATGCGCAATCCCTGGGGATTGAACCAGACCGACGGAGAAGATGCTCCCGCTGAGTTCACGATGTCTTGGGAGGATTTCGAAAAGTACTACGGCGACGTCGCAATTGGAAACTACCCATCATGATCACTCAACAGTTGAAAGCGCTTGCCGCCATTTGCCTGGCGGCGACAAGCTGCGCGCTCAATCCGGAGACAACTGGCCCCTCGACAAACCTCAAGAGCTCGTCGGCAGCTCCGACGCAACTCCCGACTCCGACACAACCTCCGACCTCAACGCAATCGTCGATTTCACTACAACCGTCGACTTCCACACAACCCTCGACAGGAGGCACCACAATGGCCTGCAACGGTTACATCATCAGCATTCAGGAATCAACCCTTTTCCGGCCCGGCAAAAAGATGTCGCCGTCGTTTTCTGTGAACGGAGTGAGAGTCGATGACGACGGCGAAAAAGTCGCCACGATCAACGGCACCAATTTGCCGGCCAGCAAGCTGAGGGTCGGGGAATCTGTCACACAAAAGGACGCAGGGCGATTCACCCTCACGGGCATCACACCGGCCTCGGGCGAAGCCAAGTTTGGAGGCGGCGGCATCGCGCACTTCTGCTACGAGCCCGCCCCGGGTTTCGAACTCAGCCCGGGTGTGGCCGACGGAAACTAGGGAAGGCGACCGGCGGAGCGTGAGGAGCGCCAAGGACAGCGCCCCGCCTGACGTACTAGTATCGTACCGATGTCGCGGCAGATTGCCGCATGCCCGCCTTGGCGGGCCGCTAACGAAGGAGCATTATGGTCACGTACGCCTATGTCATTGCCGGATCCGAAGCGACCGGCGGCGCCGGAATCCAAGTCGATCTCAAAACTTTCCACCAGCTGGGCGTCTATGGCATGGGAACCTTGACGTGCATCGTCTCCGTCGATCCGAAGAACAACTTCAACCATCGTTTCGCCCCGATCGCCCCCGATCTCATACACGACCAGATCGAGGCCGCACTCGGCATTCGGGACATCGACACGGTGAAGATCGGCATGCTCGGAACGCCGGAGACGATCGACGTCGTCGAAGAAGGGCTCAAGAGCCAGGAGTGGAAGAACGTCGTCCTCGACCCTGTGCTCATCTGCAAGGGCGGAGAGCTCGGCGCGTCCACGGACGAAGCCCTGAAAGCCAAGATCCTCCCGCTCGCCACGGTCGCCACGCCGAACTATTTCGAAGCGTGCACGCTGGCGGGGATGGACAAACTTGAGACGATCGAGGATATGACGGAGGCCGCCCGCAGGATCGGCGCCCTCGGCCCGAAACACGTTGTGGTCAAGGGCGGCGTGGACTTCCCCGGGCCCGACGCTGTCGACCTGCTCTGGGACGGCGAGAAGGCCGCAGTGTTCGCCGAGCCCAAGATCGGCGAGTACAAGGTCTCCGGCGCGGGCTGCACGCTGGCGGCGGCCGTCACTGCCGAACTCGCCAAGGGGGCAGCGATCGAGGACGCCGTCCGCGTCGCCAAGGACATGGTGACCGCCGCCATCAAAGGCCGGGTTCCCGCCCGCACGGCCTACGATTGGGCGTGGCAGGGGGCCTATCGCGGCTGATTGGCGCACTGCTTCGGCGGCGCGGCTGAATCGTGCTGCCGGGGCGGCCAAACTGCGCCGCGGCCTCGCGCCCCGGCGGTGTCCAGCCGAGCCGTCGGTGCGGCTTTGTCCGACGGTGTGCGAGGCGTCAACCGTTTGCGGCGCGAGGACCGGCGGTGTGCTCCGCCGCGGGCCGGCAGCGCCGCCGACGTCCTTCCGCGGTCAGTCGGCGACCTCCGCAAAACGCGAGAAATGCCCTTGGAACGCCAGCTCTACGATCCCCGTCGGGCCCGATCGCTGCTTGCCGATGATGATGTCGGCCATGCCCTGCTTTTCCGTGTTCTCGTTGAACATGTCCTCGCGATGGATGAGGAGCACGACGTCGGCGTCCTGCTCCAAAGAGCCCGACTCGCGAAGGTCCGCAACCTGCGGGCGCTTGTCGTTGCGCTTTTCCGAATCTCGATTGAGCTGGGCGACGGCGACGATCGGTATCTCAAGCTCCTTGGCCAAAAGTTTGATCGAACGGGAAAACTCGGAAACCTCCTGCTGGCGAGACTCCACCGACTTTCCTCCCGACGTCAACAGCTGCAAATAGTCGATGACGATGAGCTGAATGTCGAACTGCTGCTTCATCCGGCGCGATTTGGCGCGAATCTCCCCCATCGTCATGTTCGGCGAATCGTCTACGATGAGGGGCGCCTGCGAGATCTTGTCGAGGGTTCGGGCGATCTCCTGCCAGTCCCGGGTCTCCAGCTCGCCCTTGATCATCCGGTCGAGGAACACGCGGGATTCGGCCGCGAGCAGCCGCATCGAAAGCTCCGTCCGGTTCATCTCCAGCGAGAAGTAGGCGGCGGCCTTGTTGTTGTGGACGGCGCACGAGCGGCAGATGTCCATCGCCAAAGTCGATTTGCCGCCGCCCGGACGCGCAGCGATGATGATCATCTGGCCCGCACGCAGCCCGTTGAGCTTCGCGTCAAGCTCCGAAAAGCCCGTGGGCACGCCGTCCAGCCCGCCGTCGCGGTTCGCGTTGCGCTCCAACTCCTCGTAAAGTTCGGGAACCACCTGTTCAAGGGTGACGTAATTCGTCGAATTGCGCTGCTCCGAAACCGCGAAAACCTCCGACTGCGCCAGATTGACAAGGCCCTCGACGTCCGCGCCGTCCGTCGTGTATCCCAGCTGGACGATCCGCGTTCCCACCTCCACAAGCGAGCGCAGCTGCGCCTGCTCGCGCACGATGCCCGCGTAGTATGCCGCGTTGGCGGCCGTCGGGACCGTCGCCACGAGTGTGTGGAGATAGGGAAGGCCGCCGATGCGCTCCAGTTCGCCCTTCCTCTTCAGCTCGGCGCCGACGGTCACTGCGTCGGCGGGGTCGCCGCGTCCGAACAGCTCGACGACGACGTCGTACACGGAAGCGTGCGCCGGCCTGTAAAAATCCGTGGCGCGAAGAATCTCGATGACGTCGGCGATGGCGTCCTTCGACAACATCATGCCCCCCAAAACGGACATCTCCGCGTCGACGTTCTGCGGCGGGACCCGCTCGAAAGACGAACCGCCCTGAGCCCCTTCGCTCACAATGCTCACATTGGCCTCGCTTATCGGTGATCGACACGGTGGACAGCCAGCGACGACGCGGGAGTCGGCCGGTGATGGAATTGAGCTTTACAGCCCATGCCCGCCCTCGCTTTGGCCATCCAAGGGTATCGCCCAGGCGTCCATCCACAAACTCGTATCACCCCCAGTTGTGGATAACTTGTGGAGACACGCCGCCGACGCTGTGGGTGGAGTGTGGACTCCGTGTGGATATCGCACGTCGGAAATCCACAGACTACGGCGACTCTGTCCACATCTGTGGATAACGGGGGTGAGAAGCCCTCGATTCCGTCCCCAAGTCTGTCCACAGGGGTGGATAGCGGCGACTACCGACGGCGAGATATCCACGATGGTGAGACACGCCCCTACCTCAAGTTGCACTTGAAGTTACTGGCCCGCCTACCTCCGTGGGGTTAGTCTAGCCGGGTGACCTCACCCGACCGTGGGCGGATCCTCGACCGCCAAATTCGTGCATACGCCCTGCCTTCGCTCGCCACGCTGCTGGCCGAGCCCCTGCTGCTCGCCTCGGACACCGCGATGGTCGGTCACCTCGGCACGCTTCCGCTTGCGGGGCTGTCGCTTTCGTCGACGATCATGTCGACGATCGTGGGCCTGTGCATATTCCTCGCGTACGCGACGACGTCGGCAGCCGGAAAGCTCGTGGGAGCGGGCAGGCGCGGCGAGGCGGCCCGGCAGGGAATTGAGGGAATGTGGCTCGCCCTGGGCATCGGCGCAGGGCTGGCCCTCGTCCTCTTCGCCTTCGGAGAGCCGATCCTGAGGCTCTTCGGCCCGGACGCAGAGACCCTCGCGCAAGCCGAACGCTACCTTCGCGCATCCTCCCCCGGCCTTCCGGGGATGCTCCTCGTCCTCGCCGCAACGGGCACGCTTCGCGGTTTCGGAGACACGAAGCGGCCGATGTACGCCGCGACGGCCGGCGCTTTGGCGAACATCCCCGTCAACTACGCCCTCATCTATCCGCTCGGCTGGGGCGTCGCCGGCGCCGGCGCGGGAACGGCGACCGTCCAGACCGGAATGGGCCTGTGGATGGCCTGGCAGATATCGAGAATCGCCCGCAAAGAGGGCGCATCGCTCACGCCCACCCGCGGCGGGGTCGTTTCGGCGCTGGGCCAAGCCGGCCCGCTCATCGTCCGAACTCTGTGCCTGCGCGCCGTCATGCTGGCCGAGATCGCCGTGGCCACAAGCCTGGGAGCCGAATCTCTCGCGGCGAATCAGATCACGATGACGGTCTGGCATTTCGCCGCCTACGGGCTCGACTCTTTGGCGACCGCCGCGCAAATACTCATCGCCACCGCCATGGGGGCGCCCGCCGGCCGCGCGGACGCCGTGCGGGAAGTCCTCGCTCGCTGCCTGCGCTTCGGCGTCGTCACCGGGGCGGTTCTCGGCGCGGCGCTCGCCGCTGCGAGCTTTGCGCTTCCTTCGGCGATGGGCGCGGAAGCGGGAGTCGGCAGCTTGGCGACGCTCTCGCTCATCGTCGCCGCATGCTGCCTGCCCGTCGCCTCCGTCGCCTACATCCTCGACGGCGTCCTCATCGGCGCCCTCGACACGCGGCGGCTCGCCTGGTTCATGCTCGCCTCGCTTGCGATCTTCGCCCCGGTCGCGTGGGCCCTCGGGCGGGCGCACGCCGCTTGGCCCGGAGCGCCGACGTCGCTCCTGTTCGCCGCCCTGTGGACGGCCTACGCCGGCCTCTTCATGGCGACCCGCGCGGTCACGATGCTGATCCGGGCGCGCAGCGGGAGACCTTTCGAAAAGCCCTGACCGGCCCGGCGGCGACTGCCCGCACGCCCAAGGCCCCGCCAGCCCGGCCAAGAGCCGCGACCGGCCTCAGCCCTCCACGTCCTGAGCGGCGGCACGCTCTAACTATCGCGCAAACCGGCTTTCGCCTCAGCCCTCCACGTCCTGAGCGGCGGCACGCTCTAACTATCGCGCAAACCGGCTTTCGCCTCAGCCCTCCGAGTCCGGGGCGAGAACGCGGATGACCGTCGAATCGTCCATGGCGCCCTGGCCGCGCACGTATCCCATGAGGTAGAGCTGTTCGGCCGCCGCCGCCACGGGGACGGCCATGCCTGCGTCCTTCGCCGCCGACGTCACGATTCCCATGTCTTTGACGAAAATGTCCAAACGCGAGGCGACGTCGGGGTCGCCGCCCTCGTAGGCTTCGATGGCGCGAGGCCCGCGATGCCCCAGCATGAACGACTCGGCGGCCCCGGACATCAGCGCTTCGAGCGCGGTGCGCTGATCGAGCCCCAGCTTGCCCGCGAGCGCGAGGGCCTCCCCCGCTGCCGCGATGTGCACGCCGCACAAAAGCTGGTTGACCGTCTTGAGCGCCTGGCCTTTGCCCGGCTGGTCGCCGACGAGAACCAGTTTGCCTGCCATCGCTTCGAGGACCCCGCGGGCTTTCTCGAAATCGCGCGGGAGGGCTCCGCACGCCACGAGGAGGTCGCCTTCGCCCGCACGGGTCGGCCCGCCGGAGACTGGGGCGTCCACAAGCCCGATCCCGTCCTTTTCCAGCCGGGCGGCGACGGATTCGGCCGCCGCGATTCCCACAGTGGAGGTCAAAATGACGACGGCGCCCCGGGGAAGCGCAGCCGCGATTCCCCCTTCTCCGTAGAGCAGGGCATCAAGCTGGGCGGCGTTTCGCACGGCGACGAGGGCGACGTCGGCGCCTTCGACGGCCTCCGACGTGCCGGCGGCGACCCTCAACCCGGCCTTTTCGGCCAGGCGGCGCCGTTCGTCCGAGACGTCATAGGCGAGGACGTCGAATTCCTTTGCGAGCCGCGTGGCCATGGGAAGCCCCATCGCCCCCAGGCCGAGCACAGCGATTTTGGTCATGTTCTCTCCTTTCGCATCCGCCGTTTGGGCGGATCCGCCGCATATTGCGTCTTGCGCATATTCGCGCCTTGTTCGATTTTTGTTGTGCGGGCCCGCCGATTTGTTGCGCGGGATCCGCCGGCCCGCCGCGTGAGCTGTGCCTGCCGGGGCTTTGCCTGCCCGCTAAGCCGGTTCGCCCTCCCGCTGTTCGAGTTCGCCGTCAGACTGCGCGAGTTCGCCGTCCTGCTGCGTCGGCTCACCCTCCGGCTGCGCCAGCTTGTCGACCACGTCGGCCAGCGAGGCGGCCGTGCCTACGTTGCCTGCGAAAACGATGTACGGGATTCCCGCGGCCGGGCCGTCCTGGCCGGACCACAGCGAGACGATTCCCGGGAGCATCGGGCCCACGACCGTCGCGCGCCGAATGCCGAGGCCCTTGGATGCGACGTCGGAAGACGTGATGCCGCCCTTGGCGATGACGAAACGGGGCGTTTCCCGCGCAAGGACGCCCTTGACCGCCTCGACGACCGCGGCCGAGACCTTCCGGGAGATCGCGAGCGAATCGTCCGCGTTCGCGCCCGTGACGAGGGTCCGCGAGGTGCGCACTGCCACGTCGCCCTCTTTCAGGCCGGCGGCCGCGGCGTCGATCAGCTCGGCCAGGTGCGGGCCTCGGGAGGAGGGATCGACGACCTTCGCCACGTCGATCTCCAGCTCGAGGGGGCGGCGGCGCGCCCTCAGCTCGTCCAGCTGGCGGGTGGTGAGGTCCACGTGTGAGCCGACGACGACGAGGCCGCCGGCGGCGGCCTCCCGTCCGGCCCGCGAGGCCTCGATTTCCTTGGGCGTGAGAGGGGCGTGGACCGCCTGCCCGACCCTCGCGCGGACGAAGGGCGGCCCCACCCTGTAGACGAAGCGCGAGCCGGCCCGCTCCGCGCGGATGAGCGCCAGGGCGAGCTGGCGCAGGTCTTCCTCCTCGACGGCGTCCACGACGATCGGCCGGGCGTCGGACGCCGAGGTCAGCAGGGCGACCGCGCCGTCGAGGTCGGTGCGCAGAGTCTCGATGTCGAGCACGAGCACGTCGGAGGCCGGCACGGCCCCGCCCGTCTTCTCCTCGACCCATTCGGCGAGGTTCGACGCCGCATATCCGAAGGTCGCGTCGCGCGCGAACTCGGTCTCGCCCACGGGCAGGTAGCCCTCCCGCGGATCTCCGGCGTAGTGCGTGCCGTGGACTGTGATCCGCCCGGCGTCGCCGAAGGCGGGAACCACGACTATGCCGTCTGCGCGCGCGCCCGTCGCGGACCTCAGGCATTCGGCGATCGTGTTCGGCTCCAGCGGGAAGTGGCCGCGCAGAGTCGAGTCTGAGCGGGAGACGAAGGCGACGTCGGCGCCGCCCGCCTCTGCCGCTTCGACCGCCGCGGACACGACTTCCCGGTTGACGCGTTCGGCGCCTTCGGGGGCGAGCGAGCGCGAATTGGTCATGACGTACACGGCCGGGGCGCCCGTTTCGAAGGCCCAGGCGAAATCGCCGACCTCCCAAGACGTCAGAACGGGGAGGCCCGCCACCGACTGGGTCCCGGTGGGGTCGTCGTCAAGGACCACGTACACGGGCCGCATCCCGCTCGCCTCTTGGGCCCGGACGACGTCGTCCGCCGAAACCGGGGGAACGGGCGGGAGGCCGCCAAGCAGTAGTTCGCGTGATACGCGGGGCATCGTCACTCCTTCGTGTCGCATCGCCCTCCCGCGAGGGCTTCAGGTTAGCTTATCGTCCAATCGCGGCATACCGCAAAACGCTTCGGCTTCTTCCCGCGCCTTTGGGCGTTCTGGGATCGGTCCGGACGGAACGCTTTGACGCCGGGGCTTCGCCGGCCCCTGCGCGCCCTCGGCGCAGCTGCGACTCGGGCGCCGTCGCCACACCCGTTCGTACACATTTGAACGTTCAAAGATTCAACTCGGTACCATGTTTACGATATCAGCCTCCCTCGGCAAGAGATCTGAGACTCATGCTCGTTTCGATCGCCCTTGCATCTATCGGAGCATCCCGCGGCTTGGGGCTTCGCGGCCAGATTTACCATAGCTTTTTAACCCAACTTTTTGGGGCTTGTCAGGAGCCGGACCACAAGGGTAACTTGTACAGACATAGTCAAACGGAGTCGGCGACGTCGGATCCGGACTTGCTTTTTCACAATACAGGCATGGCCTCGGCGGGTCCCAGCGATCTCGCGCCGACGTCGATCGCCCTCGAATAGACAGGCGTTCACGTAACGCCGAAACTACGCAAACAGTTTCATTGTACGCACACGCGCCCGAGCGGTGTCCGCCGCTCTCGGGGTGAAAGTAGGTAATTTTGAGCAAACGACGCATACTCACACGCACCGCGGCCGCAGTTGCGCTCGTCATGACGATTCCCGTTGCGGCCTCGCACGCCGACAACGGCTCGAAAGGCGATTCGACTTCGGCCCCCTCGACGTCGGCTTCGGCGGCGTCGAACACCGTCAGCGTGACGGCGCCCGTCGCCAAGGCCGACGGAACGAAAGTCGTCACCGCCCGCACGGCATCGCTTCAAGCTCGCAAGTCGACCCTCGCAAAGAGCAACACTCCGGCCAAGAGCATGAAGCAACAACAGTCCCAGGCCTACAAAACCGTTGAGGAATATTGGACCCCCGAGCGAATGGCGAAGGCCAAGCCGGCGCCCGTTCTGGGCTCCGATTCCGCCAAGGCGTCGGCCCAGAGGAACGTCGCCAAGGCCGAGCAGGCCCTCAAGAAGGGCGACAAGCTCGCCAATGACAAGCTCTCGCGCGCCAACGGCAGAATCTTTTACCGCGCCGACGACGGCGCGGACTACGCATGCACCGGTTCGGCGGTCAGCAGCCCGACGAAGAGGATCGTCGTCACAGCCGGACACTGCGTCCACGGCGGCAAGGGCCGCAAGTGGCACACGAACTGGGTATTCGTTCCCAGTTACGACAACAACAACAAACCGTACGGCACCTTCCACGCCCAGTACATGCACACTCTTCGCGATTGGGTGAGCAACGGAGACGACAATGCCAGCGAAGCCCGCAAGTTCAAGGGATACACCTCCGACGTCGCCTTCGTGACGGTAACGGACAACGAACAGGGCAAGCACCTCACGGACGTCGTCGGCGGGCACAAACTCGTGACCGGCAAAACCTCGAAGTTCAATGCCACGCTGTTCGGCTACCCCAGCAACTTGAACAACGGCGAAAGTCTGCAAATTTGCAATGCGAACACTTTCACGCTCCGAGGCGGCGACAAACTGAGCGTCAACGGCGTCAAGGGCTGCAACTTCGGCCCCGGGTCCTCCGGCGGCCCCTGGCTGGAGAACTACAACGGCGTGACTGGCACCGGCGAGGTTCGCTCGGTCACCTCGTTCGTCGTGACTGAGGAGTCGGCCCCGACGAAATACATCGACAACGGCGGCCCGCACTTCGACAAGCGCGTCAAGGGCCTGTTTGACCTTGCCAACAACGACAAGTGACATCACTCATGACAAGCGCAGTTCACCGGCCTCGCAAATGGGCAATTCTGCCGATCGTCGCATTGCTTGCGGCATCGGGATGTTCGAACGGCACTTCCTCGGACCCATCGGCCACGGCGAGCCAGCCGCCCTCGACGAACGCAAGTTTGCCTCGGCCTTCCGGCTCGGCGCCCAGCGAACCTGGCCCCGAAGGGACAGGAAGCCAAGGCGGGTCCGCCGACGCATCGGCGTCGAGCTCGAGCTCGGCCGCGGCCGGCCCCGAGTCGCCCACAAGCGGCTCAGACCCATCCGCGGGCACTGACGACAAGTCTCGCGACGATCTGACGGACGAGCAGATCGCCCCGTGGTCGAGGTTCGAGCAGATCGCCCCCAACCGGTTGAGGTTTTACTTCCCCTCCGGCACGGAGAGATGCTACGGGACTCGCGTCGCAGTCAAAGAAACAGACACAAGCGTGGAGGTCGCCACCATCATCGGCAGGCTTCCCAACGCCCCGAGGGAATGCACTTTGGAGTTGCGCAAGGCCTCGGTGACGGTCAAAACCGACAAGCCCATCGGCGAACGCAAAGTCCGCCGTCTCGAGGGCATTCAACTCCATTGATTGACCGGGGCGGCGTCAAACGCGGAATACGGAGGGCATTCGCTTTGACGCCGCCCCGTCAGACTTCCTCCTTCCCGTCGCCGCTTCGCACGCCGACAACGGCTCGAAAGGCGATTCCTCCGGGAGTTCGACGTCGCAATCGAGCTCCGCGAAAAAGGGGAAGCCGGCCTCCGACGAGTCAAGCGCAGCCAGCGTGACCGCGCCGGTCGGATCGTCCGACGCCTCTTCTTAGAAGTCGCTCAAAAGAGCGTGGACAAGGCCAAGAAGGCTTTGCAAAAGGAAGAGAAGCTGGCCAATGACAAGCGGATCGCCCATGCCAACGGCAAGGTCCTCCACTGCGACGACCAAAAGCGTAAAAACTTCGTCTGCTCGGCCTCGGCCATCGGCAGCCGCCATCGACAGCCCCGCGAAGAGGGTCGTCGTCACCACCGCGCATTGCGTCTATGCAGAGAAGAACAGGTGCTTTTCGAATTGGGTGTTCATCCCCGGATACGACGATGGAAAGAAACCCTACGGCACATTCCAGGCTCAGCGCTTCCACGCGCTCCGGGACTACATCCACCGCGGCGACGACGCGGGAAGCGATTGGAACTCCGACGTCGCTTTCGTGACGACGAAGGACAGCGAACAGGGCAGGCGCCTCGTCGACGCCGTCGGCGGGCACAAGGTCGTGACTGGGAAGACCACCGAGTTCAACGCGACTGTTTTCGGCTGCCCCACAATCTCGACAGGGGCCGGACCCTGCAGACGCGCAGCAAGAGGACCAAGGACGCGTGGGTCAACCGGAAGCGTCGCTTCCATACCGTCACGGGATGCGACCTGCGCGAAGGCGTATTTTGGCGGGCCTCGTTTCAACGATCGCGCGAAGAAGTCGCTTGAGGAAGCCAACGGCGACAAGTGGCCTTGCACGAGTCGAGGCTGGCAACGCAAAGGCTCGCGAGCGACCGAAACCGAGCCTTGCGCGCCCAGTGACTCAATGAGGCGGAAGAGCGCCGGGCGGCGCCGAGCGGCGCCGTTTATTGAATCCGCCCGGCGTCGCCTGTCGTCGCGAACAGTGGCGCCTTTCAGGGCCCTCGCTTTCTAAGCGCCGCGTCTTTCTAAGCTGTCAGCGTCCGCCGTCGCGACGGGCGCTCGTCTATTCGAAACGCACACTCCCTTCGCCTGTGACCCTGAACGCCGCCTTCACCGTCGCGGCCGTCGAGCAGGCCGTCAGCGCGAAGCAGAAGGCAAGGACCACATAGAATCCGAGGGAAGGCGATCCTACGGTTCGTTTCCCCTCCGATGCGGTGATGACGACCGCCCAGGCGGTGAAAGCGCCAGCCGCCAGGCACGCGAGGAAGACTGCGGCCACCGGGGCGATCGCCTCAATCGAGACGACCTTTCGCAACGCCGCTCGGGGCATCCCGGTGAGGCGCATGAGGCCGAAGGCCCGTCGCCGCTGGATGACGGAGGAGATCGCAGAAACCGTGAGGGAAACGGCAGAGAGCAAGGCGGCGATCACAATTCCGACGTAGGCGATTGCAGCGAACTGGTTTTCTGGAGCCAGGACGCCCTCCGCAGCGAGGTCGGCCCTGCTTGCGGGAGAAGCGCTCAATGGGATTTCGCCGGCCAGTGCGCGTGTGCGGACGCGTTCGACCGTCGCCGGCCTGCCGTCGGTGCGGACCATAATCGCGCGGACGTCCGAGCGAGTTTGCATGCCTCCCGCCGCCTCTTCGACGTCAAGCGGATCGTTGAGAAGCACGGCGCCGATGTTCAACGCGACATACTCGGACCTCTGCGGGCCCGCCACGCCCAAGGCGCGGGCCTGGGCCGACGAGAGAATCACCTTCTGGTCTGCGGCCGCCGAGCGATCGCCCAAAGCGCCGACCTTGCCGGCCCCGCCGAGCCGTCCGACGGCCACGGCCCGCACTCCCGGCTCGTTCGCAAGCTCTTCGCGCAGCCTCTCAACTGCTCGATCCTCGGCTTTCCCGGAGAATACTGCGATGATCGACGTCGGGAGGCGGCCGGGGCCGTCGGTCACGGTTCGCACCCCGGCGGCCGCGGTGACGCCGACGGCGAAGACGGTCACCGTGTAAGCCGCCACCGCCATCCCCGAGACCGTGCGGAAGGAAGCCTTGGGGAAACGGGCAATTCTGTTGAAGGCAATGACCGTCGAGGCTTTGCCCGCGCGGCGCATGCCGACGCGGGCCAGCTGCCTTGTGACGAAGGGGCCCGCCGCGATCAGGCCGAGGGCGGTGAGGAGACAGCCAACGACGATAAGCGGAGTGGAAGGGCGCGCCCCGCTGCGGGCCGAGGCGACTGCGCAGCCCAGGCACCCGAGGCCGAGGGCGAGAGGGAGGAGAGCGGCCGCCCGAGGCGGGCGTTCGGCAGGCTCGCGGGATTGGCCGAGCGGGCCGACGTCGGTGTGAAGCGTGCGCCGCCACGCGACGGCGGCGGCGCACGCGACCGTCACAACCGCGATTCCCGCGATCCGGCCCGGGGAAACAAGAAGGTCGTCGTTGTAGAAACGGCCCGCCCCGACCTTTATCCGGGCGGCCAAGGGGACGGCCGCAAAATACAGGGCGATCCCCGCCAACGCGCCGACTCCCGCAACCGCGCCGGTTTCCCAAGCCGCGACAGCCGCAACCCGCCGCGGGGTCGCCCCTATGAGGCGCAACGCGGCGAAGCGTTCGGCTCGCTGGGACGCGCCGAGATCCGTGACGATGGCGATGAGGAGCAGCACTGGGACGAGCGTGGCGACTGCGCCTATGAGCGCTATCGCTTTATACGGGCGGCCGGCGTAGTCGACCCCGGCGAAGTCCTCGACGATCTTCGCGTCCAGCCCCGAAGCGGCGAGCTTCGGGGCTGTCGTTCCGACGACGGCCGTGATCGCCTCCGGGCTTTCAAGACCCTCTTTCGAAATCGTCCCAATGACTCGTCCGTAGCGTCCGCCGAGCTCGTCGGGCGAAGCGTCGATCATCTGCTTCAGACGCGGGGAAACCACGGCCTGGCCAGGCCCGGGAAGCGCGCTTGCCCCCGGGATCGTCAGCCCGGACTCGGCGACGCCCGCTACGTACAGAATCGAATAGTGGCTTCCCCGCCAATGGTCGTTCATGACCGCGGCGCCCGCCCGCCCCGGGCCGAGCGCGCTGTTCTCCTTCAGTTCGACGTTCGATTTGACGACCGAACCCGTCACAGCCCTCTCGCTGCGCGGCCCGAATCCGCTGTACGCCCCCACAAGCATGAGCAAAAGCGCAACGCCCACCGCGATTCCGGCCGCGATTCCAACCAACCGGCGTCGGCCCGGACGGTTGCCCGCGGATACAAGCCGGGCGAGTGCGACGTCGCCCCTCTTCCTCGCCGCTTTCTTCACCGTTTTATTCGTAGGCCACACTTTGCCCTTTAGACTCGCGGCGTTCGCCCGGCGCCTGGGATTCGCGCGGCCTTCGCTATCCGACATTTCCGCCGCCTTCCGGGTTTCCGCCGCCGTCTTCCACGTTTCTGACGCAGCCCCCGAAGCTGACGGCGCCGTCGCGGACGATCGCCTCGCGGTCGGCATATGACGCGATTCGCGGGTCGTGGGTGACGATCACCATCGTCGTCCCCCTCGACCGCACGAGGTCAAGGAGCGAATCCATCGTCTTCTCTGCGGCGAGGGTGTCAAGGGATCCCGTCGGCTCATCGGCGAAAAGGACCGCGGGTTCGGCGACGAGAGCGCGGGCGACGGCGACGCGCTGGGCCTGACCGCCTGAGAGCTCGCCCGGCCTCTTGTCTCGATGGTCCGCCACATTGAGCTCTTCCAAAGCGTCGCGGGCCTTGGCGAGGGCTCTTTTGCGCGGCCACCCGGCTAACAACAGCGGAATCGTCACGTTGTCGACGGCCGAAAGGTCGGAAAGGAGCTGACCGAATTGGAAGACGAAGCCGAAGGCGCGCAGTCGAAGCTCCGACCTCTCCGCTTCGTCCAACTCCGCGATGTCGGCGCCCTCGTACTCGATGCTCCCCTCATCCGGCGGAAACACCCCGGCCATCACGTGCAGAAGCGTCGATTTTCCCGAGCCCGAGGGCCCCGTGACGGCAAGGACTTCTCCGCGGCCGACGTCGAGGTCGATGCCGCGCAAAGCCTCCGTTTGGCCGAAGGAATGCCTCACGCCGCGCACCCGGAACGCGAGCGCCGCGTCAGCCGTTTGCCCGCTCACGATCGCACCTGCTCGCGCAGCTCGCTCAGCCGCGAGGCCGTCAAATCGATCCACCGCAGATCGGCTTCGATGTGGAAGAGTGCGTGGTCGGCCAGAAGGACGTCGGCAAGGCCGCCTTCCCTCTTGAGCTTTCTCAGTTTTCTCATGCGGTCCGTGTGCTCCGCCCTCTGGACGTCGAGAAGCCTTTCTGCGTCGTCGTCGAGCATCAAAGCGATAATCGTCTTGGCGAAGAGATTCGACCGCAGCGGGCTCATGGGGGCGTCGGGCGTCGCAAGCCATCGGGAAATCCGTTCGCGGCCCTCGGGCGTGATTTCGTAGCGTTTGCGTTCCGGCCCGGAGCCCGTTTCCGCGCCGGCGACGGCGATCAAACCGTCTCGCACAAGCCGGGCGAGCGTGGCGTAAACCTGGCCGAAAGCCAGAGGCTTGCTCGCGCCGAACCATCTGTCGTAGCTGTGCTTGAGGTCGTACCCGTATCCCGAGTCGACTCCCAGCAGACCGAGCAGGGTCAGGGAGGTGTCCATGGCTCAACTATACACCTGATGTATACTTCGGGCGTATATTCGTCTCACACGCCTCGCGAAGGAGCCCAAGATGCAGAAAGCGCGCGTCGGAACCCCCGCCCCTTTCGCCATTGAGCGGTCAGGCGTATAGTTAGGGCATCCTAACTGCCGAGGCGCCCCGATCGCGAAGCGGCGGGCGGATCGAAGGCGAACGCGAGGCGACCCCGCGCACGGGTCGGAAGGGAGACGGTCGAAATGACCGTATGGGAGCTCATCGCACCCGCCAAAAGGGCGATGCTCGTATCCGCTGCCTTAACGGGGCTCGGCGCGGTTTTCTCGATCCTGCCCTACGCGGCGCTCACGGAGATCGCCGCCGGCCTTCTGGGCGACGCCTCAGCTTCGACGCTCTGGCGCTGGGCCGTTGCGGGCATTGTCGGAATCGCCGCCGGAGGCTTTTTGTACAGCGCGGGGCTGGGACTGACCCACGTGGCGGAGGCGGACCTGCGCTACGATCTGCGCCGTCGGCTCGTGGCCACGCTCGGCCGCATTCCGCTGGGGGCCGTCGATCAGACGTCCTCGGGAAAGATCAGGAAGATAGTCGCCGACGACACGAGCTCGATCCACGCCCTCGTCGCCCATCTCGCCGGCGACGCGACCAACACCGCCGTCGCCTTCCTCGCCGGCTTCGCCTATCTCATGTGGGTCGATTGGCGCATGAGCGCGATTCTGCTCGCCGTCTGGGCCCTTATTTTGACCCTCGTCATGAGCCTGACGTTCCGCGGACTCGAGGGCTTGACGGAAGGGTTCTCCGAAGCTCAGGGGCGCCTTTCGGCTGCAACCGTCGAAATGGTGGAGGGCATCAAGGAAATCAAAAACTTCCAAGGCGCGGACGCGGCGCACACCCGTTTCACGAAAGCGCGCGAGCATTTTTCCGACCTTTCCTTTTCCTGGACCGCGAAGTCCGGCAAGGGCATGGCATTCCTCAGCTCCTTCTTCCAGCCGGCGGTCATCTTCGCCACCGTCGCACCCATCGCCGTCTGGTTCGTCGACGCCGGATGGATCGACGCCGTCCACACCCTCCCATTTTTCATGGTGGGCTTGGGAATACCGGCCGGGCTCGTCCAACTGGTCCAAATGGTGCAGCACCTCTACGAGGCCCGCCAGGCTGCGGCGGACACCGCGGCCGTGCTTTCGATTCCTCCGATGCCCGAGGGCGAGGATTCAAAAGCCGAAGGCCCGAACGCGGAGACAAAGGGCTCGCACGCAGCGGAAAGCGGGAACGACGGGCGCGGCGAAGCCGCGGCAGACCCCGGAGCGGGCGGGGCTTCCGTGAGGCTGACCGACGTCGTCTTCGGCTACGACCCGGAGAATCCAATCATCCGCGGCGTTTCTTTCGAGGCGCCCGCCGGTTCGGTGACCGCCCTCGTCGGCCCGTCGGGCGGAGGGAAGACGACCCTTGCCCGGCTGATCGCCCGGTTCTACGACGTCGACGTCGGAAGCGTGGCGATCGACGGGAAGGACGTGCGCGATGTGAGTTTCCAGTGGTTGCTCTCTCGCGTGGCGATCGTGCTCCAAGACGTCGCGCTGGCCCACGACACCGTGGCTGCCAACATCGCCCTCGGCAAGCCCGACGCCACGCAGGCGCAGATCGAAGAAGCCGCCCGCGCCGCACAGATCCACGACCGAATCCTCAGGCTTCCCCGAGGGTACGACACGGTGATCGGCGAAAAAGGCGGCTTGCTCTCGGGCGGCGAGCGCCAGCGTCTGACGATCGCACGAGCCTGCATCCAGGATGCGCCGATACTCATCCTCGACGAGGCGACGGCCCAGTCCGACCCGCGCTCCGAACGGGAGATACACCGCGCCCTCACGCGGCTTTCACGCGGGCGCACCGTCATTGTCATCGCCCACAGGCTCGCGACGATCGCCGGCGCCGACGCCATCTTGACGGTGGTCGACGGAAAGATCGCCGAACGAGGCACACACGAAGAGCTCTTGCGCGCGGGAGGGGTTTACGCAGACATGTGGAAACACATCGGCGAATCCCCTCAGGCAGATGCGGAAAGGGCCGCAGCCGGGCGGGAGCCGACGGCGAAGGGCCCGGCGCCCGCCGAAACGGCGAACGCCGACGTCGAAAGGGAGGACGGCTGAGATGTGGACCCTCATGGCGCGCATGGTCGGAATCAAGGAGCTGCGCAGACTCACGCTGATCTTCGTGACGTTCGCGGTGGCGCAAGGGTTGGCCCTGACCCTCATGATCCCGTTCCTGCGCTCGTTCCTGGGAAATCGCGAAGGCCTTGGCGGGTGGCTGGCGGCCGTCCTCGTCGCGGGTGCGGCGACTCTCGCCCTTGGAACCTACGGAATGATGGCCTCGTACAAGGTCAGCGTCTACGAAGTGTGCGACGTCCTCATCCGCCGGATCGCGGACAAAGCGCTCAAGCTGCCGCTGGGATGGTTCGACGCCTCCACGGAAGCCGCCGTGGCTTCGGCCGTCTCGCGCGAGGTCAACACCCTCTCGCACGTCGCGTCGATCGTCATACCCGCCCTGTGCAACGCGTTCGTCGTTCCGGCCGTGATGACCGCATCGGTGGCTTTCGTCGATTGGAGGCTGGCGCTCATCCTCTTCCTGACGGCTGTCCCGCTCAGGCAGGTTTGGCGGATCATGCGGCGCGTGTCCAACGAGTCGCACGAAGCCTCCACCCGGGCCGGAATCAAAGCGGCCGGGCGTCTCATCGAATTTGCCAGGCTCCAGCCAGTTCTCAGAGCCACCGGCGTCGCCTCCCGCGGATGGGAGCCGCTCGAGCGCGAGCTCGCCGAGGAGAACGAATCCGTCCACCGCGCCCTCAAAGCCGTGGGCCGCCCGGCCACGCTCTTCACGCTGACCGTCCAGGCTGCCTTCGCCCTCGTTCTCGCCGTCGGCCTCTCGTCCGTTCTGGGCGAAAGCCTGGACGCCGTCGGATACCTGGCCGTCATGACAATATGCGCGCGCATGGTCGCCCCGCTGTCGATCTCCATCCTTTACAGCGACGAGGTGCACAACTCCGAGGTCGCGCTCCGCGCGGTCGCACGCATCATCGACAGCCAGCCGCTGCCCGAGCCGAGCGCCGACGAAGCGGTCGCGAATCCGCCGTCGAACGACGTCGAATTCTCGGACGTGACTTTCGGGTACGAGGCGGGCCGCCCCGTGGTCGAGGCGATCGACCTTCGCGTGGGGACCGGAGAAATCACGGCCCTCGTCGGGCCTTCGGGCGCCGGGAAGTCGACCTTGCTGCGGCTCATCGCGCGGTTCTGGGACGTCGACGGCGGAAGCGTGAGCGTCGGCGGCGTCGACGTGCGCATGATTCCCACGGAGTCGCTCATGTCGATGATGTCAATGGTGTTTCAGGAGGTCTTCCTTTTCGACACGACAATTCGCGAGAACGTGCGGATGGCCCGCCCCGGGGCCACGGACGCCGAACTCGAGGAGGCCGCGCGCAGGGCGAGGCTCGACCGCGTGATCGAGGCGCTGCCCGACGGATGGGACACGGAGGTGGGCCAGGGCGGCCTCAAGCTTTCCGGCGGCGAGCGTCAGCGGGTCTCCATCGCGCGGGCCTTCCTCAAAGACGCGCCGATCCTTCTGCTTGACGAGATCACTTCGGCCCTCGACGGCGAGAACGAGGCGGCCATCACAGAGGTCATGCGCGAGCTGGCGCGCGGCAGAACCGTTGTGGTCGTGGCCCACCGGCTGTCGACGATTCGCGACGCCGATCACGTCGTCTTCCTCGAGCCGTCCGACGACGGCGGCCCGGCCCGCATCGTGCAATTCGGCTCCCCGGAGGAGCTGGCCTCCCGAGAGGGGCCGTTCAAGGAGTTCCTGCGGGCCAGCATGCAGGCGTGAGGCAGCCAACGAGGCGAGTCCTGAGACCCTGGTTTTGCTGGCCTGCCTTCAGGCCGACAAGGCAATAGAACGTCGGACAGCAGCTAGGCATGCTTCCAGAGCATCACGGATGATGTCGGACGGAGTGCGGCCACCGGGGCCGCATGGGCGTCAAGCCCCTCATTGACGTCGATCGGGAGGCGAATCTTGACGGCGGGGAGAGCCTCCGTCTCGCCGCGCATGCGCACTCCCCCAAGAGGGGCGGCCCACCTCCGCGAGAACTCTGCGTCCAGCCTCGGCGGCCTTCCTCCCCTTCTGAACCCTGCCAGACGGTTGAGCGCGGCAGTCTTCTCGCTCCATC
>ERZ772967.353-NODE-353-length-38627-cov-4.383931_pt1 | contig 38627 bp, 40 predicted proteins | sample MGYA00511677_ERZ772967 | MGnify/ENA primary metagenome ERZ772967 (study PRJEB29015, sample SAMEA2737931) | human oral metagenome | biome: human oral; feature: human-associated habitat; material: dental | place: China | collected 2146 ...
CTTTCATGGTAAACTACACGCACAAACGTCCACTTCATGGACATTGTGCGCCGCCCTTACATGAAAACTGCCAATCAATCTGCGCCCTTCGGGCTTGATTTCTTGGGTTTTCATGGTAAAATTATTATAGTAAAGGTGGCTGGTCAAAATGAATAAAGAGGATTTCAACGAGATGGATTTTGAGACTCAGGAAATCCTGGACAGGCTTTCTCCTGCGCCCGAAAAGATGCAGGAAGAAGGCTGGGACAGCCGTGCCCAGCAACAAATGATGCTGGAAAAGAACGGCAGGGAAGTATGAGTCTCCCCGAAGAGACGCGGCAAAAACTGCAGCGACAAATCGACGCTCTGAAAAAACGTATGCTCTACGATGCGAACGATCTCGATTACGAGACGCATCTCCATATGGTCCGTACCTTGCAGAATGTGCTCGACCATGGGAAAGAGCAGCGAAAATCCTGAGAAGGAGCTGATACTTTCAGCCCGCCGTATTGTTGCTGCAGCCAAGCCTGCACCAACAGAAAAAACGTGGTTGCCCTGACGATAGGAGCTTTGCCGTGGGCATAGCTCCTATCTTTGATATATGCGCAAACAAGCGAGCCGCATTTGTTCCGCACTCCATGAGGCGGCAAACGGTGCGAAGAAATCTGAAAAATCCTATAGGAGAATTCCGCCATGAAACAAAGAAAAAAAATTTTAAAGAAAAGCCTTATTGCTCTGCTGCTCGGCACTTTCGCTGTTGTCTCAGCTCCTGTCGTCCCATACGCACAGGACGGAGATCTCGCCGCATTTGGACCAACCACAGTCCATGCGGCGCAATGCCCTACTCCGACGAAGAAATACCAAAAGGCAGCTGCAGACAAGGACGGAGAGCAAAGCGCGGCAGATGCCGACGACCACACGCAGGCTATGATCATCGCCGGCGTCCTCGCCGCTCTATTCGCCGGCTGGCTGCTCAAACGACGTTTCCACAGGGACTGAACGTCCGTAAATTACACACATAATATCCACTTTGTGGATAATGTGCGCCGCTCTTACATACCCGAAAAGAGAAGAGGAAAACACATGGCAAAAGCATCTTCCCTGGCCGCCATCGACAAATTGATCGAACGATATGAAGCACTTGCCCCTTTGGAAGAGCCTTTGAAGGCCGCCGCCCGGGCGATCATAGACGCTTATCATGCGGGGGGCAAGCTTCTTGTCTGCGGCAACGGCGGCAGCGCCGCAGACGCAGAGCATATCACCGGCGAACTCATGAAAGGCTTTCTCCTGCCGCGCCGCTTGAGCGAAGAGGCAAAGAAACGCTTCTTCGATACCTGCCCGGAAGACGCCGAATATTTGACGGAAAACCTGCAGGAAGCCTTGCCCGCTATCTCGCTTGTCAACCAGATCGCACTCGGCACGGCTTTCGCCAACGACCAGGCAGCCAATCTCGTCTTTGCTCAGCAAGTCTACGGGCTCGGAAAAAAGGGCGATATCCTCCTCGCCATCAGCACTTCCGGCAATTCACAGAACGTGCTCTATGCCGCCCAGGCCGCGCACGCCTCCCGCCTCCCTGTCATCGCTTTGACGGGAAAAGGCGGCGGCCGCCTTCGCGCCTTGGCGGATATATTGCTCGCCGTGCCCGAGCGCGAGACATATCGCATCCAGGAACTTCATCTGCCCATATACCATGCGCTCTGCATCGCAGCGGAGCAGGAGTTTTTCGGCACGGATTGATGAAGGAGGCATCGTTATGATAGCAGAAAAACAACTGATGAAACTGCAAAACGGCAGCGACGTGCGCGGCATAGCTGTTGCCGGTGTTGCAGACGAGCCCGTGAACCTCACGGCTGAGGCCGTAAACCGCATCGCTTCCGGCTTCGTAGATTTTCTCACGAAGAAATGCGGCAAGAAAGCGCAGGAGCTCAAAATCGCCGTCGGGCATGACTCGCGGATTTCAGCAAAAGACCTGAAAAACGCTATTTTCCAGGCTCTGCTGGCGCGCGGTGCAAAGGCGCTCGACTGCGGGCTCGCCTCGACGCCGGCCATGTTCATGTCCATCCTTTTTGACGAATCAAAAGCAGACGGCTCCATCATGATCACGGCGAGCCATCTGCCATACAACCGCAACGGCATGAAATTTTTCACCAAGGACGGCGGCCTGGAATCTTCCGACATCAAGGAAGTCCTCAAGAATGCCGCCAGAAATCCTGTGCTTGAAGCCCATGGAAAAAAAGCCGAAAGCTTCGATCTCATCTCCCGCTATGCGCGGCATCTGCAGGAAAAGATTCGCGCCGGACTTGGCGGAGCCGACCGCCCCTTCGAGGGGATGCGCATCGTCGTCGACGCCGGAAACGGTGCAGGAGGATTCTTTGCCGCAAAGGTTCTCGAACCGCTCGGTGCGAATACCGCAGGAAGCCGTTACCTCGAGCCGGACGGCATGTTCCCCCATCACATCCCGAATCCGGAGAACAAACAGGCCATGGCCTCCATCAAAGAAGCCGTGCTCGAGAATCAAGCTGACCTCGGCCTGATCTTTGATACCGATGTCGATCGCATGAGCGCAGTGCTGCCGACGGGAGAGGATGTCAGCCGCAATTCCCTCATAGCCATGATGGCGGCGATTCTTGCGCCTGCCTATCCCCAGAGCACGATCGTCACGGACTCCGTCACTTCCGACGAACTCAGCATTTTCCTGGAAAAAGAACTCTGCCTCAAACATCATCGCTTCAAGCGAGGCTACAAGAATGTCATCAACGAGTGCATCCGCCTCAACGGAGCCGGCACGGTTTCTCCTTTGGCAATCGAGACTTCAGGCCACGGCGCGCTTTCGGAAAATTATTACCTCGACGACGGCGCCTATCTCGCCGTGAAGCTCCTCATTGCCGCCGCCGAAGCGAAACGCCGGGGACAGTCCCTCTCCTCTCTCATAGAAAAACTCGGCCATCCGGCAGAAAGCCGCGAATACCGCATCAAGATCATGAACGAGCCGGATGCAAAAGCTTATGGGGAAAAGGTTCTCGCTTCCTTTGAAACGCGTGCCAAAGAGAATGGCATCAAAATTGCTGCTCCTTCGTATGAAGGCGTCCGCCTCGTCTTCCCAAACGGTTGGGCGCTTCTCAGAGTATCCCTGCACGACCCGAATATGCCGCTCAATATTGAAAGCAGGGAAAAAGGCGGTGCTGCCGCCATAAAAGCCGAAGCGGCAAAACTTCTCGAGGGATTTTTGTCCCTCGATCTCTCAAGTCTTTTTGAAAAAGCCGATTAAATACGCGCTGCAATGGATACAAAACGAATCGGTATTTTCTCAAAGAAGAGAGGCAGCGCTGTAAGGCGTGAGAATCTATGTTCAGCGTAACGCGAAAAGAAAGGTGGTCATGTTCATGAAAAAGCTCATCAACAAACTGGATGATGTAGAAAGAGAAATGATCGAAGGCCTTGTCAAGGCCGCACCGGAAAAACTGCAAAAGCTTGCAGAAGGCAACATCGTTGTACGCGCCCAAAAGAAAGAGAACCATGTCGCTCTCGTTTCCGGCGGCGGCAGCGGGCACGAGCCAGCGCATGGAGGCTATGTCGGCACGGGAATGCTCGACTGCGCTGTGGCAGGCGCCGTATTTTCCTCACCGCCTCCCGACCAGATTTACGAGGGCATCAAAGCCGTCGCTACCAAAAACGGCGTCCTTTGCATCGTAAAAAACTACACAGGCGACGTCCTGAACTTTGAAATGGCCATCGATATGGCAAAGGAAGAGGATATCGAAGCCGATTATGTCGTCGTCAACGATGACGTGGCCGTCAAGGACAGCCTCTATACAACGGGGAGACGCGGCGTCGCAGGAACCGTCCTCGTCCATAAGATTGCAGGCGCGAAAGCCGAGGAAGGCGCATCCCTCGCCGAGGTCAAAGCCGTTGCTGAAAATGTCATCAAAAATGTACGCTCCATGGGCATGGCAATCACCCCCTGCACCGTACCGGCTGCCGGAAAACCCGGCTTCACGCTGGCAGACGACGAGATGGAAATCGGCATCGGCATCCACGGCGAGCCGGGAACGCACCGCGAAAAGCTGAGCACGGCCAACCAGATCGCACAGAAGCTGCTCGATACCATTCTCGCCGATATCGACTGCAGCGGCAAGGAAGTCATCCTGCTGGTCAACGGCATGGGCGCTACGCCATTGATGGAACTTTACATCATCAACAACTTCGTACAGGATTATCTGAAAGAGAAGGGCGTGAAGATTTACGACACGCAGGTCGGAAACTATATGACTTCCATCGAGATGGCAGGCTTTTCCCTGACGCTTCTGCGCCTCGACGACGAGATGAAGCGTTTCTATGAGGCAAAAGCCGATACGCTGGCATGGAAGAAATGAGGGATATATTATATGGACAGGGAAAAACTGTTTGACGTCATCAAAGCAATAGCAAAGGAAATCGAGGCGGAAAAAGAGCTGCTGACCGACCTCGACAACGCGATTGGCGACGGCGACCATGGCATCAATATGGCGCGCGGTTTCAAGGCTGTACTGGAAAAACTGCCAAACCTCGCTGAAAAGGACTGCGGCGCTGTCCTAAAGGGCGTAGGCATGGCGCTCGTCTCAAACGTCGGCGGCGCCTCAGGTCCCCTTTACGGCACCTTCTTCATGAAAGCGGGCGACGCCCTCAAGGGCAAGATGGAAATCAATGCCGCAGATTTTCTCACCTCTTTTTCCTCTGCCGTTGCCGGCGTCAAAATGCGCGGCAAAGCAACGGAAGGCGAAAAAACCATGCTCGACGCTCTCTGCCCGGCTGAACGCGCCATGGAGGAAGCAGTCGAAGGAGGAAAAAGCCTCAAAGAAGCCGTTTCTGCTGCCGCAGACGCCGCCCGGAAAGGCTCTGAGTCCACGAAGGACATCATCGCCACCAAAGGACGCGCGAGCTATCTCGGAGAGCGCAGCCTCGGGCACAGGGATCCCGGCGCCGTTTCCTCCTCCCTCATCCTGCTAGCCATAGCAAATACGCTCTAAAACAGGAGGAAGATCATGTTCGGTATCGTCATCGTATCCCACAGCGAAAAACTTGCCGAAGGCGTCACGGAACTCATGCGCATGATGGCGCACGACGTAAAGGCGGCCGCTGCCGGAGGCACGGAAGACGGCGGCCTGGGCACAAGCTATGAAAAGATTTCTGCCGCCATTGACGCCGTCTATACAGACGACGGCGTCGCCGTCCTCATGGACATGGGAAGCGCCGTCATGACGGCGGAAATGGTTCTTGAAGATATGGAAGACCGTCAAATCAAGCTGATCGACGCCCCTCTCGTAGAGGGCGCCGTCCTCGCCGCTGTCGAATCCGCCGCCGGAACACCGTTGGAGGCTCTTGCAGAAAAAGTGCAGGAAGCGCGAACCATGCGAAAAATCGAAAACTAGCGGAACAGGCTTCTGCTCCACCTTACAGCAAATGGAAAAATTGGGTGAGCAGAAATTGAATCTCTCTTACGTGTAAAAAGGGGCATTGCATGAGGAAAAATTTCTTCGTGCAATGCCCCTTCCTACTCTGCCGCAGAGTTCTTACGGCTTTTGCGAAAAGATTTTAAGAATCACTGATGAATGATATTCCGCCGTTTTATGTGAAGTTTGCGGCAAAATTCATTCCTCACCCAGGAGCCAGCGCAGGACGTTCCTCTTCTTTATGCCGCCGTAATCGGCTGTCGCATTTACTTCATCGAAGGTCAGCAGATATTTCGGATAGTTGTCCTTCAAGGCTTGCAGGGACTTCAGTTCGCGTGCCAGAACCTCGGGCTGCTGCGTCGATTCGGACACCTGATAATAGGACTGCCCGCTTTCATCCTGCGCCACAAAGTCGACTTCGCCGCCTGGCAGGGCGCCGACATAAACCTCATAGCCTCGCCTGAGAAGCTCCAGATAAACGATGTTTTCCAGCACATGACCCGTATCCTGCCCCTTTCTGCCAATGAGGAAAAAGCGCATGGCGGCATCGACCACATAGTATTTCGGATTGATGCGCAGGACTTCCTTGCCAACGAGTTGGAAGCGATCCGCCTGATAAACGAGCAGGCCATCCTGCAGACCCTGCAAATATCGCTCTACGGTCTTTCCGTCAATCTTTCGCCCCGCACTCGTCATGGAATCGGCGATCTTTTTCGGCGAAAGAAGGCTGCCGACATGGAAAAAGATGTACTTCGTGACGCTTTCGAGCATCTTGGCGTCAGCAATGCGCAGGCGTGCCACAACGTCTTTCAAAAGAATCGTGCTGTAGATTCCCTGCAGATACTCATGGACATCCTTTTCCCGTCCTTCAAGCTGCATGGCATAGGGAAAAGAACTCTCCCTCGTATACTTTTCATAGAGTTCCGACAGACTGAATTTTTCCCGCAGATCATCGTGGCTGCAAAATTCCCGAAAAGACAAGGGAAGCATGCGAAGCTCCACATAGCGGCCGGAAAGTAAAGTGGCGAGTTCCCCCGACATGAAATAAGCATTCGATCCCGTGATGTACAAATCGACATTTTCCTTGATGAAGAGGCTATCCACCGCTTTTTCAAAGTGCGGCACATGCTGAACCTCATCGAGAAAGACGTAGTTCCACTTTCCAGTCACAAGCCGTTCGCATACATAGTCGTACAAGGCGTGATATTCCTGCAATTCTTCAAAAGCCAGATCTTCAAAGTTTATGACATGGATCTGCTCTCCCGATACGCCGTCTTGCAGCAAATACTGTTGGTAAAGGGAAAACAGGGTGGATTTGCCGCAGCGGCGCACACCCGAAACCACCTTGATGATAGGGCGCTCGCGATTGCGCTGCAGGAAATCCATATAGGTAGCACGTTCGATCAATTTCATGATGTTCTCTCCCAATAAAAATGGAATCCATTCCTTCTTTATCATTATATCATGATTTTGAAGGAATAAATTCCATTTTTATAAAACTAACAAAGCATTGAAAACAATCGCGAGGCTATTCGTCAAATATCGAGATTCCGCACGTGTTTGGCGTGTTCCTCGATGAACTGGCGGCGCGGCTCTACCTTGTCGCCCATGAGGACGGTGAAAAGCTCATCGGCTTCCTCGGCATCCTCCATGCGGACTTGGAGCATCGTGCGTCCCTCGGGATCCATCGTTGTTTCCCAAAGCTGCTCGGGATTCATCTCGCCGAGGCCCTTGTAGCGCTGCACGGTCGCGTTGTCCCTGCCGACTTCGTTGAGCTTCTGCGCCAGCTCGTCGTCGCTGTAGGTGTACCAGTGCTTCTTGCCCTTGCGAATCTGGTAGAGCGGCGGCTGCGCGATGTAGACGTGACCGCGCTCAATGAGCGGCTTCATGTAGCGATAGAAGAAGGTCAGGAGGAGCGTGCGGATATGCGAACCGTCGACGTCGGCATCGGTCATGATGATGATCTTGCCGTAGCGGCGTTTCGCGATGTCAAAGTCGTCGCTGATGCCCGTGCCGAACGCCGTGATCATCGTGCGGATCTCGGCATTGGCGAAGATCTTATCGAGACGCGCCTTCTCGACGTTCAGGATCTTGCCGCGCAGGGGCAGGATTGCCTGGAAGCGGCGGTCGCGTCCCTGCTTCGCCGAGCCGCCGGCGCTGTCGCCCTCGACGAGGTAGATTTCCGCCTGCTCGGGATCTTTGATCGAGCAGTCCGCGAGCTTTCCGGGCAGGCTCGACACTTCGAGCGCATTCTTGCGCCTTGTCAGCTCACGCGCCTTTCGCGCGGCCTCTCTCGCGCGAGATGCCATGATCGCCTTCTCGATGACCTTCTTCGTGATGGCGGGATTTTCCTCGAAATACTCGGTCAATCCCTCGGTCACGATGGAATCGACGATGCCGCGCACCTCGGAATTGCCGAGCTTCGTCTTCGTCTGCCCCTCGAACTGCGGCTCATGAATCTTGAGACTGATGACGCAGGTCAAGCCCTCTCTGACATCCTCGCCCGAGAGATTGCCGTCCTTGTCCTTCAATATGCCCTGCTTTCGCGCAAAGTCGTTCGCCGCCCGTGTCAAGGCAATCTTGAAGCCCGCGAGATGCGTGCCGCCTTCCTCGGTGTTGATATTGTTGACAAAGCTGTAGATATTCTCCATGTAGCTGTCGTTGTACTGCATGGCGATTTCCACAACGGTATCATCTTTGATGCCATTGAAGTAGATCGGCGTCGGATGAATAACTTCCTTCTTGCGGTTCAGATGCTCGACGAAGGAGCGGATGCCGCCCTCATAGAAGTACGACTCCTCGCGCCCCTCACCGCGCTTGTCCACGAGACGGATCGTGATGCCTTGATTCAGAAAGGCCAGCTCGCGCAGACGATGCTTCAAGGTGTCGAAGCTGTACTGTGTCACCGTAAAGATCTCCGGGTCGGGGACGAAATGAACCTTCGTTCCCGTCTTTTCCGTCTCGCCGATGACCGTCAAAGGAGCGGCTGTAACACCCTGCTCGAAGCGTATGCTGTGGATCTTGCCGTCGCGCTTGACTTCGACGTCCATCGACGTGGAGAGCGCATTGACGACGGAGACGCCGACACCGTGCAGACCGCCCGACACCTTGTAGCCTTCGCCGCCGAACTTGCCGCCCGCGTGCAGGACGGTCAGAACGACCTCGACCGCAGGCTTGCCGCTCTCGTGCATGTCGACGGGGATGCCTCGCCCATTGTCGACAACGGTGATGCTGTTGTCCTTTTCGATCGTCACGTCAATATGGTCGCAATAGCCGGCCAGAGCCTCATCGATCGAGTTGTCGACCACCTCGTAGACGAGATGGTGCAGGCCGCGCTCCGACGTGCTGCCGATGTACATGCCCGGGCGCTTTCTTACAGCTTCCAAGCCTTCCAGAATCTGAATCTGATTGGCGCCGTAGTCGCCGTCAACCGCCGTGACGTCAGCGCTGTCCATATCCTTGTGGATTTCGACGTTTTCCAAATCAAGGTCATCGTCGCGCACTTCCTCGGCAAACTTCGCCGCTTGCTCTTCGCGCAGCTTCTCCTCGGCCGCATCCTGCTCGGCGCGGTCGAGTGCTTTTTGGAGCGCATCCTTCTTTTTTTCCATCTCTATATTGTCCCTCCATCGTTCCTCAAAACATCTATGCCTGCACTGCAAAATCATGCAAGTTCATTCCATAAGCGGGCGATTGTATGCGCCTTTTCAAGGACTGCGCGGAAATCACCGAGAAATAAAGCCCTTCATCCGTAACGATGACGGAACGCGGCTCTTTTCTCATCGCGGCACTCTTCGCAATATCCTTTTTCCAGAGAGAATTTCCGGACGCCTCTCGATATATCTCAATGTCAAGAATCGCCAATATGCTGGAAACAGCAACCAAGCTGTCATCGCCTAGGTGAAGATACATGGAATCCCTCCCCGCTCTTCGCGCCCCGTTTTGCCGTCTTTTTCATGACCTCCGAGCGCTTGGGGAAGGGACGGAACACCGTTCCTTCCGCCATCTCGCGGCGAAGATCGTAAAGCGTGCGGCGCACGATGTCCTCCGTGAGCTGCTCCGGCCGCAGCGAGCGGTAGAGCATGACGAGCGTCTTCGCCTCCAGACTCTCCCAATCGCCGAATTCGATGCGGCGGGCGAGCTCCTGCACGAGACGCGTGCGCTCGGAAGCGACCATGGCGGGCGTGCAGCGAAGATGATCTTTGATGTCCGCATAGCGCGCCCACGGAAGATCGAGCAAATGACGGCGGATCGAGCGGCGTCTTTCGCGCCGCTCCCTGCAGACGCAGGAAGGACAAACGCCTTCGCCGGAAAACAGCTTGCCGCATTGCGGGCAAGACTTCTCACCGAGCGCACGCAGCGCTTTCTCACGCTTCTTTTGCCGCTGAGATATATGACGAAGTTTCCTCCGCAGACGTTCCTCGCTGACGAGAGAAACGCTTCTTTCGCATGCCTCCTGCTCCTCCCCGGTCAATGTCATCTCCCGCAGAGCCTTTCGGTATGCTTCCTGCTCGTCGACTTCTTCTTTCTGCACACGTCCAGGAGCCTGAAAGAGGGCGATGTCACCTTTTTTCCAGGAAAAGGCGAGTTCCTTCACCATCTCGAAACCTGCAAAGGTGTTGAAGCGCGCGAGTATCGTCATCTGCATGAGCGTGATCTCGTTTCGCCAAGCGGGCACAGAGGCATGGAGCAGGAGCTTTTCGCCTTCGATGCCAATCGGCTGGACATGCGCGGCGATGCCTTCGCCGACGATTTCCGGCCAACGCGCGAGGACGAAGCGCTCCTGATAGGTGCGTTCGATCTTCTTGCCCAGCGCATGGATGCTTTTTGGTATCACCTGATTAATTTTTTCCATGCCGGGATTGCGGCGATAGGAGCGTTTCATGGTCTGCCCTTCCCAAAAGTAAGGATTCTTTTTGATACTATATGGAAATATATTCTATACAGTATCAAAAAAATATCTTTCCTGCTCGCACATGGAAGATATTTCCCATAAATTTTTCCGGCAGATATGCGGCGTCCGTCGCCGTGAGCAAAGTCTGTATATGCTCTCTGCCGATGAAGTCCAGGAGTTTTTCCCTGCGCGTGCCGTCCAGTTCGCTCATGACGTCATCGAGCAGAAGCACCGGATATTCTCCCGTCTCCGAGCGAAGAAACTCCAATTCGGAAAGCTTCAGAGCGAGGACGCCCGTGCGCTGCTGCCCCTGCGAACCGAAGGAGCGAAGGTTGACGCCGTTCACTTCAAGACGGATGTCATCCCTCTGTGGGCCGACGCTCGTCGAGCCGCGCAGGACATCAAGATCCAAGGACTCCTCCAACTTCTTATTATACCATGGAACAAGCTCCTCTGTCACGCAAGGCGGCTCTTCCTCTGCACCGCAAAGCTCATATGAAAGGGAAAGATTCTCTTTCCCTGCAGAAATCCGCCTTTGCATGAGGTTCGCCAGCATGTTGAGCTTTTTGACGGCGAGAAAACGCTTCTCGACGATGTGCGCGGCACTTTTGGCAAGCTGCTCATCCCAGAGAGAAAGCATTTCCTTTCCCGCACGGCGCTCCCGAATCTTCTTCAACAGGCTGTTCCTTTGTGTGAGAATCCGCGTATACTGCATCAATTCATGGCCGTAGGCGGGGCTTGCCTGGGAGATTTCCCCGTCGAGGAAGCGTCTTCTCTCAGCGGGCGCCCCCTTGATCAGAAAGAGATCCTCGGGGGAGAAGAGGACGGCATTGAATACGCCAAAAAGCTCCTTTGTTTTTATTGGCTCGCCATTCTTGCGGATGGAACGGCGTCTGCCGCGTTGAAATTGAAATTCCAGCGTATTTTCCACGTCAAGACGCTCAAAAAGAAGCTCAATTTTCGCTGCAGGAGCATCCCAAGCGATGAGATCGGCATCCGCATTCGTTCGATGCGAACGACCGATCGCCGCATAGTAAAGAGCCTCCGCAATATTCGTCTTTCCCTGCGCATTTTCACCGAGAAAGACGTTGATATTGGGAGACAGACTGAGGTCAAGCTCTTCATAGTTGCGAAAACATTTCAGACGGAGGCTCTTTGCTTTCATCGCACATCAATTCTGCGTGCGCACGGGCGTGACGATGTAGACGAAAGTGGGATTGTCCTCCTCGCGCACAGCTGCCGCCTGCAGGCTTTGATTCAAGAGAAAACGAAAGTTTTTGCTGTCGATGTTCTTCAAAACGTCAGTGACATATTTCGCATTGAAGGCGATGTTGACGGCAGGGCCATCGATGGAAGCGGCGACGATTTCGTCTGCCTTTCCTATATCGGGGCTGTTCGACGAGATATGAACCTGATTGCCGCCAAATTCCAAGCGAATGATATTGTAGTCGGCGGAGCGCGAGATCAAGGATACGCGGTCGACAGCGGCAAGGAAGTCTTCCGTGTCGAGCGTTACCGTCGTAGCGAAGTTTTTCGGTATGACGCTGTCATAATTTGGGAATTGCCCTTCGATCAGACGGGACATCAATACGACGTTCTCGAACTGGAAGCTCGCTTGGTTCGACGAGCAGCAGACGTCAACCTCGATGGGCATGTCGGAATTCAAGGCGCGCAAAAGCTCATTGAGTATTTTTGCGGGAATGATGATATGAAGATCGCCCGAAAGGTTTGCGATCACTTCTTTTTTTACAGAGAGACGATGCGTGTTCGTCGCCGCCATCTTCAGAGTTTCTCCGTTAATTTCCATCTGGCAGCCGGTAAAGACGGGACGCGCTTCATCTGTCGAGCAGGCGAATACCGTCTTCTTGATGATGTCTCGAAGCACGTTGTCCTGAACTTTGAAGCGGATGCCGTCTTCCAGACGCTTTACCGTCGGAAAGTCATTGGCCGGCATGGAAAGAAGCGTGAAGTTGGAAGCAGCCGATTGGATCTTGCTGATGTTTTCGTCGATTTCTTGGGAGATCGTGACGGTTTCTCCGGGAAGGCGGCGAATGACTTCCTGCATGTAGCGTCCCGATAGGACAAGCTTTCCTTCTTGCTCCACTTCGGAAGGGATGATGCTGATGATGCCCATTTCATTGTCTGTGGCATGAAGTTCCACTTGGTTGTTTGCGGCCTCCATGTATATGCCTGAGAGGATCGGTGTCTGCGGCTTGTTGGCAATGGCCTTGGAAACGAGTTGAATCGCCTGGGCGAGTTCATTCTTATGGCAGGTGAATTTCATGGGGTTCTCCTTTTTAGTGAGTCGTTTTGCGTGATGCACCTTATTGACTTATAGTACAAGAATATAGAAAAGCATAGCCGTAATAGTAGTAGGGGCTGTGGAAATGTGGAAAAGGCTTTTGGGGCTTTTGATACCAATGGGGAAGCCTTGTGGGAAAGATGTTGACAAGGCGTATTGGAATATCCACATTTCCACAGGGAAAAGCGAAAATAAAAATTGTGCACATATTGGACACAGGATTTCACGGCGCTTTTCCACAGGGTTATGCACGGATGGGGCAGGGAGTGGTTCAGAGGCTTTCGATGCGCTGCATTAGCTGCTCGATCGTGCGGTCAAGTTTGCTGTCCTCTTTTCGTTCTTTGCCGATTTTTTCGCAGGCATGTATGACCGTCGTGTGGTCGCGCCCGCCGAAGGAATTGCCAATTTGCGGCAGGGAGTTGCCCGTCAGCTCGCGGCACAGGTACATGGCGATCTGGCGTGGCATGGCGAGGTTTCTCGTCCGCTTCTTGCCGTGCAGGTCATCGAGGCGCAGCTTGAAGTAGGAAGCGACGACTTCTTGGATGAGCTCCATGGTCACTTCGCGCGTCTTCTCCTCCGGGAAGATATTGGCGAGAGCCTCGTTGACGAGGGACGTCGTGACGGGCTGCTTTGTCAGCGAGGCGTAGGCGACGACTCTCGTCAATGCGCCTTCCAGCTCGCGGATGTTGTTGTCGATGCGGTTGGCGATGGAGAACATCACGTCGTTTGGCACGTCGAGGTGCTCAAGCGCGGCTTTCTTTCGGAGAATCGCTATGCGCGTTTCGAGATCAGGCGCCTGGATGTCCGTGATGAGACCCCATTCAAAGCGTGAGCGCAGACGATCTTCAAGCGTCTGAATTTCGCGCGGATGACGGTCGCTCGACAGGATGATGTGCTTGTTGGCGTCGTGCAGGGTGTTGAACGTATGGAAGAATTCTTCCTGCGTGTGCTCTTTCTTCGAGAGGAATTGGATGTCGTCGACGAGCAGGACGTCGATGTTGCGGTATTTCTGGCGGAAGGATTCGGGGTTGCCGTCTCGGATGGAGTTGATGAGTTCATTCGTGAATTTTTCGCTCGAAATGTAGAGGACGCGCATCTGGGGAAATTTTTCGAGGATCTTGTGTCCGATGGCGTGCATGAGATGCGTCTTGCCGAGTCCTACGCCGCCGTACATGAAGAAGGGGTTGTATACCCTGCCCGGCGATTCAGCGACGGCGAGCGCCGCCGCATGGGCGAAGCGGTTGGAATTGCCCGTGACGAAGGTGTCGAAGGTGTAGTGCGAGTTCAGGGACGAGGCATCTCCGGGAGCAATCATGCCCGGCGTTTCATAGGAGCGGCTGACGTCTTCTTTTTTGGGCGCTGCATTTTGCGACGGAACGGGAATTTTTTTCGCATCCTTGACTTCCTTCGGGGAAGGATTTGTGTCCGTTTCCGTCAGAAGCGTTTCCTGAACAGGCGGAGAAGTGGACGCAGGTTCGATGTTGAGGTTTTTGATTTCGATCTTGAGTTTTTTCTTTGCAATATCGAGTACGGCGTCTTCCAGAAAAGGAATGTAACGTTTTACAATCCATTCCCTGGCGAGCGATGTCGGTGCGCCGAGCACGAGGGTGGTGTCGGAAAGGGAAAGCGGCTTTACGGGGCGCAGCCAGTCGTTGAGAGCAAGTTCCGTCAATGAGCGCTGTTCGAGAACTTTCTGCAGGATTTGCTCCCAAATTGCCTGCAGTTCGGATTGTTCCATGGATCTGTCCTTTCTTGTCAACAAATTTCATGCACATGTGTATAATTTGCGTGCATCTTATCCACATTTTTATTCACATACTGTGGATAAAAGATGAAAACGAGGGAAGCCGCACGCAGGGGAAATGGCAGGAACGACGTGCGGTCAAGCGGAAAAAATATTTCTCTTTATATAATGAAGGAAATGGATAAAAACTCTTGTGGAAATATCTCCTCTGTCTGTGGATAATGTGCATATCTCTGTGTATAAATGGCCGGTTGGCTATGAATATCTTAGCAGACTGCAAAAGAGTTATCAACAGGCAATTCGTTCCTAAAACGAGGAAAGGCTCGTTTATCCACAAGAAGGACAGGAAAATGAAAGGCTTCTCCGCGTGAAACCGTGGAAAATCCTTGACACTCGATTGTCTCTGGGCTATAATTTAGCGTAGTTAAAAGCGATAGTAGGGGCATTTTGTGTTCTTTTGCATTTTGACTGAATGAATCGCTCGATGTATCAGCGGTTCCTAGAATTCTTTTGGGGAGGTGGATCTGAATGAAGATGACGTATCAGCCGAATAACCATTGGCGCAAGAAGACGCATGGTTTCCGCGAGCGTATGAAGACGAAAGGCGGCCGTCTCGTCTTGAAGAGAAGGCGCGCAAAGGGCAGAAAGAAGTTGTCTGCGTAATCACTCGCTAGGTCACTCCGGTGACCTTTTTTCATGAAATGACAAAGCATTTTGATTTTTAATGAAAGGGTTCTTGCATGTTGGGTTTGCCGAGAAGCCGCATCTTGAAAAAGAAGAAGGATTTTCAGGCTGTTTATTCCCGCGGAAAATCGTATGCAAACAGATTTCTCGTGCTTTATGTCTTTCGTTCGCATGGACTCCAAGGAAAAGTCGGTTTTGCCGCAGGCAAGAAGCTCGGCAATGCCGTGAAGCGCAATCGGATCAAGAGATTGCTTCGCGAGTCTTATCGTCTGCATCAGGTTGAAATCGAGGAGGGTTTTTCCCTCCTGCTCGTGGGCAGGAAGGCGGCTCTCGACGTCAAATGCCAGGATCTGGAGAAGGCTTTCCTCGCTTTGGGACGGAAGGCCGGAATCGTGGCAGGAGACAAAGAGGCTTCTAAAAGCGAGAGAAGGCGCGGCAGATGAAAGTCGTGCTTCTGCTTCTCATTCGTTTTTATCGCGGCTTTCTTTCTCCTTTGAAGCCGCCTTCGTGCCGCTATATTCCGACATGCTCGGAGTATGCAATGATTGCTGTTGAAAAATATGGGGCGGCAAAGGGCAGTTTCCTTGCCATCAAGAGGATTCTGCGCTGCCATCCTTTTCATAAGGGTGGCTACGACCCTGTACCATAGGAAAATTAGGATGTGGTGATTTGGAGTTTTTATCGTCGCTGTTTCATCCCGTCATTGCGGTGATTCAGTTCATGTTGGAGAATCTGTATGCATTTACAGGTCTTCTCGGTTTTGAAAATTACGGGATTGCCATCATTTTGCTGACGATCCTCATTAAGGTATGCCTCTATCCTCTGACGGTCAAGCAGGTTCGCTCGATGAAGGGCATGCAGGAACTGCAGCCGAAGATGAAGAAGCTGCAGGAAAAGTATAAGGACAATCCGCAGATGATGCAGCAGAAGATCGGCGAGCTGTATAAAGAAGCCGGCGTGAATCCTCTCGCGGGCTGCCTGCCGCTCCTCGTACAGATGCCGATTCTCATGGGCATGTTTTATGCGCTGCAGGGCTACGCGTATTCGGGGACGCCGTCCTTTCTGTGGCTCGCGTCGCTTTCCGAGCCCGATCCGCACTATATATTGCCGGTGCTTTCCGCACTTTCGACGTGGTTCGTGCAGAAACAGACTTCGACGGAAACGAATCAACAGATGAAGATCATGATGATCGTCATGCCGATCTTCATCGGCTGGATCAGCTTGAATTTCGCTTCGGGACTTGTTCTCTATTGGGTGACGATGAATCTCGTGCAGATCGTGCAGCAGTGGTGGATGTACCGAAACGAGGACGGCACGGGAAAGAAAGGAGTTGCCTGATATGGCGGATTTCGTGGAAAGAACCGGAAAGACGGTGGAAGAAGCGATTGAAGCTGCACTCTTCGCCCTGCGTCTCCCGAAGGATCGCTGCACGGTAGAGGTTATCGAGGAGCCGTCGAACGGCTTCTTTGGTTTGATTGGAAAGCGTGCGGCGAAAGTGCGCGTGACGGCGAAGGAAGAGCCTTTGCCGCAGCCGCAGGAGCCTTCTCCCAAAAAAGAGCAGGAAGAAGTTCTTGAGGAGCGTCGTGAGGAACGGGAAGAAGAGCGTACGGAGGAAAAGGAAGAGGCGCCTGTTTTGACGAAGGAGTCGTCCGAGGTGTCCGAAAGTGCGCCCGCCGTCTCTCATGATACGACGCCGGGCAGGCGGGAAACCATTGTAGATCGCGGCTTTTCCTACTCTCCCCCGAGGGAGAATCGTTCTTATTCAGAGCCACGCCGCGAGCGTTTCTCTTCGGGCAGACGTTCCTACGCATCCGATTCGTCTGCTGGGCATTCTCGTGAGGAGAAGGTTCGCAATTTCCTGAGTCCTGCCGACGCTGCAGTGCCGATCAAAAAGGCGGAGGATTTCCTGCAGCAGATCTTTCGAGCAATGGATCTTGAAGTCGCCATCGAGAGAAAGGATCGGCCTCATTCGATCGAGCTGAATCTCTCAGGACACAATCTCGGCATACTCATCGGCAAGCACGGGCAGACGCTCGATGCTTTGCAGTATCTCGTCAATCTCGCGGCCAACCAGGGATTGACGGAGGAGCGCGTGCGCATCATCCTCGATATTGAAGATTACCGCGAGCGCCGCGAGGAGACGCTTTACCGTCTGGCAGCGCGCTTGGCGGAGCGCTGCTGCCGCACGAATCAGCGCGTCGTCTTGGAGCCGATGAACCGCCATGAGCGCAAGATCATTCACCTTGCACTGCAGGAGAATCATCGCGTTTTGACTTACAGCGCGGGCGATGAGCCTTTTCGCAAGGTCGTCATTGAGCCGAAGCATCGCGTTTCGCGTATGGACGGTTCTATGCGTGAAGAGGATTATTGATTGGATTGAAATCGGGCTGTTGCAGCGAGCGACAGCCTTTTTCTTTCCTTACAGGGGGGAACGAATTGCAGCAGGCAGATACGATCAGCGCCATTGCGACAGCGGCCGGGGAAGGCGGCGTCGGCATCGTGCGTCTTTCCGGCGCCTCTGCCATAGAGACGGCTTCGCGCATGTTTTGCGCTGCAGGCGGCAGGAAGCTCGCCGACGCAGGTGCGCGGGATCTTCTCTACGGTACAGTCGTACGAGAGGATGGTCGCCTCGTCGATGAGGCTCTTTGCCTCGTCATGCGTGCGCCCCATTCTTATACGAAGGAAGACGTCGTGGAATTGCAATGCCACGGCGGAGCTGTTTCCCTGCGCGAGGTTCTGGCATTGACGTATCGTCACGGAGCGCGGGCTGCGGAACGAGGCGAGTTCACAAAACGCGCCTTCTTGAACGGCAGGCTCGATCTCGCCGAGGCGCAGGCCGTCATGGACGTGGTGCAGGCGAAGACGGAAAAGGGGCTGGAAATGGCGGCGGGGCATCTGGCCGGTCATTTCTCGGAGCGCATACGCTCGATGCGAGAGGATATTTTGGCTCTTCTTGCTCATTTGGAAGCCGTCATTGATTTTCCCGAGGAGGGCGTCGATGAAATTGTCGTAGAAGAGGCGCGGGAAAAGGTGTCGGCTCTCCATGCGTCGCTGCGCCGCATCGTGCAGACGGCGCATACGGGACGCATCCTGCGCGACGGCTTGGAAACGGCGATTGTCGGAAGACCGAATGTGGGCAAGTCGAGCCTTCTGAATGCCCTGCTGCGCGAAGATCGCGCCATCGTCACGGACGTTCCGGGAACAACGCGTGATACCATTGAGGAGTATGCCGATATTGGCGGCGTGCCTTTGCGGATCATCGACACGGCAGGCATACGGGCGACGGAGGATGCCGTCGAGCGCATCGGCGTGGAGAAGGCGCGTGCGCATGTGAAAAGCGCCGCGCTCGTGCTCGCCCTCTTTGACGGTTCTCGGCCTCTGGAAGCGGAGGATGAAGAGATCCTCGCCTTGCTTGAGGGAAAGGATGCGCTCATCGTCGTGACGAAGAGCGATCTGCCGCGCGTTCTTGATACCGAACGGCTGCAAAACTTGGTACATCTTCCTCTGATTGAAATCACGACGAAGGAGGAGGAAGGGCTTTCTCCTTTGACGGCCGCCATTTTGGAAAAGGTTTATGATGGTGAGGAAAGGTCGGGGGAAGGCTCGTTCGTCGCCGACCTGCGCACGAAGAATCTTTTGGAAGCGGCGGCAGATCATCTTACCGCCGCGATTTCCACGATGGATCAGGGACTGGGGCTCGATTTCATCTCCATCGATCTGCGCTCTTCTTTGGAAAAACTCGGGGAGATCACGGGGGAAACGGTGGGAGATGACGTATTGGATGAAATATTTTCACGCTTCTGCGTCGGCAAGTGAGGTGGCTTTCTTTGTTTATTGCCGGTGAATATGATATCATCGTCCTCGGTGCGGGACACGCGGGCGTCGAAGCGGCGCTCGCTGCAGCGAATCTCGGCTGCCGCACGCTTCTGGCGACGCTTTCCTTGGACAATATCGCACTCATGCCCTGCAATCCCTCGATCGGCGGCCCCGCAAAGAGCCATCTCGTGCGCGAGATCGACGCGCTTGGCGGCGCTATGGCGATCAATGCCGATGAGGCGGCTCTGCAGTACCGTCTTTTGAATACGGGAAAAGGCCCTGCCGTCCATGCTTTGCGCGCGCAGGAGGACAAGAAAGCCTATCAGTTTCGCATGAAGGAGCGCTGCGAGCAGCAGGAGGGACTGGAAGTCCGGCAGCTTCTGGCAGAAAAAATCCTCATCGAGGATAAAGAGGCGAGAGGTATAGTGGCAGAGACGGGGGAAGCGTATCTCGCGCGTGCTGTCATTCTCGCGACGGGTACATATCTCAAAGGGCGCATCGTCATCGGTGAGCATACGACGAGCGGCGGGCCGAATGGGCAGCGAGCCGCAGGGGAATTGTCGCGCTCTCTTAGAGAGAATGGTATCAAGATTATGCGATTCAAGACGGGGACGCCTGCGCGTCTAGATGCGCGTTCCCTAGACTATGCGAAGATGCAGCTTCAGCCTGGGGACGAGGGGGCGCAGAGCTTTTCTTTTATGACGGAGGAAAGGACGCGCGAGCAGCTTCCATGCTATCTGACGTATACGAACGAGAAGACGCATGAGATCATTCGTGCGAACATCGATCGGGCGCCGATGGCGAATGGTATCATCGAAGGGATCGGCCCGCGCTATTGTCCGTCCATCGAGTCGAAGATCCTCCGCTTCCCTGACAAGGATCGCCACCAGCTCTTCTTGGAGCCGGAAGGATGGCATACAGAGGAAGTCTATGTGCAAGGCATGTCGACGAGCCTTCCTGTCGATGTGCAGGAGGCTTTCCTGCATACGATTCCGGGCTTGGAGAAGGCGCGCATCATGCGCCCCGGCTACGCAATCGAGTATGACTGCATCGATCCGCTGCAGCTTCTGCCGAGCCTCATGTTCAAGAAGATTCGCGGACTCTTCTCGGCGGGACAGTCGAACGGCACGTCGGGTTACGAGGAAGCGGCAGCGCAGGGATTGATGGCGGGCATCAACGCCGTGCATTATATCCGCGGCAAAGCTCCTTTCGTCTTGAGTCGCGCGGAGGCCTATATCGGCGTTCTCATCGACGATCTCGTGACGAAGGGGACGGAGGAACCGTACCGCATGATGACGTCTCGCGCCGAATATCGCCTGCTGCTTCGCCAGGACAATGCCGATTTGCGCCTGACGGAAAAGGGACGTGCCGTCGGTCTTGTCAAAGAGGATCGATGGCAGAAGTTCCTGAAAAAGAAGAATGGTATCATCGAGGCGAGGAAGACGCTTGAGAATACCGTCCTTCATCCGTCGGTTGAAAATCTTGCTCGTCTCGAATCGGCGGGACTTGCACCCATACGCACGTCAACGTCGCTTGCCGATTTTTTGCGCCGTCCGGAGATGGATTATGCGAAGTTGGCTTCGCTCTTTGGCTTGGAGCGCCTTGCGCCTGAGGTCGAGGAGCAGCTGGAAATCGCCATTCGCTATGAAGGATATATCAAGAAGCAGCAGGAACAGGTCGAGCGCTTGGAACATCTGGAGTCTCGTCGCCTGCCCGTCGATCTCGACTACGCTCTCGTGCCGAGCCTAAGGGACGAGGCGCGAGAGAAGCTCGCTGCCGTCCGTCCGCTTTCCGTGGGGCAGGCGAGCCGCATATCGGGCGTTTCGCCTGCGGATATATCAGTCTTATTGATCTGGCTGGAGCAGGAGCGCCGCAGGAGGAGAGAAAACGATGTTTGAGCAGGAGTTGGAAAGAGCGTCTGCTCTCTATGGACTGCCGCTCGACGCAAAGCAGATCGAGAAGTTCGGCATCTATTATTGTTTGCTCATCGAATGGAACGCGAAGATGAACCTCACGGCGATTACTGAACCGCGGGAAGTTGCCGTCAAACACATCGTTGATTCCTTGACAGTGCTTCGAGGCATCGAGGAAAGGGATTCCCTGCGTCTGATCGATGTCGGCACGGGCGCGGGATTTCCCGGCATTCCTCTGAAGATCGTCCGCCCCGATTTGCAGCTGACGCTTCTCGATTCCTTGAAGAAGCGCGTGCATTTTCTCGAAACCGTTGTCGAGGAGCTGGGCTTGGAAGGCGTAGAGTGCCTGCATGGACGCGCGGAGGAAGCGGCGCGGCAAAGCGCTTTGCGCGAGCGCTTCGATATCGCCGCCTCTCGCGCTGTGGCGCGTTTGCCCGTCCTTGCCGAGTATCTTCTGCCCTTCGTGCGCATCGGCGGCACAGCGATCGCCCTCAAGGGGCTTCACTCGGAAGAGGAAGCAAAAGAGGCGGAAAGAGCCGTCAAGATTCTCGGCGGGAGGGCGATCGAGTCGATTCCCGTCGCCTTGCCCGGCCTTTCGGACAAGCGTTCAGTTCTCGTCATAAAGAAGGAGAGGTCTACGCCGAAAGCGTATCCGCGCAAGGCAGGCAAGCCGGCGAAAGAACCGTTGCTTTGAGTTGCCGTTAAAGATACACAGGGAAAAAGACGATATAAGAGGAGAAGGATTCTGAAAGGATGGTGCTCTAAGGTGTGGAAGAAGAAGGTGGCAGCTGCTCTAGCCATGACGTTTTTAGCAGGCAGTCTGACGTTTGGATCGACAGCTTCGGCATATATCATCAATGTCGGCATGGAGGATCTTGCCGCACAAGAAAAAGCAGCAGATTCCGGCAGAAAGCAGGAAAAGAAGGCGGAAAACGCCAAGGAGCATGGCAATGCGAAGGATAAAAAGAAGAAAGAGGTAAAGGACTTCCAGGAGAAGAAGGCGGGAACCTCCGTAAAAAAGGAGGATAAAAAAGCAGAGAAAAGCGACGCTAAGAAGGCCATGGAAGAGGCATCCAAAGCGTCGGTGACGCCCGCTCCGCAGAAGAGGGAGGAAGGGCAGAAGCCGCTTGTCTTGAATAAGAAGAAAGAAGAGATGAAGCCGTCCGTACAGAAGAAAGCCGATGAATCAAAAATTTCCTTGCAAGGAAAAAAGACGGAAGCGTCGGCGCAGGAAAGCAAGGACGCTGTCAAGACGAAGAACAAGAAGAGTAAGGAGAAGGATCGCTTCCAGGAAATCTTCCGTGACGAATCGTTCATTTACTATATGGACACGCGAAGCGTGCGCAATGTTCCTATCCCGAACCGTCAGGATCGCATGATCGACGTCTGGGTGAAGCTCAAGCCGAACAGTTTCTCCGATGATGGAGACGCCAAGGCGGGGAAGTACTATTTGGAGCATTATTACCTCAATCCAAAGAGCAAGCAGATTCAGTTCCTCTGTGAGTTGGAGGTCACAGGCAGGCCGTCGAACGCCATCAAGGAGCGTCCGTACAGCTCGCAGAATTGGGAAAATCTCGTGCCGGGCAGCGTCGAGGATGACATATACCATGCTGTTGTGGAAAAGGCGAAAAGTTCTTCGAGCATTGGCGGCGTGGCGATGCCTTCTGCGTCGGACGTTCTCGATATGCTGAATATTGGACTCTGAGCTTTGTGGAGAATTTGTGGATTTAATATCAACTTATCCACAGAATACGCCATGAATTGGTTCGTATGTGGATAAAAATGTGGATAAACTGCGGAAAACTCCATAGATGGCATAAGAAAAGGCTGCTGCATGATGCAACAGCCTTTTTCTTATGGTTTGGTTCGTATCGGTATCAATGATGGAAGAGACGGATATGCGTCATCGCCATGAACATACCGTACTTGTCCGCCGTCTCAATGACATTGTCATCGCGAATCGATCCGCCGCTCTGGGCGACGTAGGAAACGCCGCTCTTATGTGCACGTTCGATGTTGTCACCGAAGGGGAAGAAAGCGTCCGAACCGAGTGCTACGCCCGTCGCCGTCTTGAGCCACTTGGCTTTTTCGTCGGACAGGAATACAGGAGGTTTCTCCGTGAAGATGCGTTTCCATTCGTCCGTTCCGAGGAGATCCATGCACTCGTCGGACAAGTAGACGTCGATGGCATTGTCGCGGTCGGGGCGGCGCACATCGCTCTTGAAGGGAAGCGAGAGAGCCTGCGGGCTCTGTCTCAGATACCAAATGTCGGCCTTGTTTCCTGCGAGGCGCGTGCAATGGACGCGCGACTGCTGGCCGGCGCCGATACCAATCGCCTGCCCGTCCTTAGCATAGCAGACGGAGTTGGACTGGGTGTACTTCAAGGTGATGAGGGAGAGCAGAAGGTCGCGTTTGGCATCGTCGGGCAGATCTTTATTTTTCGTGACGACGTCCTTCAGGCAGTCTTCGGTGATGGCGACATCGTTGCGCTTCTGCTCGAAGGTTACGCCGAATACGGTCTTCGTTTCCTTCTCTGCGGGAACATAGGAAGGATCCATCTGTATGACGAGGTAGCTTCCCTTGCGCTTCGTCTTGAGAATCTCCAAGGCGGCTTCGGAATAGGCGGGCGCGATGATGCCGTCGGAAACCTCGCGCTGCAGGAAGGAAGCCGTCTGGGCGTCGCATGGGTCGGAGAGGGCGACGAAATCGCCGTACGACGACATGCGGTCGGCGCCGCGCGCACGGATGTAGGCGGTCGCAACGGGCGACAATTCGATCCCTTCGACAAAGTACGCCTGTTTCAGCGCATCGGACAGGGGGACGGCGACGGCGGCGCCTGCAGGACTCACATGCTTGAAGGATGCCGCTGCAGGAAGGCCGGTCGCTTCCTTGAGTTCCTGCACGAGCTGCCAGCTGTTCATGGCGTCGAGCAGATTGATGTAGCCGGGCTTTCCGTTCAAGACCTTGAACGGAAGTTCGCCGCTTTCCATATAAACGCGAGAGGGTTTCTGGTTCGGATTGCAGCCGTATTTCAATTCGAGTTCTTTCATCAGATTCTCTCCTTTTGTATAAGTTGTAGTGAAATCAAAAAAGACCGCGGGCATAGTGAACCATTGCGGCTGCCCAGACGGTCGGCTTTTGCTGCTGCACTCCCTTGTGGTCATCCACTTCCGTCAGTTATGCAGCTTATTTTCAATGTACCATTCCCTTTCTTTTTTGTCAAGTACGTTTATTTCCTAGCTCTAATGTGGTATGATGTAGAAAAGGTTTCACTTTGATCGAGGGAGCGAGGCTTCTTCGTCATGGGTATGGGAGGGATTTTACGATGTTGAATTGTATCGGCGTCTTGACGAGCGGCGGCGACAGCCCCGGCATGAATGCGACGACTCGCGCCGTCGTGCGCACGGCGCTCTTTGAAGGTGCACAAGTGTGGGGCATACATAACGGGTATCGCGGTATCTTGGACGGTGAGATGTTCAAGATGGAACGAAAGGATGTCGGCGACATCATTCAGCGCGGCGGCACGTTCCTCGGCACGGCTCGCTGCCATCGTTTCATGACGCCCGAAGGGCGTGCAGAGGCGTATGAGAAGCTCAAGGCGAAGGGCATCGAAGGACTCGTCATCATCGGCGGCGACGGCAGTCTGCGCGGCGCGTCGCTCTTGAGCGAAGAACACGGCATTCCCATCGTGGGACTGCCGGGGACGATTGACAATGACGTCTGGGGTACAGACTATACGATCGGCAGCGATACGGCAGCGAATACGATCATCGATGCCATCAACAAGCTGCGCGATACGGCTTCGGCGCATCGGCGCGTCGTTGTCCTTGAGGTCATGGGAAGACATTGCGGTTGGCTCGCGCTGATGAGCGGCATTTCGGGCGGCGCGGAATACATCCTCGTGCCCGAAGAGGACTTTGATCTCGAAGAAATCAGCAACGAGATCAAGGAAGCTTATAAGAAGGGCAAGCGCTACATTCTCGTCGTCGTTGCCGAGGGGGCAGGAAGCGGCATTGAGGTTGGCAACTTCATCGCCGAGCACACGGATATCGAGACGCGCGTTTCCGTTCTCGGTCATATTCAGCGCGGCGGTACGCCGTCCGTCATCGACCGCGTGAAGGCGAGCCAGCTTGGTGAGAAAGCGGCTCTGGCGATTCTCTCGGGTCTTTCCAACGTCGTCTTTGGCTTCCATCGCGGCAATGTCGTCGCCATCGACTTGCACGATGCCGTGACGAACAAGAAGAAGCTCGATCCTGAATACATGCGCCTTGCCAAGGTTTTGGCATAAATACAAAAGAAGAAGCCTCCCGCAAAGGAGGCTTCTTCTTTTGTATTTGATGTTTCACGTGAAACATCGCCTTTGGTGCATTTGATTGTTCGGGAACATCGTGCTTTTTCCATAGCTGCATGTTTCACGTGAAACATGCTCGCCTTATTCGCCGACGAAGTCTTTGGCAATCTTGACTGCACTGACGCCATCGTTCGCATAGGCGTCGGCTCCTGCGCTTGTGGCGTAGTCTTCGGTCACGGCGGCGCCGCCAACGATGACTCTTGCCTCTGATCCGGCTTCACGCAGTTTCTTGATGACCTTGTCGATCTGTGTCATGGTCGTTGTCATCAAGGCGCTCAGACCTACGATGTCGGCTTCCTTTTCGAGCGCCGTGCGCACAATGGTATCAGCATCGACATCCTTGCCGAGGTCGATGAGCTTAAAGCCGCTGTTCGAGAGGAGCGCGGAGACGATGTTTTTGCCGAGATCATGCACATCGCCTTTGACCGTCGCCATGACGACCGTTCCTTTGTCCGCCTCCTGCTGTGCGGGCAGAAGTTCCTTGATTTTCTGGAAGGAAGCGCGCATTGCTTCGGCAGACAGAAGAACTTGCGGCAGAAAGACGCGTCCTGCTCCAAAGTCGATGCCGATGTCGTTCATGGCGGCCGTCAGAGCCTTCTCTGTGATTTCATTCGAAGAATGGCCTTCGCGTATCGCCCGCTCGGTCAGCATGGCGATGCTTTCAGAAGCGCCGTCGATGACCGCTTGCTTGATGGAAGCGAGAACATCGCCTTCTATAGGTTTGGCCTCGGCTGCCTTCTTTGGCGTCTTGAGGTTCACTTCGCTGCGGCTGAAGTCGATGCCACGCGGATCTTTTCCTAAAAGGGCTGCGCTCGCCATCAGGGCTTCCTGCATCTTTTCATCATAGGGATTCATGATTGGCGCGTCAAGTCCTGCGGCAAGGCACATGGCGAAGAAGGTGCTGTTGATCAGAGGACGGTTCGGCAGTCCGAAAGAGATGTTGGAAAGCCCCATCGTTGCCGGATAGCCGAAATGCTTGCGGTAGAGGCGCAAGGTATTCAATACTTCGAGGCAGGCATTCTGATCGGCCGATATGGTCATGACGAGGGCGTCGAGCAGGAAGTCCCCATCTTTGAGACCATTCTTCTTCGCCTCTTTGATGATACCGTTGATGACATTGATACGATCTTCCGCTGTCTTCGGCACGCCGTCCTCTGTGATGGGCAGGCAGAGAATGGCCGCGCCGTACTTTTTCGCCAGCGGAAGGAACTCTTCGATTCGCTCTTTTTCGGCGCTGACGGAATTGATGAGAGCGCGTCCCGGATATGCTCTGAGTCCGGCTTCCAATGTTTTGGTATCACTGGTATCAATCGCAAGAGGTGCATCGGTGATTTGGGACACCTCGCGAATGGCATCGTGCATTGCCTTGACTTGATCGATGCCGCCGACGCCCATGTTGACATCGAGAAGGCGCGCTCCCGCACGCACCTGATCGATGGCCTCGCGCTTGACGGAGAAGAGCGAACCATTCTTGATTTCTTCGGCGAGTTTCTTGCGTCCCGTCGGATTGATGCGCTCGCCGATCAGCGTGGTCGCGAGATCTTTGTCGATGATGACGGTCTTGCTGCGGCTCGTGAGACGCAGGCGATTGTCCGGGCTCTTGCGCTCGGTGATAGGCAAGTCCTTGACAGCAGCGGCGAGCGCTTTGATATGCGCGGGCGTCGTGCCGCAGCAGCCACCGAGGTACGTTGCACCGGCAGCGACGAGCTTTGCGCCCCACGAGGCGAACTCCTCAGGCCCCATAGGGAAGATGGTTCTGCCATTTTCCAATCGCGGCATACCGGCGTTGGGCAGCACGCTGATGGGAACGGAGCAGTTCTCTCCCAAAGTCTTGACGATGGGGACGAGCTCCTTGGGGCCGAGCGAGCAGTTCACGCCGATGATGTCGGCGCCGAGCGCTTCCAAGGTGATGGCGGCTGTCTGCGGGTCAGTGCCCGTGACGGTGCGCCCGTCCTCGCTGTAAGATAGCTGGCAGATGATAGGAAGGCTTGTCGCATCTTTTGCCGCCAGAAGGCCTGCACGCATTTCCTGTATGTCAATGCACGTTTCAAAGAGCAGATAGTCGGCGCCTGCATCGGCAAGCGTCTTCGCCTGCTCATAAAAGGCTTGGTAGGCGGCCTCGAATTCGAGATCGCCGAGAGGGACGATGAAGCGCCCCGTAGGCCCTAACGAGCCGACGATCTTGGCGCGCCCTTTGGAAGCTTCGCGTGCGATCTTTACGGCCGCTTCATTGATTTCCTTCACGCGGTCTTCCAGACCGTAGTGGTCGAGCTTCAAAGCGGAAGCGCCGAAGGTGTTCGTCTCGATCATCGTCGCGCCGGCTTCGATATAGGCTTCGTGGATTTTTTGCACGACATCGGGCTGTTCGAGATTCATGAGCTCGGGGCAGCCGCCGGGCTTCAAGCCTCCTTCCTGCAGCATCGTTCCCATCGCGCCGTCAAAAATATGGATCATCAATATCCTCCTTGGTTTGGTATCATAGGTTTTCACCCTGGTTAATGTTTGGTATCAACAAGATGTTGTCCCTGCTATATGTTTCAGTTCTTGCTTTCGCCGACAGGGACTTTTCTCGAAGGGCAGTCGAACTTATCGCAGGCAGCGCAGCCGTTCGGCGTATGCGCTTCCTTCTCTTTTTGCTGCGGTACGAGGCCGATGATGGCAGTGATGGATTTGCGCGGTACGAGCATGGAGGCGTCACTGAGGTATACGCCGATTTTCTCACTTTCGGCGAGACGTACCATTTCGGGCTGTTGATCGAGCGGCCAATCGCCGTAGCCTGGGCTGAAACGCCAGCGCATCGTATAGCCTTCCTTGGAAACCTTCGGTTCGATGGCTTTTTCCATCGCGTCGGCTACCTGCTCGACGGCCGCCGTGGCGGCGGCATCGAGAATGACGGAGTAGGCGTAGCGTCCATCGGCGAAGTATTTCGTCACATGCTCCTCGATGGCATCGCCGACGCTCGCCGACAGTACGATGACCTTCTGTGCTTTGGCGAGATGCTTGCCGATGAGCTTTCCCTCCATGGTGAAGGGCGGATCGGCGAGTACCGTCTGTGTGGCTGCATCATAGTCGTACATCTGCCATATACCGCGCGGCTCGGCAAGAAGACGCGCTTCTAAGCAGGCTTCTTCGATGAGTTTTTCATCGAAATCCTTGGCCTTGTTCAATCCTGCATAGCGACGCGTTTCCTTTGCATCAATATCAAGCAAAACGCTATTGTAAACGGGCATAAGATTCCTTCTTCCTAGCTAATGTTTCACGTGAAACATCGAAGTTATTCATGGGGCAGAATACTTCCCCCCATCAGTATATCATGCTATAATAGGAAAAGAAAAGCTTATGGAGGAAAAGAATGTGGCGAAAATCATAGCAGTCGCCAATCAAAAGGGCGGCGTAGGAAAGACGACGACATCGGTAAACTTGAGCGCCGGTCTTGCCATGCTCGGCAAACGTGTACTGCTCATTGACTCCGATCCACAGGGGAATGCGACGAGCGGATTTGGTATCAATAAATCGGATTTAGCGATTACGATATATCAAGTCTTGATTGACAACCTTGCCATAGAGAAGGCAGTTCTTCATACGGGTTACGAGGTTGATCTTCTGCCCGCCAATATCGAACTGGCGGGGGCGGAGATCGAGCTTGTTGCTGCCATCTCACGCGAGAATCGTCTGAAGCGATCGGTCGATACCGTGCGCGATCAGTATGACTTCATTTTGATCGACTGCCCGCCTTCCTTGGGGCTCTTGACTCTCAATGCCTTGACAGCAGCAGATACCGTTTTGATGCCGATCCAATGCGAGTTTTATGCTCTGGAAGGTTTGGCACAGCTGATGAATACGATGACATTGGTTCAGACCAATCTGAATCCTGCCTTGGAAGTCGAGGGCGTTCTTCTGACGATGTTCGATTCAAGAACCAATCTTTCGGTTCAGGTGGCTGAAGAGGTGCGCACTCATTTCGGCAGCAAGGTGTATCGGACGGTCATACCGCGCACCGTGCGCTTGAGCGAGGCGCCGTCCTATGGGCAGCCCGTCATTGCCTATGACAAAAACTGCAAGGGAGCCATCGTCTATATGGATCTGGCAAAGGAGGTCATAGAGCGTGACAGCTAGGAAGCATCAGGCATTGGGCAAGGGGCTTGGTGCACTCTTTCCCACGGAATTGAAAACGCCCGAAGCATCGCAGCAAGAATCCCCGCAATTATCTGATACCAATGCTGAGGAAAAGAAGTGCATGGAAGCTCCGCAGGAATCGGAAAAGGAAAACGCAGGAAACCCGAACCCGCAAGGAGGCGAGGAAGCGAGTCAAGCTGCCATAGAAGATGATGAAGTGAGTGATGTGATATCAAAAGAGATGAATGGTATCGCTGTGCAGCAAATTCCCTTGCATGAGATACAAGCCAATCGGTATCAACCCCGTCATGAGTTTGATGAGAGCGCTCTGGAAGAGTTGAAGGAATCCATCGTGCAGCATGGCGTGCTGCAGCCGATTCTCGTGCGACAGCTTCCGGCAGGAAAGGGATATGAGCTTGTTGCGGGCGAGCGTCGCTTTCGCGCTTCAAGACTGGCCGGTCTTGAAACGGTGCCGGCTCTTGTCCGTCCTTTGAGCGATGCGGCAAGTACGGAGATTGCGCTGATTGAAAATTTGCAGCGCGAGGATCTCAATGCGATTGAAGAGGCCAACGCCTACCGCAATCTTTTGCAGAATTTCGGTCTTACGCAGGAAGCTTTGGCGGAGCGCGTGGGAAGAAGCCGTTCCCATATCACGAATATGATGCGCCTCTTGAAGCTCGACGCGCATGTGCAGGAATACTTGGCAAACGGCAGTCTGAGCATGGGGCAGGCAAGGCCGCTCGTCGTCCTGACGGACGCTGCGTTGCAGCGGGAGGCGGCAGACATCATCATGGCACGCGAATGTTCGGCACGTCAGGCCGAAGAGCTTGTGAAGCGTCTGCAGAAAAGAGCGGAAGAAACCGCCGAAGCGAAGGAAGCAGAGTCGCCTGGGGAGACAACAAAGATCTTCCTGCAGGAAGCGGAAGACAAGCTCAAGATGTTTTTCGGCACGCAGGTGCGCATTCGTTCGCAAGGCAAGAAGAATCGCATAGAGATCGATTTTTCCTCGGAAGAAGACTTGAATCGCATCCTTGATTCTTTGTTGGAGAAGAAGAGCCGGCTGCTGGAGGACAAGAAAGCGGCCTTGCGTCAGTTTTCTGCAGGAGAAAGATTCACGGTCTGAGGCATCATGTTTCACGTGAAACATCTTTTGTTTACCATGAAACCCCAAGAAGTCAAGCCCGAAGGGCGCAGACTGATTGGCTAGGTTTCTGTAAGGCGTGAGGACATATGTACAGCGTGGCTCCTTGATGACGCCGTTGTCAGAAGCGGCGGTGGAAACGAGTCCTGCCGCTCTGCTTCACGGCTGAACATATGTCCTGAAAGTTTGGCGTGGCAAAAGCTGCAGAAACGATGGGAGAGACGTGCAGCCTCTCCGTGCGGATAGAGGAGAAATGATTGGGATGAATACAAAACAACTGGCGGAACTCTTGGGCAACAACGAGACGTTCCTGGTGATTTTTCTTTTGGTTTTAGTCATTGTACTTTTGTTTTTGGTCATTTATCAGATTTACAGCGTATCGCGCATGAAGAGCCGCTACCAGGAAATGATGCGGGGGGTCGAGGGTGCGAATCTTGAAAGTATGCTGCTCGCACATATCAAGGAAATGAAGGGCGTCGCTGAGCAAAGCCGAAAGCTCAAAGAGGAAAACAGGCGCTTGGATGCGCTGCTGCAGACGGCTACGACGCGCATTGGTATCGTGCGATTCAGCGCTTTTGCCGATATGGGAAGCGACCTCAGCTATGCCGTTGCCATGTTGGACTCGCACAACAACGGTGTGATTTTTTCCAGTATCTTCGCTCGTGAGGACTCGCGCAGCTACGTCAAGCCCATCGAGGCGGGACGCTCTAGCTATAAACTCACGCGCGAGGAGGCGGAAGCGCTCGAAAAGGCGATGAGCGTGCGCCCGGAGTAGCGATAGCGCAGAATGGAAGTTTTAGCGTGAAAGTCCAAGAAGTCAAGCCCAGAGGGCGCAGACTGATTGGTTCTTTCATGTAAGGGCGGCGCACAATGGCCACAAAGTGGACGTTTGTGCGTGTAGTTTGTTCAATGGAAGAGGGGTCTTCCGTGCAGTTTGGAGATGGGCTTTTGCATAAGGAAAATGGGTTCACCATCAAGATTGTGCCCGATGTTTCTGATACCATTCATACGATACATCTTTCTGCAAAGATGGCGAAGATTGGTATCATCTCTTTCGTCGTCGTTTTGCTGATTTCCTGTGTGACGCTTTCTTATTCGCTCTATACGACATTTTTCGTCAAGAGCGATGACGCCGAATTGGAAAAGATGCGTCAGATCAGCAATATGCAGCAGGAGCAGCTTTTGCAGCTTTCCAAGAAAGCGGATGGTCTGCAGCAGGAATTGGATGAATTGACGCAGATGGAAAACGACTTGCGCCGCATGTCGGGGACAGTTGCAGCGCCCGATACGGCGGGAGCGCCTGCAGATGGAGCGGATGCTGCAGCGGGGACACAGGACGGGCAGGGCGGACCAATTACAAAGCTGCAGGCGGAAAATGTCGATGCGGCGCTTGAAAATATCGAGAAACGCGTGGCTGTTCGCCGCGCCAGCCTGCAGCAGCTCAAGCAGGTTTTGGAGGCGCAGCGGCAGGAGATGGCCGCGCTTCTGCCTTATGGCAATACGCCCTATGCCTTGACCGGCGTCTCCGTCACGATTCCTTCCATCTGGCCTGCGCGCGGCGAGGTCAGTTCGCCCTTTGGCCTGCGTTGGAATGGTTCGGACTTCCACCCGGGCATCGACATCGCCAACGACTTCGGCACGCCGATCGTAGCGACAGCCGACGGCGTGGTGACAGACGCCGGCTGGAATGCCGGCGGCTATGGCAACAAGGTCGACATCGATCATGGGAATGGTATCATGACGCGTTACGGACACGCGCAATCCATCGTCGTGCGCACAGGTCAGCATGTGCGGCGCGGTCAGATTATCGCCTATATGGGCAGCACGGGATTTTCCACAGGGCCGCATGTGCATTATGAAGTCCGCATCCACGGCGAGCCTGTGAATCCGGCGCCGTATCTGTAAAGGGTATTACAGTGAGTGTATTCATTTTGGTATCAAGACAGTTTATATCTGTGGCGATACCGAACATAGAAGGATTATTTAAGCAGAAAGAGGAGGTGCGGAAAGGATGGAAGTAACCAAGGATTTTTCTACGCGCCATTGGAAGATTCACGAGGTGGCGAAGGCAGGCGACAAGGCGACAAAGACGGTCTTCTACACAACGGATTCGACGAGCGGTTCGGTCTGGCTCGTGAAGCCTGGACAGGAGGTCAAGGCGCATGAACATCCGGCTGGTGATGACTTCTGGGTCTGTATCCAGGGGAAGGGTATATTCTTTCCGGAGCTTGGCAAGGAGGTTCCCGTCGAGAAAGGCGACCTCATCATCACGGGCAAGGGAACGTGTCACGGCCTGCGCAATACGGGCGAGGAAGATTTCATCTTCGTGAGCATCGTTGCACCAGTGCCGCCTGGATACAAGGAATTGTGAATGCAAGAAAAATATAGCCGTAGAAGATGAGATATGCTACAATATAAACAGGATTTTTTATCTTAAAGGAGGAGATATTGTGGCAAAGAGGTTTTTCATTTGCAAGGAGTCGGGAGACATCGTCGGCCTGATTCATGATGGCGGCGGCAAGCTGTCTTGCTGCGGCGAGGATCTGAAGGAACTGAAGGCGAACACGACGGATGCGGCGCAGGAGAAGCATGTGCCCGTAGCGACGTACGACAAGGCGGCGCGCAAGGTCACGGTCGTCGTCGGTTCGGTCGCGCATCCGATGACGCCGGAGCATCTGATCTCGTGGATTCACCTTGAGACGAAGAAGGGAGCGCAGATCTGTCATCTGACGCCCGAGGACAAGCCCGAGGCGGTCTTCTTCCTCGCTGAGGGAGATGAGCCGGTTGCGGTCTACGAGTACTGCAATTTGCACGGCCTTTGGAAGGTGGATCTCTGATTTCTGAGCTGTAAACAAAAAAAGAGTCGAGTCAAAGCTCGGCTCTTTTTTTGTTTGGCTATCCCTTCGATACGACGCTCCAGATCGTGTAAATGCAAGTGGCATAGAGGACGAAGAAGATCAAGCGGCGCAAGAGGCTCGTGGGGATGAAGCGCGCGAGTGCGTGCCCGAGGGAAAGTCCTGCGGCGAGGGCGGGAAGGAGGTAGACGAACTCGTGGACGGCAGCCGTCAGCGGGTGTCCGCCGACGAGATAGCCGATGAGCGACGTCGAGTTGCAGCAAAGGAAGAAGACGAAGCATGTGGCGCGGAAGGTTTCGGCGCTCATTTTCGTGTAGGCGAGGTAGATGAGGAACGGCGGTCCCGCCATGCCCGTCGTCATGGAGGAGAAGCCCGAGCACATGCCCGTGATGATCGTGTTGCGCCTTGATTCCGGGATGTGACGATGGGAGATCTGCATGATGAGGAGCGAGAGGAAGACGACGGTGCTGATCCAGACCTTTAGGGTGTCGCTCGATACATAGTCGAAGACGAAAAAGCCGATGGGGATGCCGAGCAAGACGCCGATCACGAGGTGACCGATCAGAGGAAGGTTCGCCTTCTTGCGCATCAAATAGGCCTGCACGGTGTTGCCTGAGCATGCGAGAAGCAGCATGACGGGCACGACGATCTTCGGATCGTAGAAGAACATCAAGAGGGGCGCCGCCACGATGACGAGTCCGAAGCCCGTGATCGCCTGCAGGAAGGCGGCGAAAAAGATGGCGAGCAGGGGGCCTGTATGGGTCGCGAGCGCCGCAAGGTAATTCTCCATAAGGCAAAGTCTCCTTCATAAGCTACACGCACAAACGTCCGCGTTTTCGTAGAAAGGAACGTTTTTCAAGGAGCTGCGTCAATAGATCTTTGTGACGGGCAGACCCTCTTTTTCCAGGGCGGCGGTCAGTCTTTCGATATGCTCGCGGTTGTGCGTCTCCACGGTGACTTCGAGCTGCACCTGCTGGAAGCTGTCGGTGACGCTCGCCTGGTTGTGGACGAGTTTGATGACGTTGGCGTGCTCACGCGCGACGATTTCTGCCACTTTGAGGAGCTGGCCGGGCTTGTCGGGCAGCTGCACGGCAAAGCAGAAGATGCGGCCGCGCGCGATGAGGGACTTGCTGATGAGCGCCGATATGGTCGAGATGTCGATGTTGCCGCCCGAGAGGATGGACACGACCTTCTTGCCTTGGAAAGGCAGCCGTGTGAGCGCCGCGAGCGAGAGGACGCCTGCGCCCTCAGCGATGAGCTTGTGCTTCTCGATGAGGAAGAGCAGGGCGCTCATGATCTCCATCTCGGAGACGGTGATGATGTCGTCGAGATACTTGCGGCAGAAGGCGAAGGTGAGGTCGCCCGGCGTCTTCACGGCGCATCCGTCGGCGACCGTCTCGACAGAGGGCAGCGTCGAGACTTGCCCTCGGCTGAAGGAGGCGGCCATGCAGGCGGCGCCCATAGGCTCGACACCGATGACTTTGACCTCGGGACGCACGGATTTCGTCGCGAATGCCACGCCCGAGGCGAAGCCGCCGCCGCCGATGGGCACGAGGATGGCGTCGACGTCTTTGAGTTCGTCAATGATTTCGAGCGCCGTCGTTCCCTGCCCCAAGAGTACGTCGCGGTCGTTGAACGGATGGACGTAGACATAGCCCTTCTCCGCCTGCAATTCGAGCGAGCGCTTGTAGGCGTCGTCGAAAGTGTCGCCTGCGAGCACGACTTCAGCGCCGTAGGAGCGTGTCGCCTCGACCTTGAGGAGAGGCGTCGTGGCGGGCATACAGATGACGGCTTTGACGCCGAGTCGCTGGGCGGCGAGCGCGACGCCCTGCGCGTGGTTGCCGGCGGACGAGGTGATGACGCCCTTGGCGCGTTCCTCATCCGTCAGATGAGCGATCTTGTTGTAGGCGCCGCGCACTTTGAACGAGCCGGTGTTCTGAAGATTCTCGGGCTTCAGATAGACGTCGTTTTGGCTCAATGCGGAAAAGAAGGGGCTGTCGAGGAGCTGCGTTTTCTTCGTCACGCCGTCCAGGGTGCGTGCCGCTTCATATACGCCGGCAATGGTCGTTTCCTGTAAGATGGCGGAAATATCGTTCGCCGGTGAGTTCTTCTTCATGGGATTCCTCCTAGATTCATGCTCAATTGCATGTTCTGCGCATGGTCAAGGGCAGGGGCGTTTCGTATGACGCATTCCCCTCGAATCGGTGCGTTTGTCTGTGTTTCTATTATATCACGCGAAGGGTGCGATTGGCAGGTTTTTGCTTTGGCGTGTAGAGGAAAATCAGCGAAAATCAACGAAAAATTTCCAAAAAATTTCTAAAAAGGGAGAGGATTTTCCCCCTCTTTCACGAACTATACAGGTAGAAAGACAGACCATGGTGGAAGGAGGTGCCAAGGTGAAGGATAAGATGAAGTTCCTCGTGCCGGTGGACGGCTCGCTGCATTCCAAGAAGGCGTTGGAGATGGCGGTGAAGCTCGCAGAGCCGGTCGGAGCGCATATCGACATCCTCTTCGTGTCCTATTTCGAGAGGGAGACCGACGGCGACCCCGATCATCCGTCGTGGCTTCCTTTGAGCGTGATGGCGAAAGGCGTATCTTCCGCCGAGGAGGTCTTGGAAGAAGCGCGGAAGGAATTGCCCGCGAGCCTGGATGTCGAGAGCCATGTGGTGGTCGGCATGCCGTCCCGCAAGATTGTGGAATTCGCGGCGGCAAACGGGCACGATCTCATCATCATGGGCGGCCGGGGGCTTTCCCCTGTCACAGGTTTCCTGCTGGGCAGCGTGAGCCAGGAGGTCATGGAGGAGGCAAAATGCGCCGTCCTCGTTGCCAAATGAGTCAAGGGCGGCGCATGGCGCAGCTTTGACAAAGGCTATTGGTAGAAGGAGGGTTTATACCATGTTGAAGAACATTCTCGTCCCCATTGACGGTTCGGAAGGCTCGGATCGCGCCGTAGCGGAGGCGATCAAGCTCGCGGAGGTTTGCGAGGCGAAGCTGAACTTCCTCTACATTGCGAACATCAACCAGCTCGCGATCAATGCCTGCTTGTCCGATGTGGTGCTTGAGGCGGTCACGAAGGCGGGCAATGTGATCCTCGATCGCGCCATGCAGATGGTGCCGTCGGGCATCAAGAAGGAAGCGTTTTCGGAGACGGGTTCGCCCGCCGTCGCCATCCTCGATTTCGCGGAGCACAGCGGCACGGATCTCATCGTCATGGGAAGCCGCGGTCTCGGCGTCGTCAAGGGCGTGCTCCTCGGCAGTGTGAGCCAGTACATCGTCGAGCAGGCGAAGTGCCCTGTGCTCGTCGTCAAATAACGCATGTTTTCGTAGGCCTCGCAGAGTTTCTGCGGGGCCTATTTCCTATGGGAAAGAAACTCAAGGATTTTCTTTGAAAAATTTTTTATTTTGCCTTATAATGTAAGAAGAGAAACATCGCAGGACAGGGATTGTCCTGCAAATGTGAAAGCCGCGAGGCGAGATGGGAGTTTTACCGATGAAAAGCACCGACATGAGAAGGAAGCGTTCGCTGAAGGTCAGCGGAGCGCACCCTATGGAAACCTTGGGCATTCCTCAGCCGATGCCGCAAGGAGCGAGGCCGGATGAAAAGGGGCGGGAGGCAATGTGCCGGGAGGCAATACTGCGCGTGTTCCTGGAAAAGACGAACATGATTGCGTACCGCTACGAGGTGGCGAAAGACGAGACGACGCTTTGGCAGGCGACTCCGGGCGAAGAGATGAAGGAAGTGCGCAGGGAGAACTTCTACGACTATTTTACCCATGAGGTTCTCGCGGACGCCGACCAGAGCGAGGACGTGCTCACACGCTTGACGGACGCCTGTCGGAGGATTCGCGACGATGTCGTCGAATATCGGGTCAAGACGCAGGACGGCAGTCCGCTTTGGCGGCGCACGTCGTATCGCAGCTTGGCGGCAGAGGACGGACAGATCTATGCGGTCGTCGGACTCATGGAGGAGCTGCACGATACTACGCACATGATGGAGCGGCAGGAAGCGCAGCTGAAGCGCGACCCGCAGACGAGGCTCTTCGACCGCGAGGGGCTGGAGCTTCTTGTCAACCATCAGCTCATGGAACTCTCGCGCGGCGAGAAGGGCGTGCTCTTCATCGTTGGCATCGACGACTACGAAGAGCTTTGTGAAGCGTTGGGCGAGTCGTCATGCAACGGTTACATCGGCACGCTCTCGGACTCCGTTCGTGCGGATTTTCGCGGTGTTGATGTCTTCGGGCGCGTCAAAAAAGACGAGATCGCCGTGTTCATCTCGGGGCGCATCTCCATCGACATCATCGAAAAACGCGCGCAGCGCATCCTCGATCTCTTCCTGCGCGTGCAGCCGCAGGACTATGCGACGGTGTCGTTCAGCATGGGCATATCGGTCACGGGATTGCCCGCAGAGACGTTTGATCACATGGTCGAGGAGGCGGAGGAAGCCATGCTGTCGGCGCGCAGGTTTGGACCGAACCGCTGCCGCATGTACGATGAGATCAAGGGATGAGGTTTGTTTTGACGTGAAAAAAGAGGGGCTTCCAAGCGGAAACCCCTCTTTTTTCCGTAAAGCCCCAAGAGGCAAGCCGAAGCGCAGACCGATCGGCCAGGCTTCTGTAAGGGCGGCGCACTTTTGTCCACGAAGTGGACGTTTGTGCGTGTAGTTTTGTCAGATCGGCTGGCGCTCGCTCGCGATCGGCATGCCCGAGATATGAGCGTGCAGGATCTTCCATCCTTCCTGCGACGTGCGGCGGTACGTCTGGCTCGTGCGTCCCTTGTGCTCAATTTCCGTGCCGTCGGAGCGCAGCTTGCCGTGGAAGTCCCATGTGTACATGGCGATTGCCGTGTCGCGGTAAACCTCGATATCGAGGTCGCGGAACTCGAAGTGGCGCTCTGTGTAGAGCTTCTGCAGGCGGTCGATGTAGAAGTGCTGGCGGATGTTCTCCCAGCCGATGTCCTCCCCGCGCGGGTGCACCATGGACGTCTTCGGCCCAGGCTGCCAGATGCTGTCTGCAAGCGCCGTGTTTGCATCATTGAGGGTCTTCTTGTAGAGATCGACGAACTGCTCTACGATGGCGGCGTCTCCTTCACGAACTGTCATGGACGATTCCTCCTTTGGATGGGGGAGTGCGACCGTGTGGAGCAAGAACCCCGTTCGGGGCAGAGGGTCACGCCTCCCGCTGTTGAAATTTTCCACAATTCTATGTTTTTATTGTACTATGAAAGTCTAAGAAGTCAAGCCCGAAGGGAGCAGACGGATTGGCTTTTTCATTAAGGGCGGCGCACAATTTTGCATGAAATGATTGACAAAAACGCTTTCTTGCGCTAAAATCAACTTAGTGAGATTGCTTTTTAACGAGGGGATTTTTGCTGACGCGCTATATACCGAAATGGCTGGTGTAGGATTGT
>ERZ772967.355-NODE-355-length-38589-cov-4.199901_pt1 | contig 38589 bp, 28 predicted proteins | sample MGYA00511677_ERZ772967 | MGnify/ENA primary metagenome ERZ772967 (study PRJEB29015, sample SAMEA2737931) | human oral metagenome | biome: human oral; feature: human-associated habitat; material: dental | place: China | collected 2146 ...
AAGCTCCGGCACACCCTCTCTTCTTATACACCCGTTCGATACGTACTTATCGATGCAGTCGATATGAATGACACTTCATCTCCTTTTTCCGACTGTTGCGCTCTACTTTACCGTTATCAAAGTTTGTAGCTGTAAATCGCGGCCAGCACTTTGTGATATTCGCTTTGCAATTGCAGATGATAGTCGGTGCTCTGATATAGCGTGCCGATGCTGACGAAATACTCGATCATGGAGATTTGTCCGGCTTGCAACGCTTTATTCAGCAGGGTCAGGTTGTCCTGATTTTTGAGCACGGTATCAAATTCGTCCATCGAAGCGCGGAGTACCTGCAACCGGTGATAGAGCTGCATCAGGCGGTTCTCGACCTGTACTGCAGCGCTCTCACGTTGCAACTCTACATAATGACTTTGACGGTGCGCCTTCTTCACCTGATGGCGGTTTGAAAAGAGCGGGATGCTCATTCCCACGACGAAGCCGTTGTACCGATCGCCGCCGGTGGCCGTGTTCAGCCGATAGCCCAGTTCCAGTCCGGGCAGCCCCTGAGCGCGGCTTACGCCGATCTGCCGCTGCGCTTCGGCCTGCCGGTATTGCAACGTCTGTAATGTGGCATCGGCGGCCAGCGCCTCGTCACGTAACGCGTCCCACGAGGGCAGCTCGGCAGGCGAAGGGTAAACCGTATCGGTGAATGCGACGGGATGTCCGCCGTTCAACGTGGCCAATTCGCGCAGCTTGCCTTCGCGTTCCGTCTCGTTCAGCCGTTCCTCCGTCTTTACGTTTAAGAGCTCGAGCTTGATTTTATTCGTCTCCAGTATATTGGCATTGCCTTTCTTCAAACGCTCGTCATACAGCTCCGCCAGCCGCTCGGCGTCGCGTCGCCGTTCGCGAAGGAGTTGTCGACGCCGGTTAAGCCACACTAAATCGAGGCAGACCTCTTGGGCATTGAGCAATACCTGACGACGCTCACCGGTGTATTGCGAGGCGAAGAGTTGTTGGCGAACGGTCGTCAGTTTGCTGCGTTGCCCGTAAACCGTGGGAAACTCGAACGACTGCGACGCGACCAGCTCACCCTGTACGCCCATCTCCGCACGATTGCCGTATTGATGCGAATAACTCACCGATGGATCGGGCAGGTTATTCTCACTTTTCGATTCGAGCAACTGCAACTCGTAATATTGGCGGGCGGCCTGCAACTCGCGGTTATTCGTTTCCACCTGACGCAATACCTCGTCCATCGTCGTCTGCGCTTGCGCCGCGATGGTCAGCAGCACGGCAAGTCCTGTTATCATATATTTTTTCATACGTCTTGCTTTTTATGGATTAAAAGATACATAATCGGGATGATAAAGCCGTTTAACAGCGTAGAGGTCAGCAATCCGCCCAGAATCACGACAGCCATCGGGCTCTGAATTTCGTTACCCGGCAGATCGCCTCCCAAGGCCAGCGGAACGAGCGCCAGCGCCGAGGTAAGCGCCGTCATCAGAATGGGGTTGAGCCGGTCTGATGAACCTTGCCTTACACACTCAATCAATGGCAGCCCACTGCGTTTCAGATCGTTGTATCGATCGATCAGAAGCATGCCGTTGCGTGTGGCAATGCCGAACAGCGAAATGAATCCGATGATGGCGGGGATGCTGATGATTCGGTCGGCAAAGAAGATGGCAAAGATGCCGCCGATGAGTGCCAACGGAAGATTCAGCAGTACGACGGCCGACTGCTTCATGCTCCTAAACTGGTTGTAAAGCAGCAGGAAGATAACGAAAATAGACAGGATAGAGGCGACGAGCAGCGTGCGCGATGCAGCCTGCTCGCTCTCGAACTGTCCGCCGTATTCGATGTGATACCCTTCGGGAAGCACGATCTGCTCATCGATTCGTTCGCGTATCCGGTGGACGATACCCCGCAGGTCCCCGCCCGACACATTGGCCGAAACGACGATCTTGCGACTGACGTTCTCGCGGCTGATCGTATTCGGCCCGCCGGACGAAACAATGTCGGCCACGTAGCTCAGCGGTATTTTCCGCCCGTCGGCATCGATGATCAGATCACTGATCCGGTCGATGCCGCTCCGGCTCTCGTCATTGACCCTTACGGTCAGATCGAAGGAGCGATTGCCTTCATACACCTGCGAAACGACCTCGCCACCGAGCATAACCGATACATACTCTCCGAACTCGGAAGGGGGGATGCCGTATTTGGCGAGCATCTCGCGTTTCGGCTCGATTTTGATCTGAGGACGTTCGATCTGCTGCTCTACGTTCAGGTCGGCAATCCCCTCGATATCGGCGATACTCGTCTTAATCCGGTTGCCGAGCGCGAACATACGGTTCAGGTCCGTACCGAACAGCTTGATGGCAATATTGGCTCGTGTGCCCGATAACATCGCGTCGATACGGTGCGAGATGGGTTGTCCGATCTCAATATTTACTCCCGAAAGCGTTTTCAGCTTCTCCCGCACTTCCTCGACGACCTCTTCTTTCGACCGCCCGGAAAGCTCGAACGGCGCTTCGATTTCAGAGACATTGACCCCCAACGCATGCTCGTCTAACTCGGCGCGTCCGGTCTTACGTGCCACCGTCCGTATCTCCGGAATCGAAAGCAGTAACTCTTCCGCCCGGCGACCAACCTTGTCCGACCCTTCGAGCGAGATGCCCGGCAGTGTGCTTACGTTGATCGTAAACGAACCTTCGTTGAACGACGGCAGAAAACTGTTTCCCAACATGAAAAAGGCGACGAGCGCCACGAGTGCGATCCCGCCCGTAATGCCGAGCGAAGCCTTCCGATGGGTCAGCGTCCGGTCTAAGGCGCGTTCGTAAGCCGCCTTGAGATGACGCACCACGAACGGCTCTTTGTTTTTCTTTGTCTGGCGGTCTGCCGTGAGCAGAAAACTGCATAACACGGGGGTCAGCGTCAACGCTACGAGAGTAGAGGCAAACAGCGCCACAATAAAAGCCACGCCCAACGGCGCCAGCATCCGTCCCTCCATACCCGAAAGGAAGAACAACGGCACGAAGCTGACGACGATAATAAAGGTTGAGTTCAGGATTGGCATCCGCACCTCCTGCGAGGCATCGAACACGACGGCAATCACTCCGCGCCGCTCGGCCTCGGGCTTCTGCCGGTTCTCACGCAGACGTTTGTAGACGTTTTCGACGTCGACGATCGCATCGTCAACGAGTGAGCCGATCGCAATGGCCATCCCTCCGATACTCATCGTGTTAATCGTCAGCCCCATCAATCGTAACACGACGATGGCAACGAGGATCGACAAAGGAATGGTGACGAGCGAGATCAGGGTGGTTCGTGCATTCATCAGGAAGATAAACAGGATGATCACGACGAAAACAGCCCCTTCGATCAGCGATCGCTGAATGTTGCCGATCGAACTTTCGATAAATCGTGACTGTCGGAAGATATCGGTTGCCACCTGCACATCACGGGGCATCGTTTTTTGCAATTCGGCGATGGAAGCGTCGAGCTTCCGCGTCAGATCGAGCGTGCTCGTATGCGGCTGTTTCGTGACCGTCAGCAATACGGCCGGCTTGGCGCGGTGCGATGCTACGCCGAGTTTCGGCATCTTCGCGCCGATACGTACATCGGCCACATCGCCCAGCAAGAGCGGTACCTCGCCCACGCGTTTCAATACGGCTTTCGAAAGGGCATCGACGTCGTTGGTGGAGATCACGCCACGGATGATGTACTCGTTTCCGTATTCGTATAATACCCCGCCCGACGCGTTTTGATTCATGTCGCGAACTACTTTCATCACCTCGTCCAGACCGATCCCGTAATGCTTCATCTTTTCAGGATTCAGCAACACCTGATATTCCCTGATATCGCCTCCCAATACGGCTACTTGCGCTACTCCGCCCGTAGACAACAGACGCGGACGAATGGTCCAGTCGGCGATCGTTCGCAGTTCCTCCATCGAGGTCGTATCGGCCGTCAGGCCGATAATCATCATCTCGCCGAGAATAGACGATTGCGGCCCCAGCGTCGGTCTTCCTGCGTTCGGCGGTAAAGATTCGCCGATCATAGCCAGCTTTTCCGATACGATCTGGCGCGCACGGTAAATATCCGTCCCCCAGTTAAACTCGACCCATACGACCGAGAAGCCGGTTGTCGACGATGAACGTACGCGACGCACATCCGTCGCTCCGTTGACGGCCGTCTCTACCGGAAAAGTGACCAACCGCTCTACTTCTTCGGGAGCCATCCCTTTTGCCTCGGTCATCACGACTACGGTCGGAGCATTCAGGTCGGGGAAGACATCCACGTCCATGTTCATGGCCGTATACGTACCGGCAAAGAGCAATAATACAGCTGCGGCAAGCACGATCAGCCGATTATTCAATGAAAATCGTATAATATTATTCAGCATATCCGTCCGGTTTTTAATGACTGTGACTGTGACTGTGACCTTCCGGAATCACGCTTGCATTGGCCGCCAGCTTCAGCTGGTAAACACCCTGCGTCACGACGCGATCTCCCACATGTATCCCGGAAAGAATCTGCACGCGCTCACCGTCGTCAGCTCCTAAGGTAACTTCTCTTTTTACGTAACCTTCTTCGTCGAGTTGAACATACACAAAATGAACCCCTTGCTCCTCCGTTACAGCCTTTATCGGCAAGGTTATCACATCGGGACGCGGAGTGGAAAGCAGATACACTTCGGCGTAAGCGCCGGGCATGATATCGCCGATATTGTCGAACTCGAAAGTGACGGGAATATAGAACGAGGCTTGTCCTGCCGACTTCCCGAACGACAGCAACCGCCCTTTCAGTTCGCTCAGTTTGTATATCCGGTCGCTGTAGGATACCTTGAAATTCGCACTCCCGATGTGCTGTAAGTCTCTGAAATATTTTTCAGGAACCTCGGCACGCAATTGTAACCGCCGGTTCTGTGAAACGGTGGCGACAGGTTGACCGACTGCCACAAACTCTCCCTGATTGACAAACCGGTTTTTGAGGTATCCTGCGATGGGTGTCGTAAGCCTTACGCCGTGCACTCCCGCTTTGCCGGCAAACGCCCGATAGGCGGTCTTCGCCGTTTCGTAACGGAGGCGAACCTGCTCGAATTCCTGGGTCGAGATGATTTGATCCTTCACTAACTCTTCGGCGCGTCGGAATTCTTTCTCGGCGGTTTCATACGTAATCCGGGCCTGCGCCACCGGATCACCATTGGCAATATCTTTGGCCGAGATCGATGCGATCGCTTCGCCGGCACGTACCGCCACTCCCTCGACTGCAGAACCGGAAAAAGAAAGGATACCGTTCGATGTCGCGGCTATCGTCACCTCGTCACCTTGTGCCGACAGGATTTGTCCGCCGGCTTTGATTACCTGACAAAACAGACCGGGCTCTGCGGTGCTGACTTCCAGACCTACGGCCTTGGCCTGTTCGGCTGTAAAAATAATCTCGTTATCTATGGCTTCATGGGTGTCTTCTTTATAGTCGTGATCATGCTCCTCCCCTTCATGGTCATGGTCGTGTTTATGGTCATGCTCATGTTTATGATCATGATGTGAATGTTCATCATGAGCGTGTTGATGTTCGTCTTTTTGTGTGGATGAGCCGCCACACCCGGCAAGTATGCAGGCGCAAACTGCCCACAATAAAATAAATGATCGATGTTTCATAATTGACTTTTTTAATGAATGAACAATCGCTGAATATAGTACGTCTGCAATCAGCCTGAAATGATTTTCGGTTCATTAAAAAAGAGGCGGGGCGCGCAGTCCCGAAGCACGTGTAATCCACGTGTCGCGAAGCGCTTCGATATAAAAGGAGAGATGTTTTCGGGAGAAACACAGACCGGCTTGTTCCAATTCGGCCGGATAGAGATAATTCAGTAATACGAAGAAAGGAATGAGAACAGGCGTCACAGCCGCATGGCTATCATGATCCTGTGTCAGGGTGACGGACACGGTCGCCCCACAATCATCGCATGTCTGTAAAGGATGGTGATGAAGATGGCTGTTCGGAGAGGTTTCGCCGCACGTATGACAGCAGGCATGTTTTGCTCCGTCTCCCCAAAAAGACATAAAACAAACTTTCCCACCATCGTGATGATGATGTGGTGCCGTCGCCGAAAGCAGGAAGAATATGCTGCTTATCCATACGACCCATTGCATGATATGTCGTTTATGCTTCATCCGAGGACTTTTCATCCGGTGGACAAAGGTATATGTTTTTTAAGATGATGACAAATTAAAAACCGTTTTCAGTTCCGAAAAGTCCGAAATTACAGCGTCAGCCGTCTCGTTACCGGCATACTCTTTCCAACCGATGTTTTTGAGCCAGACCGTACGGCAACCCACAGCGGCGGCAGGAACGATATCCTTATCGTACGAGTCTCCGATCACAGCGATATGAGCAGCCGGTATGTTCAGGGCGCTGATTCCCAACCGGAAGATTTGAGGATCGGGTTTGCGGACGCCCACCGTCGCTGACTCGATAAGGAGCGGGAAATACGCATCGAGACGGAAATCTTTCAATACCGTCCGAAGGTTTCCGTAAAAATTGGAAACCATGACCAGCGGATAACTGTCGGCCAGCACCTCGATAACAGGGCGCGCCGCAGCGGTCGACCGCGCAGCGAATGTATAGCATCGCCCGGCCAGGCTTCGTTTCAATTCGCGTGAGGCTTCCATGTCCGACAAATACCGATTCTCACGAAGCCACTCAATTTGCAAATCGGTCTTAATACGCATCATATCGGCAAACGTATGCTCCGGTTTTACCAAAGGAAGTTGCCCCATCGTCCGCTCGGCATACACGTAAGCCTGCCGGAAAACGTCTTTCGTGACGGGAACAGCCTCCGCCTGATAAGCCTGCCAGATCACTTCCGCCCAATGCAATCCGTTACTGTCGATCGTACCGCCGTAGTCGAACACGATCCCTTGAATAGTTTTTATGTTGATCATTGCTGTTGGTTCTTTAATGAGGGGGTAAAGTCGGTGCAAATACGTTCATGCTTCGTCACCATGTAAACGAGCATGACATTGAGCACCGTCAGTTCGAAAACGAAATAAAGCCACGGCTGATCGATCAAAAGGCTTACGAATAACGCAATAACACGTGTATTGAACGAAAGCATATTCGTATATTTCATCAACGGCAGACTTTTCGTGCGGAAAGCTTTGCGAAACCATTCCGGCGCTTCTCCGTGATAATCGTTCCGGACGATGTCCATCATCTCCTGAAAGCGCGGCGTCCATCGTTCCTGTCCGCGTGTGTAACGCAGGTAAAACATATCAAAGAGTTTATAGATAAAATCATGTCTCCATGTCATCTTCTCGAAATTCGCCTTTACGGCCGGTGAGTGTGACAACTCGCTGCCGGCTTTTCCTTTCAGAAAAAGGAGATGGATGTTCCGGTAGTAATCGGCCATGGCGGCCTGTTTGCCGTGGAAGACTCCCGTAACGATAGCCATTAGCCAGATCCATCCGCCCCAAACCGGCATGAGTCGCAAACAGATGGCGACATAGATGACAAAGAACCATACATCGCCGCAGAAGCCGTCGAGGATCCTTCCCAACGGTGATTTCTGCCCGGTCATACGCGCCAGCTGACCGTCGGCGCTGTCGTACATATTGGCCCAGACAAGGAGTAACATCCCGATCACATTGATTGTCGGCGAAGGGTAGTAAAAACAAATACCGGCGGCAATCCCGATAAAGATTCCCGCTACGGTAACGGCATTCGGCGATATACCCATCCGCTCGAACAGTAAGGCCCATCGATAGCCCAGCGGACGATAAAAATGTATATCAATAAACTCTTCCGTATCCAACGATTTGAGTGTGGACTCCAAATCCTTTGTCTGTGAGTTGCGTGTCATCATTGTTTCATGAAACGGTAAATACATTCGGCAATATGGGGTGCCGCTTCATCACGACAAGGTGCAAAACTCGGCCAGTCGTTGAAGTCGATCAGTCGTACCGTGCCGTCTTCCGATACAATGCAGTCGCCACCATAAATATGGACGTTCAACACCTGGGCTGCCTGATCGCACATTTTTCGTAAATAATTCAGATCGAATGAAAATCCCTTGGCTGCACCGTTGATTTGTTCAAGCCCGAACTTTCCGTGATGCATCTCGAACGGATAAAACCAATAGAAGAAGTCCGTTCCGTACACCCCGTAAAATTTGACCAGATCGCCGACCAGATGTTCATTTATCACTGCGGTTTCAATTCCTCGCACGGCAAACTCATGAAAAATACCTTTGGCCTCTTCGCGATGACGAACATAGGTCACGTCTTCACGATGGATGGCATGGAAATCTCCGCGTTTGATCCAGCAATGATGCAGGCCGGCCTCCTCGAGCGCCTCCGTCGGATCGTCGTCCGTTTTAAGTATCAGGCTCTTCGGATGGGCTATTCCGGCAGATAGCAAAAGACGCGTCATCTTCTCACGGGTGCAATTCTCGATACCGTAGCCCGAATTGATGACCTTGCATCCTTCGTCTTCCATACGTTGCAATTTACGTACCATCTGTCGTTCACGTGCCATGTTAAAAACGATATTGGCATCGATGTCCCGAACTAACAGGTCCGATTCGATGTATTCGTTCACCGTGCATCCCATATGGTGCAGATGCTCTGCCGTCAATGAAAAAATGGCGGCATCGTTTCCTACATGATTCGGTGAAAAACGGTTTTCCCTGCGAATACCGGCTACCTTATGCGTATTCATGTTGATTGATTATTAAAACCCTATCCGAAGAAGTACGTATCATGCCAGAAATGTTTCTGCCTTAGCCAGATCACTGATATGATCGATATCAATAATTTTATGAAACGGATAGGCCTTCAAATGCAAACCTTCGCTCACCAACAGGCGCTGATAGTTGCGCATCCGTGAGATTCCTTGTTCCATTGCCTGATCCAACGACGGTAACACCGTATTTCTCAGGCAGTAAATTCCTCCGGACACATAACGGCAGGGTTCGTCTGTCGCATCGAGGAAAGCTTGGATCATGTAATCATCGTCTGTCTTTACGTAGAGCGGCTTCTCATCGTCTACGAAACTTGTAACGGCCATCAAGCCATCCAAAGTCGATGTCTGCTCGAATGTACGGATATATTGTGTAAATTCATCTTCCTGAAAAATCGTATCGACCGTGGTCAGACAAAACCGATCGCCGGTCAGGAAGCGGCTTAATGCATGAAAACTATGCATCGAGCTGGGGGTGGATTGTACCAATAAATGAAACGGTACCGGCAGCGAAAGAGCTTTCAGGTGCGCCTGCACTTCCGTCATCTCTTCATTCACGATGATACTGATCGACGTGGCGTGATGCCTCAAAAAAAGATGAATCAGCCGGTCGATCAAGGGGACTCCGTGTAAGCGGAGCAAGGGTTTGGGAGTCTTCATCCCTTCCTGAACGAGGCGTGAACCCTCACCGGCAGCGATAATTGCATAATCCATAGTATGTTTATTTTGGGTCGGCAAAGATACCGCTTTTCCTGCAAATAACGAAATCATCATTATCCCAATAAGCACATCAACAGTATCTGCACAAGGATGACTCGTGCAAACATGCCTAACGGATAAACCGTGGCATAAGCAATCGAAGGATTGTCTCCGGATATCGTTTCATTGACGTAGCTTAATGCCATCGGATTAGCCATACTTCCGCACAACATGCCCGAAACCGTACCGAAGTCGATCTTCATGACTTTTAAAGCAACGACTCCTACGATAATGGTAGGTATAAGGGTTAACCCTGCGCCGATCACAATCCACAAAAGCCCTTCGGGGCGAAACACCGTTTCGAAGAAGTGTGTGCCCGCGTCCAACCCTAGACATGCCAGGTACATGGAAAGACCGATCGCACGAAGCATCAGATGGGCACTGCGAGTTGTGTAAGTAATCATGTGTATGCGGGGACCGAATGTGCCCAGTAAAATGCCGACGATAATAGGACCTGCCGCTAAACCCAATTTCACCGGTGTAGCGATGCCCGGAAATGAAAACGGCACAGATCCTAAAGCCAGCCCCAAAACGAGACCGATAAAAATCACGACAAGGTTCGGCTCTTCCAGATCTTTGACGGCATTCCCCAATACCTGCTCTACGTTTCGGATCGCTGCAGCCTCGCCCACTACCGTCAACCGGTCTCCTAACTGGAGCACCAATTCGGGAGTGGCAAGCAACTCCACCCCTGAGCGAAAAACACGACTGATATTGATTCCATAATGATTGCGTAAACGGAGAGAACCTAATTTTTTGCCGTTCAACACTGCACGAGTCACCACAATACGTTTTGAAACTAACTCCGTATCAATAGCATTCCAGTCGATATCCTCCTTGTTCCAGTCCGTCTTTTCCTGCTGACCGAACAGGAACGTTAAGGCTTGCACATCTTTTTCCGATGTGATAACCAATAATCTGTCATTCTCTTTCAAGATTTTTTCCGACGTTGGAATGCTTACATGCCCGTCTCTCCATAAACGTGAGATGATAAATTTCAGATCACTCATCCGAACAATTTCCTTGACACTTTTTTCAAAGACCGCCGGATTATGCACTTGAAAAGCGGCTACATATACTTTTTTTAAATCATCCTTTTCAACGTTGTTCAGTAGCTCCTCACGAACGAGTGTTTTCCGGATGAGTAAGATTGCAAAAATCACCCCGACCACCCCTAAAGGATAAGCCACGGCGCAGCCTAAAGCAGGGATGTTGCTGTCCAGTCCGATCTGTTTTAAGGTCTGCTGTGCCGCTCCCAAGGCCGGTGTGTTGGTCGTGGCTCCGCAAAAAATACCAACCATATCCGGTAACGATACCTCTGTCAGATGCGATAGCAGAACGGTCAACCCGCTTCCGATTAAGATAAGCGCCATCGATAGCATATTGAGCGTGATCCCTTCTTTACGAAACGAATTAAAGAAACCCGGACCGACCTGTAACCCGAGAGAGTAGATAAAAATGACTAATCCGAAGCTTTCAGCATAAGCCAGCATTTTATCATCTATGGAAAGCCCGAAATGCCCGGCTAAAATACCTGTAAAAAAGACGAAAGTAACTCCCAAGGATATTCCACCGATATGTATTTTACCCAATGCCAATCCTACCGCAACGATGAGTGAAAGCACAACCACTGCCTGCATGGGGGAGTGTTCTACAAATAAACCGTTCAACCAATCCATCTTCACCTGTTAAAATGAGGCGCAAAGATAAAACAGTTATCACAAGAAAGCGCTGTCTGCGATACAAAAAGATAGAATGAACAGAATATAGGTGAAATAGATTTTTGTTTTTCGGAGAAAAAAACGACTTTTGCACGAATCATGTCATTAGAACATTAAGATGAAACTGAAAAGCATGCTATGTCTCCTTTTGTTATGCTTCTTGTTTGGGGCGGGAAAGGGGGTTGCACAATATACGATCCGTGTAGAAGGATTTGTCAAAGATTCATTAACCCGTGAAGCTATGCCTGCTGTATCGGTCATGTTGAAAGGAACGACGATCGGCACGGTGACGGACAACAGAGGCCATTTCTCCTTACAAGTCACTTCTTCCGAAAACGTATTACATGTTTCATTTCTGGGGTATGAAGAGGTTGAACTTCCGTTGAAAAGAAATGGAATAAACAATGTAACAGTCCGGATGAAACCAATATCTTATGCGTTGTCCGATATTGTTGTCAAGCCTGAAAAAGAAAAATATTCCAGAAAAAAGAACCCGGCGGTGACATTTGTTGAAAAGGTGATAAGTCGGCGTACAGTCAATGATCCTCGCCAACATGATTATTATCACTATAGCACGTACGACCAGAAGATTTTGGCCAAAAATGACTTTAACGAGGAAGAGGCACGTAAGAAAAAACGTTACAAACAGATCGATTTTATTTTCAATTACATCGATACGTCTCGGGTATCGGGCAAACCGATTTTACCGCTTTACAACGAAGAACGGATCGAGAAGACGTATTATCGAAAATCGCCGACTGCGGAACGTAAAGTCGTACAGGGGGTGAAACGTGCCGGACTGATCGAAATCTTTTCGGAAGACGGGGTCAAACAGTTTATCGAGGAAGTGTTCAGGGAGATAGACCTTTTTCAAGACAATATCCCGTTGTTTTTGAATCGCTTTATCAGTCCGCTCGCTTCATTTGGTCCGCTCTACTATAAGTATTACTTGTCGGACACCGTAACGGTAGAGGGTGAACCGTGTGTCGATCTGGTGTTCGTGCCGTTTAACTCCGAGTCGTTCGGTTTTACCGGACATCTTTATATCCCCCTCGACTCGACTTTCTTTGTCAAACGGGTGAAGCTGAATGTGCCGCGGCACATTAACCTCAATTTTGTAGATTTTATGCGGATCGAACAGAATTTTATACGTGCAGATGATGGCACGCGGCTGATGACGAAAAATGATATTACCGTCGAATTTAAGCTGAACGCTAAAAGTAAAGGAACGTATGCCCGCCGCATTTGTCTTTATCGCGATCATTCGTTCGATCCTCCCGAAGATATCACGGTCTTTCGAGAGAATAATCCCGTGATGGAAACGGAAGATGCCCGCAAACGTTCGGACGAATATTGGCAGGGACATCGGGAGAACGAGAAAGAGATTACCCAGACCTCGGTCGAGAAGATGATGGCACAACTGCGCGCCGTGCCTGCTTTTTTCTGGACGGAAAAGATCGTGGGCGCTTTGATCAACGGGTATGTGCAGCCCCGGGAAACGAACAGCCCGGTCGAATTTGGGCCGGTGAACACCTTTATCAGCGGTAATGCGCTCGAAGGGGCACGATATCGCTTCGGCGGAACGACTACGACGAATCTTAGCCGACATTTCTTTGTAGATGGTTATCTGGCTTACGGCGCGGGCGACAAAAAATTCAAAGGGGATTTGCTGGTTGAATATTCGTTCAACGATAAACGAAGTTTTCGTAAAGAGTATCCGTTCCATTATGTGCGTGCCGAATATCGCTATGACATCAATCAGATCGGGCAGCATTACCTTTATACGAATGCAGATAATGTGTTTATGATGCTTAAGCGGCGCAAAAACAACCTGATTACCTACATGCAGAAGGCCGAACTCGGTTATTATCATGAGCATTACAACGGGTTAGGCTATGGCATTACGGCTCGTCACTTGACGGAATGGGCGTCACGTTATGTGCCGTTCGCGCAAATTCAACCCGACGGGGTGACGGCTCTTCCACTCGATCATTACCGCTCGGCACAGCTTGAGGTGGTGCTGCGCTGGGCGCAGAACGAGAAGTTCTATCAGTCGCGCAACTATCGTTATCCCATTACGCTTGATGCACCGATCATCACGCTCAGTCATACCTTTGCCCGAAAAGGCGTCCTGGGCTCCGACCATCATTATAACCGCACCGAGATTGGCATCCGTAAACGCTTCTGGATGTCGCCTTTCGGGTATGTCGACCTTTACGGGCAGGCCGGTAAAGTATGGGATAAGGTACCTTATCCGTTGCTTATCATCCCGAATGCGAACTTATCGTACAGCATCGAACCGGAAACATATGCCCTGATGGACCCGATGGAGTTTATCAATGATCGCTTTGTGTCGTGGGAAGTCACGTATTTTATGAATGGAGCTTTGCTGAACCGTCTTCCGCTCATCAAACGCCTGCAACTGCGCGAGGTTTTTGCTTTTCGCGGATGGTATGGTGATCTGAGCGACAAGAATAATCCGTGGAAACCGGGTAATGAAGGACTTTATGTTTTCCCTGAAAACAGTTATCTGATGGAAGATCGTCCTTACATGGAAATCAGTTGCGGACTTGATAATATCTTTAAGCTCGTCCGGCTTGATTATGTCTGGCGACTCTCTTATCGTAACCATCCTCATACGCCTGACCGTGGACTTAGAATGAAAATGCAATTTTCATTCTGAATGTTTTTCTCAAATTTTTTGGCGGTTTTAGAATTTGTATTTACATTTGTCAGGAAAAAAAGTACAAACAACCTAAAGAACACAATAGATTATGGAAACATGGTGGGGATCACTCGATCCATTTATGCAAACTCTTTGGGGCATCGCTATTTTTGCCTCAGTGGTCTTTATTATTCAAAGTGTCATGACCTTTGTGGGGATGGACTCCGAAACGAATTTTGACGGCGACTTCGACGGCGATATGTCTGCCGACGGCACGGGTGAGGCGACCCCCTTCCAACTTTTCACGTTTCGTAATCTGATCAATTTCCTGCTGGGGTTCAGCTGGACGGCCATCGCCCTTCGCGCGTCCACCGAAAACACTTCGCTGATACTCGTCGGCGGCGTGGTGGTGGGTGTGCTACTCGTAGCCGCCGTGATGTACCTGTTTAAATGGATGAGCGGCATGCAGCAGTCGGGCACCATTGAGCCGGAAGCCCTTGTCGGCTGCAAAGGGGCGGTCTACCTGACTATCCCGGCCGCACGCACGGGCGAAGGTAAAGTGCAAGTCAGCGTCCGCGGTGCCATCCGCGAATATGACGCCATGACCGACGGCGAGCGCCTGCCTAACGAAGCTCCCATCCGCGTGACCGCCGTCCTGAACGGGCACACGGTACTCGTAGAGAAAATATAGTTTACGAGTTTACGCCATCTTATTATATCCTTATGAAGGCAGATAATTATTTTTTCCCTGCAAAGGATTTTAAAGCGACAAAACACTTCTATGCCGATGTATTGGGTTTAGCCGTGAAGTTTGATTTCTCCTCTATGGGCATGATCGCCTATCGTATAGGAGACGACGAACCGGCACTTATCCTAAGGGATACCGCACGATTCCCGGATGCCCAACCTGCTTTGTGGATAGAGGTAGAAGATGTGGCGGTTGAGTATGCCAAGATGAAAGAAAGAGGCGTCCGATTCCTCTCCGAGCCTTTCCATATCCAAACAGGTTGGGCCGTCGAGTTTGAGGATCCATCGGGTAACCGGTTAGGAATAACAGATTATAAAACGTGACAAACAGTTTCGTTATCAGTAATAATTTCAATAATTTCAATTTAATAGCTTATGCCAAGTTTATATTTAATTGTAGTGATCGTAGCCGTCCTGTTCGTGACGTTCGCTTCGATTCTTTCGCGTTATAAACGCTGTCCCTCGGACAAAATCTTAGTCGTTTACGGGAAAACAGGTCGCAACAAAGAGGGCGGCGTCAGCTCGGCACGCTGCATCCACGGTGGGGCGGCGTTTATCTGGCCCGTGTTCCAAAACTATGCTTTCCTCGACCTTACGCCCATCTCCATCGAGTGTAACCTGACGAATGCGCTGAGTAAACAAAACATCCGTGTAGACGTGCCTTGCCGTTTTACGGTCGGCATTTCGACCGAACCGGAGAGCATGACCAATGCGGCCGAACGTCTGTTAGGGCAAAATACGCATAACATCCAGAATATTGCCACCGATATTCTTTTCGGTCAGCTGCGTCTTGTCATCGCCACGATGGATATTGAGGAAATCAATGCCGACCGTGATAAGTTCTTAGCCAATGTCAGCGCCAACGTCGAGGCCGAACTGCGGAAGATCGGTCTCAAGCTGATCAACGTCAACGTAACCGATATTCGCGACGAATCGGGATATATCGAAGCGCTTGGAAAGGAAGCTGCTGCCAAGGCGATCAACGAAGCAAAGAAAAGTGTGGCCGAGCAGAATCGTTTCGGAGAAATCGGTAAGGCCGAAGCCGATCGTGACAAAGACATCCGGATTGCAGAAACCCTCCGTGATACGCGTATCCGTACGTCCGAAGCCAATGCGCTGGCCGTCGAAGGAGAGAACAACGCGAAGATTGCCATTGCGAATTCCGATGCTACGCGTCGCGAGAAAGAGGCCGAAGCGGCACGCCGCGCCGTAGCAGCCGAGAAGGTGCAGACCGCAAAAGCTTTGCAGGAAGCATATCAGTCGGAACGCGAGGCCGAGCTGACACGCGCTGAACGCGAGAAGGCTACCCAGACAGCCAACGTGGTCGTGCCCGCCGAGATCGAAAAGGAGAAAGCGATTATCGATGCCGAAGCGGAAGCCGAGAAGCTGCGTCGCAAAGCACGAGGTGAAGCCGATGCTATCTTTGCAAAGATGGATGCCGAAGCACGCGGTATCTACGAGGTGCTCACGAAGCAGGCCGAAGGATACGACCGTCTTGTTCGCGCTGCCGGAAGCGATCCCGATAAGGCAGTGCTCATGCTGATCACCGACAAATTGCCGGAGCTTGTCAAAACGCAGGTGGAAGCTGTCAAAAATATCAAGATCGACAAGATCACCGTATGGGATGGCAACAATGGAGACGGAAAAGGGATGACCTCGACCGCCAACTTTATTTCCGGGTTGATGAAGTCTATTCCCCCGTTGAACGATCTGTTTAATATGGCCGGAATGAACCTTCCGTCCTACCTCAAAGGACAGGATGATAAGACGACGATTCCGCTGAAGCCTGCAGAATCCGTGCCTGTACCCGAAAGAAAAGAACCGCCCGCGAAAGGGTAAAGTGTGAGAAGAAAAAATCTTTTGCGAGGGTGTGTCAAAACGCAATGCATGGGTGAAATGCAAGGAATTAAGGATGAGAGCGAGGGAGTATACTAAGGTATGTAACCGAGCACGCATTCCGTAAGCAACGAAGCAGTTCGCCCGTTATGACACACCGCCTTTTTCTATATTTATGAGAGGAAACGATCGAGGAAGAGGGCGGTGAAACGCAGGTTTATGGTAAAACTTTTGTGGATCGTGCGTGGAAATTGAGAAATTATCATGTACATTTGCATTTTGATTTTTATGTAAATTTTAAACTCTAACAAAATGGAAAATATCAATTGGTCGGAAATTCCGTTCGGATACATGAAGACGGATTATAACGTAAGATGCTGCTATCGCGATGGCAAATGGGGCGAGATTGAAATTTCTTCGTCCGAAATGATTAATATCCACATGGCAGCTACGTGTCTGCACTATGGTCAGGAAGCATTCGAAGGGCTGAAAGCTTTTCGTGGCAAAGACGGTAAAATTCGTGTGTTTCGGATGGATGAAAACGCCAAGCGACTGCAATCGTCGAGCCGAGCCATCCTGATGCCGGAATTGCCTGTCGAGAAATTTGAAGAGGCTGTCCGTAAGGTCGTATTGCTGAATGAACGTTTTATACCGCCCCACGAAAGCGGTTCGTCACTCTATCTTCGTCCGCTGCTGATCGGAACCGGTGCGCAGGTTGGTGTTAAACCGGCTGTCGAATATTTGTTCCTTATCTTTGTCACTCCCGTAGGTCCTTACTTTAAGAATGGATTTCAACCGTCGAAGGTATGTGTCATGCGCGGATACGACCGTGCGGCGCCTCATGGTACGGGAATGGTGAAGGTCGGCGGAAATTATGCAGCCAGCCTTTGCGCCGGCGAAAAGGCACGGCAAGGCGGCTATGCGGCCGTACTTTACCTTGATCCGAAAGAGAAAAAGTATATTGACGAATGCGGCCCGGCCAACTTCTTCGGCATACGTGGCAATACATACATCACGCCGGCGTCCGAATCTATTCTCCCGTCAATCACAAACAAGAGTCTGATGCAGCTTGCCGAGCAAATGGGCATGACGGTAGAACGTCGTCCGGTACCTTTTGAAGAAATCGCGACATTCGACGAGGCGGCCGAATGTGGAACGGCAGCCGTTATCGCTCCGATTTCTCAGATCGATGACCTGGATGAGGACAAGCAGTACGTCATTGCCAAAGACGGAAAAGTAGGACCTGTTTGTACCCGTTTGTATCACAAGTTGCGTGCTATTCAGTACGGCGACGAACCGGACGATTACGGCTGGGTGAAGGTGATTGAATAAAAAAGTTTAAAAATAACAGAAACATGCAACATTTGGCCTCTGTTTTGCGTCATTATATAGTAATGAATAAAAAAACGGAGTACAATGAAATTGAAAAGAATGTTTCTGTATATAGCAGTATTGGCAACCATGGCTTGGGCATGGGGGTGTAATGAAGAAGACATGCAAAGTACGGCTGCCGGTGCTTCTCTGAAAGTCTATAATATATACAATTCGGGTTGTTTATCGAATACCAGATCGGAAGAAGCGGGTAACGCTTCTTCCAGCCTGCATGAAACGCTTCGCCTGAAAGCCGTTGAAGACGGTAGGCTGCAGATCGCTCACGATAGCGCAGTTTATAATTGTGCGGCAAAGATGGAGATTCGTGTCAGTCAAAAGGGAGATCAGCTTTGGGTGAAGGAAGAAGATGTTTCGAAAAACAGTGTGCGATGCCTATGCCCGTATAACTTGAAATATGAAATACCGTTGAGACACGGAACATATACGATACGAATCAATGACGGAGCGGCCTATACGTTTACTCATCATGCGGCTACCGATACGGTCATTTTTCTTGGTCTTTCCATGAAGAATGACTTATCTTTTTGATATATAATTGTAAAGGAGGAAGTTCTTCTCTTGATCATGCGATGTGATCTCTGACCTTTTTTGTGAGAGCTTCCGGAAACAAATAGCAGTTTTTGCAGTTTTTTGCCAACTCGACATTGCAATTTCAAATATCTTCGTATCTTTGCCTTCGATTTTTAACAAGGCATGGAGGCTTTTTACCGAACACATCAATATCTGTTGGCACATCTCGGCTCGACCGTTCGGCGTGGGCTGATGGATGAAATTGATTGGAACCAACGGTTAATTGGCATCAAAGGCTCGCGCGGAGTCGGGAAAACAACGTTTCTGTTGCTGTATGCCCGTGAGTTTTTTGGTTCTGACAATAAAGAATGTCTGTATATCAATTTGAATCATTTCTTTTTTACGGAGCGGACATTGATTGACTTTGCCGGCGAGTTTCGTGCACAGGGTGGTAAAGTACTGCTTATCGATCAGGTATTCAAATATCCCGAATGGTCTCGTGAGTTGAGATATTGTTACGATCATTTCACCGATTTGCGGATCGTGTTTACCGGTTCGTCCGTCATGCGTCTCAAAGACGAGAATCCCGATTTGGCCGGAAAAGTCTCGTCATACTATCTGAGAGGCTTCTCGTTTCGCGAATATCTGAATCTGATGGCTGGCACCGACTTCCCAGCCTATTCGTTCGACGAGGTGATGAAAAATCACATGGCTATCGCCCGTGAGGTATGTGCATTGATAAAACCTCGTGCTTATTTTCGCGATTATCTGCATCACGGTTTCTATCCGTTCTTTCTCGAAAAGCGAAACTATTCGGAAAACTTGCTCAAAACGATGAATATGACGCTTGAAGTCGACGTTTTATACATTAAACAGGTTGAGCAGCGTTACTTGACGAAGTTACGTAAATTGCTCTACTTACTTTCGCTTCATATGCCTTGTACACCGAACATAAGCCAGTTGAGTAAGTTGATCGAGACATCACGGGCAACGGTGATGAACTATATTAAATATCTGCAAGATGCGCGGATGATTAATCTGCTTTATGCACCAGGTGAGGAATATCCCAAGAAACCTGTGCGGGCATATATGTATAATCCCAATCTGATGTACGTGATGAATCAGCAGATACCCGATGGACCGGCCGTAAACGAAACATTCTTTTGTAATCAACTGATTAAAGATAACAACATGAATGAGAGCAATCAAAATGCTCGTTTTTTAGTGAATGGGAAATATCATTTTCAGATTGTTCCCGATACGAGAGGAAAATTTAATCCGGGTATGTACTATGCAGTGGATAAAATGGAAATAGGAGGAGAGAACTTGATTCCTTTATGGCTGTTCGGATTTTTATATTAAGAGAAATAGAATGTAGATGTATATTAATTTAAGAAATTTATGACAAGAGAAAAGAAATTTTTGACATGTGACGGAAATCAGGCTGCGGCGCATATTTCCTATATGTTTTCGGAAGTAGCGGCCATTTATCCGATCACTCCTTCTTCGACGATGGCAGAATACGTAGACGAGTGGGCGGCCTCGGGACGAAAGAATATTTTCGGCGAACCGGTCCTGGTGCAGGAGATGCAATCGGAAGGCGGTGCTGCCGGTGCGGTGCACGGTTCGTTACAGGCCGGCGCCTTGACAACCACTTATACGGCTTCGCAAGGTCTGTTGTTGATGATACCGAATATGTATAAGATTGCGGGTGAATTATTGCCTTGCGTATTTCATGTATCGGCGCGTACCATCGCTTCTCATGCACTTTCTATTTTCGGAGACCATCAGGACGTGATGGCTGCCCGTCAGACGGGGTTTGCCATGCTGGCCGAGGGTTCCGTACAGGAAGTGATGGACTTGGCCGGTGTAGCCCATCTTGCGGCGATTAAGTCGCGTGTTCCTTTCGTCAACTTCTTCGACGGTTTCCGTACGTCGCACGAAATTCAGAAGATCGAAATGCTTGAAGGGCAAGATCTGGCTCCGCTGATCGATCGACAGGCGCTGGCCAATTTCCGCGCCCGTGCATTGAACCCGATGAAACCGGTGGCACGCGGTATGGCCGAAAACCCCGACCATTTCTTCCAACATCGTGAGTCGTCTAATGCGTTTTATGATGCTGTGCCGGCGATTGTCGAGGAATACATGAACGAGATCAATAAGATTACCGGACGTCATTATGGATTGTTCAATTATTATGGCGCTGAAGACGCCGACCGCGTCATCATCGCTATGGGATCGGTGACAGAAGCTGCACGCGAAGCGATCGACTATCTGATGGCTAACGGCGAAAAAGTAGGTCTGGTATCCGTACATTTGTATCGTCCGTTCTCGGCCAGGCATTTTCTGGCTGCCATGCCTAAGACGGCCAAGCGCATTGCTGTGCTCGACCGTACGAAAGAGCCGGGAGCGAATGGTGAACCTTTGTATCTCGATGTGAAGGATTGTTTCTACGGGCAGGAAGATGCTCCGGTGATTGTGGGAGGACGTTACGGATTAAGTTCGAAAGATACGACTCCAGCACAGATTCTGGCCGTATACGAAAATCTGGCATTACCGATGCCGAAGAATCGCTTCACCATCGGTATCGTAGATGATGTGACGTTTACATCGCTTCCTCAGAAAGAGGAGATAGCGTTGGGTGGAGACGGAATGTTCGAAGCTAAATTTTACGGGTTGGGAGCCGACGGAACGGTTGGCGCCAACAAAAACTCGATCAAAATTATCGGTGATAATACCGGTAAATATTGTCAGGCATATTTCTCGTACGACTCGAAAAAATCGGGAGGATTTACCTGCTCGCACTTGCGTTTTGGCGATCATCCCATTCGTTCGACATATCTGGTGAATACCCCCAACTTCGTGGCTTGCCACGTTCAGGCCTACCTGCACATGTACGATGTGACACGCGGTTTGCGCAAGAACGGCTCGTTCCTGCTGAACACTATTTGGGAAGGCGAGGAGCTGGCAAAGAACCTTTCCAATAAGGTGAAGAAGTATTTCGCCCAAAACAATATCACCGTTTACTACATCAATGCTACACAGATTGCACAGGAAATCGGGTTGGGCAACCGCACCAATACCATCCTTCAGTCAGCTTTCTTCCGCATCACGAGTGTCATTCCGGTAGAGTTGGCTGTAGAGCAAATGAAGAAGTTCATCGTGAAGTCTTACGGCAAGAAGGGCGAAGACGTGGTGAACAAGAATTATGCAGCTGTCGATCGTGGTGGCGAATACAAGCAGCTGACCGTCGACCCGGCGTGGGCTAATCTTCCTGATGATGAAAAAATGGGAAACAACGACCCGGCATTTATCAACGAAGTGGTTCGCCCCATCAATGCGCAGGATGGTGATTTACTGCCCGTATCGGTCTTCAAAGGACGGGAGGACGGAACGTGGGATCAAGGTACGGCGTATTATGAAAAGCGCGGTGTGGCCGCTTTCGTGCCCGAATGGAATGCGGAGAACTGTATCCAGTGTAATAAGTGTGCGTATGTTTGTCCGCATGCCTCGATACGCCCGTTCGTGCTTGATGAACAGGAGCGGAAAGAAGCCAAATTCGAACAGTTGAAGGCTGTCGGTAAAATGTTCGATGGAATGACATTTCGTATACAAGTCGATGTGCTCGACTGTCTGGGTTGCGGAAACTGTGCCGATGTATGTCCGGGTAAGAAAGGGGAAAAGGCATTGACCATGCAACCGCTCGAAAGTCAGTTACCTCAGGCCGATAATTGGAGGTATTGTGCGGATAACGTAAAAAGCAAACAACATTTGGTGGATATTAAGGCGAATGTAAAGAACTCGCAGTTCGCTACTCCGTTGTTCGAGTTCTCCGGCGCTTGCTCCGGCTGCGGTGAGACACCGTATGTGAAGCTGATCACGCAACTCTTCGGGGATCGTGAGATGGTGGCCAATGCCACGGGATGTTCTTCCATCTATTCCGGCTCAGTGCCTTCTACTCCTTATACGAAGAACGAACAGGGGCATGGTCCTGCATGGGCTAACTCATTGTTTGAGGACTTCTGCGAGTTTGGCTTGGGCATGGAACTGGCTAACGAGAAGATGCGTGCACGTATTGTTCGCCTATTCACTCAGGCGATAGCAGGCGATCATACGCCTGTCGATGCCAAGGTGCTGATGCAGGAATGGATCGATTGCATGCACGATGCCGACAAGACAAAGGAATTAGCTCCGCAGTTAGAAGCTGTGATCAACGGAGGAGCTGAAGCCGGCTGTCCCATATGCAAGGAACTGCAGGGATTGTCCAATTACCTGATCAAACGCAGCCAGTGGATTATCGGCGGCGATGGTGCCTCGTACGACATCGGTTACGGCGGTCTCGACCATGTGATCGCTTCGGGAAAGGATGTGAATATCCTCGTGCTTGATACGGAAGTATATTCCAACACAGGCGGTCAGTCCTCGAAAGCTACGCCGGTAGGGGCCATTGCCAAATTTGCCGCCTCCGGAAAACGTGTGCGCAAGAAAGACCTCGGTCTGATGGCTACGACATACGGTTTTGTTTATGTGGCTCAGATTGCCATGGGTGCCGATCAGGCACAGACCCTGAAGGCGATTCGTGAAGCTGAGGCTTATCCCGGTCCGTCCTTGATCATTGCCTATGCTCCGTGTATCAGCCACGGCCTTCGTGCAGGGATGGGAAAGAGCCAGAAAGAAGAAGAAAGAGCCGTTGCTTGCGGTTACTGGCACTTGTGGCGCTACAACCCGCAATTGGAGGAAGAAGGTAAGAATCCGTTCCAGTTCGACAGTAAAGAGCCGAAATGGGAAGATTTCCAGGACTTCCTGAAAGGGGAGGTGCGTTTCTCGTCCGTAGCTAAACAGTATCCGAAAGAAGCAGCCGAGTTGTTTGCCGCAGCCGAGGAAAATGCCAAATGGCGTTATCGCAGCTATCAACGTATGGCTGCCGATGACTGGAGCAAGTAAGGGATTCGGTACTGAACGATAGAAAAAGAGGATGTGTCCGTAAAACGAAAACGTTCGGGCACATCCTCTTTAGGTGTGTAAGATCGGACTACAATATTAAAAATCACCGACCTTATAATTTTTCTTTGTTAAATACCTATTTTGATTAATACGTGAATATTATCTTTGCAACGCATAAGAACTAAACATAGTAATAAGATGAATTAAGAAAAATTTTTATCAGTTCTCGGTTGGGTAGCCACGGCAACAGCTATGGCGATGTATATTTCTTACATTCCAGAGATTGACTCCAATCTCTCTGGACATAAAGGTGATTGGCTTCAGCCAATGGTCGCAGGCATCAACTGTGTACTGTGGGTAGGATATGGTTTTATTCGTAAGAAAAAGGATTGGCCAATCGTTATAGCCAACTTCCCAGGGATTGTCTGTGGCTTCTTGGCCTCTTTCACAGCCATGTAAAAGATTTCACCGATTCAACGACGAACGGATGACTGAACAATAGACGAAATCCGGCAATGGAACAAGTTATTTAAAAGAACCTCAGGGGTGTAGTAAAGGCATCCGCTGAGGTTCTTTTATGTAACTATAATGAAACGAATTGGTTGTGTTGCTACTCGCAAAAAACAGATTCCTTCTCTTCTGTGCACTTGATTACTTTTCACAGCCTTTATCACTTTAATTTATAAATAATGTATAGATCAACAATGAAACGACTATTTTATATTCTATTGATATTGTCGGTTTCACTTCCGATATATTCGCAAATGCTCTTCTCCGAAAATCTTACAATGAACATAGACAGCACCAAAACCATACAAGGAACGATATTGCCCGTACTGGATTTCAAAACCGAAAAGGAAAATGTGTTCACCTTCAAAAATACTGCCAATCTCAATCTGCTGATAAAGCACGGTCAAGTAATCAACTTAATTAATAAGCTTGAGTTCTCTACCTACGGCAATAAAGTAACCGTAAGCGGAGGATATGTACACACCGAATACCGCTATTTGTTGCATCATGCCTTTGAGGTTTATCCTTATGTCGAGTCGCAATGGGCAGAGAGTAGAGGAATGAAATATAAGATTTCTACGGGTTTACAGTCGCGTTATCGGCTGGTAAATAGTGATAACTGTCTCATGTTTGCAACCGTGGGAGTATTTTTCGAGTTCGAAAAGTGGGAACACCCTGCTTCTAGCCTCTTTGCGGGAACGTATGCCTACAGCCGTAGTATCAAAAGCCACCTGTCTGTCAGTTTCAGACATCGGTTGGGTGAGCATTGGGAACTTATAACTACGGCCATTCATCAAGGAAAGCCTGACAGCTATTTTAAGAAGGCACGCTTTGGAGGAGCTATTGATCTCAAATACAACATTACACCCACAATAGGAATACGCGGGGCCTATCGGATCATCTACGATACTGCCCCTATTGTGCCCGTGCGGAAAGATTACAATACCGTTGATGTTGACATCAATCTTTCGTTTTAAGCGGGTACTATAAAATAAAACACTTGCTATCGAGTGAAAGAAGCCGCCAACTCAATGGATCAACTCTTTGAGTGCTTTTAACAACCGAATCACATACGCATTATCCGGCTCGACGGCATGCCAGTAAGAAAGACGCCCTGTCAGACATTTCAGATTCCATATCACTATGGACACCCTTGCCCACTCCGGGCTATACACTTCCCGCTATTGGGCGTGTTACGGACTTACACCGATTAGAGAATGTTCGTGCTAAGCGAACCAAAAAGAGGCAGCTTCATCGCGTTGATGAAAAACTGCCTCTTTTCAATTTATGTAATACGAAATTACGCCGTAGCAGCTACTGCCGAAGCATGCTCTGCCGTTTTGAATTTACGTTTCTGAATTTCGTAAGCAATCGGGGTTGCCACAAACAGCGTGGAATACGTGCCGACGATCACGCCTAACAGGATCGCGAACGTAAAGCTTTGAATCGTAGACCCTCCCAACAGGAAAATAATAAATACAACGATAAACGTGGAGATTGACGTACTGAAGGTACGTGCAAGCGTAGAGTTCAAGGAGTCGTTGATTACCTGATAGCGATCCCGTTTCGGATAGTTCTGAATCGTCTCGCGGATACGGTCGAAGACAACCACGGTATCGTTGATCGAGTAGCCGATTACCGTCAGGATAGCGGCAATAAATGTCTGATCGACCTCCATGGAAAACGGCATAATCTTCCATAGCAGCGTATAGAATGCGATGATGCACAAAGTCGTTACTGCAACAGACACGAATACGCCGATCGAGAAAGCGACGTCGCGGAAACGGACGAGGATATACAAAGCCATACAGAACATGGCGAAAATCACAGCCATGAATGCGCTGTTTTTGATGTCATCGGCCATACTTGGTCCTACCTTTTGCGAACTTTGAATATGGTCGGAGGTAAACTGTTCGAATGTGGTACCCTCCGGCAAGAAGGATTGGAGACCGGCATACAGCTTTCCGGTAATATCATCGTCTACATCCTGCGCATTGTCTGCAATACGATAGTTCGTAGATACGCGTACCTGATTCTGGGAGCCGATTGTAATTACCCCTACCGATCCGCCTTGCAACTGCGGCTCCAGTGCTGAACGGATTTCGTCCGTGCGTACGTCCTTATCGAAACGGATTACATAATTCCGTCCTCCTGTAAAGTCGATGCCATTATTCAACCCTACGGTAAACATCGATACCGTACCGAGAACAATGATAATTAGCGGGATCAGATATCCGATTTTCCGTTTGCCGAGGAAGTTTACTTTCGGATCAGTCAGAATATTTTTCGATACCGGAGTTGTGAATGTCAGATGCTTGATCTTGTCTTTTGCCAGTAATGCTTCGTATACGAGACGTGTCAGGAAGACGGCCGTTAAGAACGAAGCGATCAAGCCGATAATCAAGGTCGTGGCAAATCCGCGGATGGGACCTGTTCCGAAGACGAATAATACGATGCCTGTGATGACCGTTGTCAGGTTAGCGTCGAAAATTGCCGAGAAAGCGTTTGAGTAACCGTCGGCAATCGCCTTGGCCAATTGTTTACCGTTACGCAGTTCTTCTTTTGTACGTTCATAGATCAATACGTTTGCATCGACGGCCATACCCAACGTGAGCACCATACCGGCAATACCCGGCAGCGTCAGTACGGCTTGGAACGATGCGAGAATACCCATGGTAAAGAAAATATTCAGTACCAATGCGCCGTTGGCGATCATACCCGGTACAAGGCCGTAGATGGCACACATGTAGATCATCAAAATGATCAGAGCCAGAACGAATGAGATAACTCCCGCCTGAATCGCTTCATGACCGAGTGACGGTCCTACGATATCTTCCTGTACGATATTTACCGAAGCGGCCATCTTTCCGGATTTCAATACGTTGGCCAAGTCTTTTCCTTCATCCTGCGTAAAGTCTCCCGTAATCTGCGACTGTCCGCCGGTAATTTCTGTCTGAACGGTCGGAGCCGAATAAACCATGCCGTCCAGCACGATTGCGATGCTTCGCTTGATGTTTTCTTTCGTCAGACGTGCCCATTCACGTGCTCCTTCGGCATTCATCGTCATGCTCACCTGATACTGCGAACGTCCGATCTGCTGCTGTGCAAAGTCGGCCACCGCATTCGTCACGACATCGCCACTCATGGCCGGTGTGCCGTCGCGGTTCGTCACTTTCAGTGCATACAACTGATAAAACTGATCGTTCTCATCCATTGCTTTTACACCCCAACGGAAGATAATGTTATTCGGGAGCACGGCTTTCACTTGCGGCATATTCAGATATTCGGAAATCTTTTCCATATCTGTTTTTCTCGCATAGCCTGCCACCGGTCCCGGAATCAGGTAACGTCCGGTTGGGTCTACGTTCAGTTGCAACAAAGCAAACAACGGGTGTTGTTTGGCGTATTCTTCCAACGACATGTTGGCTTCGGGAGTTTGTTGCTCCTCACCTCCCAACTGTGCGATCAGCGAGTCGGTGGCTTGTGAGGCCATCGTGTCGGTTTGTACCGCCGATTCGGAAGTCGGCACGGAAGCTGCTGTCGTATCAGCCTCAGCCGATACGGGCGTCAGGACACGTGCCAACACTTGATCGGCTGCCATCAGCTGCTGGTTGATCTCGGTCAGGTTATACGTTTCCCAAAACTCGAGATTGGCACTTCCCTGCAAGAGTTTACGCACACGTGCAGGCTCTTTCACACCCGGCAATTCGACCAAGATACGTCCGGCAGTTTCCAGACGCTGGATATTGGGCGAAACAACTCCAAAGCGGTCTATACGCGTACGTAATACATTAAAGGAGTTGTCGATGGCGCTTTGCAGCTCTTCTTTGAGTACGGAAACAACTTGATCATCAGAGCTTTGCGGATTAATTTTTTCTTTCAGTTCAAACGTGCTGAAAAGGGCTGACAGATGTGCACCCGGGTCCAGCTTCTTATACTCTTCGGCGAACAGATCAACAAAGTTTCTCTGGCTGGTTGCCTGACGGGCATAAGCCGATTCCAATGCCTTGTTGAAGTTGACATCCTGACTGTTGTTGGCTAACGAACGGATTACATCCGGCACGTTGAGCTCCAATACAACGTTCATTCCCCCTTTCAGGTCAAGCCCTAAGGTCACTTCCATTTCCCGGCACTGCTTCAACGTATAAGCGCCAAACCACACTTTTTTGTTGGCTAACGAGTCTAAATAAAAACTCTCCTTCGACGAGCTTCCGTTTGCATACTCTGCCGCCTCTTTATAATATTTTCTCGTCACAAACGAGAAAGAAAGATAATAGAGGCAAACCAGAGTAAGCAATATCGCAAAAACTCTCACAAATCCTTTGTTTTGCATTTGAATTTCTTGATTTATATGTTATTTGTTCTTATTCCTCTTTTTTTTAGGGTGCAAATATAGCGTTTTTTCATTAGTTAATGACAAAAACGGAATTAATTCTTGTTTTAGTTAGATAGAGGGAAAAGGGAGGTGAAATTTAGGAACTTCTATAAAAAAGAAATGGTTGTCTCACGACAACCACAATCTTCATTGTTAACCTTAAATCTAATACCATGAAAAACACGATGCAAAGATAAGGCGTTTTATGCTATCCAACATAATTCTTCGGCAGAAAAATGCACTGTGTTATGTTTATTTAACTCTTTTGTCAGCTCCCCACATCAATTTATCACGTAAAGTTTGATAGAAAGTCTGGTTATACCGATTGATAATAAGTATTGAAAAATCCGCTTTAGAAACGGAAAGTCTTACATCTGTCGGGCAGCTTTGCGAACGTCCGTCCAGGGAGATTAGAAAGGAGTGGGTACGACTTTCGATATTTAACGAAATTTTATACGATCCGGGCACCACGAGAGGGCGTACATTCAAGCTGTGCGGCGCCACCGGACTTAATACAATGTTATCGCTTTGTGGCAAAATGATGGGCCCGTTGACACTCATCGAATAAGCCGTAGAGCCGGTGGGGGTGGCAATGACTAACCCGTCGGCCTGGTACGATGTCAGGTATTCATCGTTCAAACTTGTATGAATCGTGATCATGGACGATGTCTCACGCTTGAGGATCGCGACCTCGTTCAAGGCACAGTTATACCCTTCAAACGAATGTTTGTCCATATCCAGCTGGAGCAACATTCGCTCTTCTATATGATAATGTTTATGATAAAGTTCGTCAAGTGTTTCTTCAATCTGCTCTGCTCCGATATCGGCCAGGAATCCCAATCGTCCCGTATTGATCCCTAAAATCGGAATGTTCTGTCTGTTGATCTGTTCTGCCGTGCGGAGAAATGTCCCGTCTCCTCCGACACTTAATGCGATATCCAGATCGAACGGAGGCACTTGAAGTATGCCGTCAATCATCGGGCATACTTCCGGAAACTCGGCCAGAAAGGTATAGAAATTGTGCGACACATAGACTTCCGCCTTCAATGCGGCTAATTTTTTGAACAATCTGCGAATCAACGGTAATTTATCCGTGTGATACCCACTGCCGAATAATCCAACTTTCATTTTATAAATCTTTTGCACCGAATTTCTTTAATAATTTCTCAATTCATCCTACATTTGCATGTATATTTCTCGACAAATATAGAATATATGAACGGAATAAGACTGATCTTGCATGGTAAAATTAAGTGTGAACATCAATAAGGCGGCTACCCTCCGTAATGCACGAGGCGGGAATACTCCTGACATAGAACAGATTGCCAAAGATTGTGAATCGTTCGGAGCACAGGGTATCACCGTGCATCCCCGTCCTGACAGAAGGCACATCCGTTACAGCGACGTCTATGCCATCAAGCCGAATATTCGTACCGAGTTGAATATCGAAGGCTATCCGAGTCAATCATTTATCGATCTGGTATTAGATGTGAAGCCGACACAAGTTACATTAGTTCCTGATGCCCCCGATGTGCTCACGTCGAATGCGGGATGGAAGGTGCAGGAGCATTTCGAGTTGTTGAGCGGATTGGCAGATTTGTTTAAGCGCCATCAGATTCGTATGTCTATTTTTGTCGAAACGGATTTGACTAATTTGGAATGGGCTGCCCGGACAGGTACCGACCGTATCGAACTGTATACCGAACCGTATGCACAGCAATATGCCATAGATAGAGACACTGCCGTAGCCCCATTTGTCGAAGCCGCTACGTGTGCGCATGAACTTGGTCTCGGCATCAATGCCGGTCATGATCTGAATCTGCAAAATCTTTCCTTCTTCGCCTCGCGTGTTCCATGGCTCGAAGAAGTGTCGATCGGTCACGCTCTGATCTGCGATGCTCTTTATTACGGCTTGAAAGAAACAATCAGGCTCTATAAAAGCTGCTTGATACAGAGATAGAAAAAAAACAAGAACAAAAAAATATAAAACAGAAAAACGTATGAACATTTTAGCAGCATTAGCACAAGTGACGCCGAATCCGGCCAATGCAACTCCGATGAACCTGACTCCGGAAACCGTCCCGACGGAGGCGCAACTGAACATTATCGACCTGGCACTGAAAGGCGGATGGGTGATGGGGGTTCTCCTCATCCTTTCTTTAGTCGCTATTTACTTTTTTATTCAACGGATTTTGGTGATTCGTCAGGCCGCCAAGAGCGACGAAACGTTTATGAACCGAATCCGGGATTATGTGTATGAAGGGAAAGTCGATTCTGCTCTCAATCTCTGTCGTACGACGAAAACACCGGCAGCCCGCATGATTGAAAAGGGAATTATCCGTTTGGGACGTCCCACGAACGATGTGTTGGCGGCAATCGAGAATGCGGGCAATATTGAAATTGCAAAACTGGAGAAAGGCTTTCCGGTACTTGCCACTACAGCAGCCGGCGCTCCGATGATCGGCTTTCTGGGCACGGTGACCGGGATGGTACGTGCTTTTTACGATATGGCTAATGCCGGAACGAATGTGGATGTATCCTTACTGTCGGGAGGTATCTACGAGGCTTTGGTGACAACCGTCGGCGGTCTGGTAGTAGGCATCATTGCTCTTTTCGCGTACAATTACTTGGTCGCGCGTGTCGACAATGTTGTCAATCGATTAGAGGCCAATACGATGGAATTTATGGACATACTGAACGAACCGGCTAACTGAACATCATGGCGTTGAAACGAAGAACCAAAATCAATGCAGCATTCAGCATGGCTTCAATGACAGACGTCATCTTTCTCTTGCTGATCTTTTTTATGGTCACGTCGACCGTGGTCGTGCCGAATGCGATCAAACTGACCTTGCCTCAAGCTCAGAAGCAAACGGCAGCGAAACCGCTTACACGAGTTACGATCGATGCGGCCGGAAATTATTATGTTGCGGCCGGGAAGCAACGCGAACGGATGGTGACATTCGACGAGATTACTCCTTTCCTTCAGGAGCAGTACGTTCAGGAGCCGGAGATGTTCGTTGCATTATATGCCGATGAAACCGTGCCATATAAAGAAATCGTGAAAGTATTGAATATCGCAAACGAAAATAAATTCAAGGTGGTATTGGCTACTCGTCCACCGTCTCACAAGCCATGAAGTTTGAAAAGAATGATATCATAGCGCTGATCGGCTCGATTATTTTTCATCTGTCGATTTTACTCGTCCTCTATTTTACGGTACTTAAAACAATCGTTCCGGAGGAAGACAGCGGTATCATGGTGAATTTCGGCAATGTCAATCTTGCAGCCGGACAGTTTGAGCCGCGTGGTGAGCCGGCTTCATCCGATATGACGGCTGCTCCTCCGCCACAGCCTGCCCATCCCACTCCACGCGAAGAAATGATCACACAGGACCTGGAGGAATCTGTTTCACTCACAAATAAGAAGAACGAAGAGGAACGGAAAAAGAAGGAGAAGAAAGAACAGGAAGAGGCTCGTAGAAAGGAAACAGAGCAGCGTAAGGTGGAAGCGGAGCGTAAGAAACAGACGGATGAGCAGCGGCGTAAGGAGCAGGCTATCCGTGACCGCGTAGCCGGTGCTTTCGGTTCAACCGGAGGTAGCGAGAACAATAATCAGGGGGATGCGGCCAGTGGCAGCGGCAATCAGGGTAGCCCGTTCGGCAACTCCGACAGCGGAGCAAACGAAGGAGTGGGCGGTATCGGTTCATTCAACTTGAACGGTCGTTCGATCGGTGCGGGAGGCTTGCCCAAACCGGCTTACACCATTCAGGAAGAGGGGCGGATCGTGATCAATATCACCGTCGACCCGCGAGGCAACGTCATCATGGCCGAGATCGGTAAAGGAACGAACATCGACCATGCCACGATGCGAAAAAGTGCGCTCGAAGCTGCTCGGAAAGCGAAGTTTAACAGTATTCAGGGCACGAATAATCAAAGTGGAACGATCACGTATCGCTACTCATTAAGATAAAACGCATGTAATAACCATTCAAAAAACTTATAAACGATGAAAAAGGCTTATGTATTTTTAGCAACCGGCTTTGAAGAAGTCGAAGCGATCGGTACAATCGATGTACTACGCCGTGGAGGAATGCACGTTGTAACGGTTTCAATGACCGGTGCCGCAACCGTTAAGGGAGGGCATGATATTCCCGTCGTTGCCGATGCGCTATTTGAAGACCTCAGCTATGCCGATGCCGATGTGCTCGTACTGCCCGGAGGAGGTCCGATGCTTAACGATTACGAGGCATTGAAGAAGGAAATCGTGCGCCATCACGATGCCGGCAAGCCGCTGGCAGCTATTTGCGCTGCGCCGCTCGTTTTCGGCGGATTGGGACTGCTTGAAGGCAAGCGCGCGACATGTTATCCGGGATTTGAAGAGTACCTCAAAGGTGCAACTGTTGTTAATGTACCGACGGTTACCGATGGTTCTATCATTACCGGTCGGGGACCGGGACTGGTTTTCGATTTCGGGTTGGCTATACTGGAGCATCTCGAAGGGCTCGAGTCGGCGGAACAAGTCGCCAAAGATTTATTATTGAAATAAAAAAGCCGCTCTACGCGGCTTTTTTTATGTATGACAGGTGAAAGTACTATTCTTTCACTTCCCCGATCTCTCCGATAAACAGAATGACGCCGGTGCTCTTTTCGCGTATGGCAAAAACAAACGGCTTGTTTATGTGGAAGTTGATAGGAGTGGTAGAGGGGGATGACGTTTTTACCATTTCTACGGCTGTTACGGCAGCAGCTTCCGTACCTTCTTCATCGACCTGCACAAACGTCTTATGGATCACACGTGAAATAAATATCGCAGCGTCGGTGATGCCGGGAAAATCAGCCGTCTCCGTAAACGGCACGTTCATTCCCATCTCCGGCAGTATCTTTTTCTCGAGCCCGTATTTACACTCTGTCTTGAAGCGCGGCATGCGCAGCGATACTTGTGTTGGGCGAATGCCTTTTATAATCATGCTCCAATGCTTGTTGTCGAGTTGTTCGATCACGTCGCGCGTTGTCTGACCTTCGTTCGGCAGCATCACGATCATGCTGAATGCTTTGTTGCCGTAGTCCATCTCAAGGTATTGACAGCACTCGTCGGTCGTATAGCCGAAGGTGCTTTTCTGCGCCATCATGTTGACTTCCTGTGTAGTACCGTCCGCTTTGCGGAAAGGCGCCCGTTTCGTATCGCTCTTTTTGAACTGAGTCACCCAGATGCCTTTGAAATAAACGGCATTAATCAGATACATAAAAGCATTTCCCGGAATATAGTCCAATATCTTGGTGATTTTGTCGTTCGTTTTTTGGGCGCACCAGCCGTTAATGGCCGGGAGGGTGGCGGGCGATGAAAAATCAACGGCTTTTACTTCCGCATCGTAGTGCGTGCGATTGGCCAGAATAAACGGTTCCTTGACCAATTCTCCTTGTTTGTACCAGATCGAATTGGCCATTCCGATTGTGGTGGAAGGGTCTACTTTGAGGAGCGCTTCCCGTAGTGAATGGCTGTATTCGTTGATATCTTCCATCGTATAACCGGTCTCACGCAATGCGGTTTTCATCTCATCGGCCGTGACGTCGGCCGCCCCGTTCAGGGTCATGTTCAGCGCCATGCTTACGCTCAACGGCGAGATAAAGACATTCGCTTCCGTCACGTGTTTGCGTGTCGTTTGCAGCAGATCGAAGGCAAAGGCATTGTCTTTTTCTACCTTTTCCGCCTTTTTCAAGATGATGGGATGAGCCTCAGTCAGAGGCTTGGGTGTTTCCTGATCGGAAGTGCAGGCGCCCATCAAAGCCATGATTCCGATACACATCCATTGTGTTTTCATTTGAATCCAACTCTTTAGTAAAACATGTTTAAATTTAAAACGCTCTTTATACCTTGACGTATAAAAGAACAAAAACGCTGCATCAGCGGTTGAAAAAAGATGATTATTCGGTAGAAGATGATGAGAGCCCGAATGCAGATATCTTAATCTTGCCGCTTTTTCAGTGGGAGGATAATGTCGTTCGCTTGAACAAATGAGAGTCGGTTGGTAACAGGGTGACATCAAAATCACAAACTTTTTGTGTAGTTTTGCGCAACTTATGCAGAGGTGTGTGTGGCATAATTTGTTTGTGCGAAGACAGGCTGCGTCTGAGGATTTTATTTTGAAAGGGATAATGATATGAGATGGAGAGATATAGCGATGATAGGAGTATGGTTGTTGACGGCTTGCCGGCCGTTCCGGCCGGTGACTTCATCGATCATCATCGATCTGGAAAAACCTACGCAACCCGTGCAGGAAGCGCTGTATGGTGTGACGTTAGAGGAGATGAACCATGCTGTAGAGGGTGGAATTTATGCGGAGATGATCCGTAACCGCAGTTTGGAGGATGGGGTTGTACCTTACGGCTGTTTGTACGATGCGGCGCGGAATGTCATCGTCACGCCGGCCGGTTGGCAGATTCCTTTCGTTTCACCTTACACCATTCCGGGCTGGCGGCCGCTTTCGTCAAATACTTTGCTGACGATCGATACGCATAATCCTTTGAACGAAGATAACCGTCGTTCGCTGTTTGTGCAAGTCGCCTCTTCGGGAGGATACGGAGGGGCGGTAGCGGAGGGATTTCGCGGTATTGCGCTTGTTCGGGGCGAGCAGTACGATTTGTCGTTCTACTTGCGCGGCAGGCATGGGCGGAGCATCTCGGTTGCTCTGCGCGACACGTTGGCCGGCCGGCTGCTGAGCAAACCTCATGTCGTGTACATGCCGGATGTGTGGACATGCTTTCGTCATACCTTTACGGCGACGGACAGCGCTCGTAACGCAACGCTGGTATTTGAAGCCGACAGCGGTGCATCGTTTTACCTTGATGTCGTTTCATTGTTTCCTAAAAAGACGTGGAAAGGGCGTTCGAACGGTTTGCGCGCCGATCTGATGGAGGCGGTGGCGGGGCTTTCGCCGGCGTTTGTCCGGTTCCCGGGCGGAGCTTTTGTCGAGAGTTATACGTCTGTTATGGTTCCCGATTGGGAAGGGACTGTCGGGGCGATCGAGTCGCGTAAGCCGCTCTGGAGCATTTGGGGCTACGGTACGACGAACGGTGTCGGTTTTTATGAATACCTTCAACTGTGCGAAGACCTGAACGCTCGTCCCATATACGTGATGAATGCCGGTGTGCTGAATCAGCGTTTCCGTTCCCGTTATGAAGATATGAGGAATATGGGGTTGTTGGCACTCCGGGCCGCAGGTGCGGTGGCATATGCGAACGGGCCGGCGACGGATCCGCGGAGCGGAGGCCGGCGTGCCACACACGGGCATACCGCACCGTTCGGATTGTCGGATGTGGCTTTCGGCGATGCGAATTACGGTGAAGAATATGCCCGTCGCTATCTTTTCCTGAGGCGGGCTCTCAGGGATACGTTTCCGCAGGTCGCAGTCATGGCAAGTGACTCGGCGGCGGTTCAGAATCTTCATGCAGACCGGATTCATACGCGTTACCTGATGGATGCCGATCAACTGATGGCCGGCAGCGCCTGCTTCGAGACAAAGATCAGAAGTTTGCGTAAAGCCGAACTGTTTGTAGGGGCTTTCGGGGCGGCTTGGGGAGACGAGGGAGGTACGATGCGTGCTGCGGTGGGGGAAGCGGCTTTTCTCGTCGGGGTCGAACACAGTCCGGCGCATATCTGCGGTGTCTCCTATTCGCCGTTGCTGGGACATACGGGCTTCCCTCTGAACGGTACGCCGGCCATCCTCTTCGATGCGTTGCGTGTGGTTAAAACGCCTTCATACCATGTTTTGAAAATGTTTGCCGGTCACCGGGGGAAAGAGTTGCTGGTGACGGAGGTGAACACCTATCACAAACCGTTGGTAACTTGCGGTCGGGCATCCATTGCGTTTTCGGGCGATGAGTTTGAAGCCGGCGAAATTGCGTTGGATGGAGCGGTACAGTCGATCATCCCGGAAAAAGAGGAGCCGCCGGGCGGTGTGAAATATATGCAATTGGGCGACTCAATGATTTGCAATTACACACTCTCAGTCCGTGTCCGTCCGCTAAAGAGGGGAGCAACCATGCGATTGCAAGTGCGCGACAACGGCTTGAACGACGAGCGACGCAGTGCCGTCTCGCTCGTGTTGACCGATACGGCCGCTCTGCTGTATCGTTGTGCCGGGACGTTGCGGCAACCACTCACCAAAGTCGTTCCCTTGTCGCTCTCGAAAGATGCGTGGAGCACGGTACAGATCGAATGCCGGGACGAGACGATCCGCTGCCGGATTGACCGGGTTGAACTGCCCGAAGCGACACTGCCGTTTATCTCTTCGCTGCTTTCGGTGGCTACATACGATCCGGATACAAAGACGATCATTTTGAAAGTCGTCAATACGACAATGCATGAAGAATGGACCTCGTTGGACGTGAAAGGCCGGAAAGTAGAAGATGAGGCCGAACTGCTCCAGCTCTCGGCGCGTCCCGAAAGCCGTAATACCTTCAAACATCCCGATGCGGTAAAGCCTGTGCGACAGGCGATACGCTTTCCGATGCAACGCCCGATACGCTACGGATTTCCCCCCAACTCGGTAACGATTCTCCGACTGAAGGTGAAAGAGTGAACAGCCCTAAACTTATTGCCTCGTTTCTTATCAATCCCGGCACAAAGGCCGGAATCTTACCGATAAGAAACGAGGCAAACGGATTGCAACAAAGGCTGAGATAACGTTCCATTCTCTATCGAGAGAGAGGAGGTCGAGGAACATTAGTTACCCCCGTATCCCGGATTCTGCACCATATTCGGATTCGTATCCATCTCTTTCTTGGGGATGGGGAGTACGATCATGTAAAAATTCCAGTCATACTCCATGTAAGGCGTATCGTGTTTGGTTTTGCTCAGGTTACGCTCCTCTACATCCTTGCGTTTTACCTTCATTCCGTTACGAATCACGTCGTACATGCGATGTCCTTCACCGACCAGTTCTTTGCGGCGTTCGTTCAGGACGTCTTCAACGGTCAGACTTTTCCCTTCGACCGTGTTGGCCGGATTGGCACGTTTGACGATCGGGTCGAGATACTTCACGGCCGTTTCATTGTCGCCCGTTTTAACTGCCGCTTCGGCTGCATTGAGGTATGCTTCGGAGAGGCGGATGAGCGGAATATTGGCATCTTGAATCGCTTCGTTCTGCTGCGGCTGATACTTGTTTACGTAGGCATAGTACTTTTTGTCGAAGCTCAGCAGTTTCAGACGCACGTCTTTGGGGTCTTCCTTGAGCAGGCGATAGAACGAGCAGGTGATGCAAATGTCGTCGTAGCCGTCTTTCGAGCTAAGATAGCCCATGCTTTCCTTGCCGGGCGTGTCGGTAGTCAGGTTGACGATTTCAAACAGTACTTCGCCCGGGCTGGCGGCCGAGGCATCGTTGCTCCATGCTGTCGGGTACGCTTCGTTTGTCCACAAGGCATATCCGTTCTTTTCCGCACCGGCGATGGCTTCGCGGGCTGTTTTCAGTGCCGGAGCGTTTTCGCCCTTGTAGAGGTAGACGCGGCTGAGAAGGGTCATGGCTGCCCATTTGTTGAACTTGCCCTTGTTAAACTTGCCGCCCAGCAGGCCGACTGATGCCGTCAGGTCGTCGATGACTTTGGCGTAGCACTCGGCTACGGTATTGCGTGCGGGTTTGCTGTGGATGTCCGGGAGGGTCTCTACGATCGCTACCCCCAACGATCTGCCGTTGTCTTTTGCATACGGATAGCCGAAGATACGCGTCAGATCGAACAGTGCCATGCCCCGTATGGCCAGTGTTTGCCCTTTCAGGTCGGCAGCATGCCCTTTCTCTTTTTCACCGACGGGTATTTTGTCGATGTTGTGCAGGATCAGATTGCAGTTCTGAATGATGAAATAGAGATACGCCCAATGGCTGGAGGGGCCATTGTCTTTCGTAAAGTTAAAACGGTAGTAGTTGGCTACGCGTTTGGTTGAGCTGACGGCCTGCATGTCGTCGCCCGTTGCATCGCCATAGTAGACGAGCCGTCCCGAATAGGCATCGGAGTTTTGCATGGTACTGTAGATGCCGTTCAGGGTAAATTCGATGTCTTTGAGCGACCGGATGCTGGTTTCGGTATCGATGGAGATGGAAGATTCGAGGTCTAACCAGTTGTTACCGCACGAGGTTGCAGCAAATATAACGGAGATAATCCATAAAAATCGTAATTGTTTCATGATGTTGAATTTTTATCAAGTTAGAAATACATATTGAATCCGCATGTGACTGTTCGTAACGGAGGGGTACCCCAGATTGCGGTTCCTCCGCTGACGGCTTCCGGATCGTAATAATCATAGGCGGCCCATGTCCAGAGGTTATTGGCCGAGGCATAGAAGCGCAGGTTGTCCATTTTTAGCTTCTTTGTCCATGCTTTTGGAACGGTGACACCGAAGGTCAGTGTCTTGAGGCGGAC
>ERZ772967.356-NODE-356-length-38416-cov-6.851672_pt1 | contig 38416 bp, 35 predicted proteins | sample MGYA00511677_ERZ772967 | MGnify/ENA primary metagenome ERZ772967 (study PRJEB29015, sample SAMEA2737931) | human oral metagenome | biome: human oral; feature: human-associated habitat; material: dental | place: China | collected 2146 ...
GCTAGACTTCGACACCGCTGCCTTTGAGCCTGTCGTCATGCTTGCCTGCACTGCCGCATCGGCAGCTGGCGGAACCTGAGTAGCCAACGCGGCTTGTGCAGCAGCTGGCTTGGACGTACGAGCAGCTGTGGTCGTAGCCAAGCTAGACTTCGACACCGCTGCCTTTGAGCCTGTCGTCATGCTTGCCTGCACTGCCGCATCGGCAGCTGGCGGAACCTGAGTAGCCAACGCGGCTTGTGCAGCAGCTGGCTTGGACGTACGAGCAGCTGTGGTCGTAGCCAAGCTAGACTTCGACACCGCTGCCTTTGAGCCTGTCGTCATGCTTGCCTGCACTGCCTTCCCCGTGGAAGATCCCCTTTGCGTCACACTCTTTGTAGCTGCGCTAGCTGCGGCGAAGACCGCCTGGGACTGGTTGGTGATCCTCGCCGCGCTGTCCGGTGACGCCACCATTGGCTCAAGCTGATCTTCGCCCGCCTGGGCAGACCCCTTGAACCCAGCGCTCCACCGATCGGTATCGACGCCATCAACCCTGCCATCGTTAGCTTGGATGATGGGCAGGTCCCCGATATCATCGTCATTCAAGCGCTCCAAAAGAACCTCCCTCACGCTCCGTGAGCCTTCGACGACCTTCTCGGCAGGCACATTGTGATGTTCGCAGGCGATGGGAGTCACAAACTCACCCTCGATACCGAGTGCAAGGCGCTCCACCTGACGCTGAGACGCCATTTGGTCATTAGGGCTCATCTCTATCATAAGCGCGTCAATGTCAGTGGCCGGCACGTCATCCCCCACCGGTATGCTGAAGTCAACCACGGCCGTGCGCTCCTCCGCTTGCTCCCTCGCCTGCTTCCTTCGCCTTGACAGCTTGAGGAAGACGGCGATGGCACCTGCCGCGGTCATGATACCCACGGCAGCGCCGACCACAAACTCGTACGGGAGGCCGAATGATGCCGAGGTCGTCGCCGCGTATGCACAGCTTGGAACACTAACAGCGCCAATCCCCATGAGCCCTGCCCATATCGCAGGATTTGTCCTCTTTTCCGTAGACATACGCTCACCTCCGACACATCTGAAAGCTTAGGACGGAACGTCGATGAGACATCCAATGCGACGTCAGCGAGTACTAGCAAAGCATCACATGCACGAACAACGGCTTGGTTTGTCTCATCTGCGCGTACCGTCATTAAGCGTTCGCCTGCCTATATCATGCATCCATGTTATAACAAATGTGAGCATTGTGGGACAACAATTTTTTCTATAGCCAAAAATCAGCAGAAAAATGATCTGTCAGGAAATAAAAAAGCAGGGACGATGCTTATATCATCCCTGCCTCTTATATGCTCCCACCCTACAGCACAAAACCTCCATGCCGACATGACAGGTGATTTGGCATCATACGCGTAGGCTACTTCCCTGTCAGGTTCGAGACGGCATCGTTAACATCCTTTTCGTCGATGCCCCCTGGCTTCCCGCCGCCGGAGGCAACTTTACCCAGCACGCCCTGGAGCCCTCCGAAACTCTGCAGAATGCCAAGAATCTGATCTCGGCCCAGATCAAGCCCCACGTTCTCCTTCACGATCTTCGCGACACCATCTGCCTGGGTCTCGATATCCTCATCAACCAGATCCCTCAGTTTGGAGCTGACCTCCGGATTGCTTGTGAACGCAGATATCATCTTTCCGATCTCGAGCCCGCCTATCCCCATGCTTTCTCCCCTTTTCCGCCCCTTGCGGAGCAATCAGTGACTGAACGTAAGGTCGCAGGTGACATCTCGCGGGTGGATACGCAAGCAACCTGCACCGCAGGAACAGAATAGCACAACGCTCTTTGGAAGTTCCAGTCACATGCCCTATGACTCGACGGAGCGTCGCGCAAGTCTGTGCGCGCAACCAATACATACCCACAGCACGACAGGGGTTAACTCAGCGAGTGCGATGACCAACACGGCCACCGCGAAGAATGGGGGCGAGAGAATGACCACGTCACATAAGTGCATGATGGCAAGGAAGGCCTGGGGCATAATGAGCACGATGACCAGGAAGGCGCCTCCGATGATGTAGGATACGACTGTCTTGACCTCCATGATCTGCTCCTCGCTCTCCCACGAGAGCCGAGGAAACCATGCCCCCATGCCAAACGTCAACGTCCCAACAAGCGTCGCGTCGAGCAGGAAGAGAAGCGCGAGATAAAGTGCCCTCGCCACAGGCAAACCAAGAACCGCAAACACCACCAGCAGTACTATCAGAAGCGGCAGGGCGGTAAGGACAAGAAGGGGGAGCAGCTTTCCAATGAGGTAAGCTGTCCAGTTCATGGGAAGTGACCGGAGATAGGCAAAGTCTCGCCCGTCTCGGCTGACCGCTGTCATGTAGGTCACGGTGGAGAAGCTCGTCGTCGCCACCAGTCCCAAGACAGCGAGAATCGAAAGGTCAAGTCCCTGGGGACCCAGGAAAAGGGTGCGCAGCAGACCTAAGACCGCGATGACATCACGCCCCTGCAGCCGTGCCGTGGCAGCCAGCACCATCATGCAGACGAAGTAAAGCGGGGCCAGCGCCTGCGTGAGAATAAACTTATTGAAGAAGTAGGCGGTACGAACCGTCTGAAGCCAGTCACGTACGAGGTTGGCCCTGAGCTGACTGCGCTGCTTGAGGAGTCCCTCAAGATCTGGGACCCTTGCCCTGGCGCTCTCGCCGAAGGCTGTCCCCTTTCTCAGCCCCGTCCCCACAGAACCAAGTGCCCTGACACCCGGAAGATAGAGGTGAGCAGCAACATACCAAAGCGTTATTGCCATGCCAAGCGTAAGCGCGATCATGCCACCAAGCGACACCAGCGCACAGCTGGGGGAACCCGAGAAGAGGGTCTCTGCTAGCAGGATGGGCGGGCAAAAGACGCCCAGCACCACAAGGAACGCAGGGGCACCCATTGTTGCGACGGCCACCTGCAACGTTATCTGCTGCAGGGAGGCAGGGCTGGCGAGCTGCGGCTGCAACCACATCCCAAAGGTAATCGTCAGCACCATCTCTATAATACCAAAGAGTTTAGTGAAGCGATCCTTGTCACGTGCGAAGCGCGACAGACGCATCAGAAGGATAACGAGCATCGTCACGAGGAACTCTGACGAGAGAGTGACGCACAGGACAGCCACGGTCATGAGCACGATGGCAAGAGGACCTGAGCCCGCAGCGATCACCCAGGCCAAGACAAAGGAAAGCATGAGCGCGAAGTTGCCCGCAAAGCTCGGAAGGATAAACTTCAACATTCGAGACCATATGATCGCACCCGCATCTATGGGGAGCGCAAGGTAGTATCTGATATCACTCGTATAATACAACACGTTGGCCGCCTGATTCATGCCCGAGAAGAGACCCATCCATACCAGTATTGCAGCCGTTAGCCTAAGTCCTGCCACCAGATCATGGCTCATCGTCCCCATAACCCCACCGACAAGAAGCATAAACGCTACACCAGCAACAAGGGGAAGCGACGCGAGAACCCTACGCACGGGGCGACTAGAGACTTCGGCATCGGCATGTCTCGCATCCCCCCTGCTCATCGCCCAGAGAAGGAGCCTAAACGTGCTCCATCCCGTACCACGCCACACGTGCAACCCCCTACCCATGAGTCCTCAACCCTCGTATAGTTACCATCCCTCGTTTGACTGAACTATGACTGATAATATATCATGTATGTACGTAGGCAGCATGCAGCGTGCCATAATATAGGATGAGCTGGATCCTACTGGCAAAGGGATCAGAGGAGGCTTTGTTTTGGAGATTCAGAAAGGCAGCGAGATCCAGCCCTTGAAAGACCATGGCGAGGTACCTGCAACCCGCTGGCTGCCGCTCGCGGCCGTCGCCCTCTGCCTCGCCGTCGCCGTCGGCTACTGCGCGGCCAAGCGGGGCTACTTCGTGGACGAGGTCTGGTCCTACGGCTACGCCAACAGCCACTACGCCCGCGTCCTGAGCGACACGCGGGGCGGCGACCTCTCCGGCGCGACCCTCACCCGGCGGGACCTGCTCGACTACGTCTCGGTCGGCGAGGGCGAGCGCATGGACGTCGGCTCCGTCCTCCACAACCAGGAGGGGGACCTCCACCCGCCGCTGTTCGGCCTGGCCCTGAACGCGGCCTCGTCGCTCGCGCCCGGGACCTGGTCCAAGTGGGCGGGCCTGGGCCTGAACCTCGCCTGCCACGCAGTCGCCCTGGTCGCGCTCTGGGCGCTGCTGCGCGAGCTCGGCTGCTCCCCCGCCGCCTCCGCCTGCGGGGTGGCGCTCTGGGGCCTCAGCCGCGCGGGGCTCTCCGACGTGCTCTACATCAGGATGTACGAGATGCTCACGGCCCTCACGGTCCTGCTCGCCCTCGAGCTCGCGGCCCTGATGCGCAGGGGCGCCTCCGGCGGGGCGCGCCGCCTGCTGCCCGCCGCCATCGGCGCCACCGTCTTTTTCGGCCTCATGACGCAGTACTACTTCGCCATATACGCCTTCCTCGCCTGCCTGGCGGCCGGCACCCACCTGCTCAGGCGCCGGCGCCTCGCCGAGGCGGGCGCCCTGGCCGCCTGCGCCCTGGCGGGCGTGGGCCTCTTCCTGCTCGCGTGGCCCGCCGCCCTCGCGCACCTGGGGGCCCATAACAGCACATCAAACGTATCTGGCGAAGATGCCTTGAACAGACTTGTCGATCTTGCTGCATGGCCTGAGAGATTCTCTCTATTCGGATCATATATAGTGAGGGACATGGCCGTTGCCATAGCGTGGATACTCTCGACCAGGATCGCTGCCCACCTAGAGCGACGTAAGACTCCAGCCACCATGACTGAGCGAAAGAGTACGTCACCGGCCATTGTCGCGATCCTCGTGCCCGCACCCATCGTCATCATCCTCATCATCATAATTGCCCCTTACTTCTCACCGAGGTACCTCTACAGCTCCTGCCCGCTGATCGCCGTCGCCGCCGCCCTGTCGCTGGACGCCTGGTTTCGGCGGACACCAGAAGGCCAACGACGCCGTAAGGTCATGTTTGTAACCGGAACAACTGCGGCAGTGCTGCTTCTCTTTTGCGTTGTAATGGGACCTATGCATCTTGGCGACGATGAGTACGCGCAGCGGAAGACCATGGCGCCCTACGCCGCCGACCCCTGCGTCTACCTGATCAAGCGAGAGCACACCGACCCTGGCTGGGCGAACCTCTCCATCACCGCGGACATGCCGCAGCTCATGGAGTTCGAGGACGTCCACGTGGAGACGGACCCCGCCTCTGCGGGCATCGCCGCCTACCTCGCGTCCAAGGGGAACCCGAACGAGGTGGTGCTCTACGTCGACGTGTCTGGCACCACCAGCGACCGGGCGGGCGAGGGGGTCGCGAGGGAGGTGGCGGGGGGGCTCGGCTACCCCAGGTGTACGTACGTCAAGGGCTTCTCGGGCGCCGACGACGGGCACGACTCGTCCGAGACCTACCTGCTCGAGCGCTAGGCCTGGAACGTAGCGGCTGGGCTGGCCCTGCCGGAAGGATAGGTGTTTGACCCGCCGAGCGCGGTGGGCGTGGAAGGGAGACATCATGGAAGAGAACCGAACGAAGAGCCCGACCGGGGGCGGCCGGGCCATCCCGTCGCGCTGGCTGCCGCTCGCGGCCGTCGCCCTCTGCCTCGCCGTCGCCGTCGGCTACTGCGCGGCCAAGCGGGGCTACTTCGTGGACGAGGTCTGGTCCTACGGCTACGCCAACAGCCACTACGCCCGCGTCCTGAGCGACACGCGGGGCGGCGACCTCTCCGGCGCGACCCTCACCCGGCGGGACCTGCTCGACTACGTCTCGGTCGGCGAGGGCGAGCGCATGGACGTCGGCTCCGTCCTCCACAACCAGGAGGGGGACCTCCACCCGCCGCTGTTCGGCCTGGCCCTGAACGCGGCCTCGTCGCTCGCGCCCGGGACCTGGTCCAAGTGGGCGGGCCTGGGCCTGAACCTCGCCTGCCACGCAGTCGCCCTGGTCGCGCTCTGGGCGCTGCTGCGCGAGCTCGGCTGCTCCCCCGCCGCCTCCGCCTGCGGGGTGGCGCTCTGGGGCCTCAGCCGCGCGGGGCTCTCCGACGTGCTCTACATCAGGATGTACGAGATGCTCACGGCCCTCACGGTCCTGCTCGCCCTCGAGCTCGCGGCCCTGATGCGCAGGGGCGCCTCCGGCGGGGCGCGCCGCCTGCTGCCCGCCGCCATCGGCGCCACCGTCTTTTTCGGCCTCATGACGCAGTACTACTTCGCCATATACGCCTTCCTCGCCTGCCTGGCGGCCGGCACCCACCTGCTCAGGCGCCGGCGCCTCGCCGAGGCGGGCGCCCTGGCCGCCTGCGCCCTGGCGGGCGTGGGCCTCTTCCTGCTCGCGTGGCCCGCCGCCCTCACGAACCTACGCGCTGGAAGGAATCCCTCGATCGCGATGTCGGGCGAGGGGGCGCTCACCGCCCTGCTCAACGTCCCCGCGTGGCCCCAGAGACTTCTGCTGTTCGGCCTGTACGCCCTGAGGGACATGGTCGTCGCGATCCTGGCGTGGGGGCTCTCGGCGTGGGCTCGCATCCGCCTCGGGCACGGCGGGGGCGGCCGCGAGGGCGAGGGCGGCGCGCCGTCGGTCGCCGTCGCGTCCGTCGCCCCGGGGCTGCTCACCCTCGCCCTCGTCTCCCTGGTGGCACCTTTTCTCTCGATGAGGTACCTCTACAGCTCCTGCCCGCTGGTCGCGGCGGGGGCCGCCCTGTCGCTGGACGCCTGGCTGCTCAGCAGCGCACCCGGGGGGCGGGGCCGCCTGACGGCCCTCGCGGCCCTGGCGATGGTGGCGGCGCTCTTCGCCTTCGACGTCGCGATGCCGCCGGTCTCCCTTGGGGAGGAGTATGCCCGACAGCAAGAGCTCATGGCGCCCTACGCCGCCGACCCCTGCGTCTATCTGGTGGGAAACTCGTACCAAGAGCCTGCGGATAACAACTACTCCATCACCGCAGACGTGCCGCAACTCATGGAGTTCGAGGACGTCCACGTGGAGAAGGACCCCGCCTCGCCGGGCATCGCCGCCTACCTCGCGTCCAAGGGCAACCCGGACGAGGTGGTGCTCTACGTTGACATGTATGACGCTCCTAGCGACCGGACGGGTGAGGAAAGGGCGAGGGAGGTGGCAGGGAGGCTCGGCTACGCCAACTGGACGTACATCAAGGGCTACATGGGCGCTAATGAGGGCTACGTCTCGTCCGAGACCTACCTGCTCAAGCGCTAGGCCTCTTGGTGTCCAATGACGGAAGCTACCAGACGAGAGGTTTCGGTGAGGTTCGACAAACCCATACAAGAGGACGTCATGAGGTCCGCCTACCTCTGGAACACCGTGAGTGGCCTGCTCATGGCGTTCCAGAGCGTCATCGTGGTCATCGTGATAAGCCATGTCTGCGACGCGACGGCGGCGGGCGTCTTCACGCTGGCCTACGCGCACGCCAACCTCTTCCTCACCATAGGGAAGTGGGGGGAGCGGGCGTACCAAGCCTCAGACACTACGGGAGAGTACTCCTTTGCAGAGTATGGCGTCTCGCGCATCGCGACGAGCCTCCTCATGCTTGCCTTAGGCACAGCACTGCTCGCCCGCAACGCCGTAAGCGTCGGCTACCCACCCGACAAGACGGTGGTGGTCTTCCTCATGCTGCTGTTCAAGCTCGTAGACTGCGTCGAGGACGTGTACCACGGGGAGTATCAGCGCGAGGGCAGGCTCGATGTGGCGGGCAAGGTCCTGACGGCGCGCCTTCTGACCACGATCGCCCTCTATGTCGCGGCCATTATCATCCTGCGTGACCAGCTCCCTGCCCTAGCCTTAGCCACGGCCTACACGACCCTCTTCGCCGTCTGCGAGTGCATCTGGGCACGGCTTCGCCACAAGCTGCCCCAGCCAGGACAAGGGTTCTTGCCTGGAAAGGTGGGCAGGCTGCTCCTCGCCTGCTTCGCGCTCGCGCTCGTCACCTCCCTCCAGTACTACCTCACCAACGCTCCCAAGTACGCGATCGACGCGAGGCTGGACGACCTGCATCAGGCCTACTATGGCTACCTCGCCATGCCGACCTTCGTCGTGAGCATGCTGTCGAGCTTCATATACAACCCCAACCTCACTCCCCTCGGCCTGAGTTGGGCACGGCATGACGTGAGGGGCTTTAGCTCCACCGTCAGGCGTATCATCGCCTTGATCGTCGCCATCACGATAGCCTGCGATGTCGCGGCCGCCATCCTCGGCATTCCCATCCTGAGCGCACTCTATGCCGCCGACCTCTCGCCTTATGTGATCGAGCTTGTTGTGTTGGTGACAGGCGGGGGCTTTCTTGCCGTCGCGATGCTCCTCACGTCCGTCATGGCGATCATGCGAAGGCAGAACAGCCTGATCGTGGGCAACGTCATCGCCGCCGCGCTCGCCGCGCTGCTCTGCCCCGTCGCGACGGAGCTCTTTGGCATCACGGGTGCCGCATGGTCCTACCTCGCCACGATGGTCCTGCTCGTAATCTCGTTTCTTGTGCCCTATGCGCGCGAGCTCTCACGTGCCCATGAGAGTGCCGAGGAAGGCCAGCTGCCAAAGCCGCCGGCAAGGGATTGAGGGAGGGCTATCTTTGCTTCCTCCCGTTCTGGTCTGAGCTCCGTTTGACCACGAGCAGGTAACACCCTGCATCACCACATGACACGGCCACGTTAACCACTGCCCTGCCGAAGCTCGCGTCAAGGATACCCGACTGAAACAGGCGCTCGCGCCCCGGTGTCGAGAGACGAAGTAGGACCTCACCAAAACGGGCTACTCGCGCGGCCCCTCCCCCTTCCTTGGCCTGTCAGCTGGCCAGTTGAGGCGTTCCTCCTCGACGACGAGCGGCCGCTTCATGGTACGCGAGTTGATCGTGAGGACATACTCCCCCAGAAGTCCTATGAAGAAGGTCTGCGTAGACCCGATCAAAAGGACCAGGATGACCAGAGGTGCCATACCCGCCGCATACTGGTTCCAGTTCAAGAGCTTCAAGACAAGGAATACCACCGCAAGCAGGAGGGTAATGGCCGAGACGACAAAGCCGCCTATCGTCGCCAGCCTTAGGGGTACCTTGGTATAGCTCGTGAAGGAGAGCATGGCGGCATCATAGAGGGTCGTGAAGCTGTTGTGCGTCTTGCCGGCCCGCCTGCCTGCCTGGCGATACGGTATGTCCTTACGGTTGGCAGGACCAAGCTCCGCGACAATGCCACGAAGGAAGGGTTGGGGGTCGTCGAGGTCCTTGAGGACTTGTATGAAGCGTTGGTCGTAGAGTCCCGTCCCAGTGAAGTGCTCGATCTGACTCACGTCGCTCATCTTGCGGATAAGCTTGTAGTAGCAGGTCCTGAGCAGGCGTAGCACCCTACCCTCATCTGAGTTCGTCTTGATGGCAGAGACGACCGTATGCCCCTCCTCCCAAGCGTGAACGAACTTGGGGATGAGGTCGACAGGATCCTGGAAATCGCAGCAGATGGTGATGACCGCATCGCCGTCCGCCTGACACATGCCATAGAACGGGGAGTTGAACTGCCCAAAGTTGCGAGAGTTGAGAATCACGCGGGTGCGCTCGTCCTGGGCACACAGAAGGCGCAGCTTATCACGGGTGCCATCCGTGGAGCAGTTGTCGATGAAGATGATGTCATAGTCGTAGCCGGGCAGCGCCTTCGCGAACTGCTCTGTGATCGCGTCATGCATGGGTATGACATTATCGGCCTCGTTGTAGCAAGGTACCACCACCGAGATCTTCCTAGCTTCCCCACCCTGATCCGCCTCGTCAACCATCCTGCCCCCTGCACCACTTGATGGTCCGGTCAATCCCCTCATCAAACGATACGGTCGGGCTGAAGCCGGTGTCTTCCGTAAGAGACCGTATGTCCGCTCTCAGATGCATGACCTGCTTGTCGTAGTATGGGATCGCGCCCAGCTTAGGAACGGCCCCGGTGGCGCAAGCATCGCATATCTGCCAGATGAGATCAGCCAAGGGCCTGCATGTGCCACTCCCTACTGGGTAGACATAACCAGATCTACCACGATGTGCCATGGCCAACAGCGCTCTACCGCAGTCATCAGCATAGAGATAGTCCCAAAGCTGCTCCCCCTTCGTGCAAGGTGGGTCGACACCTCGCAGGGCATCTCTGATCACATTCATGACCATGGTGTGGGGGGCATCCCCCGGACCATACACGCTCAGAATGCGAGACCACACATGGTCCATACCAACGCGCTCGCACACAAGCCTCGTCATTTGACATGAGGCTTGCTTGGCTATGCCATATCCCGTCTCGGGCACCCCGACCATGTTCGCGGTGATGTCTCCATCAACGCGACCACACTCCGCCTGAGACCCAGCTCCGACAAAGACACGACATCCAAGGCGACTTGCGAGCTGGGCGGCCGCCACGGCATAGCCGATGTTTGCGGTCTGGAGCTGTGCGTCGTCACGAACTGGACCCGCCGACCCCGCCCATGCGATATGGAAGAAGGCGTCACAGGGTTCGATCTGAGAGGTATCAAGTTGGGCAAGGGAGCTCAGCTCGCACTCAAGCTGGGACACCCCCTCATTATCAGGGAGGTTTCCCATGCGCCTGGAGTGAGGTCGAACGGCGGCGACGACCTCCACCCCCTCTTCCAAGCATGCACGCACAACAGACGAGCCGACCATGCTGGTCGCACCCGTGACGAACGCGCGCCTGATATCGCGACTCATACGATCATCTCCCACATGCAGCAATCAGCCCGTCAGTGTCCATAACGACGCGTTCGATCCTAGGATCACGGTAAAGCTCGTCGGTCCCCTGACCCCAAGCGACCACAACGCAACCTACCCCTGCATTGCTGGCCGTATCCACATCGATGCGAGTGTCACCGACGTACAGCGTCTCGGCGGGAGTCACCTTGGCCTTAGTCATAAGCCATCGTGCGCCCTCGGGATCGGGCTTGGCGCTTTTGATCCCAACATTGCCATAGCCGGAAACCAAAAGAGGCAGGTCACTGAAGAACCTATCCATCAGCCTGACAAGGTTATCATGGGGCTTGTTGCTGTTCACCGCAATTTGCATGCCGCTGTCGAGCAACTGTCGCAGGGCCTTGCTAACTCCTGGGTAAGGACGGGTCCTTGACTTGGGAGAAGACGCGTATGCCTTCCGATAGGCCTGCGAGACCGCTGTGACAACGGCGTCTTCTCTTGCGACGCCCGGAGGGAGGATGCCCCTGACGATCTCCTCAAGGGGCTTTCCCAACTGCGCAGACACGCCCTCGAGCGTACTCGAGGGGTAACCTGCGGCCACCAACGCCTGGTTGAAGCACTCAGCCACGTCCTCGACGGTATCTACCAGCGTCCCATCGGCATCAAATATGACAAGGCGTCTACTCACCAGAAGCCTCCCAGGAACCCGCGCGGATCTTCTTTGCCCGCCTACACCTCGGCCCTCTCGATCCGCTCACGCATCATCTTAAGACGCGAGCGGTCCTCGTTCGCCATCGAGTCATAGTAGGTGCACTTGTTCTCAAGGTAAAGCGTCTCGAACCTCATGGCAGAAAGGATGCCACCTTTGAGGATCCTCTCGTCGTCAGTCACCTCAAAGTGCACCTTACGCGTCTCAAAGCGATCTGCATAAGGGGCCATGGCCTTAATGAAGGGGATGGCGTCAAACGAGATACCGCCACCAAAGGCAACCCTCAACCCGGCACCGCGTGACTGCTTGGCGAGGTCGATGCAGCTCTCGAGCATGAAGTCATTGTTGATATCCGCACGCGTGAGGCCGCAGGATGCGGAGAAGTCTACGCGCCCGATGCCGACCATGTCCAAGAAGCCCTGCCCTTCGGCAAGAATGTCGGAATAATTTTTCTTGCAGGTTTTGGTTTCCGCATTGATCACCCAGTTAATGCCACCCATCGCATCTCCGTAGACCTTTCGAGCAGCACCTTTGAACTTAGAGAGCGCAAAGGGGGTCTCGATCATCGGCGCCATGATGCCACTCGCACCAAGGAGCTTGCATTGATCCAGGTCGCGCACTGCCTCACAACCTCCGATCTTGATGGTCAGGGGCATATTGACCGTATTCAGGACCTCGGTGAGCATGATCATCTCGTCCGTCCTTGAACCCTCGGCCTCAAACTCAGCCTTCACGGCAACGCAACCATACTCCTCCTTGAGGGACTTGAGGATATCGACCATCTTCCTACCAACCTGATTCATGACCCTGCTCCTTTCGTGTTATAATGCACTTTTTCGTATCATGGGTAGCGCGATGCCTAGCCTCCGAACCTGTTCTGGGCCATCTCCTCCCTACTCAAAAATGGACTCATGTCCTCTAGGGATGGCGAGATGATGGTGCCATCGTCGAGCCTCCTCGACGAGAGCTTAGGTTCGAAGTTCTGCTCGTGACCAACAACCGCCTCGCAGACAACTGGTCCATCGGTGGCAAGGAGGGCATCTATGGCAGTCGCAAGACCGTCGGTACTGTCGATGCGAACGAACGGGAGATCGAATGCTGCCGCCACCCTGCCCCAGTTGGGGCTTCCTACGCCGCTGTCCTTATCCACACCACAGAAGTTCGCGTTGAACGTGTTGGTCTGCGTCTGGCGGATGGAGTGGTACCCGTCGTTGTTGAGAATGACGACCTTCACGTTAAGCCCGTTGTAGGAGATCGTCTCCAACTCCTGCAGGTTCATCATGATGGATCCGTCACCCTCGATGCACAAGACGCTGCCTCCTCCCCTCGCCACCGCAGCTCCCACGGCCGCAGGCAGGCCATAGCCCATCGAGGCGACGCCAGAGTTAGTAAAGAGGCGCTGTCCTTGCTTGATCCGCATCGTCTGGAACGAACAGACACAGGCCGCGCCATTGCTCGTAACCGTGACTTGGTCAGCGGGCAAGCGCCGTGACAGCACATCGAGGAAGTAATAGGGGTTTACTGGCGTGCGCCTCTCCTTGTAGGCGGGGAGGTCTGCCGGATAGCGACGATTCAGGTTCTGGCAAAACTCATGCCAGCTCTGGTGCTCGGACCTGTCAAAGTATTCCGGATGGCGATTTGCCACGCCCAAGAAGTCCCTAATATCAGCGTGGATCGGCAGATCGATGCTCAGGGTTGGCTTTGCAAGCTCCGCCTCGTCGATGTCGACGGCAACCAGGTAGGCTCCCCTCGCGAAGTTCTCCCAGTTATAGCTCACCTGCCGCACATTCATGCGACACGCAAGGGATATGACAAGATCGGCATTCTGAATCACGAAGTTCCCCCCACGCGTCCCCACCGTGCCGGGACGTCCCGCGTAGAGCTCGTCATCGTCAGCCATGAGGTCGTGCGCGTTCCACGCAGTGCAGACGGGGATCTGCAGCTTCGCTATGAAGGATCGGAACTCATCGTAGGCATGGGCAGTCCGGATACCACCACCGGCAAGGATGACCGGTGCCTTGGCGGCATGGACCCTGGCAAACAGGTCGGAGACGATTGCGGCAGAGACGGGCTCAGGATACTCCCGTGCTGGAAGGCTACCGACACCCTCCCGAGAGGCATCGAAGTGCACGAGGTCATCGGGGTCGATCTCTGCGGCCTGCACGTTAAGAGGGACGTCCACCCAACAGGGGCCCGGGCGCCCGTGCGTCGCGGCGTAGAGGGCCTTCTCGAGGTGGTAGGAGACCCTGAGGGGATCGGTGACCATCACGGCATACTTGGTCATGTCCCTCACCGTGTCGACGATATGCCACTCCTGGTCCCCAAGCTGTCGAAGCCCAAGCTCGGGGCAGGACGCGACTGTCGTCGTGAACTTCACCTGACCCGAGATCACGAGCATGGGGATGGAATCGAGCCACCCCCCGAGCACGCCGGTGATCGCGTTGGTGCCACCAGGACCCGTGGTGACGCAGACTGCCGCGATGCGTCCCGTCAGGCGGGCGTAGCTCTCGGCTGCCATGGCACAGGCCTGCTCATGGTGGTTGTAGGTCACATGCAGCCCCTTGTGGTGACCGAAGGCATCGTTGAGATGCATGGCACCACCGCCGACCACCGAAAATAGGTCCGTGATGCCATAGCCCACGATAAACTGCGCCATGTAGTCCGCTACGCGCATGGCTCAGGCCCCCCTCACGGCACCTGCGATGGCCGTGGCCATGTAGTCGAGCTTCTCGTCGGTCATGCCCGGATAGACCCCCACCCAGAAGGTGTCGCGCATGATGCGGTCGGTGACGTCGAGGTCCCCCACCACGCGGTAGGCGTCGCTGCCACGGATGCTGTCAAAGCAGGGATGACGGACGATGTTGCCCGCGAAGAGCATCCTCGTCTGCACGCCGGCCGCCTCGACGGCGGGCACGACCCTCTTGCGCTCCGTCCCCTCACGACAGGTCATGAGGAAGCCAAACCAGCTCGGCTCCGAGTGCAAGGCGGGTTCGGGAAGGATGAGCCTGTCAGAGACGGGCTCGAGCGCCTCTCGCAGATACGCCCAGTTGTGCCTGCGCCTCTCCACGAAGGAGGGAAACTTCTCGAGCTGGGCGCAGCCGACGGCCGCCTGCAGGTCCGTCGCCTTGAGGTTGTAGCCAAAGTGCGAGTAGACGTACTTGTGGTCATAGCCTTTGGGAAGCTCACCGTGCTGCCCGTCAAAACGGTGTCCGCAGAGGTTGTCCTGGCCCGAGGCACAGCGGCAGTCGCGACCCCAGTCGCGTATGGAACGCATGATGACGTTGAGCTTGGGGTCGTCGGTATAGGTGGCCCCACCCTCCCCCATCGTCATGTGATGCGGGGGGTAGAAGGACGAGGTGCCGATGTCGCCGATGGTCCCCGTGAGACGGGGCGTGCCGTCAATCGTGTAGCGCGAGCCGAGGGCGTCGCAGTTGTCCTCGACGAGCCAGAGCCCATGCTCGTCGCAGAAGGCCTTGACGGCGGCGAGGTCGAAGGGATTGCCCAAGGTGTGCGCCATCATGACGGCCTTGGTCCTGCCGGGATTGAGGGCAGCCTCAAGACGCGTGACGTCTACGTTGTACTGGGGGACGGTGACATCAATGAAGACCGGCACGGCACCAAACTGGATGATGGGCGTGATGGTGGTGGGAAAGCCTGCGGCAACGGTGATGACCTCATCGCCACGACGGATGGCCCGCTCGCCGAGCTCGGGTGCCGTCAGGGTCGCGAACGCGAGGAGGTTCGCAGAGGACCCCGAGTTGACCACGCTGGCGAAGCGCACGCCAAGGTAGCGCGCGAAGGCACGCTCGAACTTGGCGGTCCACGGTCCTGCCGTAAGCCAGAAGTCGAGAGACGCGTCAACGAGGTTGACCATCTCACTGTGATCGTAGACGCGCGACGCGTAGCTGATCCGGTCCCCCGGGGCGAAGGGCTTGCCCTGGTTGTGGTAGCTGTCACAGTACTCGCTCACGAGGGAGAGGATCTCCTCCCTCGCCTCTGCCTCGCTCTTGCCCTCAAACGCCACTATATCAGCTCCTCTAGGTAGTCATCGATCTGCTTGTCCATGGTATCAGACGCGGCGGCGGTACCCCCGACGACCCAGGCGCGGGACCACTCGACCGTTCTCCTCAGCGCCTCACGCACGTCCCAGACGGGCCGCCAGCCAAGCTTGTCCTTTGCCTTCGAGTTGTCGAGCCTCAGGAGGCCCGCCTCGTGGGGTCCGTCCACGCGACGCGCCTCGAAGGAGAAGCCATCGCCCCACGCATCGGCGAACATCCCCACGATCTGGCCCGTCGTCACGCAGTCGGCGTCATCTGGGCCGACGTTGTACCACCCCGCGAGACTCGCATCCTCATCCTGCCTCATGACGAGGGTCAGGTACAGCAGCAGGGGCTCGAGGACGTGCTGGTAGGGCCGCACCGAGCTGGGGTTGCGTATGGTCATGACAGTTCCCGACCGAGCGGCGCGCACGCAGTCGGGAACGATCCTGTTGTCTGCGAAGTCACCGCCGCCGATGACGTTGCCCGCCCGAGCCGTTGAGATGGCGCAGCGGCCAGCTGCGGCTCCAAGGGCGCCTGGGGCGAAGAAGCTTCTCGCGTAGGAGTGCGTCACGAGCTCCGAGCAGCTCTTGGAGTTGGAGTACGGGTCGAAGCCGTCGAGCTTGTCATCCTCCTTGTAACCGTAGCCCGGACGCTCGAGGTTCTCGTACACCTTGTCTGTGGTCACGTTGAGGAAGGTCCTGACGCTCTCGCACGAGCGCACGCACTCGAGCACGTTGACCGTCCCCATGACGTTGGTCTCATAGGTGTGGCGGGGCCTCTGGTAGGAGTCGATGACCAAGGGCTGGGCAGCGAGGTGAAGCACGGCGTGAGGACAGGTGCGCTCGAAGCAGCGCCTGAGGGCGTCGAGGTCCCTCACGTCCGCCACCGTCTGGTCCATCTGGTTGCCCAGGCCTACCAAGTCAAACAGACTCGGGTTCGTGGGGGGTTCAAGCGCATAGCCTGACACCTTGGCACCCAGGTGCAGCAGGGTGCGGCAGAGCCAAGAACCCTTGAAGCCGGTCGAGCCGGTGACAAGCACGCCTCTTCCCCCGAAGAAGGAGGACAGCCGATCGCGCAGACCCGTGCCAACGAGCTTAGGCGGCATGTCACCACACCTTCCAGGGGGCGTTCCCCGCGTTCCAGAGCGCTATCAGCTGCTGCATGTCACGCTGGGTGTCCATGCAGCTCCAGAAGCCGTCGTAGCGATATGCCGAGAGCTTGCCGGATCGTGCCAACGCCTCGAGGGTCACGCCAGAGAAGTCGTCCCCGTCCGGGTCCTCTCGCTGGTTGATGACATCGAACACCCCCGGTTCACAGACCATGAAGCCGCCGTTGATGTATGCGTCATCGCTGTCGCTCTTCTCGCGGAAGTCCCCCACGCAGCCCCCATCATCGATGTCGAGCACGCCGAAGCGTTGGGAGGCCTTGACAGCGGTGAGCGTGACGATAGCACCCGATGCCCTGTGGAAGGCGAGGATGTCGTTGGGGTCGACGTCAGAGACGCCGTCGCCGTACGTGAGCATGAACGGCTCATCGTCGACGTAGGGCCGTATGCGATTGATCCGGCCCGCCGTCATGGTAGCGTAGCCGGTGTCGGCGACGGTGACACGCCAAGGCTCCACCGAGGTGTTGTGGACCACCATGTCGCGCTGACCGTTGGTGAAGTCAAAGGTCACGTCGCTTCGGTGCAGGAAGTAGTCCTCGAAGTACTCCTTGATCACGTCCTGCCTGTACCCCGCGCAGATCACGAAGTCGTTGAAGCCGAAGTGGGAGTAGCCCTTCATGATGTGCCACAGGATGGGGTACCTACCGATTTCGATCATGGGCTTGGGGCGCAGGTGACTCTCCTCGCTGATGCGCGAGCCGAAGCCCCCCGCCAGAATAACGACCTTCATATCATCCAATCTTCCACCTGTGCTGTCAGAAGCATAGCTGTATGTACCCGCCCACACGAGAGCATAAACAAAACTGAACATTTACTCCATGTGCAAGGCATAGTGAGTGGACCGGGCGGTACCATGTACCCACCCGAACACAGCAAAACGGCACCGCCGTTAGTTTTCGTAGATGTTGCGCCGATGGCCGATTTCAAGGACGAGCACCACGAACTCTTCATCGCGAATCTCACAAAGGGCGCGGTAGTCACCAACGCGATAGCGCCACGCTCCTGAACGATTGCATATGAGCCCCTTGCCATGCATACGCGGGTTCTTGCATCTGTCAACATTCTTCAGGAACCACGACACGATGACGCGCCGCACGCTAGGATCCATCTTAGAGAGCTGCTTGTCGGCCCTCTTGGAAAAGACGAGCTGCCACACGCTAGAGGTACTTCCATGCTATCTCGACAGCTGAAATAGTCGCTGGATCCGCGTCGAACTCGGCCTTCGCCTCTCTCCAAGCTTGAAGGTCGAGTTCGTCTTCTATGCGTTCAACTGCGCAACGGCGCATAAACTCCGAAACCGAGGTTCCGAAAGTCTTGGCATAGTCCGTGATGAGTCGCTTATCACCCTCATCCAACTGTATTGTCATCGTCGCGTTGGGCATACCAATCTCTCCTCCCGTCATTCTGTGAGACATTGTAGTGTATATTGGTAAAGTCAAAGGTCACGTCGCTCTGGTGCAGGAAGTAGTCCTCGAAGTACTCCTTGATCACGTCCTGCCTGTACCCCGCGCAGATCACGAAGTCGTTGAAGCCGAAGTGGGAGTAGCCCTTCATGATGTACCACAAGATGGGGTACCTGAAGTCAGGCGATGCTAGACTGCAACCTTACGGAACGAGCGCTACAGACTAACCCTCTCGCTTCCGATCATTTTTGGAAGCATCCAGCCGTCCAGCCAACACCCATCCTGCAAAGAGCCTAAGGTCGTCTGGCGTGGTAATCTTAATATTCGAGGTTGATCCTTCGCTAAACCAGACACGCTCGCCTAGAGCGAACATGAGGCTAGTCGTGTGCGGATCAACCTTTTCCAGCAGGCCGCAACGCCTCCCCTCCTCATAGATCCACCTCGCGTAGCCGTAGCGCAGGGCCTGCGGGGAACTAAACACCATGATTCTGTCGCGGTCGAGAAACTCTGTTGTTGACACGCCATCGCCATTGGTCGCAGCAAGATAGACTTGGCTGTGGGCAGGACTCGCGTTGCCGTGTAACCCACAGACGCGTATCGCGTCCGATATAATCTGGTCGGAAACGAAGGGACTCGCGCCATAATGTATGAGCACCTGGTCATCATCGGAAATCTTTCCCCGCAAACTGTCGAGTCCGCTCATCACGGACTCTTGGAAGGTGGCGCCACCCTCAGCGACCCAACGCACCTTGTCGAAGCTGCCCTCATCGCAGATCCTCTTGAACTCGTCTTCCCAGCCCGACCGGCAGACGACCACTATAGCATCGACCTCGGGATGCTCCTGGAACCGCTCTATGGTATATGAAAGGATCGGACGCCCCAGCACCTCCACGAATTGCTTGGGCACGTCGGACCCCATGCGGGTGCCGCGCCCACCCGCCAGTATGATCGCCACATTCACCGCTCATCACTCTCGTACATATGAATCGCCAATTCGGAGTACGTATTTAAGGCCGTCCAAGCACTCAGCATAAAGCAGCCGTCCTCACCAAGCGTATCCTTAAAGAGCGCCCACGAGAACCAATACCAGCCTGATAGGCTCGCCACGCCATAAGCATGGCGCTTCTCCTCGAAGCTCGGATCGCGCCCAAAGTAGAGTGTAAGGATCTCGTCATACTTTTGCCTGCTAAGGCCATCCCTCACCGGCATAGTGGCAAGGTCCTCCATGGGATCATCCATACCTGCGTACTCCCAATCGATGAGGCAGGGACCATCCTGCCCCATAATCCAGTTTACGGCATACGTGTCATTGTGGCAGAGCACCTTAGGCCACCCGTCCAACTCCACATGGTGCCAGACTCGCTCAATACGAGAACGGATGTCGCTCAACCATGTTGCTAAGTCCCCCTTCGACGTAGCGGCGAGAGAGAGCAATCTATCACCCTCATGTAGAAGGTCGGTTACATGTGCACAGGTCGCGCCACTCTCGTGCAGCTTCCGTATCTGTGCCACACCTGTAGCGAGGTCATCCCGATCTTTGTAGTCGAACTTGCGCTTAGATGGCACAAACCTTGAGAGCTTCCGGCCATCAGGAGAAATGTCGATCACGCTGTAATCGATTCCTAAGTCGGACGCAACGCGCTGTGCGACTACCTCGGCATTCCTGTCCACCAAAGCCGAGGAGCTCACTCCAGGATGCCGGTACACAAAGGTCTTATCATGCACGACGAACGAGAATGATACATTGGTGAGCCCAGCGTTGATCGGACGTACCTCAAGGATATCCCCAGGCTCACAGGAGAGCAGTTGGCAGATGTGGCCTACCACAGCCCGATCCATATTGTAAAGTACGCCATCGGCACCAAAGTCACCCAACGAGTCGAACTCACAGTAACCCGTCGGCGCGGCTGCCCCGTAGAGCGAAAGCTCACGTACATGTCTACCCCAGAACTGCTCCCAGAAGAGGCCTTTTATACCGATCCAAGAGCGCTCAACATTCCAGAGCCTCTTTATCCTGCTGACAAACTCAGGTGTAAGGTACGCCGCACCGACCATGCACAGACCCGATACGGCCCCATTGCGCATAGTGGACAATCTCCCATCTGTGCTCTCAAGAACGACAAACTCACGCGTAGCGTTTTCCTGATGGCGTACCATTCGTACTGAGCGACCGTCAGGCTCAAAGGCAACGAACGGGTTCTCCTCAAACCAGTGGTCCGCACAACAGAGAAAACCGCCGTGCAGTAGCTGATCTAGTGAGAGTGCAAGACTCGCCATACTACCCTCATCGGCCCAACCTACACTCACAATCAAGTCAACCCCAAACTTCTCGCGCAGGTAGAAGAAGTGCTCCTTTTCATAGCCCACAACCACGGTGATATGATCCACTCCAGCCTTGCGTAGCTGACGGATCTGCCGCTCTATGAGGACTTCTCCCCGGTACTCAAAGAGTCCCTTAGGCCTGTCGTAGAGCGGCGGGAAAAACTTGGAGGACTTGCCAGCGGCAAGGATAACAGCTGTACGTACGGTGCTCATCTGGCATCATCCTCTTTGGAATCTCTCCTGATAATCGCATAGAAGTGGTGCCCAACTCGCTCTTCCTCGGGAGGAAGGGTCATATAATCCCCGTATTTCAATCTCAGGATCGCGTCATAACCTGTTGGAATCGGAACGCTCATATCTTCAAACGAAGTTGGGATGAGCGTGTCCTCTAGCACCCGACGCCAGCATAGATCGTTTTCCCATACCAAACAAGAGACGAAAGTCGAGTTATCGTATCGATGTTGAACTGCCAGATCATGCAATCTTTCCGCATACTTAGCTGGATTGCCCATTATCCCTGCTCGAACGCGCTTCATCTGCCACTTCAGTCCATGGCGCATGGGACGCGGAGTAAAATTACAGGCCTTATCAAATTTCAGAAGCTCGTTTCGGCACAGCTTCCTCTGCGCCTCAGCCTCCTCCTTCGTATCTCCGCACCCATCAATGGGATACACGTCTACGAAAGCACCAAGCTCGGGCACCTCATCACCATACTCACCAACCATCCTATAGGTGGTGTCGCTCACACGCGTGATGAGAATCGGCAGCCTCCTTTCCCCATTACCAGAGAGTACCGTCAGGGGCCGCACCTCATCGGGATGGTCCTTAAAATATGCTAGGAACCGTTCATAGTCGGGTCGTGGCATGGCAATATCCAAGTCATCATCCCACGGGATAAAGCCATGGTGCCGAACGGCGCCGATAAGCGTACCATACATGACCCACCAACGGATATATTCCTCCTTGCAAATAGTCTCGATCTTCTTCAATATCGCCAAAGTAACGAGCTGCACCTCCCTCAAGGAGAGCTCGCCGTCGACACGAGGTGACTCCATTTAGACCTCCTGATCCTTTCCCATTTGTAAGTTCTCCAACCTAGGGCCTTAGCTTCTGAACGGTCCTGACGAGCTCTCGGTGAAAGAACATCAAGAATACCGCATATGAGGCCGTATAGATACAAAACGCAGAAACAGCAGGCTGTAGGAACGCCACCAACACGAACTCAACCGTGAGGGCAAACTCGAACGCCCTCATCCTGCTGACGGGAACTCCGAGCGTACAGTTCATGTACGCCTCCGAAAAGAAGCTCCTCGCAGCTATCACAAGAGCCATCGAGGCCATTACAGAGAATACCGATCGGACCAGGTAAACGGACACCAACGTGAGGACAAGGCAGGTCCCTGCCGCAACAGCATTCACGGCCAGCATAACGCGTTCCCTACGTAACACGCTATAGAAAGTTACACCCGTGACGTTCATCTTACTATCAAAGACGCATATCGGCAGCAGCAGAATCAGATATACAAAGCTACTTGCGTAAGCGGGCAGCCAAAGTGATAGAACCCACGCCATCGGAAAGTAAAGTGCATAGACAGCCGGGAAGGCCAGCCCCATCGCGTCTCGTGCCGTCTGGTAGAACGAGCGCACCTCCTCCTCATCTGCTTGTCTGAGGGACGGGAAAAGCACCATGGATGCCTGGCCCACAAAAGCAAGAAAGAAGCTTACAAGAGAAAGGGCCAGAGACAGCCTACCGAAGGTTTCGATGCCCCAGGCCGCGTCGATGAAAAAGCGGCCAATACCCAAAATAAGCATACTGGCAATATTGGCCATCATCATAGGAAAGCCTATTTTGATGCTTTCCCAGCCCAACCGAGCGGCCCTACTTATCCCGAGCCAAGGGGCGGCGACAAAGTCGCGAAGGTTCCATGCACAGTATGCAAGCTGCACAATGCTAGAAACCGTGAAGGCAAGCACATACGGCTCGAAGGCGTCGACGCGAAGCGCCAAGAAGACAAGGAGCGGTACGAGGAAGGCAAAACGCTCTACTATGGTGGAGAATGAGGATTTTTTCGTCTCATTCATACATTGAAGCTCATTCATCATGAACGTGGCGAGGTTCTGCAGCACTAGATAGACAGCTGTCATGGTGATGATGAAAGCGCGCACAGGACTGACATCAAAGAGCTGCGAGAGAATGACAATGATCATGGCCATCACAGTTTGGTAGATTACTCCAAGGACCATCTGTGACTTGATGGCTCCCTTGTTCATCTGCTCACGTGTCTGCCCTCCCGTCGTGAGGTATACGCCTGAAGAGAGCCCTAGATGAAAAAGGCCTACGTAGCTGACATAGAAGATGTACAACTGCCAGTAGCCGTATTGCTCGACACCTAGCACCTTAGGTACAAGCAGCGTCTGCAGGATAGACAGGCACATGCTCACGCCCTGTGCCAAGAAGGCAACAGACATATTCTGGAGGATGGCCCGCTTGTTCATACATACCATCCCTACTGTTCATCCCTACAAGCTTTCATAGCACTGGTGCATGAGGAATTATCAATCGAGCTTGTGTCCAGTGCGCATCTGACCAATGCAGCCTCCACAAGAAGGAGCCAGTACGAATTGACTGACTGCAAGTTATAGAAGAAGCCACATATTATAAAGATCGCAATTAATGCCGCTACTGTCTTATTTGTAGACCAACTTCTTATAACGCATTTGACTAGCCAGTAATAAAGAGAAATGCAGCCTAACAATCCCATACCAAGTAGCGTATTTACTATATCGCTTTCGATGGCCCATGAGTCAAGGGCAGCATATTGACCAAAGAGCGCCGTATATGGCAATCCCGAGCAATTAACACCGTAGCCAAAAAATAGTTCGATTATACCGGCATTGTTCAGAAGGGAAGCAAGATTCGTATAGTAGCCCAGATGTGCCTGCGCACTGGAATCGTACGTCCTTGTACCCAAGATCGTGTTGATTCGATATACTGTGATGTCAAGATAAGAGATAACAGTATTCTGGAGTTCAGCTGATACGCTGCACATAAATAAGAAAACAGCAATTGTAGCGATGACAATACTTATACTCCCAAACGGTATTTTTTGCTGTATCACGATACTAGCGTTCTTAAGCCACTTTAGGATTAGAACGCACGCACACAGTGCCAGACCAATGAAAGCCGTAGAGCTCTGTGTCAGTAGTCCAGCTAGTAAGGTCAGTAATTTCCACCATGGGTTGCTAGCCAGTATAAAAACGATCAATAATGCTGCCGTAATCCCCCCCGCATTCCAACACAACCCTGTAGCTACCAATCCATGTACCTTGTACTGAGATGCCACGTCTACCATCTTCAGGATCTGAGTGAAAAGCAGGTCATTGATATCTACTGCAAACACTGCTGATAAAAATGTCTGTATATAAATCCAGATAACATTAAGTTTTCCAGCAACCATTACTCCATCAATGAAGCCGACGGAGGCTGCCTTATCAGACACGATACACGGAGCGACCAATGCGATGAGAATGATTGATAGCGTTCCACTTAAATCAGCATTCGCATATGCGTTTGGTAGCTGTAAAACTGTAATGAAACATGTTATTAAAGACAATATCGCAAAGACTTGTAGTCCTGTAACAAGGAAAAATAGGCGCCCCGAAATAACGAGATAGATCGCAATTAACAAAACTATTACTTTGTATATGCTGACACTAAAAACCGTAATAACAGGGATACAGGCAAATAAACCAGCTAAAAAGACAAGAGTCCTAAACACGACACCCTCGCTCAGCACAGAACCACTTCCATACCATCGGCTTTCTCTTCTCATACAAACATCAACTCCCCGATGACCTGGACAATACCCTGCTTCAGATACCCGCCCCACACGGTACGCAGGACACGATCAGCCTTTCCGTGATTCGGAATATCGGCATAGGTGTCGATCGTCTCTCGTTGATCTGGGGTAAGCAAATCTGCATAAGTCATGAGAAATGCATGCGCCTGCTCAAACGAGGAGTCAAGCGTCTGTCTCACGTGATTGGAACCCATAAGCCTTTTTAGCACAAACGAAATCGAATTGACGTTCGTGGCACCAACCACATTAGATCCATGCTGACGGTACTTGATCGTCGGCGTACCCAGGAAGACGATCTTGCCGAAGGCTGATGCGACAAGCGACATCCACCAGTCGTGCATTGCCACAGCTGGATTGTCCAGATCAACTAGATCGCAAAGCGCCCTATTCCATAGCATCGTGCAGCCAGTTGCATTATTCTGCACCAAAAGGTGCTGCAGATCCGTCTTAGACGGGTCAAGCGCACGGTATCTGACAAATGATGCTCCGAGCGTACTAAGGTTCCTGTCGACGGCCTCGAGATCGGTATGGATGAGGGTGGGAATCGAGCCATCGTCCTCAGCAGCCTGGCACGTCTGGAGCGATATTTCGACCTTGTCCGACATCCAAACGTCATCTTGGTCACAAAACATGAAATAGTTGAAATCTCGGTTTCGCTTTATCCATGCCAAGATCGCGGCAAAGTTCTCCTTGGGGCCTCCACCATGCAAAGCCGGATCGTTGATCACGATGATTCTGTCCTTGCTCTTTTCGGCATAGCGACCGACGATCTGGCTAGTGGTATCGGTCGACCCATCATCGCGCACGAAGAGCACCCATTCCGTGTAGCTCTGTCCGAAAATAGACTCGATCTGCTCGGCCACATACTCCTCGCCGTTGTACGTCGCCATCATGATGGCGACACTTGCTCGCGGTTTCACCCCTCCCATACCTAGGCCTCACCCCGAAGCGCATCGACATACTCGGCCAGCTCGCCCTCCCAGTCAGGCATATCGAAACCAGTAGCGCCAAGCTTGTGGAGATCGAGCACAGAGTACTTGGGGCGAGGAGCAGTGGGTCCTTTCGAGTTCGAATAGTAGTCGACCGTAGTCACGGGCACAACCTTATCGCCATTGCCATTGACGAGGTCGAATATGGTGTGAGCTATATGCGCCCACGACCTCACCTCACCAAAGCCCGTGCAATCGTAGGTACCGTAAGGAGCCCCCGAGTCCAGCAGGTGGAAGATGGCTCGAGCAAGATCCTTGGTAAAACTAAGCCGCCCGAACTGATCGTCCACGACGGTAACGCTGCCTAGTGCATCATTGGGATCGGCCACACGCTTCGAGAGGCCGACCATCGTCTTCACGAAGTTGTGACCATCACCCACGACCCAGGTTGTACGCAAGATATAGTGACGGGAACACCCCATCACAGCGAGGTCACCAGCCGCCTTTGACTGCCCGTAGACAGAAAGTGGCGAGAATGGTTCCCTCTCGTCATGCAAAGCATGAGTGCCATCAAAGACGTAATCGCTGGAGATGTGCACAAGCGTGATGCCGTGCTCAGCACAGGCGCGGGCGAGCAATGCCGGACCTGTCGCGTTCGCCTTCCATGCCTCCACACGCCCCTCCGGCGTCTCCGCCTTGTCAACCGCCGTGTATGCCCCACAGTTGATCACAGTATCGTAAAGGCTCCAGTCATACTTTGCATACTCTGTGGGGTCGCTTATATCAAATACGTCGCAGTCAGTCCAGTCGAAGGCAAGTCCGATGCCACGATCCTCCACGAGGGCCCGTACGGCGCGGCCCAACTGGCCGTTGCAGCCGGTGACCAAGGTGCGCTTAGGCGCCATAGGGATTGCATCTTTGAGACACGGGTGATTCTTGTCAGTCATAGATAGTGTGGCATGGTCGAGCGGTATTGGCCAATCGATGCACAGCGCCGGATCGGCAAGGTTCACGAAGGTATACGTCTTCTTGAGCTTAGCCGACCAATGCGCATCCACAAGGTAGGTGTACACGGTGCCGTCTTCGAGTGCCTGGAAGGCATTGCCAACGCCTCTAGGAATGTAGACCGCTCGGTCAGGCCCCACCTCACAGTGAAAGGACCTACCATAGGTCTCACTTTTCTGCCTAAGGTCCACCCAAACCCCAAAGATCTTACCAGCTCCAACGCTGACGAACTTGTTCCACGGCTCTGCATGGATGCCGCGTGTAACGCCCCGTTCAGCGTTAAAGGAGACGTTGTTCTGAACAAGCTGAAAGTCAGGAATACCCAGTGCGACCATCTTGGCACGCTGCCAGTTCTCCTTGAACCAGCCGCGGCTGTCGCCGTGAACGGAGAGGTCCACCACCTTGAGGCCGGCGATGCCAGTCTCCTCCACCTTAAGCTTCTTCTCGAATTCGATGTCAGACATGATAAAAACTCCTACTGCCCTTGAGCCGCATACTTCCTCTCGGTGGCCTCCTTGGCGGGACGCCACCATCTTTCATGGTCGCGGTACCACTCGATGGTCTGGTCAAGACCCTCTCCAAAGTCCGCGTGAATGGGCCTCCAACCGAGCTCGTCCTCTAGCTTGGTGGGATCGATCGAGTAGCGGCGGTCATGACCGGGACGATCGCGCACCCAGTCAAAGGCATCCCTGGGCTGACCCATAGCAGAGAGAATAGTACGAAGCACGTCGATATTCGAGCGTTCGCCATTGGCGCCAATGAGGTAGGTCTCCCCAATACGCCCCCTTGTGAGAATGTCCCATACTGCGCGAGAGTGATCCTCGGTATGGATCCAGTCGCGCACATTCTCCCCTGTGCCGTAAAGCTTTGGGCGGATACCACAGAGGATGTTCGTAATCTGGCGAGGGATGAACTTCTCCACATGCTGATAGGGACCGTAGTTGTTAGAGCAGTTGGAGATGGTAGCGCGAATGCCATAGGTTCGGCACCATGCACGCACAAGCAGGTCAGAACTCGCCTTGGTGGAGCTGTACGGACTCGAGGGCTTGTATGGATCGTCAGGCTCAAAGCGCCTGGGCTCATCAAGACCCAAATCCCCATAGACCTCGTCCGTGCTCACGTGGTGGTAGCGGATACCGTGTTTCTCCGCTATTTGCAGCAGCCGGTACGTGCCCATAACGTTTGTTTGCACGAACGGCTCGGGATCGAGGATGGAGTTGTCGTTGTGAGACTCGGCCGCATAGTGCACGATGGCGTCGTGCCCAGGGACGATGCGACCCAAGAGGTCAGCATCGCAGATGTCACCCACCACGAGCTCAACCTGCGACTCAGGGAGACCCGCAATGTTCTTTGGGTTACCCGCGTACGTAAGCTTGTCAAGCACGGTCACGTGACATTCCGGATGGTTCGCTGCCATCCAGCGCACGAAGTTGCTGCCTATGAAGCCACAGCCGCCCGTGACAATGATGTTCTTGGGTTCGAAGCTTTCGGACATGGCTACTCCTCCCCAAAGTGGCGGTCAGGGGCAATGCCTCCCTCAGCGACGGTTCGCAGATGTTGCCCATAGACCGACTTCCCATACTTGGTGGCAGCATCTAGCAGGACGTCCTTAGAAATCCATCCGTTCTCGAAGGCGATCTCCTCGGGAATCGAAACCGGAAGATCTTGCGCCTCCTCCACAGTGCGCACGAACTGCCCTGCCTCGAAGAGACTTTCCATGGTACCAGTGTCAAGCCATGCGTAGCCGCGGCCGAGGGTTACGACATCAAGTGTCCCATCCTCGAGATACATTCGGTTGAGGTCCGTGATCTCGTACTCACCGCGGGCAGAGGGGCATACGTGCTCCGCATACTCAGTCACACGCGTATCATAGAAGTATAGACCTGTCACCGCATAGTTGCTCTTTGGGTGAGCGGGCTTCTCCTCGATGGAAACGGCATTGTAGTTTTTGTCAAACTCCACCACGCCAAAGCGCTCGGGGTCATCCACTCGGTAACCGAACACGGTCGAGCGTCCCCTGGTAGTGTTCTCCGCTGCTTTGCGCAGGTGTCGACCGAGTCCATTGCCGTAGAAGATGTTGTCGCCGAGCACAAGTGCGCAGGCATCGCCCGCGACGAAGCTCTTCCCATAGTGGAAGGCCCTTGCAAGTCCATCAGACTCTGGCTGAACCACATATTGCAAAGAGATACCGAATTGACTTCCGTCGCCCAGCAGACGCTCAAAATTAGCTGTGTCCTGCGGAGTCGAAATGATCAGGATGTCACGTATTCCCGCCAGCATGAGCGTACTCAAAGGGTAGTACACCATGGGTTTATCGTAAACGGGCAAGAGCTGCTTGCTCGTCACGGATGTCAGCGGGTAGAGGCGTGTACCACTTCCTCCAGCAAGGATGATTCCCCTCATTGATTACAACTCCAATCTGAGGGAAATACCCTCATCAATAGATCCGAGAGGACAACTCACTGGTTACCGCCCACGGTTAGAAAGAGCGTCTCATAGAGGTCAGTGATAAGCCGCCACGAGTACGCATCCTTGATGCATCTAGTAGAGGCAACATCCAAGCGAGCGGCCTCCTCCTCAGGAAGTAAGTCGACACTCCTGATAAGCGCAGCGAGGTTGCCCGAATCCTTAGTCCAGTAGAGGGCTGAACCCTCCGCTACCTCATGGTTGAAACCCACGTCCAGAAGCAGGTTGAGCCTTGTGGATGCCAGTGCCTCGAGTAGACTCGGATTGGTGCCACCCACTTCGTGACCATGAAGGTAGCCGTAGGCGTTCTCGCGAACCTTCTTCAATAATTCCTGGTCGTACGCAGTGCCGACGAACTTCACACGCGGGTCATCTCTAAAGTGCGTCTTCTGCTCCAGCTCGTTGAAAAATGTCTCGTTCACGTTTGTCACGAGGACAAAATCGCGCTTGGTATCCGATCTCATGAACTCTCGTATCATAGTCTCATAGTTGTTCTCAGGCACGAAGCGTCCCACCACTAGATAGTAACCGAAGGGCGAGAGCTCGTGCTCCTTCAGCCAGACCGTCCATTTTGGATCGCCATTGGAGAGCCTCGAACACCTAACGTCAGCACCGTATGCAATGTACGTCGTCTCCGGCTTGAGCGCCCCATACTCATCGTGGATGTACCGCTCGATGTTCCTACTATCGCATACCAAAAGGTCGGCATGTTTCACCATGCCCCTCTCGGAGAACTTCCAGTAGCGACGTACTGGAGCGCTCCATTTGGCCCGCATCCACTCGTGGCCATCTGGGTTAACAAACAGTATGCCACCCATAGAGTGAAGTCGCTTGGCATACCTACCCACAAACGGCCCAATGCGACAAGCAAGCACGCACACGATCGCATGCTCAACGTGATTCCTCTCGATATAGCCGAGGCACCACCTGAAAGCATCTATGTCATAAGTAATGGCCTGAGCAGACCCGATGGGACGACGCAACACCTTAAAGCAGTGCGCCCCATGATACTCGAACTCGTCCAGTTCGGATGCGTCATCCACAGCACAGGCAACGTGGTATTTAATATCCGGTGACTTCTGGCTCTCAGTCAGCTTATCCACAAAGGTCTCGTAGCCACCGTATTGGACCGGGATACCTTTAGATCCAATGATAAAGACATGCTGCATGGACCTAGCTCACCTCACCAGTATGCAGGCGAGCAGTAGCGATCGAACTCAAGACACCCTCCACTCAACAAAGCATAGCTATCAAACCCTTTGCGCTCATATCCCTCGGTAAAACTGACAGAGACATGTTGCATTACATTCCACTAGTTGCCCTGCGCGGTTAGCACCACGCCAATCGTCTGGATGATCAGTTTTAGATCCGTCCACAGTGAGCACTGCTTCACGTAGAGCAGGTCGAGGCTCACCCAGTCATTGAACGAGATGTAGTCCCTGTTACGCCTCGTCTGCCAGTAGCAGGTGATACCACCCTTGACTAACAGGCGTTGTTGGTGACGCTCAGTGTAGCGGGCAACCTCCGAGGGCAGCGCTGGGCGAGGACCCACCACTGATATGTCACCCACAAGAACGTTGAAGAACTGGGGGAGCTCGTCGATCGAAGTCTTGCGAATGAACCTACCCACTCTCGTTATACGTGGATCATCCTTGATCTTGAATACGGGGCCGTCCTTTTCGTTGAGCTTTCGGAGCTCCGGGAGTCTCTTCTCCGCATTTTGGTACATGGAGCGGAACTTCCAGATATAGAAGCGCCTGCCGCCCTTTGACACACGCTCCTGCCTGAAGAGGGCAGGGCCCGGTGAGTCGAGCTTGATCGCGAGGGCAACCAGCAACATAGGTCCAGAGAGCAGAACCAGCACGAGGGCGGAAAAGGTAATGTCGAATAGGCGCTTGAAGAAGCGATATGCGTATCGCTGGTCAAGTCGTTCTGCGGCAGCATACACATCAGCGTCCGGAAGCATTGGCGCTTTCGCAGCAAACAAATCCAACGAGTCGTGCTCTCTTCGCTTCCCACCCTGCACCAGATTCAAAAACGGCCTGCCAGGCAACAGCGCGGTATGGTTGCCGCATCCCCCTTGGACACCTGTCTTCATCAGATCCTCAGCCACCACCCCCGCCGCCATACTTATCTACCAAGCCCTTCCTGTCTTTGTCCGACAGCATGCGATGTGCCACGAGAAAATGATTCTTCAGCAGATACATATAGAATGCGTAGCTGTCTTACTACATTTGCAGATTCATACAAACCTACACTGATTATTAGTGTTGATATTCCTACCCCGTAACCCACCAGAACCACCGCCTCAGAGAAGTCTACGATTCAGCTCTTATACAAACCGAAGCTTACTACTATACTAGCATATGATTAGCTTTAGTAAATCTGAACTAGTACTATACGGATATATTCTGTAGAAGCTAATACATCCGTTATTACAAGGTTGTCGCATCCTGGGATTGCATCACTGATATTTCTATATCAAAGCCCACCAAAACCACCACCTTAAAGAGACCTACGACACCTATGACATCACTATAGAGTACTCTATGATTGTCAACTGTCAGCGATGGATGGTATTTTACTTACTTGTCTTTTGCCGCACCGTTCGCGCACCCGACGACAGATGATGAGCCGATTTATTGCCATCAAGACGCCTAGAAAGAACCTCCCTCACACTGCGCGATGACGCTCTGGCAGCGCCGGCAGATAGTGCTTCATAGCTCTTGGGACTCTCGATATCGCTCTCTATGCCAAGAGCGATGCGCCCCACCTGTCGCAGAGAGGCGGCCTGGTCCTCCAAGGCCATCCTCGGTCCTAACGCATTAACGCCGACTATCCGTAGACTATCCTCCGCCGTCGCCTCGAGACTCTTTCCCGCCCGTTCTCTTCGCCTAGCTACGCTCTTATATGTGACAAAGACACCGACCGCAATCAAGAAGCCAACAGCGAAACCCGCCATGAAGACGGATACGGGGTTGAAAGGTGTCGAGGACGTCGTATCTGCATATGCGCATGTCGGAACGTTAGCGACACCAATCTCCACAAGTCCAACCAATATCGCAGGGCTGACTCTTTTCTTTGCAGGCATATACACACCTCCAACAACCTTTATACCCACTATTGTATGTTCAGATATTCACAATATAACTGATACTAAATTTAGTACCAATATATCGGTGCTTTCTCCATAAATATGAATCTCTTGGCATGATTGCTGCTGGGGAGGCGCGGAACAAACGAGGCCGACAGATAGGTTAGGCCTCACGCCGTCGAACTCCCTCGCGCTGTTGGTGATTGTTCTGTCGCTCTCGAACCCATCGAGATTGCGAGGTAGGGTTCCTTGACCAGCAGGGCTCTGTCGCCTTTGGGACTAGATCAGCGCATCGCCCCCCAGCGAACGCGTACACACCCGCCAAGAGCACGGTCTTGTAGCCATCGACGTCAACGCGAGCGTCAGACCCAGGCCACGCGCGGCCTGCCCTCACGAACGAGCCTTGATCGCTCTACGGACCCTCTATGAGGGCATATCGCAGGCTGGAAAGAACTGCACAGGCGTACGAGAAGGGACTCACTCACCAACAATCATGTTCTGGAAGCGATTGCTCATGAACTCGTTCGAGAAGCGCTCGTCCACCCACAGCTCGAAGTCGTTTCGAGGCGGGATGCCTGCGTCGCGAGCCGCCCTGCGCGTGAAGCACGCAAGTGTCATGAAGATGTCGAGGGCAAGGTAGGCGGCAAGGAACAGCACGAACACGACCTGGCGTCGCGTCGTCGGCTCACCAATGACGCTCAGCAGCCACGGTGTGATGAGGTTTGCCCACACCAGGCCAAGGACGCCCCAGAAGAAGAGGAACGGCACGGCAACCCACTTGGTGATGGCGCCCGGGACGTTCGTGTAGTCCCACGACACGGCACCCATGAAGGTCTCCATGCCCCAGCCGGTGACCTGCTCCAAAAGACCACCCACAACCATCGCGACTAGGAAGACCTGCCACCACGCGGCCTCTCTCTTGCGCATGCGCAGGCAGATGAGGGTGAGAAGCACCGCACCAACGCCGTAAAGCGGGGAAAACGGTCCCCAGACCAGGCCGTAGCGACCCTCGGTGAGCCCCTCGGTGACGAACATCCAGACCTGCTCGAGGATGAGTCCCGCCACCGAGCCTACCAGAAAGAGGATGACCACCTGGTACCAACCCACCCTCATGTGGTCAGCCCGATCGTTGCGGACGAGTCGCTCGGCCTCGGCAATGGATCGGAGCTGGGTTATGGTGAGCCTGGTCGGCTTGCCCATCTCCTTCCGGTAGCCCTTGAGGCGGTAGTAGAAGTCGAGCTGGGCCGCAGCCTTACGCACATCGTCGGGAAGCTCTCGGTTCTCTGCAGCACGCTGTATGGGCTTGCCCCGCCCGAGCCATGCCATGAAGCCCTTTACCAGCATAACGACAAGCCTGATGATGCCGATGAGCACAAAGAGACTTACCAGTGACCAGAACATGTCCCTCCCACCTTATCGACGCAAACCCACACATCGACACGTCTTTCTCTACCCCGACAATCATACGCCTCGCGCATGGCAGAGATGGCAGACAACTGGGAGATGCAAGGCAAGCCATCCCCACCTCATGGCACTCCCATGCACCGAACAAGACGCATGGTAAGGACGGAGCCCGAAGCTCAAGGCGACGTACAATGATCCCATACGGACAGACGCCATCGTCGAAGGGAAGGCCATGAACGACTTCATCTTTCAATCCCCCACGCGCATCGTGTTCGGCAGGGGTTACGTGGACAAGACAGGAGCCGAGGTTGCGGCATTGGGGGCCAGAAACGTGCTTCTCGTCTACGGCGGAGGCTCCGTCAAACGCACGGGCGTGCTCGATCGTGCTGAGAGATCACTTAGCACGGAGGGTGTCAACTACACAGAACTTGGCGGAGTGAGACCCAACCCCGAAGTTAGACTCGTGCGTGAGGGCATCGACCTCGCCCGCAAGAAAAACGTTGACCTGATCCTCGCCGTAGGAGGTGGGTCGGTCATCGACTGCGCGAAGGCGATCGCGTTTGGCGTGCCCTACGATGGGGACGTGTGGGAGCTCTTCGAGAGAAGGACTCCCATCAAGACGAGTCTACCCATCGCCGCCACGCTCACCATCCCAGCGGCAGGCTCAGAGGCATCGGGCTCCTGCGTCATCAGCAACGACGAGCTGCGACTTAAGAGGGGTGTGAGCGGAGACGTCCTTCGCCCGAGCGTCGCCATCATGGACCCCGAGCTCACCTTCACGCTGCCCCAGTACCAGACCGCCGCAGGCGTGACGGACATGATCTGCCACATCTGCGAGCGCTACTTCAGCGGCGTCGGCGCGGTGTCCGTAGCTGACAACATAGCCTGCGGACTCATCAGGGCGATCATGGAGGCAGCCAGGCAGGTGGCAAAAAAGCCTGATGACTACGACGCGCGGGCAACGCTCATGTGGGCAGGCACGCTCGCCCACAACGATCTCTGCGGCTGCGGTAGAAGCACCGCAGCCGAGCGGCGCGCAGGCGGCTGGGAGAGCCATGCCCTCGAGCACGAGATCTCCGCACACCACAGCGAGGTCACGCATGGCGCAGGACTTGCCGTGATCCTCCCGGCGTGGATGTGCTACGTATGGCCGGCACACCCTGAGCGCTTCCTCTCGTTTGCAAAAGACGTCTTTGGATTGATGCCGAAAGACGACACGCATGAGGCGGACGCTGAGACCATCACGCGCTCCATCGACGAGCTGCAGCAGCTCTTCGTGAGTCTCGGCATGCCCAAGACGCTTGGTGACCTTGGGCTTATGCCCGACGACATCGAGGCGTGGATGGGGACGCTGCACCAGAACAGAGGGGAGGTCTTCGGCGAGTTCAGGCCGCTCACCCTCAATGATGCGCGAGCGATCTACCAGTCATCGTTCTAGCGCCTCACAGGCAGCGGGCGTGAGACGACCCGCTGCCTCCCACGGCAGCTTGGCGCAGGAAACGACATCCCCGTAGGTTGTGCTAGACGCGCGGGAAAGTCCGCTGACGACCTTGCTCCCAAAGGCGTCTGTCATCCCGTCGGTTTCAGGCATCGTCTCGCTACGCCACGCTCGGAAAGGGAATCTCCCCATAGCGCTGCACGCCCCAGCGCCCATAGATGACCTCGTCTGCCCACCACCTTCCCTCGGGTAGCCACATGCCATCTTGCACGCAATCCAGGTAGGTGCCCCATGCGACACACGCGCGCTGCGCCGTGCCTGGGTCCTCGTCCCACGCCGCGTCTACCTGGTCCTCGTCAAGGGGCTCGAAGTAATCGTAGTAGTTGTCCTTCTCGAGGCCCTGGACGGCATCGAGGAAGCTCCACCTCCCACAACACTGCTGGTAAGGATGACGATCGCCTCCGACGATCACATACAGTCTGCCCTGGGGGACGCGTTCGCAGTCCTCGATCGGCGTTGGGGTTCCCCAGGGGTCTCCCAACTCGAGGTCGCGTATGGACCTCTCCGTCGCATAGTAGCCAAACCACAGCCTATCCCGACGCGCGATCAGCGCCTTGCGAATCCCCGCAGCCTCCGCCAGACACGACACCTCAACCATACTCTCCTGATATCCCATGACAGCCCCCATCTCTTGGCACTCCACCGTCTGGGGCCAAAGCCCGCAACAAGACAAGAGCCACCTCAATCCAACGTGGCCCTCACGCCATCCACCGGGCTTTACCAACAGACGCCAACCTCAAACGCGAACGCTCGCCGTGCTGGGCAAGCCAGTGAGGGCTGGTGCACCCTCCCGCCATCACGTACCATTGGGGGCCTCCGCAATGACTCTTGCCTGCCTGCGCATGTACCCATCATAGCACAGTATTAAGTACAGGTGTTCGACAATTTCTAACCTTTGATGTTTTCGCGGGCACCCATGCGAGGCCATAACTCACGCGTAGCACGAGGTGATACGCCGACGAGTTCGTCCGAATCTTCTCGCAATACAGCATAGCCTGCGTCTCGCTCTTTGACCTCAGTGAGGTGCGGCTCTCTCAACGACACATCGGACCGAATGATGTACTCATTATCATATCACTTTCAGGCGAGTCCCCTGACGCCTCGTCAATAGCATGGTGGCACACAACCTCACGACCACGCTCGATCGCCTTCTCTCTGCCGAACGTACTGTCGTCTATGCCGACGACAGGTCTGTGGCGAGCGTGGCGAGTGAGGCCAAGCGCATCTTCATGCACCTCTTGGAACTCATACAGGTCTACAGCGCCCAAGATTGCCAGACGCTCTGCATGAGCAAGCAGAAAGGCAGCGCTTTCATCATCTCAGGTGCAAGGCACTCTCGGGAAACAGTGGCGCTCATTCATATCCTCCAATTGCATAAGACGTACACACTCTGCATCACGAGCGAGCATGGCAGCGAACGCGCGCTTGCCGCAGACGACACCCTTTACGTGGGAACCACAAGAGCTGACGCGCCTCCCGACGCGACGCGACGGAAAGACGCATTCTGCGCGACCGTTCGCATGCAAAGTGCGTCTTTCGGTGGGCAACGTGATGGAAAGGCGCAGTCTGCGGCCACCAGACCACCCAGACTGCGCTTTTCCGTGAGGGGCTGTCGGGCCCAGAATGCGCTTTTTCGTGAGGGTGACGATCCAGAATGCGTTTTTCCGTGAGGCGACGCCACGTTTGCCCAGGTAAGGAAAAGCGCATTCTACGGAAAAGCGCACTCTGTGCAGACGCCCTCACGAAAAAGCGCACTCTGACCCATCACCCTCACGGAAAAGCGCACTTTGCCCACCAATGTACGACCCAAACTGCACCTTTTGGTGAGTCAGCGAACGCGGAGTCATCTCGGCCTACCAAAGGGCGCCCACCGACGGCAGAGCACCGGTCCTTGGCATGCCCGGCGTAGTATGGGACAATGCCACTATGGCAAGCCACGGAGGGACGATGCCACGATGACTGAGCACGAACCCAGCGTCAGGCCAAATGATTCTTACGTCAGAGACGGAGACGCCGCGAGAAAGGCCACAGATCGCACTGCCCAAGGCGGCGGGAAGGTTCACGCCGCACGCAATGTCGGACGGACGACGCAGTCCCGTGACGAGTCTATGCGCGAGCGCCTTGCCCTTGCCGCTGCGGCATTTGTCGTCGGAGGAGTCGTCGGCTGGCTCTATGAGGTAGGCATCGGCGTACTCGAGCGGGGCTTCTTCGACTGGGAGCACGGTGGGCTCGGTATTCCGTTCCTACAGATCTACGGCATCGGTAGCGCACTCGTCATGCTGCTGCTCGGTCGCGCCGACTCCCCCGTGCGTGCGCATCCACCGCTCTGCTTCGCGGCCATATGCCTGCTCACGGCAACGCTTGAGTATGCCAGCGGTGCGGCCATGCTCTACGGCCTGGGCGTGCAGACCTGGGACTATCGCGTACCGGGCTGGGACTTCATGTGCACGCCTGACGGCCTCTTGTCCCTGCGCGGCATCCTCTCGTTTGGTGTGCTCGGGATCATTCTTGTCTACCCCATCAAGTCGCTGGCGCGCAAGCTACGCGCGCGAACGCCAAGGACCTTCGACACCACCGTATGGTCACTCACGGCGTTCATCATGGCAGTGGCTGTCGTCACCTACGCCGTCAGCGGCACCGGTGCCCTCAAGTAGCATCCCCAGCAGGTGGCCTCGCTACTGATGCCACCGCAACGGCGCACGACAACACCTTCCCTGAAAAGCAGGCTATTTACCTGTAGCGCTCAGACGTTAGGCCGGCATGCCCGTCTGAACTTCGAGCGAAGATAGGTCCGTGGGGTCGATGCCAAGCCTCCCCTCGGTCACCGCACGCCCGCATAGCTCCCGTCCTCGGCAAGTTGCCGTGAGTCTCGAGGGGCTGCCCCGCTGTGAGAGCTGAGCAAGTATAGCTCGGCGCTAACAATGCAATGCTCCGCACCGTATTGATGTCACAATTCTCTTTAGTGGCATTATGATAAGGAAGATTACTTTTGACTCAAACAGCAAGGACATCTCTCAAGATTTGTAGGGATTGAATATGCACATCGGATTTAAAAAAGGGATAAATAGAGGCAATGCCTTACTTTTATGCAAGTGGTCAAATGAACAAGGAAAAGAATTCCAAGAACAGTGGATGGGTTCTAAGATTCCTTACCCGTTGAGCTATAGCAAGATAACAGAATTGGAGAATATATTCTCAATACTCAATAAGGCAGAATTTATCGGAATAATACAAGAAATACGAATTGATCAAAATAATATACATATAGGCAGATTCGTAATAGATCCTACAAAAACAGGATTGGGCATTGGGACAGAGGCACTGAGAGGGTTTATAGATCTCATTTTCCAGGATGAGAGTATCAAAAGTATTTCTCTAACAGTTTTTGATTTCAATCAAAAAGCAAAGAAAATTTATGAGAAACTTGGGTTTAGAGTTGACAAGGTAATCGAGACCCCAAAGCTGAAGTATATCATGAGAAAGCACAGATAAAGGCCTGTGGTGGGGATCTTGGATTAAGACTCGCCTGATTGCAGAGCCCACTGCAGGGAAAGGGACGTGGTCCAAACATTGGCACATCCGTTCCGGCATCGACCAAGCGGACACCTCGCTCATGACCAAACTCAACCTCACCTTAGCACTTAAGGCAAACCCTCACGTCAAATAGCGGCTTCGTGAGTCCGTGTGGGAGGGCAGTTGCGTCACCGCCCTGGCGGCGTGGGCCTCAGGTCCGAGCGCCCTGGCGTCACGGAGGCCATGGGGTCGTTGATGTCGTGGGACCCGTAGCCCCGCCCGGTCGCGCGAGCGGCCGTGGGTACGCAGGAGTGTACACAGATCGGC